>Ga0256838_1000052_pt1 | contig 88512 bp, 92 predicted proteins | sample 4571419metaG_FD_185978 | JGI IMG/M metagenome (GOLD analysis project Ga0256838, IMG submission 185978) | Hydrothermal vent microbial communities from Guaymas Basin, Mexico - 4571-419 | ecosystem: Environmental > Aquatic > Marine > Hydrothermal vents | place: Mexico: Guaymas Basin | collected... | reverse complement strand
ATTTTAATATGGCATTAGATAAATTAGACTATAATTTAAAATTATGAAGTCCTACTGATAATAAGTATACACCAATATATCTATTTAATATTATTACTTCTTGAAATATTATAGATCTTTATAAACAAGATTCAACTTTTAAAAAGATTTTTAATTTTTATAGAAAATGGCAAAAAGAAAATATAGATAAAATTAATAAATCTATTAAAGAAACAAAAATAGATATGTTTTTTTTCAAAGTTTATAAGCAATATCAAAAATTTTTAACTTTTAAAGATATAGTTCTAAATCAACCAGCTACAATTTTTTATGTTGTCGATCAAGGTTATAAAATAAATTTACCAATTGTATATAAAAATTTTCATTTTATTAACTGGTATTTTAACAATTGAAAATTAGAAAAATTTATTTTTTATAAATTCTTTTATAAAAATAAAAAATGTTATTTACAGACTTATATACCACAAAAAGGAAAAAGCAATAAATTTTTAATTATTTGATGATTTACAATATATAATAGTGATTATATTTTTGAAATGCCAGATAATATTTATGCTAATTTAATTAAAAAACCTATTACTTTAGCTTTAAATATAAAATCTTTAAAAGTATATTTACAAAATCAAAAACAAGTAGATAAAAAATATTGTAAAACAATGTTTGTAAATATTTCAGTTTTTGATAAAAAAGATATTGATCCATTAAAGATAATAGATAATTATTTAAATATAAAGCAACATCGTTATTTAGTTTTTAAGCAAGTAGATAAAAATTTAAATTTTGATGATTATAATTTTAGTACTTTTAAAAATTATGCTGAACTTTTTTGAAAATATTTAAATCGAAATTTTTTTGATACTAATTATCAAGTACCTTTATCTTTAATTAATACTTTTAAAATAAAAAATTTAGATTGTAATTTATTTTTTGATAGACAATCTAGATATTGAATTTCTAAATGTTTAAAATCACAAAAAGGTGATATTTTACCTGAAAATTACTTTTCATTTACTAAAAAATTAAAAAATATTTTTGTAACTAAGTGATTTTCTTGATATTTACAATATTTGTTTAAAAAATATTTTGAAATGTATTTGAATATAGATATAACAAAAAATATAAATAAACAAATAATGAATAATGATTATACACAAATATTAATTGGCAGAATTACAAATATCTTTAAACAAATAGGTGTTTATAAAAATATATCATTAGATGATTATATAAAAAAATATAATAATTTCATTTTTACAAAAGCAAAGCGATCTTTTTGATATTGTAATATTTTGACAAATAAACGATGTTGTGATACAAATGTAGAATTCAATATTTTTATTTTTAAAAGATTTTTTAATAAAATAACACAAAAAATTGCTGATATTTATGTTTATATAAAAAACTGAAAGATATGACACAGATTAGCTATAATTAAATTAAAAAGATGATATATAATTATAGATAGCTATGCTATTCCAGCATATTATCGTCAAGAAAAGTTTATTATATATGTAAATGATATTGATAACTTTATAAATATTTTATCAAATTATTATTATTTAACAAAAAGTCAACTTGAAGAAATTAAAAAATTTATAAATAGTAATTCAAAATTAAAATATAAGCTTTTTGATTTTAGGTAATAAATAATTTTATTTTTTTGTTTTTAAAAGTAAAATTTATCAAGATTTTAGTTATTTATATAATAATAGATTTATTAATAAATTCTTAAAGCAAATTATTAGTTTATAGAAAAATATTAAAAGAAATTTAAAAAATTTAAATTTTAATAATATATGAAAAATTATAAATTTTTAAAAATAAAGTAATATTTGAAAGGTAATCTTAAACAGATTTTATTGACTTATTTTTAATTTTTTAACTATTACATTATATTTCTTTTTATAATATTATTAGTATGTAATAAAAATAATAATACTTTTTATAGTTTTAATTGTATTTATTGTAATTATATTTTAAATTTTGTTTTTTATTTGTTTTAAATTTGTTTAAATTTTGTAAATTATAAAAAATTTATAGATTAACAATTATAGTTTTTAAACAATTAATAAAATTTTTATCTTTGAATATGTTTGTTGCTTTCATTTGTTTATTTTTAAAAATTAAGATTATCTAAATTTAAATTATCTTTAAAATTTTTTAAATCATCTATTTTATATTTTTCTTTAAATTTTTCTTCTAAAACTGGATAAACTTTTTTTCTAAAATAGGTTAAACCACCATTACTATATACTTTCTTTCTTTTTAATTTTTTTAATATATCACGTAATTCTTCCGGATCTTGTTTTAAATTATCTAAATCAAAGGCATTATGTAACCGAATTTCTTTTAATTTATCAAGTTTCAATATTTCTTTTGGTAATCATTGTAGTTTATTATTCATTAAATATAATTCTTCTAGATTTTTTAGATTTCAAATTTCTTTTGGTAATTGTTGTAGATTATTATTACTTAAATATAATCATATTAGATTTTTTAAATTTCCTATTTCTTTTGGTAATTGTTGTAGATTATTATTAGTTAAATATAGCCATCATAGATTATTTAAATTTCCTATTTCTTTTGCTAATTCTTGTATTTGATTATTACTTAGATCTAATTCTTCTAAATTTTGTAAATTTCATATTTTTTTAGGCAATCATTGTAATTTATTATTTTTTAAATATAATCGTTTTAGACTATTTAAATTTCAAATTTCATTTGGTAATTCTTGTAGTTCATTATATTCTAAATCTAATTTTTTTAATTTTTTTAAATTACCTATTTCACTAGGTAAGTATTGTAGTTTATTATATTCTAAAATTAATATTTCTAGATTTTTTAGACCACCTATTCCTTTTGGTAATTGTTGTAGCTTATTATTTCTTAAATCCAAAAACTTTAGATTTTTCAAATTACCAATTTCATTTGGTAATTGTTGTAGCTTATTGTTTAATAAACTTAATACTTCTAAATTTTGTAAATTTCATATTTTTTTAGGCAATCATTGTAATTTATTACTTTTTAAATATAGCCATATTAGACTATTTAAATTTCAAATTTCATTTGGTAATTCTTGTAGTTCATTATATTCTAAATCTAATTTTTTTAATTTTTTTAAATTACCTATTTCTTTCGGTATTTCTTTTAACCGATTGTCACTTAAAATTAGTACTTCTAAATTAGATAAATTACCTATTTCTTTTGGTAATTTCCATATTTTGCTGGAATATAAATATAATTCTTTTAAATTTTTTAAATTACCTATTTCTTTCGGTAATTTTACCCCTTCAATATTATTATTTAAATACAATATTTCTAAATTTTCTAAGTTTCCAATTTCTTTTGGTAATTTTTCAATTTTAGTATGACTTAAATCTAATATTTTTAAATTTTTTAAATTTCCAATTTCTTTCGGTAATCATTGTAGATTATTATAGTTTAAATATAATTTTTCTAGATTTTTTAAATTTCAAATTTCTTTTGGTATTTCCTTTATTCAATTATCAACTAGATATAATTCTTTTAAATTTTCTAATTGAAATATTTCTTTTTGTAATTTTTGTATTTGATTATTACTTAAAACTAATTTTTTTAAATTTTTTAAATTACCTATTTCTTTCGGTAAGTTTTCTATCCGATTTTTATTTAAATCTAATACTTCTAAATTAATTAAATTGCCTATTTCTTCTGATATTATCTTTATGTCACAATAATTTATATATAATTTTTTTAAATTTCTAAAAATAGAAATGCCTTTTATGTTAGCAATCCAATAATTAAAACAATTAATTTCAGTAACCTTTTTAACATTTTCTTCAATAATTTCATTTTTTTCATTAAAAATTTTTATATATTTGCCGTTATTATCATATGTGTTATATTTTAAACATTCAATAAAACCTTCATCTTTAAATATGTCTTTTGCCTTCATTTGTTTATTTTTAAAAATTTAAATTATCTAAATTTAAATTGTCTTTAATCTGTTTTAAATCATCTATTTTATATTTTTCTTTAATTTTTTCAGCTAGAATTGGATATACTTCTTCTTCTAAATATTTCAGGTCAATATCAATCAATACATTCTTTTTTTCTAATTTTTGTAAAATATCAAGTAATTCTTCGGGATCTTGTTTTAAATTATTCAAATCAAAGGCTTCTTCTAATAAAAACCATTGTAAATTATTAAGTTTTAGTATTTTTATCGGTAATCATTGCAATTGATTATTATTTAATCATAATTCTTTTAAATTTTTTAAATTTCATATTTCTTTTGGTATTTTTTGTATTTGATTATAACTTAAATATAATTCTTCTAAATTTTTTAAATTACCAATTTCTTTTGGTAGTTTTTCTATTTGATTATTACTTAAATCTAATACTTCTAAATTTTTTAAATTACATATTTTCTTTGATACATTTTTTATTTTATTATTAGATGAATATAATCTTTTTAAATTTTTCAAACTACCTATTTTACTTGGCAAAAGTTGTAATTGATTCCAATTTAAATTAAAATATTTTAAATTAATTAATTTTTCTATTCCTTTAGGTAATTCTTCTATTTGATTATCAGATAAATTTAAATCTTTTAAGTTTTTTAACTTTTCTATTTTTTGTGGTATTTCTTTTATTTGATTATGACTTAAATATAATTCTTTTAATTTTTTTAAATTTCAGATTTCTTCTGGTAATTCTTCTATATTATTATAATTTAAATATAATATTTCTAAATTAACAAAAATATGAACACCTTTTATGTTAACAATTCAATATCCAGAACACTTAATTTTAGTTACTTTTTTAATATTTTCTTCAATAGTTTCATTTTTTTCATTAAAAATTTTTATATGATTATCTTTATTATCAAAAGTATTATATTTTAAACATTTTATAAAATTTTCATCTTTAAATATATCTGTTATCTTCATTTCTTAAAAAGTAAGATTATCAAAATTAAAATTATCTTTAATTTGTTTTGAATTAGTTATTCAATATTTTTCTTTAATTTTTTCTTTTAAAATTGGATATACTTTTATTTTTAAATAGTATAAACTTGTGGGATCTAATATATTCTTTTCTTTATTTTTATTCTTTTCTTCTAATTTTTGTAAAATATCAAGCAATTCTTTTGGATCTTGTTTTAAATTTTTAAAATCAAATGCTTTTTCTAAAAATAATCATTGTAAATTATTAATTTTTAATATTTTCTTTGGTAATTTTTGTAATTGATTATTGCTTAATCATAATTTATTTAAATTTTTTAATTCATCAATTTCTTCTGGTAATTTTTTTATTTGATTATTACTTAAGTATAAAGTTTTTAAATTTTTCAATTTACAAATTTCATTTGGCAATTCTTTTAATTTGTTAAAATTTAAATTCAATTCTTCTAAATTTTTTAATTTATCAATTTCTTTTGGTAATTTTTTTATTTGATTATTACTTAAATGTAAAGTTTTTAAATTAGTTAATTTACAAATTTCATTTGGTAATTCTTCTAATTTGTTAAAATTTAAATCCAATTCTTCTAAATTTTTTAATTTTCCAATTTCATTTGGTAATTTTTTTATTTGATTTTCAAATAATTCTAATATTTTTAAATTAGTCAATTTACCAATTTCTTTTAGTAATTCTTTTAATTCATTAAACTTTAAATCTAATTCTTCTAAATTTTTTAAATTACCAATTTCTTTTGATAATTTTTTTATTTGATTATTAGATAAAAACAATTCTTTTAAACTTATTAGCTTTCCTATTTCTTTTGGTAATTTTTGTAATTTATTATTGTTCAAATTTAAAATCATTAAATTTTTTAGTTTAACTATTTCATTAGGTAATTCCTTTATTTCATTAAACTTTAAATCTAATACTTTTAAATTTTCTAAATTTCCAATTTCTTTCGGTAAAGATTGTAGTCTATTATAAGACAAATATAACCATTTTAATTTTTTTAATTTGCCTATTTCTTTTGGTAATTCTTCTATTTGATTATCAGATAATTTTAATTCATCCAAATTTTTAAAGATATGAATACCTTCTATATTAGTAATTCAATGTTTATAACAATCAATTTTAATTACTTTATCAATATTTTCTTTTATAATTTCATCTTCATCATTAAAAATTTTAATATGATTACCTTTTTCATCAAAAGTATTATTTTTCAAGCATTCAATAAATTTTTCATCTTTAAATATGTCTGTTGCTTTCATTTATTATTTTTAAAAACTAAAATTATTTTAAATAATTATCATAATACCAACATTTTTTACAAAACATTTTTTCTGTTTTTATATTTTCTTCATTAAATATTCTAATAATATTTTTTTTATTAATGTTTTCTAAATTTATTAAAAATTTTTTAGTTATATTTATATATTTTTTTAAGATTTTTATATCATTTCATCTTCAAGATATTTTAAAAAATTTTACAAAATTAAATAAATTTTTATCTTTATATATATTCTTTATTCTTTCATTTAGTATTTTTAATAAACATAATTGACAATTAATTTTATTACTTATATTTTGTTTTAATTTTTTATTATCAATTAATAAACTTTGTCTAAAACAAACAAAAGGTTCATTTAGGTTATGTCTTGAAAAACACAATCAATCAACATTATAACACCATTCATTTATAGTAAACATTTCAATTTCATATTTTTGTAAATAAGGCAACAATAATAAAAAAGTATCTTCATCAATATCCCTGTGTAGAATTATTCTTTTTATATTTTTAAATGATTTAAGATTTTTAACTTCTTTTATATTACTGATTAAAGCTAAACTACTTAAATTTATTGATATATTAGAATATTTTTTATATAATTCATATATTAAAATAGGATCTTTAACTATAAAAGCATCTATTTTTACAATATCTAATAATTTGTCTAAAATCTTGAAATCAATATTTCAATAAGCATTATTTAATACTAGATTTAATTTGAATTTTAATTGCTTTTTATATTTATTTATTAACTTTAATATATTGATATGATAATTATTATTTAAATCAAAGTTAGCATATATATGTCATCTTTTATTTAAAATTTCTGTTTCTGATTTATTTCCTTTTACAATACCAAAATAAAATTCATCAGCTTCTTTTAAATAATTAAAATCGTTAATAATATTTCGTGATAAAGGGGCAACAATATAAAACATTAAAAATATATTATTAATATAAATTTTTTATTATATTATAAATAATATAATATACCATGTGTTTTAAAAAAATTAAAAGACAAATACCATTCTTTCTGTTTTTACTTTTTTTATGATTATTATGTTTATTTATCATAAGTTTGATATTACATATAATAATCTTTATATTTAAATTATTATTAAATCCATTAATTCTTTTAATATTAACTATTATTTTATACTTTATATTATTTTTGTTTTATAGACATCAAACAATAAAAGAATTAGACAAAATTTTATGTTTTTTAGATAAAAAATTAAAATATGGAAAAAAATAAACTGTTCTTAATAAAATTATTGTTTTTGATAATTTTTGTTTTAGTTAGTATTATTTTAATAGTTAAAATAGATAATAAAAAAAATACAAATTTTAAAAATACTATAAATAAACAAAAAATTAATAGTGAATTTCAAGAATTAATAAGAAAAACAAAAATTTTAGAAAAAAAAATGCAAGAAATGGAAAAAAGGCAAAATGAAATTAAAAAAGAAATTGATAATTATATAGAAAAAGAACTTATAAAATAAATCGTGGTGTTTTATAAAAATCAATACTATTTAATTCATATTTTCATATATCAAATTTATTTTTTAAATAATCGTCTGGTATAATTTTTGTTATTTGTCATCAACTTTTAAATATATCTTTTATTTTTTTATCTGTTTCATCATCTATTCTTAAATTTATTCTTATCGCTGATATAAAAATATTATGTCATAAAATATAATCATTATTATAAATATTATATAAATCAGTTAAACTATTTAAAATTAAACTATCTGTAAATAATTCATTAAATTTAACTACCAATCTTTCTTTTTTATCTAATAAGATTAATTCATTTAAACTTTTTTGCATTTTATAAAGATTTATCTTTCTATATTCTAGAAATTTATTTACTATTAAAGTTTCTAAAAAATATAAATATAATGAAAAATTAGTAATTATATATCCTTTTGCAAAAATATAATCAAAATAATCTATAATATTTTTGTTAATACTATAAAATTTAAAAATTTTGTGATATTTTTCTTTGTTTGTATAATATACAGAAAAATCTAAATTACTATCTAAATATTCTGTTATTATAGGTTTGTATTTTTCATCATTTTTTAAATTATCTAATATTTTTTTTATAGCCAAATATTTTTTATTTTTTTCAACATTTTTTATTTTTTCTTCTAATTTTTTATAAAAAGCTGTTTTATCTAATTTTATTTTTTTTAAAATATTTAATCTATTTTGTATTTCTTCTTTTTTATAAAAATAAAAATTAATTTCATCAGTTATATCATAATATTTAATGTCTTTAAAAATTTTTTTTAAATTTTCAAAATATTTTAAAACTAATTTATCTAATAAATTATATTTTATTATTTTATCATTTCAATTATTTATAGAAAATTTTGTAATTTTTTTACCAAAAATAAAATATTGAATAATATTACTTAAAAAAAAATATTCTTCATTAAAATTTAATATTTTTTCATCAATAATTTTTGTATTATTAAAAAAATTTAAGTTTTCAATACTTCCTTTTTTATATTTTATTATATAAATATCCTTATTATTATATTTAAATTTATAAATATAATAATCAATATACCGACTATCTTTTAATAAATTAATTGGCAATTTAGGTTCAAAAGTCAAAATATATTTTATTGTTTCTTTCATTTTTTTTCAATATAATCTAAAAATTGTATATTTGTAGAATTTTTAGTTATTAATCTTATATTTGTATTTTTCATAAAATGAAAAAATAATTTTAATGTTAAAAAAGCATCAATTATATTATAAATAATCAATTTATAAAAATCATCAGGATTAGAAATTAAATGATTTATATCAAGATATTTTAATAAATCTTCATGTGTCATTAATTTTCAAAAACTTAAATTATTTCTAGCTAAAAGATCTAGTTTTCATTTATCATTTTGTAAAGTTAAAAATTCATATAAATCTAAACTTTTTTCATCATAATCTAATCATAAAACTTTATTATCAAATCAAATAATATTAAATCAACTTAATAAAGGTTCCTTTTTTAATATATTTTCTTTAATAATGTTTATTTCATTTAAATAAATATCAAAATTTTTTCTTATTTTTTTGTTTTTTATTTTTTTTATTTTTTTAAAAATATTAAAATAGATTTTATTTAATTCTTTTAATTCTTTATTATAAGCTAATGCCAAATAAACTTTTTTATTAATTATATCAATAATAAAAAAAGATCATAAAATAATTTTTTTATCTGTTAAAGTTGTTTCTAAATCATAGAAAATTATATAATTAGATTTAATTCTTCCTTGTAAAAGAACTATAAAATCGTTTAAATCATTTTTTATAAAATTTTTAATTTCTTCAAAACATTTTATAATTAATTCATCTAAACTAATTTTATGATTATTTTTTTTATTTTTTGAAGTTTTTTTTATATATTGTATAATATTTTCTATTTCTTTTCTTGTGATATAAAAACTTTCTAAAAGAAGATTTTTATAAATTAATTTATCCTTTTCATAAATTAGATGATCATCTAATAAAATCTTTGGTTTATCTGTATTATCTAAAAAAAATCTATATATAAAATTTTCATCATATTTATTATACAGGTTAGCAATTATTTTAAAAATGTCTTTTCAATGTAATTGTTTGTCAAATTTTTCTTTCATAAATATATTAAATTTTAAATATATAAAACTATTAAATAATATAATTATTTAGCATTTAAAATCAATTAAAATATGTTTAGAAAAATTTATAATGATAGTAAACATAATTATATCTTTAATAATTATATAAAAACAGATTTTAAAAAAGCAGACAATATAAATAAAATAGAAAAAATCTATCAAGAAGAATTAGACAAAAAATTTATTAAAATGCTTAAAAATGTTTATAATGATTATTTTTTTAAGTTTTTAGATCTTGAAAAAAAATATTCAGAAAAATTACAATATTTATATTTTTTAACAATTGCTTTTAAAATATATTTGATAAAAGAAATAGAAAACAAAAATTTAACAAAAAAAGAAATTAAAGATTATAAAAATCTGGAAATAATAAAAAAATATAAAATACAGATTACTTTTGTAGAAAAAACTAAAAATTTTTATGATAATTTTTTTATTTATAGTTATATACAAGAATCTGATAAACAATTATATGACTTTTTGGAAAATTATCTAAAAAAAATTGATATAGATTTTAATATAGTTAAAAAAAGAAGTAAACAAGTCAATAAATGGTTAAGTATTCAGTTTTATAATATAATAGATGGCATTAATTTATACTGGTATCATTATAAATGGCTAAAGAAAATAACAAAATTATATACTAACAATAAATATCTGAAAAAAGATTTAAAAATTTTAAAGAAAATATTAAAATGATATGAAAAATATTTTTATATTAGTTTAGAAGTTTTAATTTTATTTTACATTAAAAGATATAAAAAATATTTATTACAACCAGATAAATTTTTAGGTGCAGTAGGTTATGTATTAGAAAAAATTACAGAAGATTTAGATATAGGTAAACGAAATGTTTTTAGTTGAAATTTAAAAGTATGGTTGGCTACTTGGGTTCCAAAATATACCAAAGATTATATTGTTAATTACGTTAGGTCTTTAGAAAAAGCAGAAAAAGAAGCTAAAAATTATAAAAAAACAGAAATTTTTTATAATGACACAGATAACAAATTTTTAGAAAATACACAAGAACAAGAAGATCAAAATCAACAAAATATAAATATTAAAGAAATTTTTAATAGTTTGTCTTATAAAATTGATTATAATAAATTAATAACATATAAAATGTTAATAGAAGAATTATTAAAAAATCAAAATCAAAATATTTATGTAGATTTTGATATTAATTTTGATATTATTAATAACTTTTTAGAAGAATTAAGTAATATTTTTGTTGATGATGATGATTTTTTAAGGAAAGTTTTATTGTTACAGAAAAAAATTAAAGAAGAACCTAAAATTTGAAATTTATTAATTTTTAAAATAAAGGAACGGTATGAAAAAGGTTATATTTAATTTTTTACTAATTTTTATATTTTTATATTTATTATTTTCTATTTCATTAAAAATTTGGGATATTATTACTTTTAAAATACCAAATCAAAAATCTGTAATTCAAATTTGAAATGAAAGCACAATAACTGATTTTTTAACTTTTTTAGAAAAAATTTTTGAATTTAATGTATATAATATAAATCAATTTTATAATGATGAAATAAAATTACCACAAAAAATATATATAAAAATATGACAACCAATTATGTTAGATTATCTTATTTATAATTTAAAAAATTGAAAAACTTTTTATTATAGAAAAAAACTTGATAGTGGTTTTATAGAAGACTACAAAATTTACAAAGATTGAAAATTAACAAAGATTTCAAGATTAGAATTTAAAGACTTATTTCAACATAAATATAAAATTATAATAAAAACAGATAAATATAAAATCAATGTTTCAAATGAAAACTTAATAGAAAGTTGATATTTAAAAGAAATTTTAAAAAAAATAAAAGAAGTATATGAAATAAAATAATAAAAAATTAAAATTTTAAATATATTATGATATTACTTTTTATTTATATTTTTAAATTAAAAAATAAAATGTTTAAAGGCAAAGTATATATTTATGTAGATGATTGAAAAGAAGAACCTGTTGTTTTTGTAAGGGAAGCAAATAATCCAGAAGAATTTAAAAAGATTATTAAAGAATTAAATTTAAATTTGGCAAATAAATCAGAACAGTTATTTTATAACGCTTTTGATAATTTTGTTGACTTTGTTAATAATGTTAAAGTAAATATTGAACCATTAGTATGAAAAGTAGTTGAAAGCTTAGATGAAAGTGATAAAAAAAAGAAAAACTTTTGAAGTATTGAAGAAAGAATTTTATATTATGAAAAACTATTGCAACAAAAAAGAAGAAAAGAAAAAGAAAAAAAGAAAAGAATAGGTAAATTAAAAGAAGCTTTAAGAAAATTAGAAGAATATTTAGAAAATTTTAAAGACGATGAAAAAATTAGAAGTCAAATAGAAGAAGATATTAAAAAAGTAAAAGAAGAAATAAAGAATTTGTCAAGAAGATAAGATTATAATAAAAGATTTTTAAAGGTTTTTATATTATTAAAAATAAAAATGACAACCATAAAAAATCAAACAGAATTTGAAAAGGAAGTCTTAGAAAGTAAATGATTAGTTTTAGTTGATTTTTGGGCTGAATGGTGTTGACCTTGTAGAATGATGGAACCTATATTAGAACAGTTAGAAAATAATTTTGTAAATAAACTAAAAATAGTTAAAGTTAATGTAGAAGAAAATCCAGATATAGCTACTAAGTATAACATACAGGCTATACCTACTTTAATATTATTTAAAGATTGACAAAAAGTGGAAGAACAAGTTGGTGCCCTACCTTATAGTCAGCTGTATGATATTATTCAACAATATTTAGATTAAAATTAAACCGGCAACTAGCCGGTTTTTATTTTTTTTGTTTAAAAAATAAATTCTATTAAAAACAATAAAAAAATATAATTTTATTCATAAAAATCTTATTTTTTTCCATATTTGTAAAAATATATTAATTAAAAAATCTTTATTTTTAAATATTATAATATGCAAAGATCAATTTTGTTATTATTAATATTTTTTTTAACTTTATTTAATTTAAGTTTTTGATTTAATTTAGATAAAATTTTAAAATATAGAAATTATTATAAAGTATCTGATGATATAATTGCTAATTTAGTAAATGTATATTTTTATCAAAATAAGGAAAATTACAATAAATTAAAAAAACAATTATCCAAATATACTATTAAAGTTAAAAGCTTAATAACGGCTATTTTATTAGTTGAAACTAGCTTACAACCTATTAATTTAAATAAAAATGTTCAAAACTACTATATTTTAGTTCCTGAAATTTTTTATCAAAAAATAACTAATGATTTAGTCTTTGATAAAGAAAAATTTAAATCATTTTATCAAAAATTTTTACAAGATAAATATAATCATTTTTATTGTAATATTTGGAATATTATTCCTAATTGATCTGATATTATTTTTATTTTAAAAAATAAAGATATAAGTAAAAATATAGAAAAACAATATTTATGAAAACGGAATTATATATGACAAAAAATATCTATTTGTAAAATGATAAATAAGAATTTTAAACATAATATTAAAAATTTATATCGAATTCTAAATAGTAAAGTTAGTAGTGTTGGTGCTATTTTAGCAAATCAATTTATGCCAAATACTTTATATGCTGTTATAAAGGACAAAAAGAATTTAGAAGCTTATAATATAGATTTTTATTTTGAAACAATTTTAAGATATTTAAGTAATTGAAATGTTAATTATTATATTAAAGAACTTGAAAATATAAATTTTAATGAATGTAGATTTAATATGAATAAAAAAAGTTTTTGTTGGCAACTGAAGAAAGATATTTTTAGATATAATCATAGTAATACTTACGTAAAAAGAATATTGATAATTGCTAATTTTATTGATAATTTACAAAAAAGCGGATTTTTTGCTAGACCTGTAATGGATTTATTTTTGATTTTAAATAATACAATTTATAAAATTAAAGGTTATCCATATTTTATAACACAATGGTTTAAAAATTTAAAACATCGATGAATTGATATAGCACCATTGCCTTTTGACGAAATAAAAAAATGATTTTTAAATATCAATTTTACGTTTAATAAAAAATATGATTGTTATTTTATACCTTATAATATAAATAGTATTCTTAGTAAAAATATTGGAAACACTATTTTTTGTTTAAATGATTCATATGGCATTTTATTTTGACATTTAAAAAATATTTGAAAATGAATAAAGTTAGAAAAAATAAGAATGAATAAAGATTTATTTTTTAAATATAGATTTATTTTAACTTGAAAACAAACAAATATCGAAAAAATAAAAATTGATAATTTGTATATTTATAAAATGAATAATATAAATAAAAATATATTAATATGATATGTAGGTAATACTGGTTTAAATTCTTTTGGTGAACATTTACACTTTGATCTTGTAAACTTAAAAACAAGACAATTTCTTTTTAAAACATATAATTTATGGATTCTAAAAAAAATCATAAAGGATTTATTAGAAAAATTCTATTATATAGAAAAATAAATATAATACCTTTTTTTATTTTATAAAAAAAATAAATTTTTGATTTTTGATAAATACAAAATAAATGATATAAAAATAAATTGATTTTTATTTAAATAAAAATATTATATAATTTAAATAGAAATAATAAAAATAATAAAAATTTTACTTTAATAATTAAAAAAATGGTTAAAAAAATTACTATTTTTACATTTTTGCTATTTTTTTCATTTGTAAATGCTATAACATTAGAAATAGGTGGTGATATTATGTTATCTAGAACAGTCTGATATTTAAATAAAAAATATTATAATTGGACTTTTTCTATTTATAATCCTTTTTGTGAAAATAAAACAGATATTATATTAGCGAATTTAGAAAGTCCATTAGTTTATAAAAATGATAATGATTATAAATATAAAACATTTATTTTTAAAGCTAATCATAAAAGTGTAAAAATACTAAATGAAATTAAAAAATGTTCAAATAAAAAAATATTAATTTTAAATTTAGCAAATAATCATATAAGAAATTGATGAATACAAGGTTTAAAAGATACAATAAATATTTTAAATAAAAACTGAATTTATTATTTTGGTGCCTGATTAACACCTAAATTAAGTCATAAAATTTTAGAAATACAAATAGATAATCAAAAATTATGTTTTCAAGGTTATAGTTATGATTGATGATATAAAAATGGTATAGCAGTTAATAGTATTACTAAAAAATGGATTAAAATAGATATAGAAAAAATGAAAAATTTGAAATGTAATTATAAAATTATAGTGTTACATTGGGGTAGGGAATATAGATTTAGACCATTAAAACGACAAAAAGATTTGGCACATTGGTTAATAAAACAAGGTGTTAATCTTGTAATTGGTTGACATAGTCATGTACCTTGACCAGTAGAAAAATATAAAAATTGATATATTTTTTATAGTTTATGAAATACTATATTTGATCAAAATTGGTGACTATGGTATTATGATAAAACAATGGATACGATAACAGTAAATAAAAAGAAATATGTGCCTACTTTTATCTGAAGTTTATTTGATTTTGATCTTAAAAAAAATCTTATATATAATATGGTTATATTTAAAATAAATTATTGAAGGTTAGAAAGAATATCTAAAAACTTTAAAAAAGAAATTTTAAAAATTTTTAATCTTTATAAATAATAGATAATTATAAAAAATTAATAATAGAATAATTTATTGATAATTTTAAAATAGTATATAAAATATTTATATTATTACATTTAATTTTATTAATCTAGATTTATAAAAATGGAAATTGTATTTATAAAATCAGTAAAATATCAAGATCAAAATAAAACTTGGTATCATTTCTTTTTTGAACAGGATAAAGATAAAAATAATATATTGATGTATTCTGTTGATAATAATATAAAAGAAAAAATAGAATATAAAGAAAAGGATTTACTAGAATTAAATATAAAGATGTTAGGTTTTATAGAAAAAAAATTATCAGACAAAAATGTTGATTTAAAAGTTATATCAGGTACTTTGTATGATACTAAGCAAAACAAAAAAATAGCAGATTTTACTATATATTTTGATATTAATGACCAAGAAGTTATATTAAAAAATTATAAAGATTTTGTTGTTAAATCATTAGATAAATTGATTGAATCAAATTTTAAAAATAATAGTATATTTATTTCTAATAAAAATTGGTTTGATAATACAAATAAATTAGGTTTTTCGATAAACATTAAAATTCCTGACGATATAGAAGAAGAAAAAGCAAAAAAAATAATAAAAGAAAACATAACTACTTTTATATTTGTTTCTTTTTTATATTTTATTTAATATTTTTAAGTTATATTTTTTTAGAAAATAAAACAATATTTTGTCTTTAAAATTTTTTTATTATATTTAAAAACAAAAATAGTTAAAAATAGGGTATATTTATTGAATATTACAAAAAGATTGTTTTAAAAAATTTTTTTAATAAAAATTAATATTAGTTAGGTATAAAATAAAATATAATAGATAATTAAAATTAAACTTATAATTAAACCAGGAAGGAAACCAATTTTTCTTTCTTTTTTTATTAATACTAAAAATAAACTTATAAGACAAGCTATTAAAATATGATAAATAAATAAATCTATATTTAATCAATATTTATAAACAAAAACTGATAATATTATTCAAAAAATAATTGAAAAATATAAATCACCTGTTCCTAAAGTTTCTTCTTTTTTAAAATATTGTATAATTTTACTAACAATAAAAATTACAAACCAAATAAAAAGATAAATTATTATTAGAAACAAAACATTTATAAGTTCATTTTTAGTAATGCTTATAGCAAGAAAAATAATACTAAATCATAATATTTTATAATATAAATCCATTAATAAAATTAAATATTTATAATCAATTATTATAATATAAAAAAAATAAATGAAGATTAATAATAAAATTAAAAGTTGTTTATATGGTAAAGAATTTAATATAAAAAAATTAATAATAATAAAAATATAAGATAGATATAAAATTTTTTCATCTAATTTATTATATCAATAAAACTTTAATAAAATATTAGTATAACTATATATCAAGCTATTAAAAATATTAATTATAAGAAAAACCAAAATATGATCCATATTCTAAATGTAAAATGATAAGATTAAAACTTTTAGTAATAATTAATAAAATAATATATTTTTTCTAAAATATTATAACTTATGAAGTTTCTAAAGAAACAACAAGCAGATTTTTTTGCTTTTTGTTATTTTTATATTATTTAATAATTTTAGTAATGTTAAGTAATTTATAATTTAAAAACCAAAATTCCATTAATAATTTTAAGTTCAGTTTTTTTTAATTCTTCTTTTGCTTTTTCAGATAAATTTTTATTGATTTTTTCTATTTCTTCTTCTTTTTTAGATTGCCAGTTGATTTTATTAATTTTTTGCCCTATAATATCTATAAAAATATTATTATTACTATTATTTTTAAAAAAATAATCAATAAAATTAAATAAATTTTTTAAAGTTTTTTCAATATCTAACTTTTTTTTACCTGTTAAATTATAAGAATATTTTGCTATTGTATTAATATTTTTCTTTTTTAAATATTTATGATAAGTTTCTATTAATTTTTTATTTTTTGTTAATCCTTTATCATAATAATCTATTAATTTTTTTAATAATTTTATTTTTGCTACTTCTAATAATGTTTCTTTTTTTATGTTGTTTAATTTTATATAAATATTCATATTTTATATTTAATTATAAAAATTTATATTTTGATTAAAATAAAAACTTTTATTATTTTTTGTTAAATTTATATCAGTTAATATTTAATCGTATTTCTTTAATTAGTTTATTATCTTTATCAAAAACTTTTAAAATTAATATATTTTTTTTCATTTCAACATTTATTTTACCATCATTTTTTAATAATTTAAAATTTTCATCTACTAAAATTTTTTGTTTTATTTTTTCTGGTAATGTTTCAATTATATAAAGATTATCAATAGTAATTTCCATTTTATTATTTTGATTAAAATAAAATAGTAAACTTTATGAACAGTGTAAAAATATACTTCTTTTATAAATTCCATATAAAATGTTTATATCAACTATCTAACGTTTGTATTTTTTCAAAACTTTTTATTAATCAATGTTTTAAATAAAAATTAGATATATTTTCCCAAAAATAAAAAGCAGAAGGTAATATAGAACGAATAAAAACTTTTTTAGTTTTTTCTTCTTTTAAAAAAGTTATATACCTATTTAACAAAATTTTACTTAATCAATTAATAATTTTTTTACTAGTAAATCAATTTATAGTAACTAATAAAGTTAAATCTTTTGTATTTGGTAAATAATGTAAATATCATAATATTTTTTGATATTTGTTTTCATACAACATTATTTCACCATCAGATAGTAATAATTTTAGCTGTAAATTATATTTTTGTATTAAATCTTTTATTTTATTATTATATCTATATTTTTCTAAATAAAAATAAGCATTATCAGCTAAAATTTCTAACATAATATTATAAATTAATACCAATTAAAATATAAGTCTGGTTTTATTCTTTTATTAAATAATCTTTTTTCTTTTAAAAATAATCACTTTTCTGGCTGATATATTAAATAATTATTATTATCATAATATATAAAAGCTAAACTATGTCAGTAAAAAAACATTTTTTTATAAATAAATCAAAAGTAAGGACCTAATTGATTATTATAATAATAAATTTTATTAACATTTTTAAATAATTGGTTTAATATATAATCTATTAATTTAACTAGTAATAAAGTATCAGTTCATATATAGTTTCTTTTTTTATTGTCATAGATTCTATACTGTATTAAATTATTGAAAATATATTTATTTTTTTTATATTTTTTTGATAATAAATTAACAAAATAATTATACCAAAAATTTTTATGTTGTCAAAATAATTTATTTTTATAATAGTTTATATCAGAAAAATATTTTAATGTAAATAAATAATTATACATAAAAAATAATGTATATTCATTACAATTAGCCCAATCACCATTAATTTTATGTAAAAAATATCAATCATACATTTTTTGATAAAAATTATTTTCTTTTAAAAATTTATTATATGATTTATAAAAAATTTTATTAATTTTTTTTAAATAATTTATAAGAAATAATTTATCCTTTATAAATTGTTTTTTATTTCATTTATATATTCGATTACTAATTAATAAATTTCAATTTGTTAGTGGTATTAGTTTTTTATTATAAAAAATTTTAAAAATGCTAAAAAATTGACTATAATCAATTATTACAACTGGTAATTTTAGTTCATTAATTTTTTTTATTAAGTCATTATAATCATTAAAAAAAATAACTTTTGATTTTAATTCTAAAATATTATAAATACTTCATTTGTAATATTTTAAACATTTTAAATATTTTTTTACATTTTCTTTATCTTTATGTATTAAAACAATTTTATTATCAATTAATGCTTGACAATAAAAATCATATGTTTCTATTTGATTTTTTTTATTTCAAATATAAATTCATTCTTTATAAAATATATTTGATAAAATCAATTGTTTTTCTTTTGCTAATTTTTTTAAATAAAAATTTTCGGCCCAACTAAACGATAATAAAATAAATAAATAAATGAATAAAATAATTTTTTTAGTCATTATTGATGATTTGTTATTTATAAAATAATAAATTTTCTTATTGTATTATTTTTCTTTTAAATTTATAGTACAAATAATAAAAAGATGTTAGGAAAAAAGTTAAAACAATTATAAAAGGCATTAAAATTACTATAATTATTTGATTATCTGTTCATAAAATTTTATAAAATTTTAAAAATACATTATAGAAAATTGTTTTAAAATCTAGATTCATTTTTTTGAATTATATTATAAAAATATGATATAATTTTATTTTAAATATTTTTTTTAAAAAAACAATAAAAAATACAAATATTAAGCTTTTATAAAAATAAAAGTATATTTTTTATATTTATTTCTTAAACCAAAAATAATATGAAAGATCTTTTATTATTTCATTGGCCTTGTAATGATTGATTTTTATCTATGTATTTGTTTGTTAAATACAAATTAAATAAAGATCCTAAAAGAATGCAAATATTAGAAGAAAGACCAAAAGAAAAAGACACTTGAATTACCTTTATTTGACAATTGGATAATTTATTATTAGTTGGTGTTATTCCGGCTGTTGATAAATTTATTAATAATTTTATAAAAAAGCTTAATTTAAAAGAAGTTAATAATATTTATATGTTAGATGTTGTATCAGAAGAAATATTTAATAAAATAAAATACAATAATGGAATTATAATAGATCATCATATTTGAAATGAAAATAAAATAAATAATTTATTAGATGAAAATATAGATATAATTTTTGAACAAGAAACTTGTACTGCTGGTTTAATAGCTAAATATTTTGTAGAACAAAAGTTATCTACTGAATTTAAAAATTTAATAAATTTGATATGTGCTACTGACACATTTAATTTTCAAAATGTTAATAAATATAAGGCTTTATCTTTATCTAATTATCTTAAAAACCTTGTTTCATTTAAGGATATTATAGATTTTTATGAAAATTTTAAAAATAAACAACAGGAATTAGAAAATTTTTATTTGGATTATCAAAAAAGATTACAATATTTTGTTAATTTATTTTTAAATCCTACTAGACCATATTTTAAATTATTAAGAATAATAAATAATTGAAATATTATAATTTTACCGATATTAGAATTGCCAGCTTTTGCTTTTAATGATTTATCTTTGTTTGTTTATGATAAATTTAATATACCGGCTTTTGCTTTTGTAAGTTTAAAAAGCATTAATAATGAAAATTATTTAAGTTTATCTATAAGATCTAATAATAATTGATATGCTTTAAAAATTGCTAAATTTTTAAGTTGATGATGACATCCTGATGCAGCAGGTGCTGATATCAAATTGGATAGAAATGTTAAAATTCTAAATTGGCAAGATTTAGATACTAAATTTTATTTTAAAAACTTAAAAGAATAATAAAATAATGGAATTAATAAAATATAAAGGATTTGTTCTATTAAAAGATAATAATTGATATATTTTAATGACTTCTGATTTTCATTTATTTCATAAAAATATTTTAATATATGAATATGAAAAAAGGAAAGATTTTATAGTTAAAGAAAATAATGAAATTAATATAGAAAAAAGTTTTATAAAATTTTATAATTTTTTATTAGATAGTTTAAGTGAAATAATAAATCAATATAAAATAACTAAATTTATTAATTGTGGTGATTATATTTTTAATGCTAATAAAAAGAAAATAGAATTATATACAAAATTATTAAATTATAAAAAATTTTATAATTTATTAGAAAATGTAGAAAAAATATTTATTTTATGAAATCATGATGTTGATTATAAATGAAGATCAAAAGAAGAATTAATTTTATTTTTAAAAAATCTTTGATATAATGAAGTAGTTTATTATTATGAATATAAAAATTATATTTTTACACATATGCCAATTTGACAAAGCCTATTAAAAGATTTAAATATTGCTTTCAGTATACGTGGTGAATTTATTAATATTGATAAAGAACTTATAAATAAATTAAAAAATAATAAATATAGAATTATCAATTTTCATTGACATTTACATAGTAAAGATGTAGATAAAAAAATTTTAAAAAACAATATTAAAAACGTAAAAGACTGGATTAATATAAGTTTTGATTATAATAAAAATTAAATAAAATAACATTTTTTGAATAAATAAAATCAAAATGAAAAAAATAAATTTAGAATTTTACTATAAGAATCAAATTTATTGGCAATCTATTGTTAGAAATTATATTTTTTGGAAAATAATAGAAAAAAGTAAAAATAAATTTAAAATTAGTTTAGAATTGAATAAAGATAATACAACAAATAATTTTAATTGAAATAATATTTATCAATTTTTTAAAGATTTTGATAATATTAATACTTCTTTTTATTTTAAGATTAATTTAAATTTTAATAAGGTTATTTTTCTTCAATTATTTATTTTAGATGTTTTAAAAAATATTATAAAAGCTGTTATATATGAATATAAAACAAATCCTAATTTACTATGTTATTTGGATAATGGAAATTTTACTATAAAGAAAAATATTAATTGACTTATCTATAATTTTTTAGAAAATGATAAGATAGATATAAATAAACAATTTATAAAAATATCAGACTATGATATTAGTAATTATTTGTTAAAAAATAAAAAAGAACAACATTTATTATATATTATTGACTTTTTAAAAAAATATTATAAGATTCTATTGTTTTTTTTAAAAAAGAAAGAATTAAAAAATAAAAGAAAAGTTGTATTTTATGACCTTGAAAAGAAATATCTTATAGGTTATAAATTTATAAAATTTTTATTAAACTATATATATCCTTTTGATATAGATTTTCTTCTTATGTTTCTTATTAAAATTCCTATAACAGATAATTTATTATTAAATCAAAATCTTCCAGCATTAAATAATTTTTATTACATTTTTGAAGAAAATAATTTATATTTACTTTATGAACAACATAATTATATTGACTGTTATTTTTCATTAGAAGAAAATTTAAAACTTTTTTTTTATAATAATTTATTTTTACAAGAATCTTTTATTGAAAATAAATTAAAAGATTTATTTTCTTTTAAAAAATCAGAAGATTTATTTAATAAAAAGAAAATAATTAGTATAATAAATAAATTTAGAAAATTAGATAAAATTGATATATTATTAGATCAATATTATAAAAATTATCGATTAGGTTCTTTTATTTCTATAGTTAAATTTTATAGTTATTTAAAATGGTGATTTTATAAGAATGATTTTATTAAAATTTTTCCATTAATATATTTTGACAAAGAAACAAAATTTTTTATTACTATTTCTAATTGTTATACAAAAAAAATAAATAAAGATTTTTATAAAATTTATAATGAATTAAATAAAATTTTTAAAAATAGAAACTTAAATTCTTGAAATTTTTATCAAAATCAAAATATGATATTAAATTATATAAATAATAAATTAAATAAATTAGTTTTATCATATTTTTAAATGTTTTTATATGTAGATATATAGTTTTTATGTTAACAATTTTAATTTTTTTCGAAAAAGTATATATTTTTAAGTTTAATTAAAAAATAAACAAAATGAAGAAAGCGATAGATATATTTGAAGATGAAAATTTTATAGAATGTTTAAAATATAATACCTATGATGATAAAGATAATCGTATAAAAGTCTTTGATAAAAATAATGAAATTATCAAAAAAAATATTGATAAAATAACTAAAATTGATTGTTTGGGGTATTGAATTGTTAACATAAAAGGTATTTCTATCTTTAAAAATTTAAAGACATTAAATTTATTTGCTAATAAAGTTAAAAATTTACCAAAAGAAATTAGTGAATTAATTAATTTAGAAATATTAAATTTAATTGCTAATAAAATAAAAAAATTGCCTGACAATATAGGTAAATTAACTAATTTAAAAGAACTACATTTATATTGAAATCAAATACAGACTTTACCAGAAGAAATCTGAAAATTAAAAAATTTAGAAATATTAAATTTAAGTATTAATCAATTACAATCTTTATCTAATGAAATTTGAAGGCTATGTAAATTAAAAAAACTATATTTAAGTAATAATAAATTACAAAGATTACCAATAGAAATATTAAAACTTGGTAAGTTAAAAAGTGTTTGGTTAAATAACGCTTTTAATTTAAGTAATTTAGAACAAGCACCTAATGAACTATTTTACATTTTAAAACAATTAGAAAAAAAGAAAGTATTAGAAGATGATGATTTAGAATATTTAGAAGAAAAAGTATATCCAATTTTAAAAGAAAAAATTAAAGAAAAATATAGAATAACCAATTTAAAACAAATTAAAGATAATTTTAATTTAGATAATTTTAGTTTTTAAATAAAAAGATGAAAGCAATAGACATATTTAAAGATAAAAATTTTATTGAATGTTTGAAAAATAATACTTTTGATAAAAAAGGTAAGCATATTAAAATTTTTAATAATAATGATGAAATTATAGAAGAAAATCTTAACAAGGTAATTTGTATTAGTTGTTCTAACTATTGAATTACTAACATAGATGGTATTTCTATTTTTATAAATTTAAAATCATTAGATTTAATTTACAATCAAATAGAAAAATTACCTAGTGAAATAGAAAAATTACAAAATTTGGAAGAATTATTTTTAAGTCATAATGAAATAAAAAAATTACCTAGTGAAATAGGAAAACTGAAGAATTTAAAAGAATTAGATTTATCTGATAACAAGATAGAAGAATTACCTAAAGAAATAGGTGAATTAAAAAAACTAAAACGGTTATATTTGCCTTATAATAATCTACAATCTTTACCAAAAGAAATTTGAAATTTAGAAAATTTAAAAATATTAGTTTTAGAATATAATGAACTAAAAGAAATACCAAATAAAATTAGTAATTTAAATAATTTAAAGATTTTGAATTTAAGGAATAATAGATTACAATGATTACCGAAAGAAATAGATGGTTTAAAAAATTTAGAAGAATTAGGTTTAGAAAACAATGAAATAAAAGAAATATCGAATGAAATTTGAAATTTAAAAAATCTAGAAATATTAGATTTGGAATATAATAAACTACAAAAATTACCAAATGAAATAGGAAATTTAGAAAATTTGAAAATATTATATTTAAATAATAATAAACTAAAATTTTTAGCTGATAAAATAGGAAATTTAAAAAATTTAGAAGAATTATATTTAATGAATAATAAACTACAAGGATTACCAAAAGAAATATTGAAACTTGATAAATTACAACAAATTTGGTTACATAATGCTTTTGATTTAGATAATTTAAAACAAGATCCGGAAGAATTACGTGATATATTAAAAAAGTTAAAATGAAAGAAAGTATATAGTGATGGTGGTTTAACCTACTTTAGAAAAAAAGTTTATCCAATTTTAGAAGAAAAAATTAAAGAAAAATATAAAATAGATGATTTAAAACAAATCAAAGATAATTTAAATTTAGATAATCTTAGTTTTTAAATAAAATGAAGGCAACGGATATATTTAAAGATAAAAATCTTATTGAATGTTTGAAAAATAAAGCTTTTGATGAAAAAGATAGGTATATAAAAATTTTCAATGATAAAGATGAAATCATTGAAGAAAATATTAACAAAGTAACTTATATTGATTGTTCTAATTATTGAATTACTAATATAAATGGTATTTCTATTTTTAAAAACTTAAAAATATTAGATTTATCTGATAATCTAATAGAAGAATTGCCAAAAGAAATAGGTGAATTAGAAAATTTAAAAGAATTATATCTAGTTAGTAATCGGATAAAAGAAATACCAGAAGAAATAGGAAAGTTAAGAAATTTAAAAATATTAGATTTAGAAGATAATAAATTACAACATTTTCCAAAAGGAATTTTAGAATTAGAAAATTTAGAAGAATTAAATTTACGTGATAATCAAATAGAAGAAATACCGAAAGAAATTTGAAAGTTGATAAATTTAAAAGAATTATATTTATCACATAATCAATTACAAGAATTACCAAAGGAAATAGGACAATTAAAAAATTTAAAAGAATTAATTTTATCTGATAATCAAATAGAAAAAATACCTAGTGAAATTAGTGAATTGATTAATTTGAAAATATTAGATTTAATTTGAAATCAAATAAAGAAGTTACCACAAAAAATAGGTGAATTAACTAATTTAGAAGAATTAGGTTTAAGTTATAATAGAATAAAAAAAATACCTAATGAAATAGGACAATTAAAAAATTTAAAAATATTAAATTTATCTGATAATCAAATAAAAGAAATACCAAAAGAAATCTGTAACTTAAAAAATTTAGAAATATTAGATTTAAAAAATAATAAATTACAATGATTACCAGAAGAAATTTGAAGGTTAAAAAATCTAAAAAAATTATATTTAGCTGATAATCAATTACGTCTATTACCAAAAGAAATTGGTAATCTAAAAAATTTGAAAAAATGATGGTTATCGAATAATAAACTGCAAATTTTACCAAAAGAAATATGAAATTTACAAAATTTAGAAGAATTATTTTTAGATTGAAATAAATTACAATGATTACCGATAGAAGTATTGAAACTTAGTAAATTGAAATGGCTTTCATTAAAAGAAGCCTTTGATCTAAACAATTTAAAACAAGATCCAGAAGAATTATTTGATATTCTAGAACAGCTAAAAGAAAAAAATTTATTTAGTAATCTTAGTCTAGACTATTTAGAAGAAGAAGTTTATCCATTTTTAGAAAAAAAGATAAAAACAAAGTATAAAATAACCGATTTAAAACAAATCAAAGATAATTTAAATTTAGATAATCTTAATTTTTAAAAATAATAAATGAAAGCAGCGGATATATTTAAAGATAAAAATTTTATTAATTGTTTAAAAAGCAATACCTTTGATAAAAAAGGTAATCGTATAAAAATTTTTATTAACGAATGATAAAAAAGGTAATCGTATAAAAATTTTTATTAACGAAAGTAAAATTATAGAAGAAAATATTAATAAAGTAATTAAAATTGACTGTTCTAATTATCGAATTATAAATATAAAAGGCCTTTCTATCTTTAAAAATTTAGAAATATTAGATTTATCACATAATCTAATAGAAGAATTACTGGAAGAAATTTGAAATTTAAAAAATTTAAAAATATTGAAGTTAAGTAATAATTTAATAAGAAAAATATTAAATGAAATAGAAAAATTAAAAAATTTAGAAATATTAGATTTATCTGATAATGAAATAGAAGAATTACCTAATGAAATAGGAAATCTAACTAACTTAAAAGAATTAAATTTATTTCATAATCAATTAAAAGAAATACCGAAAGAAATAGGTGAACTAAAAAATTTAGAAGTATTAAATTTAGGTTATAATCAGATAGAAAATTTACCTAATGAAATAGGTAAACTAGAAAAATTAAAAAGACTAAGTTTATCTGAAAATCAAATAAAACAAATACCAAAAGAAATAGGTAACTTAGAAAATCTTAAAAAATTAGAACTATCTTATAATCAAATGGAAGAACTGCCAGAAGAAATTTGAAAATTAAAAAATTTAGAAATATTAAATTTAAAAAATAATAAATTACAATGACTGTCTAAAAAAATAGGTAATCTAAAAAACTTAAAAGAATTATGTTTATCTAATAACAAAATAAAAAATTTACCAGAAGGAATAGAAAGTTTAATTAATTTAGAATATTTTGGTTTAAGTTGAAATTATTTACAATTTTTACCAAAGAAAATTGGTAATTTAAAAAATTTAAAGAAATTATATTTGTTTTATAATCAAATAGAAGAAATACCAAAAGAAATTTGAAAGTTGATAAATTTAAAAGAATTAAATTTATCACATAATCAATTAAAAGAATTACCTAAAGAAATAGGACAATTAAAGAATTTAAAAGAATTAAATTTGAATAATAATCAAATAGAAAAAATACCTAGTGAAATTGGGAAATTAGAAAATTTAAAAATATTAAAATTATCCAACAATAAAATAAAAGAACTACCAAAAGAAATTTGAAATTTAAATAATCTAGAAAAATTATATTTAAAAAATAATAAATTACAATGATTACCAAAAGAAATATTGAAACTTAGTAAATTGAAATGGCTTTCATTAAAAAAAGCCTTTGATTTAGACAATTTAAAACAAAAATCAGAAGAATTGCTTTATATTTTACAAAAATTAGAAAACAAAAATGTATTAATTAGTATTGATTTGAATTATCTAAAAGGAAAAGTATATCCAATTTTAAAAGAAAAAATTAAAGAAAAATATAGAATAAAAGATTTGAAACAAATTAAAGATAATTTAAATATAGATAACCTTAGTTTTTAAATAAATAAATAAAATGAAAGCAACTGATGTATTTAAAGATGAAAGTTTTATTGAATGTTTGAAAAAAGAAACTTATGATGATAATAATATTCATATAGAAATTTTTAATAAAAAAAATGAAATTATAGAAAAAAGAATTAACAAAGTAACTTATATTGATTGTTCAGATTATTGAATTATTAATATAGAAGGTATTCATATTTTTAAGAATCTAAAAAAATTAAAATTATCTGACAATAAAATAAAAAAAATACCTAATAAGATAGGAAAACTAAAAAATTTAAAAGAACTATTCTTAATTTATAACCAGATAGAAGAAATACCAAAAGAAATATGAAATTTAAATAATTTAGAAATATTAGATCTATTTTTTAATCAAATAAAAGAAATACCAAAAGAAATAGGTGAACTAATAAATTTAAAAATATTAAATTTAAGTTATAATAAAATAAAAAAATTACCTAAAGAAATAGGTAAGTTAATTAATTTGGAAGAATTAAGTTTAGAAAATAATAAACTACAATATTTACCTAATGAAATAGGTAATTTAAAAAAGCTAGAAAAATTAAATTTAAGTAGTAATCAAATAGAAAAATTACCTAAAAAAATAAGTGGACTAAAAAATTTAGAAGTATTATTACTAAATAGTAATCAAATAGAAGAAATAGAAGAAATACTAAAAAAAATTTGAAATTTAAAAAAATTAGAAAAATTAAAATTATCACATAATAAAATAAAAAAAATACCAAAAGAAATAGAAAAATTAGAAAATTTAAAAGAAATATATTTAGGATATAATCAATTACAATGATTACCGAAAGAAATATTAGAACTTAATAAATTAAAAAAAGTTTGATTATATAAAGCTTTTGATTTAAATAATTTGAAACAAGAACCAAAAAATTTACTTGATATCTTAAAAAAGTTGAAAGATAACAATGTATTTGATGATTTTGATTTATATTATTTAAAAAAAAAAGTTTATCCAATTTTAGAAAAAAAAATTAAAAGAAAATATAAAATAGATGATTTAAAAAATTTTAAAGATGATTTAAATCTAGATAATTTTATTTTTTAAAAAAGTAAATGAAAGCAACAAATATATTTAAAGATAAAAAATTTATCAAATGTTTGAAAAAATGAACCTTTGATGAAAAAGGTAATCATATAAAAATTCTTAATAACAAAGATGGAATTATTAAAAAAAATATTGATAAAGTAACTTATATAGATTGTTCTAACTATTGAATTACTAATATAAAAGGTATTTCTATTTTCAGAAATTTAAAAATACTAGTTCTTTTTAATACTTGAATAAAAAATTTGCCGAAAGAAATTTGGAAATTAAAAAAATTAGAAATGTTAGATTTGGATTATAATCAAATAAAAAAATTACCAAAAGAAATATGTAGATTGAATAATCTAAAAATATTAGATTTATCTGATAATCAAATAGAAGAATTATCAAAAGAAATAGGAAGTTTAGTTAGTTTAGAAAATTTATATTTAAATAAAAATCAATTACGATATTTACCTAGTGAAATATGTAATTTAAAAAATCTAAAAAATTTATATTTAAGTTATAATCAGCTACAATGATTACCGGCAGAAATATTAGAACTTAAAAAATTAGAAAAAATTAAGTTAAATAACGCTTTTGATTTAAATAATTTAAAACAAGATTCAAAGGAATTATTTGATATTTTACAAAAGTTAGAAGAAAGGGATTTATTAGGTTATTATGATTTATATTATTTAAAAAAAGAAGTTTATCCAATTTTAGCAAAAAAAATTAAAGAAAAATATAAAGTAGATGATTTGAAACAAATTAAAGATAATTTAAATATAGATAATCTTAGTTTTTAAAATAAATAAAATGAAAGCAACAGATATATTTAAAGATGAAAGTTTCATTGAATGTTTAAAAAAAGAAACTTTTGATGAAAAAGGTAATCATATAAAAATTTTCAATGATAAAGGTAAAATTATTAAAAAAAATATAAATAAAGTAACTTATATTGATTGTTTATTATATTGAATCACTAACATAAAAGGTATTTCTATCTTTATAAATTTAGAAATATTAAATTTATCTAATAATCAAATAAAAGAATTACCAGAAGAAATAGGATATTTAAAAAATCTAAAAAAATTAAATTTAAGTAATAATCAAATAAAAAGATTTCCTTATGAAATAAATAAATTAAAGAATTTAGAAGTATTATATTTAAATGATAATCAAATAAAAAAATTTCCAAAAGAAATTGGTAATTTAAAAAATTTAAAAAGATTATATTTATCTAATAATAAAATAAAAAAATTACCAAAGGAAATTGGAAAGTTAAAAAATTTAAAAGAATTATTCTTAATTCATAATAAAATAAAAAATTTACCTAAAGAAATTTGAAAATTAGAAAATTTAGAAATATTAAATTTAAGTTATAATCAAATAGAAGAAATACCAAAAGAAATATGTAAATTAAAAAATTTAAAAAATTTATATTTAATTTATAATCAAATAAAAAAAATATCAAAAAGAATAGGAAAGCTAATAAATTTAGAAGAATTAAATTTAAATATTAATCAGTTACTGTGATTACCAAAAGAAATATTAGAACTTAATAAATTAAAATGTATTTGTTTAAATAAAGCTTTTAAATTAGATGATTTAAAACAAGAACCAGAAGAATTATTTTATATTTTTAAAAAGTTAAAAGATAAAAATGTATTAGATGATTATGATTTAGAATATCTAGAAGAAAAAGTTTATCCAATTTTAACTGAAAAAATTAAAGAAAAATATAAAACAGATGATTTTAAAAAAATAAAAGATAATTTAATTTTTGATAATTTTACTTTTTAAAAATAAATAAGATGAAAGTAACAAATATATTTAAAGATAAAAAATTTATTGAATGTTTAAAAAAAAGAACTTTTGATAATAAAGGTAATTATATAAAAATCTTTGATGAAAAAGATGAAATTATTGAAGAAAATATTAATAAGGTAACTTATATTAATTGTTCTGAATATTGAATTACTAATATAAAAGGTATTTCTATTTTTAGAAATCTAAAATCAATAGATTTAATTTATAATCAAATAGAAAAATTACCTAGTGAAATAAGTAAATTACAAAATTTAGAAGAATTATTTTTAAGTTATAATAAAATAAAAAAACTACCTAGTGAAATAGGAAAATTGAAAAATTTAAAAGAATTAGATTTAAGTTATAATAAAATAAAAAAATTACCTAAAGAAATAAAAAAACTAAAAGAATTAGAAAAATTAAATTTAGCTTATAATCAAATAAATAAATTATCCCAAAAAATTTGTGAATTAATCAATTTGAAAGAATTATATTTATTTGCTAATAAAATAAAAAAATTACCTAAAGAAATTTGAAGACTTAAAAATTTGGAAGTATTAGATTTAGAAAACAATGAATTACAATACTTACCTTGTGAAATAGGTAAGTTGCAAAATCTAGAAAAATTAGATTTAAATAATAATAAATTACAATGATTACCTAAAGAAATATTAGGACTTAGTAAGTTAAAATGGATTTGGCTAAATAATGCTTTTGATTTAGATAATTTAAAGCAAGATCCAGAAGAATTACGTGATATATTAAAAAAGTTAGAAGAAAAAATAGCACTAAGTGATGATGATTTCGACTATTTAGAAAAAAAAGTTTATCCTATTTTAGAAGAAAAAACTAAAGAAGAAAAAATTAAGAAAGATATAAAATAGACAATTTAGAATAAGTTAAGGATAATTTAAATTTTGATAATTTCACTTTTTAAAAATAGTAAATAAAAACAATATTTTAAAAAATAAAGTCAATATATTGTTTAAAATTTATTTTATCTATTAAATATTTTTTATTCTTTTTTACTTTATTATTTTCATTTGTATTTCTAATATATTCATTTAAATTTAAATCTTTAAAAAATAAATTATAATATTTATTTAACTTTAAAAATTGACTTTTATAAAATTCATCAATTTTATCTTTTTCTAAATCAGCAAATTCATAATCAAAAAGAATAAAGTTTTTAGTTTCTGTATCAAAAAATATTATAGGTAATATTTCTATAATATCTTCTTTGAATAATTTATATTTTATAAATCATAAAAATTTAACATAAGATATAAAATATCAAAGATAATACTTTTTAAATAAATAATTATTTGTAGAATTGTTAAGTTTTATTTTTTTATAAATTTTATTATAAACTTCTATAATTTTATCTTTTGTCCAAATGTTTTTTTCTTTTAGATTAAATAATTTAATTAAAGATTTCTTGTCTGAATCATTATAAAAGAAATTATTTTGAAAGATATTATCAATGTTTTCTTCTAAATTATAAAAAATATCAAATGTTATTAATTTATTATATATAAAATAAAATTTATTATTATTATAAACAAAATCATTATTAAAAAAAATAAAACTTTTTTTTATATTTAAGTTACTTTTTATTTTATTAAAATCAATTAAATATTTAGTAAAAATATTTAATCAAAAAAGTTCAATATTATATTTATTAAATAATTTATAAACTTTATATCATATATCTTCTTTATAATCAAAATTATAAAAAATTATCTTTTTAGATTTTTTTATAATTTTTAAATTTTTATAAAAATTTCTTAAAAATTCAAAATAATAATCTATATAATTTTTTTTATTTAAAAAATATATTGTTGCTTCTTTATCATATATTTTAAATAATTCTTGTTCTTCTTTAATATTTAGTTTATTATTAAAATATTTATCAAGTAAATCAAAATAATAAATATAAGTTTTTTTATTATCTGTATGTAAATTGTTTAAAAGATTTTTATTTTTAGAAAAAAAATCATATAAAATATTTGTTAATTTATATAATTCATCAATTAATTTTAAATTAATATTTATAACATCTTCTTGTTTTGTTTTTAAAATCATTTGAAAAAATGAATCTTCACAACCAACATTTTCCAATAAAAAATAAATAAATCTTGATTTTCTTATGTTTAAGTTTTTTTCTTTTGGATTAAAGGTAAATAATATACCAGTATCAGGATAAAATTCTAATTGATTTTTATATTCTTTAATTATTGTTAAAAATTTTTCATACATATACCATCTAACAAAAGATGCCCAATCTAAATTTTCTTTTATTAATTCATTAATATCTAACATAATTAAACTATTAATTATAAATAATTAATTTGATTTTAAAGTTTCTTTTATTAATTCATCTAATTCTTCAAATTCTTTTTTAATATCTTCTTCATAAACTTCTTTTTTATATACATTTTTTATATTATTATTTTTGCTTCTTTTTGTTGTTTTATCTATATCCTGTTTATAACTTACATTAGTAAAAATTTTTAATATTACTTTAAAAAATTTATATTTATTTGGTTCTTTTTTTACTTGTTCCTTAATAAAATTGAAAATAGATATAAAAATTTTTATACCTTTTTTCACATCATTATCTTCCATAAACAAAAAACAATGTTTTTTATAATTATCTAAAAAACTAATTGGATTAGCTACAAATTGATAATTATTTTTCTTTAATTTTAGATAATATATAGTTAAAATAGTTATGAAATTTATTAAAATTTGTGCCTTTTGTAATTCTTTTGCTTTTGTTTCTAAAAATTTAAAATTATAATATTTTTTAATTTCTTCTAAAAAACTTAATTTAAATTTTAAAATATTTTTAAACGCATCATACATATATTTTCTTAAAATTTCTATTTCAAAAGAAAAAGTTTGTCCTGTTATACGTTTATAAATTTCTACAAATAATAAAATATCATTATCTGAAATATCATTTTTAAATAATAAAAACCTTTCTACATTTGTTGGTTCTTCTTCTATTTCTAATTGTTGTAAAACATTTCATTGATCAATTAATAATACAATATTATTTATTGCATTTAATATTTTGTTTTTATTTCTTCATTTTAATACTTTTTCTAACTTATTTTCTTTAATTATTAAATTATCTTCTGTTATTTCTATTAATTCTTGTTTATATAAATAACATAAATCTTTTAAAAATTGACTAATATCTTTTTTTATAGGTCGTTTCATATTAAAATTTTTATTAATAAAATTTATTTTTAAAATATATTATCAATAAAATTAATATACTTTTAAGTTATAAGTTAATAATATGTATTTTTTTGCTAAACATGAATATGAAGTTAAAGCAAAAGAAGAAAAAAATTTAGTAAAAAACAATTTTATAATTATAATCTTTTCTTATATTGTTTTACTAATTTTATTAAGTATTAAAAACTTTGTTTCTTGATTTTTTGTTGTTATAAATATTATTTTTATTATCATTCTTTATTATTTTTATAGTAAAGAAAATATTTTTGAAGGATTCTTTATTTTTTTTAAAATATTTTTTCTTTGAAAATATAAATTAAAAGAAAAAAATATTTTTTTTATTATAGTAGAAAATTATTTAAAAAAATATTCAAAGTCAAAGCAAAAACAATCACAAAAAAATACAAAAAACGCTAAAAAATAATATAAATTTTTCTAACTTTTGAAAAAAATATTTTTTCTTTTCAGTTGTATATAATTTTATTATTTTTTGTCTAGTTTTAAGATCTATCTTTTTTTCAAGGTATAGTTTATTTATAATTTCATAAAAATCTTTAACTGGTATATTCTGTAATTCTGATAAATTTATTTGATTCATTTTTATTGTTTTTAGATATCTAAATTAATGTCAATTTTTTTGTAATATCTATTAAAAGGTCATAATTTTAATAATGTATCATATATTTCATCTTTATCTTTTTGTAATTTCTTATATTCTTCAATATCTATATTTTTCAAATAATATGACAAGTTTTCAAAAATTATATTAAATATTTTATATACAATAACTTCACTATAAATATGCATATTATTTTTTAATTTTTCTTTATTTTCAATTTCAAGATTATTTTCTTCTATTTGATCAAAAATTAAGTTTAAATTATATAAAATATTATTAATATTTTTATTATTTTTGAAAAGATGAATAAAAATATTTATTAAAAGTATTTTTAGATCACTTATTTTAGTTTCTTTTTTAACTATATTATAGTTAAAATCGTTTGATATATATATAATTTTATTTCAAGAATCAGTTATTTTTTCATATTTATCATTTAAATATTTATGTTTCTGATTTATTTTCACTTTCTTATTTTCTAAATCTTTAACAAAGTTTTTTAATCTATACTTTTCTTTTATTTCAATTTTAGACTGTATATAGTTTATAACATCTTTATTTTCAAAATATTCAATTATTTCTTTAATATTTTTGAATTTTTTTAAATCTTTTTCATTTAATAATTTGTCTACTTCAAATTCTAATAAATTGAATAAATAATTTTTCAAAATTAATAATTTTCAATCGTCTATCTTAATATTTTCATTATCTATTCTATCTAATCTTTGATTTACATATTTTAAAACTTTTACATAACTGCCTTCAATAAATTTGATAAAATCCTTGTATATCTTTTCAGGTAAAATCATTTTTAAATTGTTTTTCAAATTTATATAATCTATATCTGAATAATTATTATACATAGATAAAATATTTTTAACATATTGTCGCCTTCTTGGTGTTACTATTTCATCAGAAATATAATAAATATATTTGTTAATAAATTCTAAGAAACTACTTATGATAATATTATCTTTAAAATATAATAAAACATCATCTTTAATATTTGCAATAGTTTCATTTACATTTCTTCATAAGTTTATTTGAAAAATAAACCTGTCTTTTAAAGGTCTTTCAATTTCCCATAAATAACCTTCATCTTGTAAATTTCAAGCAGCAAAAATAACTGTACCTTTTGGTAATTTATGATTTTCATTTATTTTTCTTTCCAATACTATTCTATATAAAATTTTTTGTACTTCAGGTGGGACTTGTGTTATTTCATCCAAAAACAAAAATCATAAAATATATTCATCATCCTTCGGTATTAATTCAGTATTAGTAACTTCATATATTTTTCTACCATTTTTTTCGAAAAAGATAGATAAAAAATCTAGTCTTTCATAAAAACTAGCCCTAATGTCTTTAATAAAAAATAATTTATTTATATTGAAATTAAAATTTATAATATCCTTTAATCAAAAATTAATGAAATTAAATTGTTTGATAAAATCTTTTTTATTAAAATTAGATATTTTATTATTTATTAAATACTGTTCTATTAATAAATCTAAATAATTTTTATAAGGATTTTTTTCATATCAAAACAATAAATAATTTTGTATGAATTTAGCTAGATTTAAAACAATAGTACTTTTTCATATTCAACTTAATCCTAAAATCAATATGTTATAATTTTTATAATCAATATTTTTAAAATGTTCTTTATATATTTTTAATAAATCCTTTTCATTTTTTATTTTATTTTTTTGTTCTTGTACTTTTATTATAAAAGTATTTATATTCTTTATAAGATCTTTAAAAAATGGTAAGCTTAAGATGCTATTTAATTTCAATGTTTGCATTTTATTTACATTTTAAAAAATAAATATATATTATAATAAAGAAAGATTATTTAAAAACAAGTAAATTTTCAATAAAATCTAATACTTCTTTTTGGATTTTTGGATCAATAACTGGTTTTTTTACTAATGGTACTATACTAGTATACTTATAAATTATAAAACTGTTAGTAATTTTTTTGATTTTCCGTTTTATTTGTTTAATATAATATTTTTCTATTGTTTTAATAAGAATATTATTGGTTTTAGGTAATTTTTTTATTATTTTATCCAAAGTAAAAAATAATAAACTATTATAATAATTATTTAGTTTTATTTCATAAATTTCATATTTATTGTGTTGTATTTTATTTATATCTTTTAACAAAATATTATATAAATACATTAATTCTTTTTTTTTAAAATTTACAAATAAAATTTTATTATTATTTTTTAAATAATATAAAAGATCTAATAAATTGTTATCATATTTAGAATTATAAATATCATTTATAAAAATTATCTTAATAACATTAAAGCTTGTCTTTATTTGACCTATTAATTTATTATATCTATATTGCCGTAAATTTAATTTTGATACAATATCAATTCCATCAATAATATAATAATCGTCAATAGCTAAAAACCAAGAAAGAAAAGCATTTAATAAACTATCATCGATAGTATTTTTATCATTCACTTTATATAAGTTTAAAATTTTATCATAATATATATTATCTTTTGAATAAATACTATTTATTCTTTCTTTATAATTATCTTTAATAATAAAATTTCAATATTTATTATTAAAATCAATTATAAAAATTTTTTCTTTAGTAATGTATAATAAAAAAGTTTTATTCAAAAATTTTACTACAAAAAATAATTTAGGTATTTTTCTAAGATTTAATAAAATTAATCATCTTTTTAGTTTGATAATATTTTGTTTTTTTTCTATTTCTTTTTTTACATTTATTTTTACAATCTTTTTTTCTTTATTTTTATTTTCAATATTTTTGTTTTTATTATTGTTTTTTATATTTACTTTTTCTTTTTTAAATAATTCTGTGTTATAATTTTTATTAATTGATTTGTAATAGTAAAAAATTAAACCACTTATAGCACTGAATACAAATATTGAAATAAAAAATAATAGTTTTTTTATATTCATTTGATATTAAATATATTATTTTAAAAGTCTTTTTTATAATAGTTATTTTATTTAAAAAATCAATAAAAAAATGAAAAAGATATTAGTAATATTATCAATTTTTTTAGCAATTAGTTTTTGATTTTCTTTTGATTTAAATAAAATTATTAATTTTATTAATAATCTTTCTAATAAAGTTTATAAATTAAATCATTATTGATATGATAAAAATCAATATATAAAGGAAAATAAAATTAATGTTAGTTTATTATTTCGAATAGAACTTTTAAAATATCAAAAAAAGTATCCTAAGATAAAAAATATTGTAAAAAAATATTATAATAACTATTTAAAAAATCAGTTATTTGTTTATCCTATAAAAATAGAAAAAATAATTGATGGTGATACAATAAGATTTAAATTCTTAAATTATTTATGACAAGCTAATTGAAAAACTTATAAATTAAGACTAATTGGTGTAGATACACCAGAAATTACAACAACACGTTTCGGTTATACCGAATGTTATAGTAAAGAAGCAAAAAATTTTTTAATAAAAGAAACAGCTGATAGAAAGGAATATTTATATATTATAGTTTTTGATAAAAATAAACAGAAAGATAAATATTGAAGATTTCTTGGCTATTTGTATTTATATAATCCAAAATATTGAATATTAAAAAATATAAATTACAACATATTAGCTTACGGTTATTGATTTGAATATTGATATAATTATTGATTAAAAAATATATTTAAAAAGATTGAAGAAAAAGCAAAAAAAGAAAAATATTGATTATGGTATTTTTGTGATTGAAAAATAAAGGAAAGATAAAAACATAATTTATAGAATATTTTATAAATTAATAAAATTTATTATTTTTTGTTCTATAAATCTTTTTATATATCTTATATTATCTTGATTGATTGTTATATTTTCTTTTTTTAATTCTTCTTTAATTTTTTTTAGATCTAATTTTATAAATTTTTTATATTTTTCATAATATTTTTTTATTAAAAAGTCTAATAATCAATTAGCATCTTGAATTGGTTCTAAATATACAACTTTGTCTATTCTTCATAGAAATTCTTTACTAAAATGATTATTTAGTTTTTGTTTTAAATTATCTTGTTTTATTTCTTCATTTCCTAATGAAAAACCTATTCTTTCTTCTTTTTGTATTAAATTACTTGTAAAAAATATTATAAATTTATTCAATTTTAAAACTTTTCAATTATTTAAAATTATATATCATTTATCTAGAATATTTAATAAACTTTGTACTAATTGTTTATCCATTTTTTCTATTTCATCAAATAATAATATTCACATTTCATTATTTTTATTAATTTCAATAATTTTTTCTTGCCAAGGTAATAACTTATCAAATCAAACATAACTAGGTGGACTACCAAAAATACTAGTAAAGCTGATTTTATCTATTAAAGTTTCACTATTAATTATAACTAAATTATTATTAAATTGTTCTGCTAATTTTTCAACTAAAAAAGTTTTTCAAGTTCCTGTAGGACCTGTCAATATTATATTAGCTATTGTTTCATAAGAAAAATTACTTAAATATTTTAATTTAATCTTATTATTTATATAATCTATTAATTCTTTAATTACCTTTTCATTTTCATTAGATAGATAATATTCTTTTTTTAATAAATTTATATCTAACAATTTAAAATTTTTATCTACAAAAAAATATTGATTTTTTATTTTAAAAAATTTTATATCTATTTTGAATAAAGATTTTAATAAGTTAATACTTTCTTTAATCTTATTTTCTGGTAAAATTTCAAAATTATCTAAATTGAAATCATAGTTATCATATAAAAATTTTAATAATTTTATAAAATTTTTATTAATTTTCTTATAAGGTAAATTTATTTTTTTAGGATAAACATATTTAATATAAAAGTCAAAAGCTGAATCAATTAAGAATTTTATATCATAATCTATATTTATATCTTCTGGCAATAAAAAAATGACTTTAACATTAATTAACTTTCTATTTAAATCTTGAATCCAAATTTTTAATAAATACAGTAATTTTTTCATATCAAAAGTGAATCTTTCACTATAATAGTTTAATATCGTAATTGGTGGTAAAATTATATTAAAATCTTCATTTAAAATTTCTAGTAAAATCGGTTCATCTTTAATAATATCAGCAATTGTTATTATTATATCATTTTCATTATTATTGTTTTTATTATTTTTTTGTTCTTCTACTTCATCTTCTACTTTATCAAAAATCATATAAGTATTAATGGTACTTATGTTGTATTCTATATATAAAGTAAAAATTTCTAAACTTTTATTATAATTAAAATTTTCTGGAATAGAACCTTCATATTTCTTATTCAAATATTTATCAAAAATATGTTGGTAAAAGTTTTTTTTTATAGCAGAAAAAAGTTCATGGACATCATAATAAATTGATGGTATTATAATGGTATTTTTTTGATTTTCAAATTTATTAAAAATGAATGATTCTATTAAATTATAATCTTTTTCTTTATAATGAAGAACTAATATTTCACTTTTTATTTTTTTAAGAAGATTATCTAGTTCATTAAATTTTATTTTTTGCATTTTTTAATATTTTAAATTTAAATTGTAAAAAATATCATAATATCAATTTGTAAAAAAGATTTCTTTATTTTTATAAGTTTTTTTTAAATCTATATATATATCTTTCACATCAAATCTTATATCTTTAATAATTCTAATTAAGAATAATTTGTCTTTCTTATTATAATCAATATTTATGTAATTACCAATAAATTTTAAATGTTTTTTATAATCTTTATATTTAAAGAAGATATATATTGTTTGTTGTCAATCATAAGAAAAATTATCATCTATAAGGAATAAATCGCTTGTTTGAATTTGTTCTAATATTTCTAATATCTTATTTTTGTTAATAACTATAACAATCAATTCTTTTCACCATTTTACAATTTTAACAATTTCTTCAATATTTTGATATAAATTCAATATTTTTAATATCTTAATAAATTTATTGTAACTAATATTAATTTTAAATTTTTCTTTAAAAAAACTATATATATATTTTAATAATTCTTTCATTCTTTTTTTATTAAATTAATAAAATTTTTTAAAGCCTTTGGTGTAAGAATTTGAATATAATCAACTTTTTTAATAAAGTTTTCATCAATATTTTTTAATATATAATTAGAAATTAAATATTTGTCTAAAAATAAAGTTTTAATCGGTAAAATATCAATATTAGATATATTTTTTTTATATTTTTTAATATCTTTAAAGATTTTTAATAGTTGTTTTTTATTAATTTTTATTTTTTTGTTGTTATAACTATATGAAATAATATATAAAATAAATAATCATAATAAACTATTTAATTTCTTATCAAAATCAAAATCATATTTTCAACTTTTTCTATTTTTAGTTTCTATATAACATATGATATTAAATTTTTTATCTATTTGCCAAAAATGTAATTTCACAATATCTTCATTAATTTTTTTAAATAATTTGTTATTTATGTATATATTATAATTATAAATTCTATAAAAAAAATCATCAAAAACTAAAAATTTGTCACTATATTTTTTAAAATTTAAATTAATTACTTTATTTTTTTTAACTTTTTCAAAATATAACCAAATTTTTTTAGATTCTATTTCAACCTTTAAATGTTTATTTATGTTTTTATATAATTTATTTATATCAGTATATATGTAAAAATTAATTGTTTTCATTATTTAATTTTAAAGTATTAAATTATATTAAATTATATAATAATAAAATTTCAAAAATCAATATTATTATATTTCTTTTTTGAAAAAATAAAAAATTCTTGTTTTTAAAATAAAAACAATTATTATTTTAACAATTATTTTTATTCATTAAAAAACTAATTAATGAAAAAGCTATTAATATTTTTATTTTTATTATTTTTTTATTTTTTTTCATTTGGTTTAAATATAAAAATTGATTTAAAAACTGTTTCTAGATTAGAAAATTATTTACAAAAATACAATATAAAAATAAAAAAAAGAACAAATATTAAACAATATAAAATAAAAATAAATGATAAAACGATTATATTTAAGGATAAACAAGATTTTTATAAACAAATAAATAAAAATTTTAAAAAAGAAATTATAAAACAGCGAAATAGTAATAGTTTTAAGATTGCAAAAATTTTGAAAAACAAAAATAAATATTGTAAAGAATATTATAAAGGTATGAATAGTTTTTTTAATTTGTTATATTTATTAAATAATAAGATAAATTTACAAATAAATTTTATTGATTTATTAGCTTGTGATTATAATAATTTATTTTGACCACCATTAAAAATTAGTCTAAAAGCAAAATATTTAAAATATAGATATACAAATATAACAACTGCTATTAATAATAATACTATTTTTATTTTAAGAAAAAACGATGTATTTGATACTATAAAATATGTGTTTCATAGTTGATTTAAATATGTAAATTGATTAGCAATTATTAATAATAAAATAGAAAAAATTCGGGCCGGTGGGACGTGTTGAATTGCTACAATATTGTATCAAACTGTATTACATATTTTGCCACAAATACAAATATTAGAAAGATATCCACATAGTCAATACTATAAAGAATATTACTGACCTATTTATTGATTAGATGCTACTATTTTTGATTGAAAATTTTATAAAAAAAATTTTAAATTCAAATATATAGGTAATATTAATTTAATATTAAAAGGCTTCAATACAAAACCACAAAAAGGATATTTTAAATATTGATTTTTTATTTATAGTCCTTATATTAAAACTGTTGATAAAATAGATTATAAATTTCTTAATAAAGGATGTGTTTTAAATAGAATTTATTATAGATGAAATATAATAAAAAAAATAAAATCTTGTTATAAAATCATTAAATAAAAAATTTAACATAGAAAAAAATAAATTTAAATAATTAAAAATAAAAAAAATGAAAATATTTAGTACTTTTGATAGTAAACTAGATGAAAAATTATTAGAAGAAGCAATTAGAAAACATTGAAAAGCTATGATTATCAAAAGGCATTTTATTTTTTTAATTCAACCATTGTTATTATCTGTTTTTTCATTATTTTTATTTTCTATTCTACTAGTTTTGTTATATGTGAATTTAGATATAAGTAAATTTTTAATTTTAGGAATTTTATATATTTTATGAATTTGATATTGGATCTTTAGCACATTTAAAAATTTATTTTCCTATTTTAGACATTATAATTTTATAATAACAAAAATTTCTAGTGATGATTTTAAAGATTGAAAAATAGAAAAATTCTTAAAACATAGTATTTTTGTTGTTATTTATCAAGTTATTGTTATGATTTTTAGTGCTTTTGTAATTATAGAATTTTGACAATTTAAAGATTTTACTAATTATATGTTAGTATTTTTTCAGATATTAATTAATATTTTATTTATATATATATTATTAAAAATATTAAAAAAATTAATTGACTTTGAAATGGATTTTACTTTAATTACAAATGAATATATAACATTTGTAAATCAAACTTGATTATTCAAAAGGACAAGTAAAACAATTGATTTAGAAAAAATAAAAACTATAAGTGTAAATAAAAAATGAATATTAAGATCCTTATTAAATTTTGGTGAAATTATTATTTTTACAGAAGGTGATGACCAACACGGCGAATTAAAAATAAAATATATACCAGAACCAGAAAAGGTTAAAAATAAAATAATGGAAATATTAAAGAATAGAAAAGAATAAATTTTAATTAATATAAAAAATAGATATTATTTATTATAAAACTTGCCAAAAATAATTTATAAAATAAAAACCAGGTTTTTTATATTACCTGGTTTTTAAATTTTTGCTTTAATTCAATATTTAGGATTTTATCTAAATAAAGTTTTTAAAATATAATATCAATAATATCAATTAATAACTTTATAATTTAAGTCATTATCAATAACAATAATTGTTGGTGTTCATTTTATATTAAATATTTCTTCATATTTTTTGATTTTATTATATATTTCATTTTTTATTTTACTATAGTTTTTATTATAACAAATTTGAACTTCTTTTAAATATTTTTTAAAATTATCATTTAGATTTATATCAAAAATTTTATTTAGAATATTATTTTTATCCTTTTGATATAAACAATGTGTTACAATTGCTATATCGTTATCTATATTTCAATGCAATTGTGGTAAAGGATAATCAATTATAATTAAATTATTTATTCTATTTTTTAAATCTTTTAAATTATTTTTAATATCTTTAAATAACATTCTACAAAAAGGACATTTTCCAGCTGTAAAAATAACCAAATTATATTTTTTACCATTAAATTTTACAACATATCAATCTTGTATAAGTTCATTATAAGTTTTTTGATTTAATTTTCCTTCTTTTGAAATAATTCCTAAAATTACTTTTTCTTTTTGTGGATCCCAACCTTTATTTTTTAAGTAAAATATATATTTATACAAGTCACTTTTATCTTTATCATTTTTTAAATAATTAATTTGTTTTAATAATTTCATATAAAAATCTTTATAATTATCACCATAATTAGATAAATCTGTTATTAAAAATATAGGTAAATAAACCTTTTGTGTTAGTAAAGTAGTAATATCTGTATATATTTGTTTATTCTTTTGATAATCTATATAATAAGGTTTAAATCATATAGCAAAATTTGTCTTAACAAAATTTTTAATACTTGTTAAATCATAAGGATAGGTCGCTTTACTATCATAATAAACTAATAATTTCTGACAATCTGGATCTTTTTCATCTATTAAACCATCTTGATCATTATCTATATTATCATTACAAAAATTTTCCATTTTAATATTATAAAAACCTATTGGAAGATAATATTTATTATCTTTTATAATAAAACCTAATTTTTTTAATTCATCTTTATCAGGTATATTATTTAAATTAAAAAATAACTTTAAAAACAATTTTAATCCTTGTTTATTAGTTTCTAATAAAGGATAAGTAGCGTTAATTAAAGGTGTATTATTTTTTATTATAATATCTTTTTTGTCTTTAAATAAAATTTCTATAATATTTTGACAATAATCTTTACAATTTCTTGGTACATAAATAATAAACTTTTTAACATTTTCTTCTTTTATTTCTTTTATTTTTATTTGTTTTTCTACTTTATTATTTATAGATATTTTTTGATTAGTCGATTTTGGTATTTCATTTTCTTGATTTTTATTACATCAGTTTAATAGTAATAAACTTAAAATCAAAAATAAAATTAATATTTTATTTTTCATTTTAATATTTAGTTTAATAATTTAAATTAAATATTAATAAGTTATCTGTTTTATCTTTTAATAATTGTATTTCCTTATCTAAAAGTGGTTGATATTTATTGTAATATCCTATGATAACTTCATTTGGTACTTGTATATTACGTTTTTCATTTTGAAATAGTGCTTTTTGTAAATTTAACGGAAATAAGACAAAAGAAAAAGTATTAACTTTACTTTTAATTTTTTTATACCATCATTTACGATAATTAAAATTTATATTTGTATTATCTAAAATAATTGTAAATCTATTTTTCTTTTGAATTTCTAAAAAAGTATCAAATAATTTTCAAAAAACAAATTTATTGTTTGTAGTATTATATTGTTGCCTAATAGTATCGGCATTTAGAATAAATATATCATTATATTTTTTTTGAAGTTCTTTAGCTAATGTACTTTTTCCTATACCTTGTATTCAAATAAACATTATAATATTTTTATCTTTTAAGTAATTTTTTAATTCTTTTATAAATTGTTCCCTAGTAATATTTATAAATTTTTTATTCATTTATTTAATAGGGAAAATAATAAAATTTGTAGTTTTATCCTGTCGTTTTATATAAAAAGATGGATTATTTGGTATTGAATTTATTGCGGTATTATAATTAATACTACCATCAGGTAAATATAAAGGACATATTTTGTATTCAATAATATGATTAACTACATATTTAAAATCAGCATCATTAGCTATTTTATTAAAATCATATCAATCAACAATACAATTATTTTTCCAAACACATCAGGAAGGTTTGCAGAAAATTGGAATATCATAACTGTTTTTTACTTTTGTTGATAGTATTTTATCTGTAAATTCAACTATAAAATGATTATTATAATAGTCTATCGGTTTATTAACTTTTATAAAATAAAACATACTACTTAAAATTCCTATTAAAACAATAACTATTAATAATTCCAATAAACTAAAAGTTTTTAATCTTCATTTCATTTTATTTTTTTAATTTAATAAAAATACAATTATAAGTATTATTATAGAAATAAAATTGAAAATATGATTATAAATAATATTATAAAAAATATAAAGATAGTCGTAATAACTATTATATTATTCTTATTGTTATGTATTTGATTTTCTTTTTTTTCAACTGTTTTATTACTATTTTTTTTAACTTGTAAAAATTCTTTTTTTATTGAAATATATTCTTTTATTTTAGTTATGTCTATATTTTTTCTATCTAGATATAAAGTAAATACTGGTCATTTATCAACTTTCGAACAGTATATTTTATATATATTTTTGAATTTATCTAGTTGACAATTTTTATTTTCTAATTTTATATTTTTTATTACATTTTTATTATCTTGTATAGTATAAAAAATATTTTCTAAATTTTGTTTGCTATATTCAGTTAAAGTATTATGAAATTGATTATATAATAAAATACCAAAAGTATAATAGAAAGATAAATTTAAAACTAGAAATGTAACTAATTTTTTCATAATAAGTTTACTTTATGAAATAAAAGATTAAAATTTAAAATAAATTAACAAGATTTTTATCTATTACTTCTATTAATTTATCTTTTATAAAGATTAATCATAAATATCTGTAAAAGATTAGATTTTTATGTTTATAAATATTTTTTTTAATATTTATTATTTTTAATTCAATTTTTGAATCTTTTACAATATCTTTATATGATCAAAAATTTATATAAATTTCTAAAAGATTATCTTTTTTTTCTATTTTATTTTTTTTACTGTTTATTAAAACTATTTCTTCAATGTTTTCATCTAATTTAGTTTCTATTTCATCAATTAATTTTTCTTTAAATTTACCTTTAAAAGTTGTTATAATACCGCTTTTTATTTTTCATTTGTTATCTAATAATATTTTTTCAACATTTAGCATTTTATATTATAATTATGTTTTAAAAATATTTAAAAAGGTAAATTTTTTTCAATAAAATCATCTATATCATCATTTTTTACATTTTTTTCTATTGGTATTAAACTTTTATTATTTTTACTGTCTTTATTATTTTCATCTTTACTTTTATCATCTTCTATTTCAAATCAACTTTTTTGTATTTCTATTAAATCTTCCATATATGGTATTCTTATATCAACTTTATTTTTTCAAATTTTATTTTGTTCATTTAGAATTCTAATATAATTTTCATCATCAATATAATTTAATGTAAAATTTTTTTTATCAAAAAAATACCATCATTTTTTAAATCATCAATTTCTATTTTTAATCGTATATAGATAATTTATAGGATTTTTATCTTCCCTTAGATTGTAATCTAAAAATAATTCCAAATTTATTATTCACAAATATCAACTAAAATTTTCAATTGTACTTTTAAATCACTTAATATCTTCTACTGTTATTAATTTACTTTTTCTTCAAGTTGTTACTTGACTTGCCACTAATATAAAAACATTTTTATTACTTAATTTAGATAAATTTAATAAATTTGATGATATATATTGCCATTTATCTATATCATTTTTAAAATTTTTATAAGTATTTAATTTTTGTAAATAGTCAATAATAATAACAATATTTTTTGATCATTCATTTTCAACAGTTTTTATAATTTCTTCTAAATATATTTCTGTTTTGGCTTTATATACAATATAATCATCAATAATATTTTTTATATCTTCTAGTTTTTGTTTTAAATATTTTTCTAATTCTTCGTATTTTTTTAAAAAATCTTTTCTTTTTTCTTTTATTTGTATTTTTAATTCTTCAATTAAATCATTAATAAGTTCTAATAAAGCATTTTCATCATATTCAGAAATTTCTTTTATATGATTTTCTATATCTTCAATACTTCTTTTTAAAAACAATAAACTTTCAATTCTTATTTTAAAGTTTTTTATAATTCTTTTTATATTATCTACATTTTCTATTTTTATCTTTTTCATTTTTTCTAATTTTTTTTGAATAACACTTATTTTTTCTTCTATTTCAATTTTGGATTTTTCAAGTAATTCCCAAAATTCTTTTACACTTTCAATTTTTCTTTTCTTTAATATAGCTATATTTAAAAACTTTCTTAATTCAGTTTTTATTCTTTTATACTTAACAAATTTACTTCGTATGTCTTCTTTAAAAAATATATTACTAAATTTAAAATAAAATTCTTTTTTAGTAACTTCAGTTGTTCAAAAATAAAAAATTTTAACATCATCATTATTAATTAAAATGTCTGTTAATAAATTTAATATAAATGTTGTTTTTCACCCACCTGATTCTAATGTACTAACAGCTGTTATTTGTCAATAATTTAAAATATCAGAAAATATAGAAAAATTCTTTAAAAATAAATATTCATCAGAAATTTCATTTTCATCATTTTCATCATCAACTTGATAATTTTTTAGTTTTTCTAGTAATAAATAATATTTTTCAATATTATCATTATTAATATATTTTATATTTTTTCTTAAAATTGTTAATGCTGTTGTTATATCTAATAAATAATAAATTCCAATAAATTTTAAAATATTTTCTTCTTCCATTAAAACTTTTATAATAAAATTTTTTATGTCTAAATTATAATCTTCTATATCTATTTTAAAATTAAAAATATCAACAATTTCATTTAAATTTATTATATTCTTATCATATAGTCGTTTTAAAACAAGTTTTAGAATTCTAATATCATCTTTGTTTTTTCTTCCTTTCATCCTTTATTTGAAAATTTCTAAATTAACTTATTTTAATATATTTATTTTTTTTAGAAAATCAAGTATGAAATTAATTGATAATTATATAAATTTATTAGAAAAAACAGATTATATGACTTTTTTGCCTAGTTTTATAGTTAATAAGGATTTAAATCTTGTACAAAATTTTAAATATTTTAATTCTAAATTTTATTTTTTGTTTTATAAACATTTATATCATTTAATTAAAAGAAGATTAACTTCTTTAAATCTGTGGAAAAATGAAAAAACTTATATGATAGATTTTTTAGATTTATATTATTATTATTCATTAAAAGCCATTTTGAAATATAATAATCAACTTTATAAAAATAAATATAAATTTACAACATATTTTATTTTTTGGATTCTAAAAATTGTTTTTGAATATAAAAAAAGATTACAAAAATATAACAAATTACTAAATTATAATAATCAATTTATAAAATAAAAATAGAATGTATTACTATCGAATATGATTCTAATAAGAATATTGCTACTGATTATTTTTTATAAAAAAATTTTTAAAAGTATTAATCTTAATTTTTATATTGCTATTCAACAATAATTTTTGTTTTATTTTTTTATTTATATTTGTATAATTCTAAAATAAAATTTAATATATTAGATAATTATTTATAAGTAAATAATCAAAAAAATTAAGAAAAAACTAAATAAAAGTATAAAATAAATAATTTAGAAAAATTTAATGATTAAAAAAATAAGAACAAATTAATGATAATTGAAGATAAAAAATTTATTGAATGTTAAAAAAAAAAGAACTTTTGATGAAAAAGATAGGTATATAAAAATTTTTAATGAAAATAATAAAATTATTAAAGAAAATATTAATAAAGTAACTTATATTGATTGTTCATTATATTGAATTATTAACATAAAAGGTATTTTTATCTTTAAAAATCTAAAAGTATTAAATTTAATTGGTAACAAAATACAAAAATTACCAAAAGAAATTGAAAAACTAGAAAAATTAAAAGAAATAGATTTAAGTTATAATCAACTACTGACATTACCAGAAGGGATAGAAAGATTAGAAAATTTAGAAATATTATATTTAAAAAATAATTACATAAAAAATTTATCTAATAAAATTGGAAATTTGAAAAATTTAAAAAAACTAGATTTAAAAGAAAATCAATTACATTTTTTGCCAAAGGAAATTGAAAAGTTAAAAGAATTAAAGGAAATAAATTTAAAAAATAATAAAATAAAAGAATTATCAAACAAAATATGAATGTTAATAATTATATAAAAGAATTACCGAAAGAAATTTGAAATTTAAAAAATCTAAGAAGATTATATTTAAGATATAATAAAATTAAAAATTTACCTAAAGAAATAGGAAAATTAATAAGTTTGAAAAAATTATATTTATCACATAATCAAATAGAAAGACTACCAAAAGAAATTGGTAATTTAAAAAATTTAGAAGAATTGTATTTAGATTTTAACAAATTAAAAGAATTACCAAAAGAAATAAAAAAGTTAATAAGTTTGAAAGATTTATATTTATCACATAATCAATTAAAAGAATTACCAGAAGAAATAATACAATTAAAGAATTTAGAAACATTAGATTTAGAAGGTAATGAATTACAACATTTACCAAAAGAAATTGATAAGTTAAAAAATCTAGAAATATTAAGTTTAGAAAATAATCAGTTACTGTGATTACCAAAAGAAATATTAGAACTTAGTAAATTAAAAAAAATTCGGTTATATAATGCTTTTGATTTGAATAACTTAAAACAAGAACCAGAAATATTATTTAATATTTTAAAAACATTAGAAGAAAAGAAAACAACAGAAGAAAAGAATATATTAAATTCACAAAGTTTGAAATATTTAAAGGAAAAAGTATATCCAATTTTAGAAAAGAAAATTAAAGAAAAATATTGAATAACCAATTCAAAACAAATTAAAGATAATTTTAATTTTGATAATCTTACTTTTTAGATAAAATGAAAGCAATAGACATATTCAAAGATGAAAAATTTATTGAATGTTTAAAATATAATACTTATAACAATAAAGATAGAAAGACAAAAATTTTTAATAACAAAGACGAAATTATAGAAGAAAATATTAATAAAATAACTAAAATTATTTGTCCTAATTGTTGAATTACTAACATTGATGGTATTCATATTTTTATCAATTTAGAAATATTAAGATTATATAATAACAAAATAAAAAAAATACCTAAAGAAATTTGAAAATTAAAAAATCTTAAAATAATAAGTTTAATAAACAATCAAATAGAAAAATTACCAAAAGAAATTGGAAAACTAAAAAATTTAGAAATATTAAGTATATCAAATAATAAAATAGAAAAATTACCAAAGGAAATCAGTAAATTAAAAAAATTAGAAGAATTATATTTAATTTTTAACAAAATAAAAGAATTACCAGAAGGAATAGGAAAGTTAACTAATTTAAAAGGATTAAATTTAAGTTATAATCAGTTACAAAGATTGCCAGAAGAAATATTAAAACTTAATAAATTACAACGAATTTGATTATATAAAGCTTTTGATTTAAATAACTTGAAACAAAAACCAAAAAAATTACTTGATATCTTAAAAAAGTTGAAAGATAATAATGTATTTGATGATTTTGATTTAAAATATTTAGAAGAAGAAGTTTATCCAGTTTTAGCAGAAAAAATTAAAAGAAAGTATAAAATAACTGATTTAAAACAGATTAAGGATAATTTAAATTTAGATAATCTTAATTTTTAAAGATAAACAAATGAAAGCAACAAACATATTCAAAGATAAAAATTTTATCAAATGTTTAAGATATAATACTTTTGATGATAATAATAACTATATAAAAATTTTTAATGACAAAGATGAAATTATAGAAAAAAACATAGATAAAATAATTAAAATTGATTGTTCAGGTTATTGAATTACTAACATAAAAGGTATTTCTATTTTTAGAAATTTAAGAATATTAAATCTATCTAATAATAAAATAAAAAAAATATCTAATGAAATAGGTAAATTAACTAATTTAGAAGAACTATATTTGTGTGGTAATAGATTACAGTCTTTACCTAATAAATTAAGTAATTTAAAAAATCTAAAAATATTAAATTTATTTAATAACCAAATAAAAAAAATATCAAAAGAAATATGAAACTTAAGTAATTTAAAAAAATTAGATTTATCATATAATCAAATAAAAGAATTATCTAATGAAATTGAAAAATTAATCAATTTAGAAGAATTAGATTTAAAATATAATCAAATAAAAGAATTACCTAGTGAAATCGGAAAACTAGAAAAATTAAAAATGTTATATTTAAATTGAAATCAGTTACAATATTTGCCGGAAGAAATATTAAAATTTGATAAATTACGACAGATTTGATTATACGATGCTTTTGATTTAAATAACTTAAAACAAGATCCAAAAGAATTACTTTATATTTTACAAAAGTTAGAAGAAAAAAAAGATATATTAAGTACAATTGATTTAGAATATTTAAAAGAAATTTATCTAATTTTAATAAAAAAGATAAAGAAAAAATATAAAGTAGATAATTTAAAACAGATTAAGGATAATTTAAATTTAGATAATTTAAATTTTTAAAATACAATGAAGGCAACAGATATATTTAAAGATAAAAATTTTATTAATTGTTTAAAATATAACACTTTTGATGATAATGAATATTATGTAAAAATTTTTAATACTGTAAATGAAATTATAGAAAAAAATATTAACAAAGTAACTTATATTAATTGTATTGAACATTGAATTACTAGTATAGAAGGTATTCATATTTTTATAAATTTAAAAAAATTGTATTTATCTATTAATAAAATAAAAAAAATACCTAATAAGATAGGTAATCTAAAAAATTTAAAAGAATTATGGTTAGTGAATAATAAACTGCAAAATTTACCAGAAGAAATAGACAAGCTAAAAAATTTAAAAAAATTATATTTAAGTTATAATCAAATACAAAAATTACCTAATGAAATAGTGAAATTAACTAACTTAAAAGAATTATATTTATCACATAATCAATTAAAAGAATTACCTAAAGAAATAGGAAAATTAAAAAATTTAAAAGAATTAAGTTTATCTAATAATCAGATAGAAAAATTACCTAGTAAAATAGGTGAACTAAATAAATTAAAAATACTAGATTTAAGTGATAATCAGTTACAATATTTACCTAAAGGAATTTGAAAATTAGAAAATTTAAAAATATTAAAATTATCCAAAAATCAAATACAAGAAATACCAGAAGAAATAGGCAATTTAATTAATTTAGAAAGATTAAATTTAAATAATAATAAAATACAACAATTGCCGAAAGAAATTTGAAATTTAAAAAAATTAGAAGATTTAGATTTATCTAGTAATAACATAAAAGAAATACCAAAAGAAATAGAAAAATTAGAAAATTTAAGAATATTAAATTTAGAAAATAATCAATTACAATGATTACCAAAAGAAATTTTAAAATTAAATAATTATTTAGATCGAATTCGGTTAGAAGAAGCCTTTGATTTAGACAATTTAAAACAAGATCCAGAAGAATTATTTTATATTTTACAAAAATTAGAAAAAAAGAAAACAAATAAAGAAAAGAATATATTAACACCTGAAAGTCTAGACTATTTAAAAACAAAAGTTTATCCAATTTTAGAAGAAAAAATTAAAGAAAAGTATATAATAACTGATTTAAAACAAATTAAAGATAATTTTAATTTAAACAATCTTAAATTTTAAAAATATATTATTTATATAATATGATTTATAAATTATTTAAATTATTTGATTTGGGCCTGTAGCTTAGCATGGTTAAAGCAACAGCCTTTTAAGCTGGTGATCGTGGGTTCAAATCCCACCAGGCCCATATTATTTAAAAAGTTATTTAAAAAGTATTACTAATTAATATTAACAATTAATATTAGTATTTTTTAAAATAATATAATTCTTTTAACTTTAATAAATAAAATTAAAAATATGATTAATAATTACAATTTAACAGAAATAGTTAAAAAACTTATGAAGAAACAAGTAATAACAATTGATGATATATTAAAATTTAAAGAATCTATACCGAATTACTTTGGCTTTTATTCAAAAAAACAATTCGATGAAAAATTAACAGAAAGGGAAATAGAACAAAATTCGATTGTATTTGATTTAAAAAAATGAATTTTAAATTCAAAAACAAAACAATTTTTATCAGAAGTCATTAAGGATATAAAAAATAAAATAGATATTAATAAAATAGATTATATAACTTTTACACCAGATAGTTGAAAATCACAAGATAATATTAAAAATGACAAAATAGTATGATTTTCTATAATAGTTGAATATATTGCCGCTAAATTAAATAAACCTACAATATTACCAAAAATAATTAAACAAATGAATAAACAAAAGAATATGAAAAAAAATGAAAGATTAAATAACAGAAGATGATGATATTCTTTTAATGAAGATGAAATAAAATGAAAAAATATTTTATTTATAGATGATGTTGTAACTACTGGTGCCACAATGTTCGCAATAGCTGAAGATATTGTAAAAAAGGGTGGAAATTTTTATGCGTATGCTATTGCTTTGGCAGAATTAGACGAAGATAAAAAATAAAATTTTTTATAATAAAAACAAAAAAGTGGCAAATATTTTTAAAAGCAAATCAGTAATTAAATAATTATAATTATCTAATATTTAAATTAGAAAATATTTAACATAGAAATGAAAGATATTATTAAAATAACAATAACAGGACATAGAAAAAAATATATAAAAGATCATAAAAAAATAAAACAAGATATAGAATATATTTTAGATAAATATTTTCCTGAAAAGAATAAATATTTATTTAATATTGGTCTTTCAGATGGTATAGATTTATGGTTTTGATATACTGCTTTAAAAAAATGATATAAAGTTGATAGTCATTTAGTTAAATCTGATGAAGAAGGTAGATGGTATCGGGATGATGAAGATTATAAATTGTTTAATTATATATTAAAAAATAGCCAAAAAATTTATAAATATGATGATTATCTAGAAAGAAATACAGGTATGGTAAAAAAATGTGAATGATTAATAGCTTATTTAACAAAAAAATGATGTAGTGGTACTTTAGATACTATTTGAAAATTTTTAATTATGAAAAATTTAAATAAACTAAATATTAGTAAATATAATAATTTTATTATTTTTAAATAAAAATTTATAAAAATTTTTAAAATAACCTAAAAAGTTTAATTAAAAAAGTATAATAAAAAATAGATTTATTAATAATTAATATAAAACAAAAAGATTTTATGATAAGTGATGTTAAAATTGGTTATTAAAAATTCTATAAAGAAATTTTATGTAAAAATAAAATATATTATAAAATATGATGCTAGGGTAGTTCAGTGGTAGAACGGGGGCCTGAAAAGCCCTATGTCGGCGGTTCGATTCCGCCCCCTAGCATTTCTATATTACAGTTTAGTTAATTAGGCAAGATAACTAGTCTTAAATTTATAATTTATTATCCTATTTGTAATTTTAGATTCCATTATTTCAAATTTATTAAAATATATTATAAATATATTATTTACTAATTTTATATAAATTATATAAATTTTTAAGATTATTTATATAATAAATGCCCGGGTGGCGGAATTGGTAGACGCAGTGGGCTTAAAACCCACTGGGATAAATATCCCGTACCGGTTCGAATCCGGTCCCGGGCATTCATAATAAAATGTCTTTTTTTAGAATATGTTAAAAAATATAAGGGCGGGTAGCAAAGTCAGGTCAAATGCGGCGGGCTGTAAACCCGCTGGCCTTCAGGCCTTCGGTGGTTCAAATCCACCCCCGCCCATTTTTATGTAACTAAGGGGATAGTTCGAATTGGTTAGAATACCGGTTTCCGAAGCCGGTGATCCAGGTTCGAATCCTGGCCCCCTTGGTGATAATAAAAAATTTTACAAAAAAACCACCAATTGGTGGGTTTTTTCAAAATATTTAGATTTTATTTAGATTTATAATAAATTTTTATTCTATTCATTAATAGTAGAATATATTTCAACATTTTCAGAATATATAATTTCAATAGCGTTATTAAGATAAACTTCTTCTTCTGTGTCTTGTGGAAAAAAATATTGTAAGATTTTTAGTTTATTATTTTCGTGATCTTTTTCATCTATATTAAGACTTTCTTTTAATATTTGTTTTAATTTTTCAAATAATTCTTTTATTTGTTCTTTTGTATATTTTTCTTCAATTCTTTTTAAATCATCTTCTGAATTGTCAGGAAAATTTATATCAACATTTATTAAAAAATCTTTTAAGATTTCTAATATTTCTGGTTTTAATTCAACAGAATTAAAATACAAAGGTTGACAAATATTATATCACCTGTTAATAATAATTAATGCCTTTTTTCTTACCATTTTTATTTTTTATTATAATATAAAAAATTTTATAGTCCAAAAAAAATAAAAATTTACAAATATAATATAGTAGAATTACAAGTTGCTTTTTTAATTTTTCAATTTTTTAAATCTTCATTAATTAATTTAAAATTAAATATATACTTTTCTTTATCAAAATTCTTTATCAAAATACTTCTTACAAAAATTTTGGGCGTCTTTTAAAGATTTAAATTCAAAACAATTAATTTTTTTATTATTAACAATTTTTACTATCCATTTCGGGTCTTTATTTATAGCATTAGCATATTTATTATTCATTATAATAGCAAAAACAATATTATCATATATCATTTTATAATATGGAAATTTCCCCCAATTAAACCAATTTGTATAATATTTTTTAAATTTTATATCCATTTAAAGTTATAATATTAATTAATATTTAAAATTTTTTTCATTTCATCAATATATTTTTTTAAACTATTATAACAACTTAATTTTTCTAAAATAGTAAATAATTTATTAAATTGTGATATATTTATTGTTTTTTGTAAAAAATTTTTCCATTGCGGTTTATAACCTAAAATTTCTTGGAATTTAGTAGTACTATATTCACCATCCAACATATCAAATATAGGAATAACATTAGAAAAAACATTTTTATCTATTTCTAAATTCACCTTTCATCTTTGTAAATAGTTTTCAAAATCTTCTTTTGAAAATATTAAATATGTGTTAACAAAATCATCCAAATGAAATCCAAATATTTCAGCAAATTTTGTACGAAAATCTATTCAGTCTATTTTTTCATACAAACAACCTTTATCCTTTATTGTTTTCATCAAATAAAAAAAATTATAATAAAAGCTTAATAATTGTTTTTCTGGTAATTCAATTGTTTCTATATTATTCTTTTTTTTAAAAAAGCTAAACGTATTGTTTTTATTTAAAAGATAAAAAATATTATAATTTTTGTAAATCTAACATAATTATTATTTTATTATATAAAATTTTTAAATTCAATTTTATTAATATTTTTAATTTTATATACTTTATTTAAATATAAAGTTTTATAATAATTAGCTATTGCGTGATGTATACTACCACTATAGGAAATAAAATGAATATATTTATTTTTTGGTTTTATAAATAAATATTGATTCAGATTATAATCCAAATAAAAATTATCTTTATTCAACAAAAATATTTCTTTTAAAGTTTCTTCTATTATATTTTTATATCTTTTATAAAAATTATTATCAAAATAAAAATTAAAATAATCTAATCTATATTCATTTCCTATAAATAATTTTACAGCAAAAGCATTTTTTTCGTTATCTTTATATTCACTAAAAATTTTAGCAAATAAATAATAAATAGCAAATAAATTTTCTTCAAAAAAATTACCAACAAAAGGATTATGTACTATTTTAATTACTTTTTCTTTTTGAATAAAATTTTTATTAAAAGTTTCTAGATTTAAATTTTTTATTTTAAACAGATAATAATTAGGAAATAAATAAATTTTGCAATTTTCTTTAAAAGAAAAATCTTTTTTATTAAAAGATATATTAAAAACATAGCCTAATGCTACTGGTTTATAATATCTTAATATAGCTGTTTGTCCGTATCTATTTCTTAGTATTATTTCTTGTCCATGATAATTTATTTTTATAATTTTTAATTTTCTTTTTATAAAATCCCAAAATTGATTTTTATAATTTTTATAATAACTAATGGTATCATTAAAAATGTTATCTTTAATTAAAATTTCATTTTTATGTTTATAAAAATAATTAATTATATCTTCTTCTAATAAATGATTATAGTATTTTTTTAGTAAATCTTTATTTTTATTTAAAAAATCATATAGATAAAATAATCCTTGTTTGTTTGAATGTGTTATTAAATAATAAATTTCATATTCCAAATCATATTTATTAAATTCTTTTTTTTCTTTTTTTTCTAAATAATTTATATATGGAACTACAATTTCATTATAAAAATTTTTTATTCTATCATAATCTAATTCCTTTATCATATTTATATATAATCCAAAAGTAATAAAAAAATTAGTAATATTTAAAATAAAAATTTTTTTATTTTCTATTTTTGTAATATTTTTTTAAAATTTGTTTCATTTCTTTTAGGTCATAAATAAAATTACCATCATATCATAAATTTTTTAATTGTTCATTTTTTTCTTTTAATTTTTTATAATATTTATTAATTATATCTTTTAATAATAGATCTAATATATTTAATTCATTTATTAAAATAAATTTTTCTTTTTTGCTACCTATAAAATTTATTTTGCTAATTATATTAAAAAGATTTTTTATCTTATTATATTTTTTAATTTTCTTTTTTTCATCACTATTTAAATTTTCATATTTATAAAATTCTTTATCAAATATTTTAAATTTTGATATAACATTAATTATATCCGAAAATTTTTCAATTTTTAAATAATCTTCAATTAAATTACTTCATCAATAAAATTTATTTAATATTTTAAAAAATTCTTTATTTGTTATATTTATATTATAAAAATATTTTTCAAATAAACTAACGAAATTATATTTTAGTAAACTGTCAATAAATTTTTCTTTATCAATATTAAAATCAATTAAATTCATTCATTTTTCTTTTAATTTATGTTTTAAATATTCTTTTAAATCTTTATCATCTAATATAATTCTTAAATTATATTGTCAATATTTTATCAAATATTTTTTTAAACCAATTCAAATAAAATAACCAAAAAAAGGCTTTTTATAATACCAATAATAGGTGTTTAAAAATTCATTATCAGACATATTAACAATATTAAAATCAATTTGCCTATATTTTTTATAAATTGGATCTAAAACTAAGGCTGATATTGTATGGTCATTTATAAAAGTTTCTTCTATTTTAAGTATCTTTTTTATAAGATTAAAAAAATCATTTAAATTATAATTTGTATTAATATATAAATCTATATCACCATAATCTAATTTATCTTTATATAAATCTTGCCATTTAATATTTTTAATATTTTTATCTTTTAATAAAATCTTTTTTAACCAATTACAAATATTTAAATATTCTTGACTAGTAAGTCTTATTTTTTTATCTTGAAATAATTTTGACATTTTAATATTTTTTAAATAATGAAAACTAAGATAACAATTACTTTATTACTTAATAATATTTTGTATAATTATATTTTTATATGTAAATGATACAAATAATTTTAATCTTTTTTTTTCTATATTACTAACTAAAAAATTAATTCGATTTATATAATTATGATGATCTAGATATAATCACTTTATTTTTCAAAAGTCTAAGTTAAAAATATTCTTTTTTAATTCACTATATCAATTATCAAAATTTAATTTATATTTTAGAAAATTTTCTATTAAAGTATTAATATTGTAATACATATAAAACAACATATTTTGATAACTAAAAAATATTATCTTTTTATTTAAAAATTGATAATAAAAATTTTCTGTCTTTGTTTTTAATGTACAACAAGGTTGTATAATATAATAAATTTCTTTATTTAACTTTTCTTTATTCAATTCATTAATTAATTTTATCAAATTTAATGATAAATGTTTACAACCATGGTTTCAGATTAATACTATCTTTGTATATTCACTTTTTTTTATAAAATCAATAAAATATTTTCGTTCAAGAATAAAATCTTTTTTTATATAATTACTTTTTATTTTTTCAATGCTTTCAATATCTAATAAAGGATCTAAAATTTTTATAAATTTTAATAATTTATTGTCTGTTGTTATAGTAGGTCTTATAATATCAGTAGGGATTATTAAACTGTTTTTATAGAATTTTTGTAAAAAATAAGAAATAAGTCAATTTCAACTAAAAAAATCAATAAATAATATTTTTTCATTATATAAAAAAGAACATTCAATTATTTTTAAAATTCTATATATTTCCATAAATTCTTTGATATTATCAAATTTTATTTTTTGTTTCAAATAGTTTTTTAAGATTTCTTCAATATTTTTTGTAATTTTCATAAAAAAATTTAGAATAAATTAAATTACAAAATTTACTTTATATAATCAATTTTTTAATAAAATATCAACTGGTATAAAAATTCAATTATTTGCAAAAATTTCTGTTTTTTCTTTATACAAATCTATCAGATAATCTTTTTCTTCTTTTAATATTTCTTTCTTTAATTTTAAAATTTTATCACGAAAATTACTAATAAACATTATGTCTTTATCTATATTATCAAATTCTACACTTATATCATTAGCGTTTTCATTGTTTAACCATTCATCAACTGTATAAATATCTTCATTTATTTTTAATAAAATAGTTTTTCATAATTCTATAATATAATTTGTAATTACTAACAAATTAAAATTTAATTCTTTTATTCTTTTTAAAATAACAAAATCATATTCTTCATCAGTATTCCATATAGTTGTTGAAAGAATTTCTTTATCATTTTCTATTATATTAATAGTTAAACTATATTCTTCTTTATCATTTTCTTTTTTTAAATCTATTTTTATTTTTATTTTTTTATTTTCTATTTGTTCTATAAAATCGTTTAATATTTCTTCTATTTTTTCTAAATTTTCTTCATAGTAATCTAATATTTTTTGTTTTTCTATAATCATTTTTTTATACATTAAAATATAAATTAAAATATTTATAATATATACTTTTATTTAATAATATTTAAATAAAAAAAATAACTTTTTTACTATTATAATTATTTTTTTATTTTTTTAATATAATATAAATATTTAATTTCTTATTATACTATCTTATAAATATAACTATCTTTATTTAACTTAAATCTAAAATAATTTATTATAAAATATTAAACTTTTTATTTTTTTAGGTAAAAAATTTTTTATCACTTTAGGTAAAAATAATCATTCATCATTATAAAACAAAAAATATAATTAGCATTTATTTTATCTATCAGGTCTTTAAAAACTTGTTTTACTTTTGATTTTATATAATAAAATAAAATTTTTTCAAATTATTTTTATATTTAAATTTAAAAAACAAATTAAATAACTTGATTTTTTGACATTTTTTGTTATTTTAATAAAAATTATTTTTACTTTAAAGTTAAAACTAATGAATATACAAGAATTATTAGATTTTTTATTTACGGATTTTGATGAAATAAAAATTTTAGAAAAATGACCAAACTGATATACTTATAATTTATATATAAAAAAATCTGAAATAGAATATTTTATAAAAAATAAAATACCATTAAAAGTCTTAAGAATTTTAAAAAATTTAGAAAAAGAAATAAGAAAACGGACAGAAGACTGGTATTATATAAAATTAATAGCTAATAATAAAAGATATAATTGGAAATATTTTGATATAATAAAAAAATTAAATAAAATAAAAAATATTTGTGAAAAATATAATTTAAATCCTGAATATTTTGGATGGATCAGTAAAGAATATTATGATAATTTAATAGAAGAAGCTAAACAATTAATAAAACAAGAAAATAAGAAAGAAAAAGATATATTAGAAGAATGATATATTTATATAATAAAAAGAAATTGAAAAATAAAAATTGGAATAACAAAAGATATAAATACAAGATTAAAAAAATATATTACTGAACATCCAGATCCTATAGAAATTATTTATACTAAAAAAGTGTTTGGATATAAAGAATTAGAAAAAAAATTACATAAATTATTTGAAAACAAAAGGATACGTGGTGAACGATTTAATTTATCTGAAAATGATATTAATAAAGCAAAAGAAATAGTTAATAAATTTAGTGTTTATTAGTTTTTATTATCTTTATTATTAATATCATTATCTTCTAACCATCTTTGTCAACATCTTCATCTACCAAATCATTTTCTTTTCCCTTTTCATCTTCATTTTCCGAATCTACCAAATCAATTTCAAATTTTTGATAAAAGATTATCATTTTGTTTTCCTTGTCAACAAGATCATAATCATCTGCCTTTTCTTCACATTCCAATTGGTCAAGTTCAATCAAATCTTGGCATATTTTTTATTTAAAAAATAAAAATTTTGAAATATATTTCATAATTAATAAGTAATAAAAATAATAATTTTATTTTTATTATAAATAATATCTTTTAGTTTAAATTTATAATAGTTTTCTAATAATAATGTTTATTTGTTAATTTCTAGTATATATTAAATTTTTATTAATTAATCAAATATATTAATAATATAAATTTTTTATTTATTTTTGAAATTCTTATTTACAAAAATATTATGAAAAGAAAAAAAATATTTTTTTTAACTTTGTTTTTTATTTTATTTATATTTGTTTTTTATTTTTTTCAACGACTATATCTAAAATGATTTTTTAATGATAAAGGAAAGGAAACTATAAACAAGGACATTACTGTGACTAAACAAATAGTAGAAAAGTTAGTTAAAATAGAAAATCAAAATTTTGAAAAGAATAAAAAAAATATAAATAATTTAAATAATGAAAACAAAACAAAAAGTGAAAAAATAGAAATAAAAAGAATTATTAATTTAAATGATAAACAATTAAAAATAATAAAATTTATAATAAATGCTTGGTATAGAAATACTTTAAATAAAGATGATAAAATAGATTTGTATAATACTATAAAAGTTTTTTTATATGAAAACAATATAAAAATAAAAGATAAGGATTTGATTAATATAGTAAAAGATTATGAAAATTATTTAGATAATAATTTAAAAATAGATAATTATTGTTATTACAATTTTTGTAAAAATAAAAAAACTTTGAAATATTATAATTATGTAAAAAAAGCTATTTTATACAATCAACAGAATTTACGACAATATATTAAACAAGTTTCTAATGACTTAGGTCAAGATCCAAGATTATTTTATACAATATTAATTATAGAAAATGTTAGGATGCATACAACTTATAAATGATGGTTTAAACAAGTTTTTTTAAAATATAAAGTACCATTATTAACTGTTATGACAAAATTTAGTTATTGACCTTATGGTATTAAATTAGTTACTTTAGATAAGATAATAAATCATTTTGACATTATTAAAAATAAAGTTCCTGAAAAATATAAAAATTTCATAAATTATATAAAAAATAGTTTTTATTATTATCAAAATGGTAAATATAAAAGGAAAAGTAATTTAGATAATATTATAATAAAAAATATTAAAAACCATAAAAAATCTACAATTATTTTAGGTATATTTTTTAAAATAATTGATGAATATCGGAAAGATATAAAAGATTATAGATATAATCCAGGAATTAAATTAACATTATGGAATATATGAAAAATAAAAAAATGAAATAAAAATCGAAAATTTGGTGGTGCTTATCTAAATTTTTGGTGAAAAAATTTTGGTGAAATTGGTCAAATAATTTATTATAGTTTAGAATTAGAACATATTATACACAAATTAAATGAAAAATATAAATAAATATATTTTTTATTTAATAATTTAATTATCGTTTTTACAAAAAATATAAAAAAATTTGAAAAATTAAATTTATAGTCTTTATTTTATTTAAAATATTGATTTTAAAAAATTAAAGTATATTAAAATAATACATTTAAAATATTTTATATTATAAAAATTTTTCTATGAAATTAAAAATTTATGAAACAGATAAATGAAATTTAGCAATAACAAATGGAAAAATAACGTTATATACTGATAAAAATTATAATTTATTAAAAATTAAATGTGATGGTGATTGGGTGAAAAAGGTATTAAAAGAAAAAGAATATGATACTATGGTAAATAAATATATCTTTGTAGATGCAGTTGAACAAATATATAAAGTTGCTGAATTTTTAAATGGAAATAGACGAATGTATTTTTGGATTTGATTTTATCGAAAACCAGAAAAAGATTTACAAGGAAATGAATTTGTTTTATGAAAAAAAGGAAACAAAGTTTTTGTAGTAGCACCTTTATGGAACTGGAAAGAAGAAAATAACTTTTCTATCGATTATTCTTGATATGATTTTGAAAATTTTTTTGAAGACTTTTTACCATATTTAAGAATCAAATTTTAAAAAAGTATCAATAGTAAATATAAATTTGTAAAACAAAATTTTTAAAATTTATTGATAAATTTGATAATTTATATCTAGTGTTTATTTAATTAAAATTTTTTTTATAAAGAAGTAAAAATATTATCAGCATTTCAATCTAAATTTTTAAAGTATTCAAAATCAATATTAATATTCTTTTTTTTATTTAATATTTTATCCGCTATTTTTTGTCATTCAATTCAGAAATTTTTTAAATCATTAATTATATAATCAAATAAATCATTCAATAAATCTACTAAATATTCTGAAAAAACTTCTATTTTTTCTTCTAAACTTAAACTATCATAATCCCTATCTTTAACACTTCATTTATTATAACATTTAGATGTGTATTCCTTTTTTAATGAAAAAAATTCTTTAATAACAGGATAATTTTTATTTATAAAATCATTTAATTCATCTTCTGAATTTATTTCCATATTTAAAAATTTATTAAATTCTTTTAAAATATCATTAAATTCTATAAAAGAATCTTGTTTTTTTATTTGTTCTATTATTTTTTCCATTTTTAAATTTAGTTAAAACATAAAAAATCATACATTAATTATTCTACAATTTAAATATAATCTTCATAAATTTTAGACCATTCTTGTTTCTTATTATCATAATCCATTTTAAAAACTAAATTACAATCATCTTGTCCACCACCAATAATAAGTTCCCCTGTTGTAAAGTTAAAATCGTGTCAATTTGTTAATTTCAAAATTCATTCAAAATAAATTTTTCATGTGTTTTTTTCAATTGTAACCCATCAGCCTAAATAAAATTGATTTAATTCTTTATCCTTATGATTTGTTAATTTTATTATTATTTCTTTTTCTAATTTATCCTTTTCTTCATTTGTTTGTCAAGTTAATTTATATTTATATTTGTTTCACAGCTTTTCTATTGCTTGATCTAATAAAGCTTCCAAATTCTTCATGTTTTTTTTATTTAAAATATAAAAATTTATTCTTTTAAATATAATATATTATATTTCTTTATTTTTTTATATACTTATATACTTTTTCATTAATACTGCTTTCCAAAAATAATTTCTTGATTTTTTATCAACTTTTATTATACTTATATTTATCTTTTTTATATTTAAATATTTATAATAAAAGTATAAAAAATATATTTTATATTTTAAAATTATATAGAACAATAATGTTAAATTCGAAAAATAAATTATTAAAAAATCTTATAGAATTATTTAATAAAACAGAAAATCTTAATTTAACTTCTGAAGATATTCAGAAAATAATAAAGTGACAATTAAATAAATATAAAGATTTTATAGTAAAAGCGTTACTATCTTTTGATTTATCAACTTATGTTTCTGATTCATATGATAGTAAAATAGAAGATAATATATCTGGTTTTTTAATTATAGGTAATAGAAAAAAGGCAACTATTATTTGAATTAATAAAAAATATTCTTCATTTGAAGAATTAAAAGATGATATTTTTCAAAAATACAAAAATAGTTGAATAAATGATATAGATTATCTTATAATTCAGATAGAATCAAAAGAAAAAAATATGTTTAAATCAGTAGTTCAAATTATTTATTATAACTTTTCTTATGAAAAATGAATAGATAAAGATGATTATTTAGAAAAAATTATAAAAGAAACATTAAAAGGAAAAGAAAAAGAAATTAAAACATATTTAGGTGCCAATCCATTAGAAGTTTTAGAAAAAATTTTCCCGTGGAAAAATTTATATTTTATTACATTAGTTGATTTGTTCTTGTCTTTTCAACTATGTGTTGATATAAAGATTAAAGGATTTAGAAGGCCCCCTAAGAAAAAAATAACTTGAAATGGTAATTCAATTTATTATTTAGTAGATACTATTAGTTTAAAGAATTATATAGAATGAATTTATAATGCTGTAAAAAACGATTTAAATGGTGAAGTTGATAAATTATTAGAAAAAAATATCAGAACATATATAAGATTTAAAGATAATGAACCAGCAAAAGCAATAGCTAGAACGTTATTTCATTTTACAGAAAATAAAAATTTTTTTCTTTATAATAATTGAATTATAACAGTAGCTTCTACATATACAGATAAATATGATGGTGATACAGATAAATATATTTTGAAATTTAAAGATTTTAATATTATAAATTGATGACAAACTACTATTACTTTATATAAAATATATGAACTTATAAAAGATAAAAGTAAATTTAACTATGAAAATGAAATATTATCCTATATTTTTTCATTTTATTTTGAATGAAAAAAATCAGAAATTAATGAATTAGTAAAGAATAAAAATATAGAAGAATTAAGAAAAAAAATGTTAGATTATTTTGTTTTTATTAAAGAATTTTTATTTGGTCCATGAAACGAAAATGAAGAAAATGAAAAAGAACAAAAATTAAATGATAAGGAAAAAGTAATTATTGATAAAGTATTAAATAAGATAAAACATGAAAATATAAAATGAAAAGGTAATATGCCATATTTTGATGTTTTTATAAAAGATATAATAAATAAAATTTTTGTAAAAGAATTTCTAAATCTATATTGAAATAAATTAAAAGAAGAATTAGAAAATAGATTTGAAAAAAACGATATTCTATTTAAAATTTTTATTTGATTAAACAATGAATTATTAAACAAAGTTGCTAAATATGTAAATTTACAAAATAAAGTTAATACAAAAGATTTAATTTCTTCAAAACCAGAAGTGAAATTGTTATATGAATATATAAACAAATTTTATAAATTTAATTTATATGATAATACAGATACAACAAAAAATTTTGATTTATTTAATCAGTCAGTTTTTGTTTATCTTTCTACTATTGAAACTAATAAATGATGATTTTTAGGTGATACAAAATTTTGACCTTCTTATGCAAAAGAAAAAAAATGACAATTATTTTCACAAGATGATATTTATAATAAAATTTGGTGATTTGATATAAAAAATAATGAAATAGAAAAAAGGATATTTTTTTATCTTATAGAATCTAAAATACTTTATAAACAAGAAAAAATTCTATTAAAGGAATTAGATTTAAAAAATGTAAATTATATTAAGTGATGTGACGACTTACATATTTTATATGTATTAGCCTTTTTATTAAAGGATAATTTAAATAATATTGATTTTATTAAATTAATTAAAGAATTAAATAAAGTAAAGAAATTAAAAGATTCAAATGATATTTTGAAAATAGAAATTATAAATAATAAATCTATTTGAAATTATTTAAAAGAATCAATAGAAATTATATGAAAAATTTTAAAAGAAAATGATTTAATAAACGAAGCTATAAATAAAAAGTTGTATAAAATTCCAGAACTTGATAAAAAAATAGCTAAATATTTTTGATATTCAGGTTATAAGACTAAGAAAGAAGAAATTTATAACATTGAAGATGATTTTAGTTGGGAAGATTTCTTTTAAAACATTTTTTCTTTTTATTATTTTTTCTATTTTTAAATTTTAATTACAAAAATTTATTATTTTTTTTATTGAATTTATTTAAATATATTTTTTTATAAAAAACTATTAAATAAATTATTAAAAACAAAAAATAATTTTAATTTTAATTTTAATTTTAAAAATTATAAATATTTATGTCTAAATAATCATTGATATACTAAATCATTCAATAGATCAAAAACTATAATATCTTGATTTATATTAAAACCTTCTTTTCAATATATAAGTTGTTTAATAAAAGCATCTTGTGCCATTGAAATAAAATTAACACTTTCATCATTTAGAATTTTTAATGGTTCTGTTTGAAAATAATTTGCAATTTTAGGATCAGATAAATCAGCTAATTCAAAAACTGGATAAATTCTTTTAATAGGAACATTTAGTTGACTTATTTCTAAATCAGGATAAATTTTTTGAATTTCTTTTAATTCATCTTCATTTAATAAATAATCTTGTATATATATATTTCTAATTATAAATTGTTTTAATAATAACAATATTTCTGGATCTTTTGGTTTATACTTGTCATTTCATTTAAAATATAATTGAATTAAATATAAAAATTTCTTTACTTTTTCATTTTCATTTTTATAGAATTTTTGTCCAAGCCAATTAGGTCTTATAAGAATTCTAAAAATATATTTTGATAACACAGTATTAAATCTTTCTAAAAAAGATTGATATATATTTCAGAATGCACTATTTAAATATTTATCTTTATTTTTTAAAAAATTATATATAGAAATTACTTTGTAAGGAACTTTTAATAATCTTTGACTTAAAAGTCAAGTTACTGACATAATAAATGAATCATAATTAATTCATTCTGCTATAAGTCTTTCTTTTAATTTAGCTACATAATCTACATGAACTGTTCATAAAACAGTATGTCAAGTTTCAGCTAAATTTTTAGCAAAATCAAAATCATTATTAATTCTTAATTCACCTATATTAATAAAATTCGGATTAGCACGAAGTAAAAATTTTTGTACATCTTTTTTAGATATAAAATTATTAATTTCTATTGGTGTTATTCCTGGTATATATCACTTTTTGTCTTTTTTTCAACTAATTATTATTTCAATTGGTTCTTCTACACTATTAAAACTTTGTTTAGGATAAATTTTTCTTAAATGATCCAATAAACTATTTAATGTAGTTGTTTTTCCATGGGATGTAGGACCTGTTACTAAAAAAATTCAAGTAGAAGAAGTAATTTGTATTAAATAATCTTTATATGGTCATAATCAAAGTTCATTAATATCAAACAATTTGTTTGATAAAATTCTAATAACAACTTTTTCAACTGGTTTGTTTCAAAAAGCTAAAAAACCAAATTCATCATATTGATAAACAGTAGGTATAATAGTTATTCTTAACCTATATCTTTTTTCATTAATTACAACCGTTCAACTTCAATCTTGTTGTCTATTAAATTCACCTACTTTCATTTTAAAATAATCTTTAATATAATTTAATATTAATGTATAAAATTCTATTGGAATAGTTTTTACAAAAATTAAATCACCTTTTATTCTAAATCTTACAACAACTAATCATTTTTTAATTTTTTGTCAATTTTTTTCTATTTCTAAATATTCAGGTTCAAAATGAATATCAGTTGCTTTATTTTTTATTGCTTCTTCAAGTATATATTTTTCAAAATATTCCTTTTCATTCCTTCATTCCCGTAATTCTTCTATATTTTCATCTATTCATTGATTTTGTAATTTTTGTGCTTCTGCTATCATTTCAGTATATTCTTCTTCTTTTAGATTAGTTTGATTTGTTATATTATTTTCATTATTATTATTGTTATTATTATCTTTATTTTTTACTTTACTAAACAAATTTATCATTATATTTTTTTAATATATAAATTTAATCTTCTATTTTTTCTTCAACTTTTTTTACAATAGCTACATATTTTAACAATATATCAGATAAATCAGACAGAATATTTAAAACAAAAAATAAAAATTCAACTGCTAATAAAAATAAACCAAATATAAAAAGATAATGTAAAAGATAGTAAGTTTTTATAAAATCACTTACAATTGGTATTTTAATTAAAATAAATAAAAAAATAATTATTAGAAATCTTATAAAAAATTTTAATAACAAATCTATGAAAATTCAAGATCGTTTGATAACTAGTATATTTTTTTCTGTAACTTTTATTTTTTTTAATAATGGTTTATTATCTGCATTTTTTCATTCCTGAAACATTTTTTCTATTTCTTCTAAATTTGTCATTTTATTTCTATTAAATTTAAATCTTTTAAAAATTTTATTATGTCATCTAATAAGTTAAAAATCAATAATTTTTTTGTATTTTCCCAACCTTTAATATTAAAGTTTTTACATATCTTTCTTATTATTGCAATTTTTTCTTTCTTTTTTTTGATTTTTAATTTTATTTCTTTATTCGTAATTTGTTGATAAGTAATAATAATAAAATCTAATAAATCTAATTCTTCACTTTTATTTATATTAAAAATATTTTGTAGATAAAAATCTAAAATGTTATATTTTTGTTTTTCAAATACATTATTGATAAATTTTACAGTCAAATTATTCATTTATAATTTTGTTTAAATCATGTAAAATTATATAATTTTGTTTATAAACAATAGATTTAGAAAAATTGTTAATAATATCTTTTAATTTTTGAATTTCTTCTTTGTTATTAATTTTTAATTTTATTTTATTTAGTTCTGTTGGTAATAATCACCAACATTTTATATTTGTAACAATTATGTCATTTCAATATTTTTGCATTATCGGTTTAAATTTTATTCTATCTAAAATATTTTTACTATATTCTATTTTATAATTTTCAATTTTTCAATATTTTTTTAATATTTCTAAATTTTGTAAAAATTTGATAATATAAGCTTTATTAACAAAATATTTAAAATAAACAGGTTTATTATTTATTTTCTGACATTTTATATTATTAATAATATAATTACTATTTACTTTCTTAAAACTAATTAATAACTTTTTTTGACTTTCTTGAATGCTATATTCAACCCAATCTTCTAAATTAGCTAAAAAAGCATTTTTTAATTTGTTAAAATTACATTTAACAATAGTATCATCTGTATTATTAATTTTTTTAAATTTTATATTACTATAAGATAATTCTAATTGTTTAATATTAAAACTAGATTTAAAATAAAAAGTATTTATAACACAGAATTTTTGTTCTGTTGTTTTTTTAGTTTTTAAATTATTATTAAAATTGTTATTATTTTTCTTATTTAAGAAAAAAATTAAAAATAGAAAATTTATTATAAAAAATATCATAAATATTATTAAAAAGAACTTTTTTTTATTTGTCATTATATTATTTCTAAAGTTTTAAATTCTGTATTATCCTTTAAATAGAACAATGGATTATTTAAAAATTTAACATCTTTTTGAAAATATAAAGGTTTCCATACTAAATTAACATTTTTAAAAGTAAATAAAAAATCTTGATAAGCCTGATATAAATATTTTCATACAAAACTTTTAATTTTTTCTTCTAATTCCTTTTTTTTATTAAATCAAATAATAAACTTTATTAAATCTTTTTGTTGTTCCATCTTTAATAAATTAATATCATCAGCAACTATTATATTATAATTTAACATAAAATCATTATTTTTTATATTTTTTTTAAAATATGAATTTAAATAAGAAATAATTTTATTATCTAATCAATAAGCAGTATCTATATCAGAATTAAAAGTATTTAATTTTTTAGGGTTAAATAAAAAACCTACGAATAAAAACCATTTATATCAACTGTATGTTCAAATATATCTATCTTCTACTAAAAAAATATTGTTTTTAACTATATAAGTCAAAAAAGATATATAACTATCTAACAAAGATAAACTATTATTTTTTTCTTCTTTTAAAAAAGGAATAAATAAATAAGATCATTGCAAATATTTATTTTTGTCCATTTTTAAATTTTAAATTGGTTAAAAAAATAGCTATCTTAATTAAATAATCCATATATTTTTCATTTAACTTTTCTTGTGATATATTAATAGTATTTACAAAATTTATAAAATCATTTTCTTTAAAAAACTTTCTTATCATATTTACTTTTTCTATATAATCAGTATTCACATTTATTTTTAATAATTCTAAAACATAATCAATAACTTTTCTTATTTCTTTATCTAAAATTAAATATTCGACTTTTATATTTAATATATTTTTTAAAATTTTATCATCAGTAAGATCTTGATCAAAAAAAACAGGTAATAAATACAGCCAAAAATAATCTGTATCAATATTAATATTTACATCTTCTTTCTTATTATATAAATCGCTTATTATTTTTCTACCTTTTTTCTTATCAATATAATCTAATAGTACTAATCTATAAATTAAATCAATTTTAATTATATCTAACCATTTTATTTCTTCTAAAAAATTTTCTATATTTTTGTTCAAAACTTCTTTACTTTTAAATAAATATTTAAATAAAAATTCAGTTCATAAATTAATGTTATTATAATAAAAGATTTGTTTAAATAAATCTAAATTTTCTTTAATGTTTTTAGTATCTAGATAAAAATCATTTAATAAAGCGACTGTTTGTTCTATATCAATAAAATTTAATTCCTTCTTTTGTAAGATATTTAAAAAGAAAACAATTATTAAGCCAGTATCATAATCAATTCTAGAACTAAAAACTATTTTAAAAATTTCTTGTAAAAAATTTTTATATTTTAAGATAATATCATAATTTATCTGAATTTTTTCTATATTTTCTTTTGTAATTTCTTTATTTAAATCTTTCAGATATAAAATTTTTGTTAATATAATTACTAATTCATTAATATCTTTAACCTGTAATAAAAAGTTAAATTGATCTAATATCTTAATTTCTGATTTTTTAAAAAATTTATTTAAATACAAAACAATATTTTTAAAAACTAAAGGCCAAAAAATAATTTCTTTGTTATTATAGTAAGTACTTAAAGATAAACTAGAAACGACAAAATTATATCATCTTTCATCATTATCTGTGAAAAAATATAATGTTTTATTAACTAGATTTTGTAATTTATTTTCACCTAAAAGTAAAACAACACTTTTATTTAATAAAACATTTAATAAATATCAATCGAAAAAACCTTCTGTTATAATTAATTCTTTATTATGTATATTTCAAATAAAAAAATTTCTAAATTCTTTTTTTAATCTTTCATTTTTATATTTGGGATCTTTACCATCCAATGATCTACCTATAAAATACCGTCAATATTTAATTTTATTTGTATCTAAATATTTAATTGGAATAATTAAACGATTTTTAAATTCTTCTAATTTTTTTTCTATATTTTTTATAATAGTTTTATTTTTTGTTTCTTTTTTTATCTTTTCTATATCTACTTTATCAAAAAAACTATATTTATCAAAATCTATAATTCATCTTTCTTTTAAATAACTTATTCATATATCAGATAAATATCAATATTTTATCATTAATTGTTTAAAATCTATAAATGTTTTATTTTTGTTTTCAATATCTAAATTTTTATCTAAAAATTTTGCTAATGTATATATATTTCAACTTTTTCAGCATCAAAAACATTTAAATAGACCATTTTCTAATCTAACAGCGAATGATGGTGTATCTTCTTTATGAAATGGACATAATCGAAACCGATAAGATGGTGTTTTTCTAACTGGTTCACCTAACAATTCAACATATAAACTTAAAATATCATTATTCATTTTTTGTTGTTTTTAAAAATAAAATTAATAATATATTAATAATTTATTATTTAAAATCAATAGCATGAAAAACTTAGGTAAAACAATTGTCTTATTTATTTGACTATTTTTGATAAGTAATTTGTTATCTTGGTATTATATATATAAAAATCCAAATGTTTTATTATATTTAAATAATTTAGAATTATTAACTTCTTTAGTTTTAATTACAATTATTCCATTTGTTATATCAATAGTATATTTTTTATACTATAATAAAGATTTATTAAAAAGTTTCTTTAATATAAAATTTGAAATAAAAAAAATAATCTTTAGTAGTCTTTTATTTATTTTTTGAATTTTTTTTATACAATTTTTGTCTAAATTTTTCCCGAATCAAGATAATTACAATATTATGGATTCAATGTTAAAAATAAAAACATTTGATTTTTTCTTTTATTTATTAGTTTTTGTAGTATTAGCAGCAATTTATGAAGAAATAATTTTTAGATTTATTTTATGGAATTTTTTTAAAAATTATATTAAATCAAATTTTATAGTAATTATATTAACAGCCTTTCTTTTTGCTATAATGCATTTACAGTATAATATGAATTTAATTATAGAAGTTTTTATTCTAGGTATAATACTAGGTATAATAAAACTACTTTATGGTTTAAGATATAGTATTTTATTACATATTTTAAATAATAGTTTAATAGTTACTTTTAATTGTTTGCCTGCTTTATTATATATTGATAATTGACAGCTAAAAAATATTTATCAAGAATATTTAAAAGAAAAAAATTTTATTATTGATTATATGTGTGTAAAATGAAATAACAAAAATCCTTTTTTGATAAGTTATATTCTTAAAGATCAAACTTTTAAGACTTGTTATACTAATCCAAATAAAAACAATAAAATTTGTATAAAATATATTAAAAATATAAGAAATAAATTTCAAAAGTATCAAATGTTATATTTTCTAGATGAAAAAGAAAAAAAATATGTTAATAATTTTATTAAATCCTTAGATAGTTATATTGAAATCTATGAAAAACAAATTAAATATAATAATAACAATAAGTTTAATAATTAGTATTGGTCTTTTATTTCTTTATTTATACTTGCCAATAGTTAGTTTCTTTGTAAATTATTATAATATAAAAAAACAAAAAGAAATAAATAATGATTTTTTAATTTTAAATAATATTAGTAAGCAAAACAAAAATAATAAAAGAAAGAATATTATAATAAAAGTTAAAATTAATGATAAAAATATAAAAAAATATAATCAAAATAGAACAGGAAATCAAAACCTATTAGAATATTTTTATACATATAATTTTTTAAAAAACATAAAATATATATATATTTGACAAAATATTGAAAAGGTTATATATAAAGATATTAATCAAAATATACAAAAAGATTTATGGAATAAATCAGTTATTAGTTTTCGACTTTGAAAGCCTATTATATTTAGTCATAGTAGTTGATGAAAATATAATTTTTGATTATATTATCTTTTTTTAAATGAAAGTGATATTATATTTTTTAAAAGCATTTATCAAGATTTTCAAATAATTTATCAATGAAAAGTAATTGATATTTATGATAATATTCCTTGAAATAAATTAGCTGAAAACTTAGAAAAAATTGTTAACAGGTATAAAAATAAAAAAATTATTATTTTAGATACTTGTGAATTAAACTGGACAAAAAGAAGAATACTAGTTGTAGAATTAAATAATGTTTTTATTCAGTAAAATTAAAAAAACTACACGGACAATAATGAATTTGTCCGTGTAGTTTTTATTTTTTTATTATCATAAATAGAAAAATTAATTAAAAATCTTTAAAAATTTCTTTTAATACATCATCAACATTAGGTTGTGCTTTCTGTTCTTCTATTTTTTGTAAAAATAATTTCATTTTAAATTCAATATAGTTTAATACTTTATATATAAAAGGCTTGTTTACAAATCTTTCTTTTATCCTGTTAATTTTATTTATTACTTTTTTTACAATTTCTTCCTGTTTATCTAATGCTAATCTACTTATTTTTCCTTTGAATTTTTCTAAAGCTTTATCAATTTTCAATTTTACATTTGGATTTAGATCATTTACATCAGTTGTTAATGTTTCTTGAATATGATATTTTTGTTTTATTCTTTTTAATTTTTCTTCCAAAATTTTTATTCTTTCCATAATTAGTTCTTTATTTTTTTTATCCGCCTTTTTATATAATTGTTTATATTGTTCTATCAATTGTTCTAATTTCTTTACATTTGGTTTAGCTTGTAAAAATTGCAATTTCTGGTTAAAATTTGCATCTTTTGCAAAAGTAAATAAACCAAAAGTTAGTCATCCTGATAATAAAACAAAAGTTATTAATTTTTTCATAATATTTTTAGATTAAAATATAAAAACATATTTTAAGGTTCTTTCCATCACATCCAAACTTGCCGTCTTAAATGATCTTCCCGGTTTCCTGGGGTTGGTCAATATCTGCCATATGTACTATAATTCATATATTTTCTAGTATTTTTATAAAATCATCAAATTTGCCGTGTTCACCGTTTACCACTATTTGATTGTTCTTGATTGTTATAATAATTATGTGTATAATTTATACCTAACCGTATATATTGCCAATCTGATGATGTTGGTTTACTTCACCGTTTCATAATAGTCATCCATTCAGAATGTCACAATCAATGCCGTCAATCTAATGAAACAGTTTCAGTATTAAAACTTTTGTTTTTATCATGTAATCAGTAAATCCAATATCAATTAGGATTACTTGTTATATATAAATTATCTATTTGTTTAATTATATCTGTATATCTATTTGGATTATAACATTCTATATAATCATTTAAAATATAATTTCAAGCCCAACAACTATAAGCACTATTTTTATCATAATCACCATATAATCTTACATATTCTGTAACACCATTAAATGGTTTTCTAAAATCACAATATAATTTATAAGTATGATTATTATCTAATTTTATTAAATAATAATCATTAGCTAAATAAGGATTAGTTTTGTATAACTGTTTACAAGATATTGCTGGTTTTGTTATTCATAACAATCCATTTTTTTGTATTAATTTATTTATTGATATATCAAATACTGAAAAATTTGAAACAAAAGAACCATGTCAACCACTACTATCTTTATCTATTTGTAAATGTAAATATTCAATAGGTGATATTTCTTTTTCAATATCAAAAGTATTTGAATTTATTAATCAGTTAATATTTTTATTTCTTAAAATCTTAGTTATATAATTATAAATCAAATTATTATAAGTTGTTGCATATTTTTCACTTTTAACTATGTCATGTTTATTTTCAAAAACAAAAAATCTACCTTCATGTGCCCGGTTACTATCATTACTTGATGATACCCAACCTAAAAGTCATTTATTATTATATTTAAGATTATAGTCAAAATCACCACTATTATAGTGTGTTGTAGATATTTCATTGAAAAATATTTTATTATTAATGTTATAGAACTGTTTTAAAGCAACAATTAATTGGCTTCTATTTAAAGTTCAAGAACTTCTATCAAAAGATAAACCTTCTGGTATAAATCATCGTGAATGGTTATAAATATATTTTATAAATTTTAAATCATCATAAATGTAATTAAACCAATAACTTTTAGCTGTTTCACTATAAGTAGGTGATGGCGGTTCACTTCATCAGTTAATAATATATATATTAAATCAAAAACCTAATCTATTTATTCATCACAAATACCTATAATAAACTGGTTTATCTTTAAACCAAAAATTTGTATTAAATGGTCAAATATCCTGTATTAAATCATCACCATAAATACTATATCCTTTATTAAAAGCTAAATTATAAGCATAATTTATTAAATCTTCTAAGCTACTATATCAGATTTTTTTATTAATTATATCTTTTATATTAGTAATCCATAAGAATTCATTATTAAAATCAATTTTATAATAATTGCTAGATAAATTTTGATTTTTTATTAAAATATCAATATAAGCATCAGCAAATTGCGGTATTCAAGTTTCATCATAAATAACTGCATATATTTCACCTTTCAAAGGATCAATTACATGATAATTACTATCCTGCGGTCATTTTACATAAAATATGAAATTATCACCACCAAAGTTTTCTATTTGTAAAGCTAAAAATTTATGAAAACCTTTTTTTAAATTTATACATCAATGATGTTCTAAATTTTTAGAAAAACCATGTGGCCCTAACCAGCTAGTTACTGTTTGTCAATCTATTAATATTGCTACACTATCATCACCATCAACGGCAAAACAATACTGACCATCTTCTTTTGCTTTAAAAAATCATTTTATAATAGTTAAATAATTGTCATTTTTATTAATATTTAATAAATCACCTTTGTTTCAACCATCAATTCGGTTATTTACCAATCAATTACTTCCAAAAGTTCATCGAAAACCAAAAATAGGATATCAATAAACCGCTGTTCATAAATAATTAGCGTCATTACCATTATTATTTATGAATCAAATATATTGTTCTATTGTATTTGGAAGTCAATTAATGTTATTATATTGTTTAATAAACCATCATGGTTTTCAAACTTTAAATACATCATCTTCTGGAATAATAATAATTGGTCCTATATAAGCTGTTGTGTTTTTATAAAGGAAAAAATTAGGTTTCCAATGAAATTGTTCACCATCAAAAACATGTCTATAGCTACCTTCATATACCCGAACTTTATTATTTCTATCCCACCAATATAAACTTGTTTCTAATTCTTGTTTTCAATTTCTAGTTTTTATTTTAAAATAAGCACGATACCATTCATTATAACCATGATGAATATATTTAGCAGGATAATGCCAATCACCACTATTTGACCATTGTATACTATTATTTGCCATAAACCAATCAAATCTTCTTTGTGTATTTTCTAATGTTACTAATCAAAAATGAAAATGATTTTCTGTTGGATATACATCCATAATTATAATACCATTTTTTATACCGATAGGTAAATAATAATCTGTCCGATCTATAGACATTCAATCTAAATTATTATATCAATATAATTTAGCTACTAATTTTGGTTCTTTAAATGGATTAGTTGATTGATATCAAGTTGTTCTAGAAATATTTCAACTATCTTTCCAACTATTATTGCTAAATCTATATAAATAACCTGGATGAAAATACCAATGTGAATTATTTAAAGTATTCCCAACGTGTGGTCTATAAACTAAAGGATATAAACTTCAAGGTCAATTATATACAATTATATTTTTATTATCTAGTGGTGTAATTTGTATTCTTGTATCTATTTTTCAATCATTATTCTTAATATCAAAAATATTTAGTTGAAAATTTTGTGGAACATTATTAGTTATAGAAGACCATCTAAATCAATTTGGTCACAAATTATTTTCTATATCAATATTTTTATTAAAATTTTTTCAATTTATGATAATACTTGTATTACTTTGATTTAATTTAATTTTAATATCATTATTAATATTTTTTATATTTATATTTACATTTCCATCATTTGATTTATAATTTTCTTTATTTCTAAATTTTAAACTTATCCAACGTTTATTAAAACCATTTCAATAATCAATTTTTTGAAAATTTAATGAAATTTTATCTTTATTATTTAAAAGCCAATAATAATAACCATCATATTTAAAATCTGCTGGTTGTATGTAATCATAATTAGCTAATCAATTTTTTCATAAATAACCGTATAAATCTTGGGGATTAGATCAATTGGCAAATCACATAAAATTTATATTTGCTATTATTTCAGCTACATTAGTAGAAAACTTAATAATATTACTACTATTAGTATCATTGTTTACACTACTTCAATCATCAGCAATAGTACTATTACTAATATTTTTTAAATTTTGTGATCATCATTCATTAATATAAATTTCTGGTGCTTGATATTCTACTTTAACATTAGCAAATACAAAAACTGATAACAAAATATATATTACAAAAACAAGTAAAACAAAAATATTAAGTTTTTTTTTCATCTATGAAATATAAATATTATAAAAACAAGAATTTATTTAATAAGTATTAGGATCAATAGTAAAATTGAACTTTATATCATTTATATAAACATCAAATTTTAATTTGTTAATATTTATTCAATTAAAAAAAACATTAGTTGGTTGTTTTTCTATATAGGTACAAATTTTATTTTTTCAAACATTATTTGGTATATCTTTTATATCAAAATTATCATAATAATTACAACGATTATCTTTAATAAAACTATAACGATTTACTTTTCATATATAATACTGTCAATCTTCTATGTTATTTATAGGCATTCAAATTTTATCTTTATTAAAAAACAAATCTTTCGTAAATCGTCGACTTAAATAATTATTTAAATTTGTATTTATATATTTCTTTTTAATGTTTTCTATATTATTTAATTCACTTGATATTTTTCTATTATAAAATAGATAATTAACAAAATTATAATATTGAACAAATAAATTTTGTGCCGCAACAGTTTTAGTTAACTTATATACACTTTTTTTTAAAATATTAATATTAATTATAACAATGGTCATAAACAATGTGAAAATTAAAGTAGCAACAATTAATTCAATTATTGTAAAACTTTTTCTAGATCTAAAATATTTCCATAATTTCATTGCTTTAAATTTTCTATATTAACTGGTAAATAAGCACTTTGCCATATTTCTATCCATTTTTTCCCATTTTTATCAAATTTTTCTTTTACAGTTATTTTATTAAATTTTAATTTAACTTTTCTATATTTTTCTTTAAAAAAACTTACTTTATTTTCATCAGTACCAAAAAAGTTTAATAAATAATCCATTGTTTTAAATTTATCAACAAAAACTATATGAATATTATTATCTTTTGCTTGAATAAAACTATAAATATCTGTTTCTGTATTTAATCACCATCACCAACTATATATAATATATATTAAAAAATTTTTTTCTTGTATAAGTTTTAATAAACTTTTCAAATCTTTTTCTTCTGCTGGATTAAATCCTTCCAATTCTAATTTCATTTCTTTCTTATATTTTTCATAATATTTAGCTAAGTCTTTGATAAATTTATTTTTAAATTTTGTAAATATCTTGAAACTATCAAATTTTATAATTAATTGTTTGTTATAATTATTATCTATATATTTTTTAAACATACGATCATTTTCATATTTATCAATAAATTTGTCTAATAAACTAAAATTAATAACATAAAAATCTAGAACTTCTTTTTTATTTATATTTAAATGTTTTTCTAATAATTCTTTTTTTCCTAACAATAAACCATTACTAACAACTTCTAGAAATATATATCTTTTTCAATCAAAAGCAGTCCATAAATTATTTTTCACATCTAAATATAATTTATTAAAATCTTCATTATTCATTTTTTTATATAAAGCAACTGATTCTATGAAATCTTGAAATAAAGAATAATAATCATTATTTGCACTAAAATATCTTTTTAACATTATAATATTTTTTTTAAATTTTTTATAATCTAGAATAAAATCATATTTTTTATGTTTATCAGCTACATATTTAAATCGATTTATTCAAAAATTTTGTAATAAAATTTTTATTATTATTTCACCAAAGTTTCATTTATTAATATCTTGCCTAAAACTAGTATTATTATTCATTTGTTGGATTATGAACATATAAAATTTTATTATTTATTGTGTATATACTTGATCTTCAAATTTTTTGAAAATTTAAATTTTCTAAAGCTTTCTTTAAATTTATACCTGTTGAAATTATATTTACTATTTGAAATTCAGTTGGTAATTTTAATATTTTATTTATTGAATTATCAAAATCATCACTGTATAAATAAAAATCTGTTACTAATGTAAATATCTTTATATATTCTTTACTATTATATTCTTTTGTTTTTTTTATATTTTCTAAAAATTTTATTAAATTTCAATACAAATATGTTCATCATCTATGAATAATATCTAAATAAAGCTTTCAATTTTCTTCTTTTATTTTTTTAACTTCAGATAAGTCTGTACTAAAAGAAGCATAATAAATAATACTATCAACTTTTCTTTTTAATAAAAATTTATGAATATTAAAAATAATTTCTTCTACCATTTTTAAATCCATAGAACCACTAGCATCAAATAATAAATAATTTACAATTTTTTTCTTTTTAATTTTACATTCAGGAAGAATAAGTCAAACATTATTTATGTTATTAACTGTTGATATTCAAATAGATGTTTTAATATATACATGCCTTTTATATCAATTTATTCTTTCATCTTTTCATTTATCAGCAATATTTTTTAATATAATATCTATTAATTCTTTAATATCAGCTTTTTCTTTTGCTTCTTCTATTATTTTAGATAATTTTTCACCTTTAATAGGTTTTTCTAATTCTTCTTCTTTTTGTTCTAATGTTTTTAAAACTTCTTCCCAAAACCATTCCATATTATCTTGTTCACTTGATTCTGTTTCATCATTTCATATTTCCTGTCAAACATTATTACTTTTATTACCATTACTATTACTACCACCTTTACTATCATTATCATCTTTTCCATTTTTACCATCTTTGCTATCTTTATTATCCTTGTTATCCTTACCTTCTTTACCATCTTTTCAGCTTTTATTGTCCTTATTATCTTTATTGTCTTTACCATCTTTTCTATTTTTTTCGTTCTTTCCATCTTTTACTTCTTTGCTATCTTTACCATCTTTGCCGTCTTTATTATCTTTATCATCTTTACTATTCTTATCATTTTTACCATCTTCCCCTTCCTTGTTATTTTTCTTATCGCTATTGTTATTGCTGTTATTATTATCATGATTATTATTATTGTTATTATTATTACCTTGATTATTATTATTTGTTTTATTATGGTCGTCAATTGTATTATAGTTATTTAACATTTTCTTTAACTGTTCTAATTTTTCTTTAAATTTATCATATCATTTAATTAATAATTTTAAAGTAGGTTTTAAAATATCATCTTCAGTGGTTTTTTGAATATTATAATTTTTTAAATTTTGTAATAAAATTTTATATTCATTTTCTTTTTCTATATTAAAAAAATTTTTTATAAATCATAATAATTCAAATATAGCTTTACTTAAATTTTTATTTCCTAATTCAGATACACCTACTAAGAAAGTTATTTTATTATTCTTTTGATCTTTTGTAATAACTTTAAATAAATTTTTATTATTTGATTTTAAATAAGAAAATACACTATAAATAAACATTAAATTTTCTAATTTATTTTTATTTTCTAGTGTTAAATTAAAACTAAAATTTTTTGAATATTTTAAATTAGATTTTAAAGCTTGTAACAGTGTATTATGGTCAGTTATGTTATAATTTATATTTAAAAATCAATAAATTATTCTATCATTTATGAAACTATCTTCAACTATATTGAATAAAGAAAATACTATATTTCTAAAAATAGGATCTTGATCTACAAGCTGTTTCAGTTTTGGATTATTACTTAAATAGCTATTATACATATAAAAATGTCCTGATAAGTTATGATTTAATTCATGTAATAAAAGAATATATACATTTAAAAAAAGGACTGCTAAAGCACTTTTAGCTACTTTTTCTTCAAAGTCATATTGTATATTAAATTGTTCAGCAAAGTTTTTATTTCTAGGTTTTTCTTTCCTATCCCAAAATTCCATATTATATATTTCTTTTGCTATATCTAAGTAAATTTCTTTATTAAAAATTAAATCTATAATTTCTTTTGATATATATATGTTTTTTCAGTCTGTATAACCATAATAATCATCTACTATTTTAACTTGATTTTTATATTTTGTTAAGACTTCTATTAAAGGATTGGTAAAATTTAAATTAAATACAATAGTAATAAAATTATCATAAATTTCTTGATAATCATCTAATGTTTTTAATTTTATTCCCGTTTTTTCAACTTGTTGTAAAAAATAATTATAATATTTATTTAAATATTCCATATCTTTTTTTTACAATATAAATTATTATTATATACTTTTTAACATTTTTAAAATATCATAATAGTTTCAAATACTACTGCTATAATATATAAAATTATCTGTTTCTATTATAAAATTTTTATGTTGATGTGCAAAATAGAATTTTATTTTTTTATTATATTTTAACTTTTTTTTAATATCTAAAAAAATATCTATTTCATCAGTTCAATTTACGAAATAATAATCTAAATCATCTTCATAATGTGGGAAAAAATAGAAAGTCTTTTTATTGTAAACTTTATATTTTAATAACAAATCTTCATATTTATGACCAAAATGTCATATAATATTTATCTGAAAATCTTTTCAATATTTTTTTATAAGATTAGCGAAATTATAAAACAAATATAATTTATTTATAATTCCATATAAAGATATTATTTGTTTAATTTTTAAATTTTTTAGTTTATAGTCAAAAATCTTTAAATATATATCTAATTTTTCATTTTTAAATTGTTTTAATTCAGAAATTACTTTATTTAAATTATTAAATCAAAAATAGTCTAATATATCATTAATATTTGAAAAGTTTTGATATTTCCAAAAATAATAATATTCTACAACTGGTGGTTCTTTTAATTTATTTTCAAAAAAAATATCTAAAAATTTCTTTTCTATTCATTTATATAATGTTGTATAGTTTATATTACCAAAAAAAATATCTTTATCAACAAAAATTTCCTTATTTTCAATAAAATTATAATTTCTTATCATCTTTTCTAAAATTTTATAAACTTTATATTTTTTTATTCCATGAATTAATAAATCATGATTTCATAAAATATGAAAAAATTTTATTTTCCTTTTTGATAAAAGATTTCTTAAAATATTTAATAAATCTTTAAATTTTTTTAATTCAAAATCATATTCATCAATATCTTCATCAGGATTTTCTATTCAAAATTCAATAAAATCACCTAAAATAATAACCGTATTTTGTTTAAAATCAAAATTGAAAAATTTCATAATTTTATCTATTGTTGTTTTATATATATTTAGAAAATCATTATCAAAATACCAAAAATGCCAATCACCAATTATTAACATTTTTTTATTTTAAAAAATAAAAAAATATTTTTTTATTATTTTCTAATAGAAAATTATATATTCCATATAATTCATTTATTCTATCTTCTATATATTTATTTTTTTGTATTACAACTATTAAATAATCACAAAAATTTTGATAATAAAAAGTTTGATTTAACAAAGTTCTTAATTTTCAATATTTTCTTTTATTTAAAGGATATTTTATTTCAATTGCTATTTTCTTTAATAATAAATTATCATAAATCATTAAATCAACTTTATATCTTTTAAAGACTTTAACTTCTGGTTTTATATCCAAGAATCAACCAAGAATTAAATCGCTATTTTGTTGTTTAAATGTTTCATAAAAAGTATTAATAAAATCTTTTTCATTTTTTATATTTAAGATATATTCATTTTCTAACATATAAAGGAAATTTAAAGTATCAAATAATAATTCATTTTCATCTTTTATTTTTTCTAATAATTTTTTTTCATCGATTAAACAATAATTTAAATTATATTTAACATTTAAATATCTATTCAAAAATATTAAATTAAAATCCATAGATATTATTATTTATTTTATCTAAAAAAGATTTACTAATTTTTTTTAAATGTATTATATTATACTTATAATTTTGAAAATTTTTTAATACAATATTTAAATTATTTAAAGTTAGGAATCAACCATTTGGTATATATAATTTAAAAGGTTCAGTATTATTATCAAAAATAAAAAATAATTGTATAAAATAGATATGTCATTTTTTAAAAATAAAATCACCTGGTTTTATTTGATTAATATTTTTATATTTAATAATAAAATTTCAATTATCATCTACATCAACATTATATAAAGGCATCAATGTTAGTTCATATTTAAATTTTTGTTTATAATATGGGTCTATAAAATTAACTTCATTTATTCTAATAAATCAATTATTTGAACATAAATTAACACTAGTTAAATTTCAGTATAAAACACAATAGTTTTTAGAAAATTTATATAATTTACTTTTTAGATTTAATAAATTTTGATATGTCCAATTTATATTTTTATCTAAAGGTAAATCATACATAATATATATAATATCCTTTACATTACCATTAAAATATAATTTAATTTCTGGCAAATCTTCTAATGGTAATAATTTAAATTCTATATTAAAACTTTTTTGATTAACAAGATTATTTGTTATATAGTTATTATTTTTTGTTTCTAATATTTGAATATCTGTTTTTGTACCAAAATTATTATTAAAGTAATCATCAATATTAATATTATCATCTAATAATTTAGATGTTTTTTTTATAATCTTATCTTCCATATCATCATTAATAGTAATTTGTTGTTTTATATCCGTTTTATTAATATTTAAATTTTTTACAATTCAGAAATTAGTTCAAACTAATGGCAAAATAAAAAAATTTAAACTAATAATAACTGTAAAAATAATTAACATTGCAATTAAAATAAAAAACATTACTTAACTAAATAATTAATTAAAATATTTCTTAGTCAAACATTTGTATAAAAATATAAACTAATTTGTCAATAATATAATTTAGCACTACCCAATTTCTTAAAAACTTCTTGATAGTCAGGAATATTATTGTAATCTTCTATATTATTACAATTTATATCTTTACAAAAATATAAAGCTTTTGTAGGTATTAAAAATAGAATAGAAGGTAAATTATTGTTTAAAATTATATTAGTATTTATATCTATATTTTCATTTTTGTCAGCAAAAATAATATTATCTAAGATAATTAATCAATTTTGTTTATAAATGTTTATTATTTTATTATATTTACTAATATTATTTTTAAAAAAATATAATAAATCATCAAAAGTTATTAATCAATCATTTCCAAACCAATAATCTTTATCAATGACACTATTTATAAACCTATACTTAATTTCATTTTCATCTTTCATTTTTTGAAAACCAATAAATCAAAGTTTATTTGTTTTTGTTTTATAAACCATAAAAGGTTTATTTGTATCTATTTCTAATTTTGATAACATATCTTGAACTAAATTTCTAATATCTGTTGAATTTTTATAATCTGAATTGACTATAAAATATTTATTTCTATAATCGTTAAATATTATTATATCATCAATAGGATGATTAATAAAATAAATATTTCCTTTATAATTTTGTAAGGTATATATAACTTCTTTTTTTAATTCAATACCAAAACTAAATACTTTCGAAATCAAAAAATATAATATAGGAAAAATTATAGTAATTATTAATACTACTAATAATAATTCTATAAAAGTAAAAGCTTTTAATTTATTATTCATTAAATAAAATTTTATTTTTATAAATTTTAGGCACTTTTTTAAAATATTCTGTTAAATTTTCAAAAAATTTGTCTAAATAAGTTTTTTGATCTACATTATCTGTTAAAATATTTTTATTAATTTTATTTATTTTTTCTGCTGTTAGATCAACAACTTTAATTGATTTAACTTTTCATTTTAAAATAATATTAAAAATAAAGTATTTATCAAAAATATATATGTTATTATATTTTTTATAGTCAGCTTCTATATTTATACTAAAATCACCTATTTCTATAAAAACATTAGCATAATTTTCTTTAAAAAGGTATTTTATTATTTTTTCTTTTATAATTGGATTTATTTTCATTTTTATTTTTATTTAAATATTAAAAATTTTTTTAGCTTAAAATTTTATAACATTTTCTATATTTAATGAAAAACACTTTATTAAAATTTTTTATTATGATAAATATTTTTATTATATCTGATTATTTTTATGAATAATCACAAATAATTTTAAATCTACAAACAAAAAGGAAAAATTTTAGATGTAATTTTAATAATAACTATTTTTCAAATGGATTTATTTCTTTCTTTTTAGCTTCACATTTCTTATCTATATTTTTTTGAAAATCTTTTGTAATTTCATCTAGTTGTTTTTCTAAATTTTTCTTTTCATCTTCTGATATTTCTTCATTTTCATATAAACTTTTTATTTTATTTCTTCGTTCACGTCTTATATTCCTTAAAGCTATTTTACTTTCTTCTGAAATTTTATCGATTATTTTAGTTAATTGTTTTCTTCTTTCTTCTGTTAAAGGTGGAATTTTTATTAAAAGATAACTTCATTGATTCTGTGGATTTAATCATAAATCTGCTTCCCTTATTGCTTTTTCAATCGCTGATATAGTTGATTTATCCCAAGGTTCAATTTTAATAGTTTGACTATCTAATATAGAAATATTTGCTAGTTGATTTATTTTTTGATTTATATTGTAAGAAGGAACAAATACATCTATATTTTCTACTAAACCAGTAGAAGCTTTACCTATTTGTAAATGATTAAATTCTTCTTCAAGGTGATTTATAACTTTTTGCATTTCTTTTTTTACTTGATTTATATCTATCATTATGATATTTTTAAAATATAAATTTAAATTTCATTTTTAGGTATTATATAACAAGTATTTTTATTTTATTTAAATTAATATTTTTTTTATTAGATAAAAATTTATTTTTTTCTTGTTTTTAATTTAAAAATAATTATATGTATATATTAATAATATACTTTAAAATATAAAAAATAAAAATGCTTAATAACTTTATAAAAAAAATTGACAAAATGCTATTTCCTGAAAAAAAACCTGGCCATGTAAAAATTTTACAACTTATATTTACAATTATAACATTAATTTTAACTTTATTTCTGTTGAAGGATGTAAGTTACTGATTTGATCTTTCTAATCTTTATATAAAGGAAAGTGTTAGTTCTAAATTTGTTGATTTACAGATAAAAAAAGAAATTATAGAAGAATTGTTAAGATGGAATAGAACAGGAAAATATACATTCTTACAAGCACGGCAAATATGATTTGATGATATAGTAGATTTTCTAAAATTTATTTATAATAATCTTAAAAAGTCAAAAATTTTTGAATATAAATATAGATATGTTATTGTTGATAAAGTAAATAAAGATGAATATTACAAAAATATAAAAAAATATGAAAAGTTAGAAAATTTAGGAATAGTTAGAATAATGAAGATGA
>Ga0256838_1000051_pt1 | contig 88755 bp, 113 predicted proteins | sample 4571419metaG_FD_185978 | JGI IMG/M metagenome (GOLD analysis project Ga0256838, IMG submission 185978) | Hydrothermal vent microbial communities from Guaymas Basin, Mexico - 4571-419 | ecosystem: Environmental > Aquatic > Marine > Hydrothermal vents | place: Mexico: Guaymas Basin | collected... | reverse complement strand
GGTTATCAGAGATTGTAGAGGTTGAAAAACCTGATTTATTACTTTGCTTAGGAGATATATTCAACAATTTGGTAATCCAATCATCCCCTACACTTGATGCTTCTGGTTTAGCGTTTTCTCAGCTAAAAGAAACTTGTAAACGATTGGGAGTTGAACATTGGCTTATTCCAGGAAATCATGATTACTATGGTAAGTATAACAACGCTATCTATTCTATTAGAGTGTTGGAAGGATTTTTTGATAGAGTTTTCTATGAACCTGTTTATGAGGATAATACTTTATACTTACCTTACTTTACAGATGAAGCTAAAGCTTATGAGGAAATCCTATTAAGGGAACCTAAGAAAGTTATAACTCACTTAGCTTTTAATGGAGCTGATGTAGGTAAGATTAGAATACAAGGGTTAACTCTACCTAGAGGAGTTAAGGCTATTTCCGGTCATGTTCACATTCCTCAAGAAACGCCTGAATTTCTCTATGTAGGAAGTTTAGTTCAATTGAATTGGGTAGAAGGGACTAAGCATGGTGTTTATATAGAAGAAAATGGAAAGTTTAGATTTATCCAAAATCCGGTAGGTAAGCAAATCGTTAAGATTAGTAGGTTGGAGGAAATAGATAAGTATGATAAGGATAATACTGGATTCATTTTAGAAACTTCTCAACTTCCAGACAAATTACCTAATGGAGTGGACATTCAAGTTAAGTTAGTGAAACAAGATATTAAAGAAATTCCAGTTGAATATGAGTTAGATAGCTTCCAATCTCCTATTGAGTTATTGGAAAATGAAATTAAGGAACTTTATCCTGATAAAGTTAGGATATTGAAAGAACTTCTTAGATAAAAGGAAAAGAATTAATTGTGAAGATACTATAACATTTCCAAATATAGGTTTATAGTTATAACTAACAAACCAAGTTGAGGAGGAATAGATGATTTTACATTTAGACAAAAAATCTTGTTGAACTTTTGCCAACTACAAAAGTTTATTTTTCTTGTGGTTGTTATTGTGAGTTAGATCACAAAATTGTACAATTATTAATGAGAAAATTTGTAGTACTTGTAGGGAAGAAGGAATAGAGGAGCTTATAGATGAGGAGGCTTCAATAATTTATTTATATGCGATTAATAAAGGGTTTAATTTAACTGGAAAATTATTACCAGATGATGAAGATATAATGAAAGCTGATTTTATAGATTTTATGAATTTAAAAGAAGTCTATCTTGATTATGAGCTTTATCGTTTACTCTTTGAAGTAAGATATTGTGATTATCTTTAATCCTAATCATCTATTGGTAAACAACAGTATAAAGATTAAACAATTTTAATTATCATCTATGATAGGAGGTGAAATGATGAGTGTAGAGAGGTTCTTGTCAAACGACCTGATAAGCGTTATGTTTGACTTGGCTTATTCAAGTTATGAGAATCGTGAGTTTCCTTTTTCATTTTACAATTATGTTTGCGAACAAGTAACGACAAAAGTGCCTGAAATAGATGGGTTTTACTATGACAAATATTTTGAGAATGTGGTTGTTGATGTCAAAATAGATGTTGATGAGAAAGAGTATCCAGAAGTTGCTCGTAAGGTCGAAGAGGTGTTTTGGGAAGCGTTTAATGATAAAAACGGATACTGTGAATGGAAAAGGAAAAGAATTGAAGAACTGATTGTGAAGAAAGCGAAAGAACTATCAACAAAATCTTCGTTGCGTGAAGGCCTGCATATCATCGAAGATATAATTAATTTAACAGAACGTCTACAAGAGGAATGTTTTGGGACATAGTTGACAAAGACAAATTGAGAAACTATATTTAATAACGCCATCCAAGCCCTATCACCTTCCTTAACCCCCTGTTACCTTCTAGAAGGTAACAGGGGGTTATATTTTTATGGAAATAATAATATTTATAAATGGTTCGCTCAGCAAGATTGAGTAAATATAATGATAGAGAAATGTTTAGAGCTAATCAAATCTGTGAAGGAGGTGTAAGGTGAAAATGGATGTTCAAGATATTATAGATATGATTCAACTTTGGGATGATATTAGAAAATTAGAGTTTTATAAGCTTTATAATAATGAGAAAAAATTTGAAGAACTGAAAACTTTAGTCTTTCTAATTGAAGAAATTAAAGGAGAAAAAGATGATAGTTAAGTTTCAAAGCTACTACATAGAAAACTTCCAATCTATTAAGGAACTCTCTGTTAATCTTGATACCAACAAAGTTTACTGTGTAGTAGGTAAAAATGGTTCAGGTAAGTCTTCTATGTTTGAAGGATTAATTTGGATTCTCTATGGCAAAGCCAGAACTAATAACTTTATTAGGCAAGGTTCAGCTTACTGTTGTGGTAGTGTAGAGCTTTTCATTAATGACAAACCAATTGTTATTTCTAGATATAAGAATCATCCTGAATATGGTTCTACTGTTAGAATAAAGATAGACGGTCAAGATTTGATATTACATACTATTAGGGAAGCTAACAAGAAGATTGAAGAGCTTATAGGTAGTTATGAACTCTTCCAGTCCTGTGTTATCCTTACTCAAGGTTTGCCTTACGACTTTACTTCCCTTACTCCTACTACCAGAAAAGTGGTTTTTGAAGAGCTAATAGGTATAGCTTACTGGGATAAGTGGAAGGAAAAGTTGCAAAAGAAACTTAAAGAAGTTCAAGCTCAACTTAACCAAATTCTATTGGAAATCTCTAACCTTGAGAATAAGCAAAACTACCTGCAAGGTAAGTTAGAGGAATTAGAAAATCAAACTGGTTTAGACTCTATTAAACAAGAGCTTTCTGAAACTGAATCTACTAAGTCTAAGATAGAATCAGAACTCAATAACCTACCTGATATAGAGCTTACCTCTATCCAAAACCAGCTTTCCCAACTAGAAAGGAAGTTAACCTTATTCCAAAAAGAATACCAAGAAAAGTTTTCCATCATACAGTCTGGTATATGTCCAACCTGTGGTCAACCTTATCCTGATATGTTAATTAAACAAGTTGAGGAGAGATTAAAAGTTCTTAAGGATAGTATCATTAAGCTAAAACAACTCAAGTCTCAGTTAGAATCTCAAAGAGAAATCGCCTATAAAAGACAAAATTTACTTACTCAATACCAAACCCTTATGAGAAGGATAAACTCTCTTAAAGAGGCAATAGATAAATCTCAAAATGATGTTAAAGGTAAGCTAGAAGAGATAACCAAAGAATTAGAGTTAGTTCAAGCTGAGTTAGAAGGTTTTCAAACTAAGCAAAATGAATTGGAATCTGATATAGAATTTCTTAATTATGTTATAGATTTACTTAAGCCTTCTTCTCAGTTCAGAACTAATTTGCTTAATAGGTATGTAGAAGCTCTTAACACGATTCTAGCAGATTTTCCTATTGAGTTTGAAATTAGATTCAAGTTAGGTAGAGGATTGGATTTAGAGATTAAGAGAAATAACCAGATATTAGATTTAAAACAACTCTCAGGAGGGGAAAGAAGAAAGGTTAGTATTGTTATTCTTTTAGCTTTACAGCAATTAATGGAAAGGATAGGAGGAATTAGAACCAACCTTTTAGTAGTGGATGAAATTTTTGATGCATTGGATTTAGAGAACCTTCAGTTTGCAGTAGAGTTGTTTACAGGTTTTGAAGGAGAGAAATCAGTATTCATTATTACTCACAATGAAATGTTAAAAGAAATGGTTTCTAATGTTATAGAAGTGGAAAAGGTTGATGGAATTTCACAGTATCAAAATATACCTTAAAGGGGTTATGTAATGAGTTGGAAAGACATATTTCCTCAAGAGAATAGATATTTTGAGACTGAAAATGGGATTCTCTATTGTGGAGATGCAAGCGAAATATTACAACAGTTACCTGATGAAAGTATTGATTTAGTATTAACAGACCCTCCTTACCCTAGGAAGTATCAATATACTTATAACTACCTTGCTGATTATTGTCCAAAATTAATGAAAGATGGAACATCATTATTAATGATTGTAGGTCATTATGCCTTACCTGATATTATAAAAATTTTTGATGGAAAGCTGAAATATAGGTGGTGTTTTTGTATGAATCAGGAGGATGGTAAGCATTCAAGAATGGCTATGGGAATAGAAGTTGTGTGGAAACCTGTTTTATGGTATGTAAAAAGAGCCTATCCTAATGGTAGAGGTTTTATAAAAGATATGTTGAAAATTACAAAACCTGATGGCATTAAAAAAGAATACCATAAATGGCAACAAAGCGAACAATGGGCGGAGTTCTTTATTTCTAAGTTGACTTTCAGTAATCAGGATATTGTATTAGACCCTTATTTTGGAGCTGGGACGGTTGGAGTAGCTTGTGAAAAGTTAAATAGGAGATGGATAGGAATAGAAATTGATAGGAATAGAAATTAATGAGAAATATTGTGAAATAGCTAAGAAAAGGATTTTGGAGATTCTAACCTAAATTTCTAATCCTTTTGACTTTAATTTGATAAAGTTACTATTTTTATAGTTAGAAGGAGGGTACTATGGGTAAGACAAGGTTGGAGGGGATACTAAGAAAGTTTAATGCTATCGTTAAGGAAATCCAAGAAGGTAAGGAATATTCTGAAGTTTTGTTTGAAGTCAAGGCTTCTGACAGAGTTAGTTGGGAAGTGTTAGCTATGGTAGGTAAAGATTGGTCTGAGGTTCTCTATACTAGGAAGAAAGGAGAGTGTTTAACTTCCCTAACTTGGGAAGAAAGGGAAGTTCTTAATAACTTTGTTAAGGAACTTAGAGTGCTTTAAAGTAAGTAAAATTCCCCAAACAACTTATATAAATTAGGAGGCGTAGGACGGCTGGAAAGGTAACAGTAATCAGAAAAGCTGAACTTGGCATAACAGGTGTCTTTATCCAATTCTTTTTCAACTTTAAGAAGAGTGGGAAAATATTGAATTTGTATTTCAGAGAAATTATTCCACTTGAACTAGCTGAAATATACCCTTCAGTTGGATCAAGCGAAATAGAGGAAAAACAAGGTAGATTTTAAGAAAAAGGGTTGACATTTCCTCCTAATCTGGCTATATTTAGAGAAAACGGATTAGGAGGTGTGAAGATGAAAGAAAGAGTAAATAATTGGTACCTTTCTAAAAAGAAAGATTGGAACCCAGTAGAAGTAGTAACTCCTAGAACTAGAGAAAAGATATCCTTCTTTTATGATTATGAATCTGATACACAGTATCCGATTTTGCAACCTCCTAATACTCACATAAAAGTGTATGAGTATGGAAGACGGTCAATTTGGGGTGGGGAAATTCTTCCTATTCTTGTTGTTGCTTCACCATATTATGCTCTGTATTATGACCCTTCTATGAAAAAGGTTTTTCTCTTTAGAGGAAAGACAGGAATTAGTAAGGCATTTACCTTCGCAAAGAATATGGCAAACAGATATAATTAAAATCCTCTAAAAGGAGGGTTAGGATGGAACTGAAGTATACCGAACCTGTAAGTGGTAAGGAAAGAATTATTAAGTTAGTTGATATCAACTTGGTAGAACCTTCTCCCTTACAAAGGGAAATTAGTGAAAAACATGTTGATAACTTAGTTAAATCAATGACCAAGCTAGGTTTTCTAGACCCTCTTATTGGATATGAAAGCAATGGTAAGTACTGGATTGTTAATGGTCAGCATAGACTAATGGCTCTAAAGAAGTTGGGAGTTAGTGGAGAAATACCTGTTTTAGTAATTCCATTTGAAGATACTAAGTATATCCTTGACATGAACATTGAGAAAGCTCCTAATGTTAAAGATAAGTCAATAGAAGCTTTAAAGGTCTATAAAGAGTTTATCAAAACTATACCTAATGAAACTGAATTTATAGTGGAAGATACTATTGGAGAAATGTGCCTAGTAACCTTTGGACTTTGTTATGCTATGGACAGTCGTTTCCCAGCTTCTACTTTCTACAATCTGATTAAGAAGATTGATAAAGCTGAAAATGTTCATCTTTCAGAAGGATTAGCTCTAAGACAAGAAAGAGCTAATAAGTTAATGGAACTCAGGGAGATTTTCAACCAAAAAAGGCAAGAGTTTATTGAAGCTGGTTATGATAAATATCAGGTAGGTAATATTGTTATTAGTTTATCCAATCCTTGGGGAAGGAAGAGGCTAATAGAGGAGAATTTTGATGAAGGGATTGATATGATTATTGAAAAGATGAAAAGTCTTACTCCTTAGAGGTGAGAATGAGAGAGGGTAGGAATGTAGATTTTGAAACAGTTGGATTAGTTATGATTTTTGTTATTGTTTTTGTTCTCCTTCACCATATTTTTATTATCACTAACAAGATTGAAGTTTATAGAACAACTAATGAAATTAAAGCTAATAATATTGAACAAAAGGTTGAAGAATTATCTAATAAGATTGACAAGATTTCAAGTTCAATAGAAGATGTAAAGAAACAAGTAAATTATCTTATTAAACAAGAGAATAAAACTAAGAAATTGAGTCTCTTTATAAAAGAAGTTAACCCTTATCTTCCCAATCATTTAGTTAAAGTCATATCTAAAACTATTATACAATCATCTAACAAGTATTCAGTTCCTGTTGAAGTAATACTAGCAGTAGCCTGGCAAGAGAGTCATTTTAAAGTAAATGTTGTTTCAAGTGCAGGTTGTATTGGAATAATGCAAATTAACCCTGAAGTATGGACTAAGAAACTTAACATTCCAGAAGAAGTATTGTGGTATCCTCAAATAAATATAGAAGTAGGTACATATATACTTAGATATTACTATGAAAAAGAGGGGAGTTGGGAAAAGGCAATTGAAAGATATTACGGAAAAGATTGGTTTGGAAAGAAGTATAGGAAAATGGTTTTAAGAAAAATTAGGAAAGTAAGAGATATTATTAAGGATATAAGTTAAACTTTGGAAAAGAGGCCGATTAGGTTTCGGCCTCTTTAATTACCTAAACAAAACCAATTCTTCATTCTTTACTTTCATCCATTACTTGATTTCTAAAATACCTAGCTATCATAATTCTTACAAATTCTTTATCTTGAAGCATTGGTACTTTATCAGGATAAAAGAAGTCAAGTTTATAAACATTTCCATTCACAGAAACTTCAATATAAAAATGATTATACCCATTGTCTCCAATTCTAAGGAAATACTTAGCTATAAAAGGCAAATTTAATATTGACATATCCTCATCATTAAGAAAAATGAATCCTTTCTTATATTCATCTACACAGATATATGTCTCTTCAAATATTTCCCTCCTGCAAGGATATAACTCTCCATCTACACCCTCCACCAAATAATCACCAGCTCTTCCTTTCATTAATCCTTCTAAAGTTTCCACTTCAAAATCTTGTTCCATTTGAATAGCTTTAATTGGAATTGGCTTTTTAACATATTTCTTTGCTTTTTTAAGTAATTCTTTGAAGTTCATTATTCCTCCCTTTTGTTTTTAGTTAGTAAAACTAATATAGTTAGATTTAACTAATCTTTCCTTTTTCAATTACTCTAAATCCATTAGCTAAACATAACTCATAAACATCTTCTGGAGATTGTCTCCAGTAAGGGATTTCACTTGGTAAAACATCTAAGTACTGAAGAATAAAACAAGTTCCAGTAGAACATACAAATTTGCCGTTTGGTTCAGATTCTTTACCTTTGGTAATAAATTTAATTATTTCCATCCAGTCATAAGGTAATCCTGCTTGACAAATAAAATCCAATACCTTTAGATATTCTATATACAAATCAAATTTTACTTCTTTTGCAAGAATAGTGTAAGGTGTTCCTCTGGTATGAAAACTGGAAGTAGTAAGTTGCCATTTAGCTCCAAATATACCAAATCTTTTATTTCGTGTATTTTCCCAGGCTTCCACTCTGTAATAATTGTCTAAGTCAAATCCTACATGAGAGAATTTACTTCTTGTAAACCATCTAATTAGTTTAGATATTAATGATAATCCCTCAAAAAATATTACTCTAATTTGGTAAGGTTCTGAAGAGAATTTTAAAACTTGTTGAAGTTGTGGTGTTTTAAGTTTCATTTTTACACCTCAGTTTAATACCTTCAAATTTGCCTGATTTTAACCATCCTATATTTGCATAACATTTTCTTTTACCTATTCTAAACCTTATTTCAAGGTAAGGTCTTTCAGTATAAGTAAATTTTCGAATTTCATAAGTAATGTATTTATTCTTAATACAGTTTTTAGCTAAACCTTTGTATTTTCCTATCCAAACTTCAGCAAGATAATGACTAAGATTATTAGACGAGTTTCTCCATCCTGCCCAATACCAAGACCTTAGAAAGTTACAAATCGTTTTATTCTCTCTAAAAATATACTTACACAATAACTCTACTAATCTTGACTTATGCTTTGTAGGATGGAAATCAACTCCATAATCACTATAAATAGAGTCATCAAAGAAAAACCAAATGAAAAGTTTGATTCCTTTATTATACTTGACTACTTTTTCAATTTCCCATCTTGTTTCAGTATAAGCATTAGTGGACCTCCAAATGGTATACCTAAGAGGGTATACCAATGGAAACAAAAGGAAACTCAAAATCTTTTTAATTGGGGTGAAAGGAAGTCTAATAAGAAAGAAACTAAAATGAGTTAAACACTTCATTTTATACTCCTCAATTTAAACCAATAGTAGTAATTAATTCTATTCACATAGGTAATAGTTTCCCTACAATGCCTACCAGTAAACTTACATAAATTGTCTCTAAACTCCCTCCAATAATAAGGTCTTCCAGCATCTTTCCACGATTTGTAAACCCAACCCATTCCTGCATTATAAGAAGCAAATATGTAATTAAGTTTTTCTAAGTATTCAAGTCTTCTAAATCTCTTCCTCCACCACTTCGCAATTATCCAATTATATTTAATACCAGTTGCTATATTTATTTCTGGAATAAGGAGAAGATTAGGGTTTTTAATACCTAACCATTTTCCCGTTTCAGGCATTATTTGCATTAATCCTAAAGCACCTACATAACTCTTAGCTTTAGGGTTTAATAAACTTTCTTGAATTGCCTGAGCTTTAAACCATCTCCAATCCAACCACCAGAAATATCTTTTACCATACCTTTGGAAATATATATCGTATTTATGGTTGTTTATTACTTGGTCAATAGTTAACCCTTGAGAAATATTGAAAAATCCCATAAACAGCCAAATAAGAAAGATTAGAATTGACTTTCTCATAACTTTCTACCTAAAGCATAAAGTTTGTGAAAGCATAGATTAATCCTAAAGCTATCAATCCTATGATTAATCCTGAATAAATAGCTACTGCGATATTTCCTTCTTCGAAAACTTTCTTATGAATAATCTCAAATTCTTTCTTAAAGATTGAAAGAACTGCCAACCTTGTTAAAAATACAGTAGTAAGAGCTGTAATAATAAACAAGACTAATCCAAGTAGTTTAGAAATAGTTAACATTTCAATAGGATTAAGGTTTTCCATAACTGTCTCCTTTAATAAGTTACTGCATAATCAAGTAAATTCTCTTGTTCCAAATACCACTTAACAATTGTTCGAGTTTCAGGACTCGGATTGATATAGTATATCTTAAACTTTTGATTCGGGAAAGACTTGTGTAAAAGTTTAAATATGTTAATTTCTTTATTTAGGTAAAATACTTCAGGTAGTATAAAGATATGAGGACAATCTTGTATGAAAGTGTCTATTGAAGTCGCTTCGCATACTGAATATGCTAATCCTCCTGATAAAAGCATCCCTATATTGTCAAGAATTTCATCTTTAGGTAAATCTTTATTTAGAATTTCGTCTATTCTCTTGTAAAATACTTTGAATATTTGACTATGCAATTCTAAAAAGTATTTTACAATTTCCCCATCTTGTTTTACCAACTCCTCAGTATATCTTTTCTCTATATCTTTAGCTGATTGTAAAATCACTTCAGGATAACCATCACAAGGATAATAAGTAAGTGTAGAAAAGTAATTCATTATTTGATGATACCAAAGACTCCAAAGAGAATACTTAACTCTTATTATCATATAAGTAGTAGGATGGAATTTTATCTTGCAATATCTAAGTTCGAGTAGAATATTACTAATCGTTTTAGCTATTATTGACAGCCACCTTGAACCTGCTGTTGTTAACCTTAAATCTTGGTCAACTTTAGTAAAATTATCAGTATTAGGAATAGGTGGAAAATGAATTTGCTTGACTATGTTAGTAATATCAGTTGCAGAACAGAAGTCCAAGTTACAGGATTTAGAACAGGACATTAGCTCCTCCAGGAGATATTGTTGATTTTGTCGGATATCTCATCAAGTTTAGTGTGAAATTCTTTGTCAAATTTTTCATGAAGTTTCTCAGCAAGTTTTTTTATCTCATTCAACTTTTCTAATATGAGTTCATTACTTTTATTGTCAAGTTTTTCTTTGGACTTGATAAGTTCTTCTAAACTGTTGATAAGAGTTTCAAGATTTTTAAACTGCAAATCAATAACTTTATCTGAGTGGTCTTCAGATTTAGGTTTCATTGTAAACAACTTAACTATGAAAGAATAAAAAGTTCTTGTAATAAGAAATCCGATTACTCCACCTATTCCTATACTAAGAGAAACTACCATTAGTTTCCAAGTGGGATACTCATTGATAGCTTTATCGAGAAAATCTATCAGTTCCATTTGATACTCCTTGTTGAGTGATAAGATGACAGGTTTTTACATATTCAAGTAAGACTGTTAAGTATTTAGCAACTTCGGTAGCAGAATCAGAATCATAGCAATAGTAAATCTTATTTTGGTTTTCAACTTTATACAGGTTTACCTTTGGAGGTTTGGGAGGATTAGGAAGTTTGGGTAAGTCACACTTATAAACAACTTTAGTTTTATAGATAACTTGTGGTTGTTGAACACTTCCACAACTACTTAACATTAGTATTACTATCAACAGAAATAGAATTGTCATAAATATTCTTGAACTGTAAGACATTAGAAACCTCATCAGTAGGATTCACTTCTACCTTGATAATTTGATTTCTTAAAACTTTATTGGTATGTTCTAACCTATGAACAGTTGACTTAAGTTTAGCCAATTTAGTAATCAAGTTATCTCTTTCCCTTAAAATTTTTTCACAAGATTGTTTATATGATTCATAAGTAGAGTAACAAGATGAAAGCTGAGCTTGAATAAGCTCAATTTGAGAATTCAAGTTGTTAATAAGAGTTTGTTTCTGTTTTATCTCAGATTTAAGAGTAATAATCTTGTTTTGAAGATACTCAGTCTTAACTTTAAAGTAAGTCAATTCAGCCCAAATAAACAATGATGAAAGCAAAGCTATACCAGTTCTACTAAAAAGCAATTTCAGCAAAAAAGACATTTTAACCTCTTAGAAAGTTTGATATATTGGAATAACCCATACCTTAACATTTCCTTCAGAAGACAAATCACCATTCATAGTTATATTAACCTGTAAAGCTTCTTCATTTTCTGCCATAGGAATATAAATTCTATATTTCCCACGATCTAAAATTCTCTCATAGTTAATTAGTTTTGAACCATCATCTTGCTGAATAGGAAATATTTCACCTGTGGTAACTTCTTTAGCTCCAAAAGAAACAGTAATAGAATCTTCACTACCTTTAATATAATCAATGTAGACCATACAATCCCTTCTAGAATTTTCTATTTCTACTGAAATACTACTATCGGATTCAGCAATTTTTTCACCATTTTTATTAAAAACTTGAATCATAATAACCTCCCATTAAGGTAGAAACTTGGTAAGAGGGATATAAGATTGTCTTACAGCAAAGTAAAGTTTTGTATCTGGTATTGATAGATCATTGAGAATTCTATAATGCATTTGTTTAATAATGTTTACCCAACCTGTTCTAATTCCAACTTTAAGCAACTGTTCCCAACTTTCTCTTAAATTGAATTCTTGACAAAGGTTATCAAGTTCAGTTTTAAAATCAGATTTTCCTTCAAGAATTTTAGCAGAAGATATGTATATGAGCTTACCTATTTGATCAGTAGTAAGCTTACCTTCCGAATATGTAACTAATCTTGTAGTATGAAGTTTCCAATCTGTATTATCACTCCTTTGTTTCCATTCTGGATAATAACGATGGATAAAACTTGTAGTAAGTTGAGATAAGATAGATTCTCTTTCAGTCATTTCAACACCTCACTTTATGAATTCATCCTGAGAACCAAGTGAGTCTATCTCAGTATGCCAATCAACAAATAGTATAGGTATTTCATAGTCAAAAGTATCTTCCTCATGAGTTCCAAGTCTTGTTAGTCTATGAAAAATTATCTGTGAAATAGAAAATACTTTATCTATTTCACCAAAATTTAGAACTATATGTTTACCTATATCATCTTCAGTTATCTCAAATACTTTAGTAATTTTATGAGTAGAAGTTGAGAAATTTCCTTTAGTAATCCTTTCATCTCCAATAACTCTTTCTACAGGTAAAGTTTTCCACTCAAGTTGAAGTTTAACCTTACCTGGAGTAGCATCAGGTGGAATAAAAGTATGTAAATGGAATCTACAAGAGCTTCCTATTCTTATGTCGTGGGAAAACTGTGTATAGAACTGAATAGAAGAAATCTTATCTGGAGGAAATGCTATAGTTGTTAATGCTGGAGTTATGGATTTCATTATAACCATATAATTATCAACAGGTAAACCTGGTATCTTGATTTGAGCATCACTAATAATTTCAGAAGTGTCATTTATTATTGTTACTTCATATTGTCCTGGAGAAAGTTCTTTAACTTCAGTATATAGAGAATCTAAAGCTGAACGAATAACCAAGTTGTCAATCCAACCTTTATCTGCACCTCTAGTAACTGAACCGTCTTTAGTATACATCCATTTAAATGTATGCATTCCTTTATTTACTTGATTTTCAAACTTAGTCCAGTTTACTTCTCCTGAAATAGCTAAAATTTGACTATTGTCTATATAGAATCTGAGATAGTCATAACTACGCTCTGAACTTACTTTTTGATAAAAAGAAATTATTGCATCTTCTGGTATATCTATTGAAAATTGAAGATAACTATTTTGATTGTCTGTTATGCTAGGATCAGAACATACTGATCTAGTTCCAGTATACCTTATATTTGTATCTACAAGCCAAGGTTTATGTCCACCTGTAGAGTATCTCTTTTTCAAGTCATCAGTAGTATTATAACTCTCAAAGTCATCATACCAGAAAAAGACTTTATCATTTCTAGGTTTCCCCGAATTTGACTTAGTAAAATAATAATAAATCTTTTCTCCAGGGTTTAATCCTTTTACCTTAACATAAACCTTATTATCAAGTATACCATAATCAACATTTACCTCAGTTTCAGAAGCTGAAAGTACATATTCAACAACTTCATTGTTTGGAGTTATGTTATGAGTAACTTGATCTGAAAATACTGTAGCATTACCTACAAATCTAATAGACCCATCTGGAGCAAATTTTACACCTTCTGGTAAAGAAACACTACTGCTTCTTGAGCTATTTTTAAAGAAAAACTGTCCAAGACTCATAGCTTACCTCATTTATGATATTTACGAAATGAATTATCTAATCTTTATTTGCAAACTTATACTTATTACTTCTCAATACCATAAATCTCTTTAAAGAGCTTACCAATCTTATCTTGCCTATCCATAAGCTTATCTATCAATTCTTTACCATTTATCAAAAATTCGACATCAGCTCTAGTTTGAATGGAATGGTATTTCTGGAATGCATATTCAACCATTTCTCTTGTTTCTTTATCCATTTTATCTTTAATATCATTAGGAATAGCTTCCCAAATTCTGGTAAGTAAAGCAAATATAAGTGAAATCATTTTGGCATTATCAGCAACTGAATCATGTATATCAAAAACTTCTTCATTTATTTTGTAACGTAGTTGATATTTCTTATGACTATAAGGTTTTTCATCTGGGATTTCTTTGATAACTTTTTTGAACATAAAAGGTTTAACTTGTTTCTTTTCTATTTTAAAAGCCATTATTGTCCCCCAAATTTGTAATAGGAAGGACAGGTGAGAGTTACTCACCTGTCCACAGGTTAACTTTTAAATTATTTACTAATGTATCTTTGTTACCTTCAAGTTTTACTCTAATTGCTCTTCCATTCTTCCTAGCAGTCTTGTAAGTAGATTTAATGATATTGTTTGTTTCATCATACTCTCTAGTTAAGAGAGTTTGTTCAATTGTTCTATCGGGAACGATAAGTTTTGTTGGTGCAGAAGATTGAGTTGGAATATTGATAAGGTGTTTGTAGCCTTCATTGTAGAGAATTTTAACTTCTTTTTCTGATAAAGCACGGTTAAAGATTCTAATTTGGTCTATATAAGTCCCTGAACTGACAAAATCATTAGGATTATCTTTATCAGAGTCCCAATCAGCTCCAATTAATAAAGGCTTATTTACAACTGATAAGTCAACTGAAGGTATATCTAAAACTTTTTCACCATCTATGTAAACCTTACCTGATGAAACGATAACTAAATGATGCCATATATTATCTTCGTAGAATTTGGGAAGAGATTCGATATGACTATCATTAATATCAAAATACATTTTCTTCTTAGTATCAGTAGCATACTGCCACAAATTCAAAGTATTTTTGCCATCTTTAGAAAAACAGAATAAACAATGATGAGTAGATGTATCAATTGCACTTTGTTTAAACCATAATGAAAGTGTTACTGTTGATGGGAAATTACTGATATTGGTGTTTATATAACTATTCCCATCAAACTTTGCTGATTGACCAAATTTCCCTACATCATACTGTTCATTACCATTCCAACTCCCATTATAGTTTCCTGAAAGGTCATCTGCGTTTCCATCAAATGTGTATGTTGCGATACAACTTCCATCACCAAAAATATCAAGGATTTGAGTTGAATCAGTTAAAGTTACATTTTCAACCTCAATTTCCTTATCACTATCAATTATAATGATGTCTTTGGGTAGAATTATATTCTTCCTACTATCAACAACTTCAATAGAATCTGTTGTTGAATTTAGAATTTGGTCAGATAAGTCTTCATCTTTCCATAAACATCTATCAGGCGTAGATTCCATAGCTACATAAACTTTTGTTGGTTCTTTCCACGCTTTTTCAGGAGGATTAGTAAGGTTGAAGGAGGAGATGTTCACTTTATAAAGTTTTTCATTGTAAAGGGCTTTTATCTCATCTTCAGTTAAAGGTTTGTTGAATATTCTGACTTGGTCAATGAGACCGTGAAAAGTCGAATTTTGTCCAGTATATACTGATCCATCTTGTGCCAAACAACCTATACCCCAATTATAAGATTCCATAGAAGGTGTTGCTGTAACACTATTTGAATATACCCAAACACCGTCTACAAAAACATCAAAACTTCCATCTTTAGCAACATTAAAATTAACAACAACAAGATGCCACTCGTTGTTCGCAATAAATTTTCCAGTATCGAAAACTTTATCACCATCAGTATTTGTCTCAACACATACTTTTAGTTTTCCTTTAGCTAACCCTACACAGAAATCATTAGTGTATTGGGCGTTTTTATCCAATCCTATTATAGTATTAGTTGCATCTAAATCTCCAACCTCTGCATTTGAAGTTTTTACCCAAAAAGATATAGAAAAATTAAAGGAAGTAGTAGGAGGAGGTATAATTACACCAGTTCCAGATGTTCCATCAAACTTTGCTGCTTGCCCAAATTTTCCACTACTATATTGCTCATTCCCACTCCAACTTCCATTGTAATTACCACCTAAATCATTCGCATTACCATTAAAAGGATAGCAAGCTATACAGCTACCATCACCAAAAATATCTAAAACATTAACGGTATTAATAGTTTCAGGATAACTATCTACACTCTTTTCAACAATTTTTTCATCAGAGTAAAGTAAAAGTTTCTCACCTTTTATGATAATTTCAGGGGTTTTAATTTCATCTTTTGTTGCTGAAATTATTTTGACTTCTTCAGGTTTTTCTTTAACTTCTGCTTGATACTGATACCAATCATTTTCACCAGATTCTTGCTCAAAAACTTTAGAAACCCAAATAGATGGAGATGCTTTCTTAAATACTTTAGTTGGTGCTTTGTTTAAAGAAGAAGGAAGTTGACAATGATAATATTTTTCGCCATTGTAAAGAATTTTGATTTCTTCTTCGATTAAAGCTCGGTTAAATATGCGAACTTGGTCGATAAGACCTGAAAGTTTGTACGATGATGATGCTGTTCCTGCATCCCCAATAACTAAAGTATCAAAACCAGAATAAATATCATTCATAGTTTTTACTAAATTTCCATTAACATAAATTTTTGAAACTGAATTGTTTACATCAACAACAAAGTAAATATGATACCAATTTTTAGGAACAATTTGGAAATGTGTATAGTATTCTTTGCAATCAGTATCACCTCCAAACCATATTTGTAATTCATTATCAATTCCATTACTTGACCATAAAAGTATTCTGAAATTTCTTGTCGTTGATGAGTTATCATCAGTTCCCATAATAAATTGGTCTTTGTATTCTATCGTATTAATCCAAAAAGATAAAGACACCAAATTATCATTCAAATCTAAACCAGTGTTTATATAACTACTTCCATCAAATTTTGCTGCTTGCCCAAATTTCCCTATATCATATTGCTCATTACCGTTCCAAGTCCCATTATAGTTTCCTGAAAGATCATTCGCATTACCATCAAAGGTATAACAAGCTATACAACTACCGTCACCAAAAATATCAAGAGTATTTAAAAAATCCGAAACATCCACACTCGAAGGAGTAAACTCAACAAAACCATCAGAATCAGCAACTAACTTATCTTCAGTAGTAATTTTATCGAAAACATACAAATCATCTTTTGTTGTTTTTGAAGTTATTATGTAAAGGGATTTCCAACCACCTTTAAGTGCTTTCATAGGAATCCTCCAGTTTAGTTTATGCAGTTAAATCCCAACCATCGTTGTATTCGGTAGCATCTTTAAAATTCGAAACGCTAACAGCTGTATCGCCTTTAAGCTCTTCAAGGTTTACGACAGTAATAGTTTTTGTTAACTTTTCAGACATTATTAAACCAGTATCTTTGTTGTTTACCCATACACTTATGGTAACTTTATTAACGCCTTCAGGAATAAACCAAGTGAAAGACATATCATTGTGAATCTTAACATCACCTTGAGATACTTCTACTTTTAAATCATAATAATCAGGACAGAATTCACTACCACCCTCACGGGTTACTTTTATCCTTAAAATTGAGTTTTCTGTAACTTGATTTGGTAAATTGTCATCTAAACGATAAAGTCTTGTTTTCAAAACATAAATCGGAGACCATTCTGATACTTCTCCACTTTTCCCGTGATACTTCGCTCTTACATAATAAGTTTTATTTGGGGACAAAACAAAATCATCAGTTACTTTAAATAATTGAGGGTTTTCACCTTCACCTACAGTACCGCTTATAAAAGTTGGTGAACCTCCAGAACCATAGAAAAATCCTGATGAAGTAGATGTTGAACTCGTAAAAGCATCTAGAGTATCTGTTATTTGCCATTCCGTATAATCCCATTCATCAGAGAATCCGATAGCTCTAAAAGGTGAAAGTTTGAATTCTGCATTAGGAGAATTATTAAGACAGGTAATAACAGGTGTTTCAATAAAAGAATTTGCCGTTGTAAACCTAACAGGTCTTGACCAACCTGATAGATGATGTGAAAATCTAAATCTTGCTCTTGCAAAATATGTTTTGTTAGGTTCAATATTGGGTATTGAGAAAGTTAACAAATTACCTTTATCATTGTAACTTGAAGCTATAATATTTTTAAAGTCATAGTCAGATGATATCTCCCAATCAGTAGCCTCAAGTTTAGCATCCAGAAATGAAGAGGAAGAAAAGGATTTTAGTTTTAATGCTCCTTTGAAACCTGAAGAACCATCAACAGGTGATTCAAAAACAGGTCTAGGTATCAAATCTGCCATACAACATATTTCACCTTTTAACTCAACTTCTTTCTTTATGTAAACTTTTGATAGCTTCTTGCCTTCTTTTTTAATGAACATTTATACCCTCCAAAATTATTCCCATTCTATTGCAACAACTTCTTCAGGTGTTCTAGCTGAATTAACTTTATCTCTTAACTTTTGATATATAACATAAATTTCGGTCATAGCTTGACCTGCTTTTTGGAGAGCTTCAAGGAATTTAGGTTTGGTTAATTTGATTAAATTATTGTTGTGGTCAATCCAAGGTAATTCGGTTTTATCATCAGGTAACCCTGCAACCGCCCTATTCATTCTATCTTGGGAAACCTCATCACCGTCAAGAACTTCACCTGAATTAAGGGTAACAACTATGCTATCAACTTTTTGCTGGCGAATTCTTTTAAGTTCTTTAATCTTTCTGTTTCTAACTTCTTGTAAAATTTCCTCATCGGTATAGGCAGGTTCAGGTGTGTTACCTTCTTTTATCCATTGCTGGATTAGTTGATAATGAGAATTTGTAGAATCAATAGGAACAAAGTAGGTTACTTCTTGGTTACCTTGTTTTATAACAAGTTTATAACCTTTCAAGTCTGAAAATTTCTCAAAAACTTTTTTAGTTGAACCGTCTTCAAGGATAATTGTTTTGAATTGACAAACTATATCTCTAACTTCCTTAACTGAAAGGATTTGGGAAGAGTTCATTATTAATCCTCCAAAAAGTATTGTTTAGTAACAAGAAAGTTAAAGTTCTGCGTCTGCTTCGATAATAATAGGTCCTTCTATTATGTCAACTGGTTTTGATGAGCTATCTGGGCCCGAATTTGTAAGAAAAGAAACTCCATCAGTAGTCGCTTCAATAATATCAAATGTAAACTTTGAATTACTTGTATCAAATGTAACTGTTAAAAGAGAAACGCTTGGTATAGTTCTTTTTTTAACTTTAAAAGAAAACACTTGTGTTTGCCATTGATTATTTACTTCACCACTAACAGCAATAGAATTCTCGCATTTTATTTTTTCATAATACCTCATACACCTTAATAGCTGAATATCATATGGAACATACTCAAAGTCAGTTGCTTCTGAACCTTCTTCAAGTTGAAGTTGGGTAATTTCAATATAATTACCAGCTTGCGATGCCCAATTTGTATAATTTTCATAAATATAAGTATCGTGAGTAGAACCAGTAAACCAAGTATTTATTGTAGATGTTTTAGCATAATCGCCTATTGGTGCAATAGTTAAATCGAAGCCAGCTTTTTCATCATTAAAAATACCATAAGTCCAATTATAATTTAATGGAATTGTTATAATCACTTTTTTAGGAGTTTCTGAGCCGTCATAGGTAAAGTATGTAACATAGTAATCATTCTTTGTGGTATCCCAACTTCCAGTTTGACCATAATAACTTAAATTTCTTAATGATACACTAAAATTCCCTGACACATTAGATTTAAATAAAAAACTTATAGTAACAACTTTCTTATTACTTGCTAAATCATATAAGTGCTGGCCTTCAAATGTATATATAAAAGGAACCCAATATCTAGTAACACCACCATCTGATGATAAGTTATCAGGAGGAGTATCTACAGTAACTTTAAATGAATTAAATCCACCTAAATTACCTTTAGTAACAGTAAATCTACCCCCAGCTGATACATTAAAACTCTCAATCCTATCAGCAGTATATCCAATAGTTGCAGTATTATCAGAACTACTACTTTCAAAACTAAAAGAAGTACCTCTCTGCCATATTTGAAAATCACCGTTTATAATTCTATTTTTAAATTGGTTAGGGGTAACTATAAACCTACTATCTAACTTATTCATCTTTTACTCCCTCAAAGTCAAAATATTAAAATTTTGGAAATTCAGGGAATTCAATATCACCCAAGTTAAATTTCTCTAATTCCTTTAAGCTTGACATATCTTCAATTTGTCTCTTAATCTCATAATACTTTTGTTTAACTAATTGAACCCAACCTGTTCTTACTCCAACTTTTATGAGTTGTTCCCAAGGTAGTTTTGTTGATACAGTTTGACCATTCCAATCAAAGGTAATTTCATTGCCATCTTTATCTTTTGATAACTTTTCTACTTCATCTTGCAAGGTTGAAATTCCTGATAGAATGTTGGCAGATGCATTATAAACTCTGTTCGCAATTTCATTTGCAGTTAATGATAGTTTGTTGATGAGTAATGTTGTATAGAATTCCTTATCAGCTAAATCAGACTTTTGTTTAATATCAGGGTAATGTTGGAGAATATATGAAGTTGTGTTACTATTAAGTTGGTTAAGGAGGATGTTTTTCTTTTCAGCTATAATTTCTTGTTCCGTTTTATCACGCCATTGTTTGTTTTCATCGTCCCAAACTTTATCAGTTATATCAATAACCTGTTTAGTTTTAAAATCCCAAGCTCTTTTGCCTTGATTGTTTATAAATTCTCTCCATTGTTCATCGGTTATTTCAACTGCGTTCTCAGGTATATTTGAGTGAATATCGGGAGAATAAAAACCTTTCGGTAAGCCTTTTTCGTCGAAAATTGCGTATTTCATTTTTGCCTCCCTAATAACCTATTGCTAACCATGCTGTGGGATAACCGTCATCAACAGTAACCTTTATCTGGCTGTTACTGTATTTACTTGCAGACCCAGAATATGTATCTTCTGTATCTGGAAGTGCTGTTCCAGAGTAACCTAAGACAAATAAACATTCGTTTGGAAATGCGATAGGTAACGTTACAATAAATGTTCCACTAGAATCGCTACTATAATATCCCCATTGAATAATCAACCCATTAGGCAGCCTCGTATAACCATTTTCACTTAAATCACAACTAAAATCAGCGGGCAATCCTCTCAACAGGTCGGCATCGAGTCCACTTCCCTCACCATCAACATTTTTAAGTTTGTTAAGAATATCAGAATCATTAACATTACTTAGATCCACTTTTGCAAAATCTAACAAGTCCTGAATCTTATCATAAATTGTATGTTTATCTACATTTGTTAAATCATTCTTTGCAACTGTGCTCATCTTCTAACTCCTTATTCTAAAGGTTCAAATTTCAAGTTATCATTATCAATGTATATCTTGTAAAGTTTACCTGTTGATTGATCCCTTAATACAATATAATCAGCATAATTATCGGTCCAACTTGGTGTTAGGTGTTGAAGTTTGGTGTGGTTTTCTTCTGAAACATCAACATAACCAAATTTTTCAGTAAAGACAATTGTATCATCTTTATGTAAAGGAAGTTTAAATTTAACTTTTCTATTATCCACTTCTTCATAATCGATATTAGGAATTAATCGCGCGCGGTTAAGGTAAACTTCAAGAGATTTTCCATCAGGAGTGTAAGTAGCTCCATTAGGTAAAGTAATAACAGTATTTTCAGGTTTATCTTCATCTACATTTAGAATCTCAAACATTCTTGTATCAGAAGAATATGCATCTTCAGGTATTCCATAATGATAGAGAACACCATAGCTATTTAATTCACAATCCTTGTCAAAAATAAATCTAAATTTGATTCTCTTAAATCCTGTTGATACGGTAACAATTTTATCAGGTTCACAAGTATTCCAAGTTACACCGTCATCTATTGAATATTCTACATTGCTTGGAGTTTCGGTTGAATCAATATGAACTAAAAACCTATAATCATTTTCATCAAGATTTAATAAGTTATCAGTTTCTAATGTTGTTCCTGATTGAACAATATATTTATCATTATACTTATCATAACTGGCATTACCACTAACCACATTAAGAGAATCTTCGGTTAACTTATCATAGTACATATCTTGAAAAGGTGAATCTAAGAGGAGAGAATAATACTCTAAATCTTCAAAAGTTACATCTCCTTTTCCTCCTTGCCCTGAACCTCCAACAGTTCCAAGTAGAATTAAACCGTTTCCAAGTGAAAGACCTACTTTTACAGGAGTAGGACTATTCGTAAACTGGCCGAGATTGGAATCAGAAAGATAAAGATCAGTTCCTGCATTATAAGTCAATGAAGTTTGAATTAAACCAGATACAATAACTTTTCCGTTTGTTACATCAGCATATCCTACTACTTTTGACTTTTCTGTTCCATCAGCAATAGCTGGATAATACTTACCGTCTGTTCCTCTATAAACTAACATTCCGTCAGTTACAGATGAATCAAATACAGCTTTTTCATCCCAAAACTGACCTACATAAGTAAAACTTGAATAATCTTCAGAGTTATTAATGAATATACCTGCTTTCTTTAGAGCATTCCTTATATGAGGATGGGCATTTGGATCAGAGTTATGATCCTCTATATCTTGAGCATAAGTAAAGGTAAATTCAAATACATCTGTTAAGTCTAAGTTCTGAATTTTAATCTGAGTAAGTATTGATATTGAACCGGATGGATCATATTGAATTTGAGGATTAGCTTGCTGAATAGAAAAGAGAAATTCCTCAGATGTATCAGGATTAAAAGCAGTAATGTAAATCTCAGCAATGTTTTTTACTTCGGTAGTAACATTAACAGGTATAGTTAAGTGAAGTTGAAGAACTTGGGGAGACAAAACATCAATTGCTGATATTTCAGCAGAATACCAAGTTGGATTCATATCAGATATAGTTCTGTTAGTATCCAACTCACCTAAAACATCAGAAACATAAAACTTTCCTAACTTTATATACCAACCTTGATTACCAGAAGCCTGTATGGCTTTAGATAAACCTTCATTAGTTATAATTCCTGTAATAGCCATTTATCCCTCCAAAACAGACAAATAAGTTACTTTTGAAGAACTTGCATTCAAGATTAATGCAAGTTGATCTATTCTCAGAGCTTCAAATCTTCTATTTGTAGTTCCTGCTGATGCTATTCCATAGTTTAGCGGTTGAAGTAAGAATGTTATGGTGAAGTGAACTAAAGGATAAACATAGTTTCTTATAAAGTAAAGAAGTTTTCCTACTGGAGTTCTATCAGGATTGTAATTCAAATCACCAATATTAAAAACTACATTAATATTTGCTGTATAAGGAGTTTTAGGAGGATCGTATTCCCACCACTCTTTTATTTCATACTTCCACCCTAATAGTTGAAAGAAAAGCTCAAGTCCTGATCTTTTTCCTTTATAAGCTCTTATTAAAGAGAAGTAAATTGCCAGGATTTCAGATGTTTCTTCTACCGATAACAAATCAGTAATGTAATCAAATCCGAATTCCTTGTATATATCTTCTATGTCTTCTTTACTTATTTCAGGATCAAGTTTGTTTAAAAGTGGTTTTATTAGTTCGTCTTCTTTTTGTATTACCTGATCAAGTAAAGTAGTAAATTTTTGAAAAAGCTCTTGGTCTTGTAAATTTTCAGGCAAAAACTTTTTTGAACTAATCATTGTTCAATCCCTAGATGTAGTTTAAAGTGTAATTAACTACTTTTATGTAGTTATTCCAATCTACTGTATAAGTTCCTGCATCATTATTTGTTACTCTTGCTATTTTTATGAAGTCATACCTTGATTCAAGATAGTTTTCCATATCGTAAAGATTCAGGTCTTTCCCTAAATACTTTGAGTAAGTTTCAATACAGTTTTCTATTGCTTCTCTTACCAATGTATCAGAAACAGGATAAGAAAGTTTTATGTTAAAAGTAAGATTTACTTGAATTTCTGAAGGATCAACTATTTCAGGTAGAGGAATTCCCATAGGTCTTAATTCATCTACATAATTAAGGAATTCATCTTTTTCTGAATCAGTCAGTAAAGATAAATCTTGTTTTAAGTAAGTTACATAAACAATACCAGGATTGGTTTCGTCATCGTGAGTTACCACATCTCTCAAGTATGGGAACTTGATTAAAAAGAGTTTTTTATAATCTTCTCTTGCCCTCACTATTAATGAAGTATCAGCATAATAAGGAGCTACTGTTTGAATTGTAGAAACAGAATCTCTTGGTGTTGCTTTGAAAGTTTCAGTTATACGCATATAGTCATAATAAAGTTTAGCTTTTGAAAAATCTATTGATTTGTAGTCAAAGTAAATTCCTTTAATTGTTACTGTATCAGATGATGTATAAGTTCCGTTTAGATTAAGGTTGAATGCATCAATGCTAAATTCAGAGTTTGTTAACAATACCCATTTCTCTCTTAAATCTTTAATTTTAGTTGAAAACTCGATTTGAGTATCATTGACTACAAAGTCAAATACTTCTGAAACAGGTTGAGTAAACCTAACAAAAATGTATTTCCTTGTGTCAGACGATACTTGAATGTTTTTAGTTTCCTCTACATACTTACCTATGTAAGCTGTTACTTGAACTGTATCTCCTGCATTAGCAACTAAGTCTTCTCCTAAAAGAATGTCATAATCTCCCAAATTACCTATTACTGAATATTTAGGAAAAGAAATAGTTTCCGATGGTGTTACTGTTATAACTAATTTAGGAGGAATTCCTTTATAAACCGGATAAGACAAACCTTCTGCAATTGAAGTTACTGATGAGAGAAGTTTGGCTTGATGTAGATATGCTTCCCTTCTTGCTATATATGTTTTGTGTAAAAGGAAAGCTCCAAAACCTGCTAACAATTCAATCAAGATTTGTCCTGAAGAAGTTTCAAAAAAGTCTTTCCAAGATGAGTCAGTTTGAGAAAGTTGATTAATGTAGTCTTGTAAATCTTGTTTAATTTCCTCATATGAAACGGAAGTTGGGTTAATCATACCTCATCCCTCTATCGTTAATATATTTGGCGAATATGGGAAGAAAACCATTCTCTAATACAAACCCTTTAGATTAGATAGAAAATCCGATAATGGCCAAATATGTTAATCTCAGAGATTGTTTTGGTTACCTTTGTATTATCCTTTCCCACTTATATTCACCTTCCAATCCAACTATCTTAAATATCAATCTTATCTCGTAAGCATTATCATCTGGTTTAGGAATTACTTCAGTAGATATTAACTCTACCCTTTGTTCCCATCTCCTTACAGCTTCTATAATGTAATGTTTAATCTCAAAAGCTGTTATTTCATCTATTGGTTGAAATAATAACTCTTCTAACTTACAACCAAACTCTGGTAAGAACAGTCTTTCTCCTATGTTAGTAAGGAGAAGATTATCTAATGCTTGAAATACAGCATATTCATTAGTTAAAGTTGGATTATTAGGATTAGCTTTATTGTTTAAATCCTTGTATATAACCTTTTCCATTTCTCTTCTCTCTATTAATATTTCATAAACTTCTAATAAATATTGTAATACTTATAAAACCTACTGAAAATGGAGAGAGTTAACTATTAGTGAAAACATTATCAGAACCTGTTACTATATAACCAGCTATATCACCATCTACTTGAGAACCTTTTATTGCTATATATCTACCATTAACCTTAACAGAGTTAGAACCTGTTATTATTCTTCCTATATGACCACAAGTAGCTTGAACTATATCATCTATTCTTGCTACTCTTTTTGAATTAACAAATACATTATCAGAACCTGTTATTATTCTTCCTGTTACGTTAGTATCACATATCTTACAGTAACCTTCAAATATATCATCTACTCTTGCTATTTTCATATATTCCTCTGAGTTTTATGAAACTCTAATAAGTATTGTAAATCAAGTAAAACCTACTGAAAATAGAAGTTAATTAAGGTTAATGGAACTACCTGATATTGTTATATCTCCTCCTGATGAAATATTAGTATTACCAGATACAGATATATTACAGTTACCTTGAATAGTAATATTTGAATCTTTACCTACTGTTATAGTTTGGTTAGATGGAATATTGATGGTAACATTACCTTGAGCATCTATTGTAATCTTAGTTCCTGAAGTGTGATAAAATTCAGTAACTTTAGTTTGCTTATTGATTTTAAGATAAGTTCCTGTTGAATCAAGAAAACCATAAGTGAAAGGGTAGTTTTCATTGAATAAAGATTGATGAGTATCTAAAGATTGAATTTCTCCCAAGTAATAAGCATTGTAGATTGATTTTTCAAACTTAACTATTACATAAGAGTTTAGTTCTGGAATACTAAAACTTGAAGTATCAGATTTACCTCCTAATAGAATAGGTCTAACTGGAGAAATCCAAGGAAGTTTGTCAGTAGGTATTCCTTGAAAGAGTGGTGGAATTTGAACTTTGATTCTACCAAGTTTCTTTGGATCATTGTTGTTTACAACTTTACCAATCCATAACCTACTGAGTAAATCATTCTTTTGCAGAATATCGTAGAGTTTAATTAGCATATCTGCTTTCCTATCCGTTAATATATTTCCGATTTAAGAGAGTTTTGATTGAATTAAGTATAACCCCTTTAGATTGGGTAGAAAGTCTGATAATGGCCAAATATGTTTACGAGAGAGATTGTTTTAGTCAAGGTTTAAAGTATCTCTAACTAAAGTTAAAGTTGTTCTCATTGACTTGTTAGCAAAAATCCTTACAACCTTGCTTACTATGTATAGTCCAGCATACAAATCTTCAAAACCTTTAGTTTTAGGATGACTATCAATTACATACACAGGATCTAATACTTCATGAGGATAAAAAGTTGCTGTATAAGATAATTCAATTTGAGTTCTGCTTAGTAATAGAAGATTAGCCAAGTTCCTTTCATATGCTTTTGGGAAATTAGGATGAACATTATCAGTATCTACTTGGTTATAAGATTGAAACTTGGGTTGAGTTGAAGAATCAATATCAGTCGTTAAACCGAGTAAAGGTTGAAACTGTAATGTTTCATTTGAATAAGAGTTTTGAAGTTTATCATAAGTAACTATTTCCCTATTGGTTATAAGTTTGTTTATGAATCCTGTTTTAGATTCTATTCTTATATCACTATCAAAAATGAATTCTCTTTCTGATAGATTTGTTTTGTTAATTCCATAAGCTTTCCAAGGTTGTTTCTGAATAATCTCCTTAAACGATAAACATTTAAACTTTCCAAAAGATGTAATTCCTATTAATAGGAAATTGTCTTCTGATAAGTAAGAGTGTAACCAAACCTCAGTTATAAACTTTCTATCTGGAATATTGTATTGAATCCATACTTGCTTATCCTTTGAAGAAAGAGTTGAAAATTCTGATTCTTTGAATGAAGTTGAAACAACTTGTTTTATAACATTAATCGAAGTATCTTCATAATAGTTAATTCTTGATTGATAAAGGTAACTCGGACAATTGTATATTCCTTTAACATTTACTTTGTAAGCATTACCAACTTTTGAATATTCTTTTTCCAATATTAAGAATTGAGATTGGAGAGATTCCGAAATATCAAATCCAAAAGTAAGGTTAATCGGAGTAGTTTCTTTGAATTCTTTTAGAAGCTCTAAATCTTGAGTAAGGAATTCAAGTTCAAAAGAGGGTAAGTAATTTCCTGCTTCTTCTATTACTACAAACTTAATAAAGTTTTCTGTATCAATAAAATCATTACCCTTTAATTCAAACTTTAGAAACTGCTGTTTTTCAAGTCTTATCATAGAATTATCCTCTGGTTAACTCTAAAGGTTTCAAAGAGAGATAAAGAGATTCCAAATCAACCAAATCAAAATACTTTATTTCCAACCCTGAAACTAAATCTTCAAAACTAATTAAATCGTTATAGAAAAGTAATAACCACCAATATTGAGTTTCACCATAAAGGTTATAGGAAAGTAAGTCTGGTCTAAACTCCAAATCAGGAGTTATTGTTAGATACCCTTTGACAGGTAAATTTCTTAATCTTTGAAGAAAATAACTTGGAATGACGTCGTATAAGTCATCTAAATATTCACAAAATCTCCCCAATGAATATTTAGGTGTTCCTTGATAGTTGAGATTAATAAAATACATCTTTTTCTCCTAAAACTTGAACCAAGATTGAACTTCACTAAAAGAAGGTAACTTGTAAGGTTCAAATGTTATTTCAGCAGTCCCATAAATTGGAAATCCATATTTAGAAATTTCTTGTGAAAAGGATAGATTTACATTTCTTATAACAAAGAAAGAATGAGCTTCAAAGAAAGTAGAAACCCTAACTCCTACTAATCCTTTAGCACTTTTAGGATTTTTAAGATCAGGTTGATAGTTAAATGGTTTAGAAATTGTTACTTCATTAACAACTTCAGGATAAACAGCCCTTAAAAGTTGTTTAAGTCTTGTTACTGGATTGTGATCTTTTGAATATGCATAATCTAAAACCTGAACTGTAATAGTTGGTTTGGAATATCCTGTAAAAATTGCCAAAGTTTGATTAACAGTCTCTATTACTCCTAACTGACTTGCATTTTTTACACCTAACTCAGATGCTATTTGCTGAGCTTGAATTCCTATTTGCTTAATTTGATTTATTCTTGATGATTGAAACATAGTGGTAAATTCAGCACTACCAGAAAAAGTAAACTGACCAGAATAAAGAAAAAGATAGCTCCCAAGACCAGGAGCTATAATCTGGACTGTATATTTAAGATCAGAATATAGTTTTTCTATTTCTAACATAACTACTCCTAATCAAAAAGCAAAGCATTAGTAAATGCTATTCCATAACTATCAATTTCTTTTTGAGTTGGTATAGTTGGAGTTTCTTTTTTCTCTTGTTGTGATTGTTGAACTACAATTGGTTGAGTTACTTTAGATTCAGAAGATTTTGACTTTTCTACATAAACCTTTTCAGATTGAGTTACTGTAGAAGTTGACTTATGATTAACTACTTCTGCTTTAGGTTCATTCTTATTATCATTATCAAACCCAAAGAATGACTTTACAGAAGAAATACCTTTTGAAAGAAGAGAATTAACACCCTTACTTGCAGTTTCAAACAGGTTAAATCCAGGTAAAAACTTTCCTAAAAAATTCTTTATCAATTCAAGTAAAGAAGGTATTTTTGGTAAATAGAAAGTGTTTTCTAACCACTTACCTATTGAAGTAAACTTATTCCATAGAAAATCTTTTACTGAAGATAAACCATTAGCTATACTTGAACCAAAATCCTGAACTTTGTTAAAAAGATACTTGCTAACTTTAGTTGTTAGTAAAATAGGGTTAAAGTCAAATACTTTCTTGAAAAACTCAACTCCTAAATCCCCTATTTTGTAAACAAACTTAGCAACTGTATCTTCAGGAAGAAGACCAAAAGTTAAACCTGATAAAGCTCCTCCTATACCAGCTGAAGTTTTTTGGCCAAGAGTAGCTTTATCAGTTCCGAATATTTCATTAGCTCTTTGCCATCCTTTAAACCCTTTGTAAAGAGAATATCCAGCAGTAGCTAATAAACCTACTCCAGGTAGTATTCTTGAAGCACCTCCTAATAATCCAACTCCTTTAGATAATAACCCTATTCCACTATTAGCTAATGCAGGAATAGATGGAAGCAAGGAAGGTAATGTAGATAATGCTAACCTACCTCCTACTTTCCCTAATAACTTGTTTCCTCCAAGTTTTAATAACTTACCTCCAAACCTTAACCCTTTTCCTAAACCTTTGAATAAGTAATCTCCTATCGTTCCTTCTAACAAATCTCCAACTAACTGCCCTACTCCGGGCATTCCAAGCATTGAAAAACCAAGTTCAACTGCTCCACTAAGAAATCCTCTTCCTCTTGCAAGTTGTAAAGGTCTTTCAAGAAACTTTTGAGCTAAAGACTTTTCATCTTTCTTCTTCTCAAATAATTCTTTCGATTTAGTTAACTCATCAAACTTAGCTATCAAATCATTAAATTTTTCCTCTTGTTTAAACTGTTGAAGAAGACTTTTATCAGCAAGGGTTTTGATAATATCCTTCTGATACTTCAGAAAAGTATCCTTATCAATTCCACGATACTTTTCAAGCTCTTTAGGTAGTTTATTAAGTTCAACAAGAGAATCTAAAGTGTCCTTAAAAACTTGATATTTAGTTTCAATGCTTACTTTACTATTCTTTAAAACTTCAGTAAGAGTTCTGATAATAGGATTTAGAGAAGCTGATAGGTTATCAGGAAGCTCATTAAGAACTTGAACGAGTTTATCAGTAGCTTTTATGTATTTGTCAGCTTCCTCCTTAGAAATCCTCTCTCGGTTGAGAATATTTGTAGAAACCTTATCAAGAATAGGTATGATTTTGTTAACTGTTTCTCTTTGTTCTTTAGAAAGTTTAAGTTCTTTAATAACTGATATTAGAGCTTTGTTCTTATAAGCAATCTGTTCTAACTGCCTATGAAGGTTCTCTGTTTCAGATTTTCCTATCAACCTATCAATTACTATTTTTGTTTCCCTTACTATCAAAGATGTAGTTTCTGGTATGAGTTTACTAAGACTTATTCTTTTCATTGTATTCGGCCTCTAATTTGTGTAAGAAAAGAAGAGTAGCATAGTCAAGAAAGTTAATAGTATAAGCATCAGCAAAACCAAATTTAATCGTCAAGTATTCTAAATGAAGAAGTTCTTTCACTTCTACGAAAGGGAGTAATTAAATCCACCCCATCTATCAAGTCAACTTGATTTATTTTACCGCACTTGTCACATTTAATTTGGAAAGGTTTTATGTAATGGAAAAATCTACTCGAAATAATTTTATCAAGTTCTTGTAAGTCAAAAGGAATTAGATTGGATATAAATTCTTTAGCTTGTTGAAATGGTAAAGACTTGATATGAAAAGCTAATTGGTCTTCCTCTGATAAAGAATCAAAAGAGTAATCTGAATTCAGTATATCTTTTATCCTAAAGACATCTATTAACAAAATTTGTCCGTTATACTCTACCTTAATAGGCTTATAAGAACTAACACTTATATCTTCAAATTCTATGTCTTCAGTAACAAAAACTTTTTCAATCCTGTTACCGCATTCACAAGTAATCGTAATTTTTAATTCTTCAGTTCCAAAAGAGTATAATCTTCTAAGCAATCCGAGAAAGATGAAATCATAAAAAGTTAAATCTTCTTTATCAAGATTTTCTGTAACTACCCCCTCAAGTATAAACCTAATTTTGTCTTTTAATCCAATATCAGATTGGGATATATATTTTATCTCCCCGTATGTATATGGTCTAATCTTGATAGAAAACCCTTTTGGATAGAAAATACCCTTAGATGGTAAATCTTTTACTTTGTATTCTGGTAATCTCGGTTGAATTGATTTTTGATTAACAAATTCCTCTTTAGTGTATGCTTTCATCTAAAACCTCATCCCAATCATTTCTTTTGAAGAAATCCAGCTATCTTGAATTCTACTGGGATAACTTCTACACTATTATCTGAATTCCAACTCCTTTTTATATTTGAGGATAAAAATACGATTAAATTATAAGACCTAACTATTTGATTATCACCTGAATACTTTACAATATACAATCCTACTATTAAGTCAGATAGTAGATAACCTTGTTTTCTTAAATCTTCTTGATATTTTAACCAATCAACTATTTTCTCTTCTTCATCTGGTATAAAAGATAATGAAACTGAACCCAGACTAATATTTGATGGGTAACTAAAAGAAAATCCTCCTACTGAAAAATCTCCCTCACTAAAATTTTGTTCATCTACTTCACAAGACACAGCAGGAAACCAATCAGAAAAAGGGTCAGGAGGATTAGGAACTTTGGAATTAGGTAACGATTGAAATTTTATATCCCATTTATAAGAACGAGAGGGTATAAACCCTCTCAACTTAGAAATCGAAAGTCTCATATCTTATCCCTCTTATACAGCCCCATCTTCAAAATCTATAAATTCAATAGTTGCAGTAGTATTAGCTACTGCATTATCAGCATTTAAATCTCCTGTTTCATATTTAGAAAGCCAACAACCAATCAGCTTATACTTCCATATCGGCTTATCTTCTCTATCAAGGAGGGTAATAATGATATTACAAGTAACTTCTTCCATAGATTTATGATTCATTGTATCAGTAGCTGTGCAGGCTTCTCTCCAATTCCTAAAGAATTCTTCAATCTTCATATCAACAGGAGATATGAAAGTAAATTCGATAGGGGAGTTTACTGTATAAGTTCCAGGTTGGTGAAGTGTGAATCCTCTTATGTTATATTCAATCTTCTGAACTTCCTTAGAGGGAGCTGTTGTAGAAATACATCTAAGATTTATATCTTCAGATGATAAGTTAGTTGAAACAGCAGAAGGAAAAGTTTCAAAAGTAAGATTCCATTGGTAGGTTGTTCTTTTATCAGGTAAAGCTCTTAGTTGGGAAAGAGTAGGTCTTGCCATTATTTAAACCTCCATTTTTCAAGTTAAAGAAAAGGGTAGGACATTCCTACCCCTATTAACCTCCTAGAAGAGTAGAAGCTATTTGACCAAAATTAGCTCCAGTCCTTGTTATGATAATAGGAACTTTGATAAATTCAGCAGACTTGGTTGGTTGAATAAATACCCAAACATTTAACCTATAGTTATCTATATCTTCAGGGGTGTTATTCTCCTCATCACACTTAACCATAAAGTCGTAAATACCTCTTCTTGCCTTAATGTTTTGCAAGTAAGACTCAAGCATAGATTTAACAAGAAGTCTTGTAGTTTCATCGTTAAATTCAAATACAAAAGATTCAAGTGCTTTCTTAATAGCAGGTTCAATAACAATAAGAAGAAGTCTGACATTAAGCCTATCAAGTGCAGATGGAAGAGTTTGAAGAGTCTTTTGACCCCATACAGCTATACCATATCCAGGTCTAAACCTAATTGGGTTAATTCCATTGTCATAAAGATAATCCATTTCTCCTCTGCTAAACCTTCTTCTTACATCAAGAACATTAAGAATTCCTCTTCTCCAACCAGCAGGTGGATACCAAATTTCAAATTGCATAGCGGTTTTAGAGATAATTCCACCTACAAATCCAGTAGGATCAATGTAAATTTCTCTATTGTTAAATCTATCAAGTATTTTAACATGAGAAGTATAAATAGCACCATAAGAAGAATTAGCATTGAGAGTGGTCTTTCTATAATTTACTATTTCATTAAGGTAATTAGCTGAATCTTCAGCACTATAAGGTGTAGAAAGAATAGCTACACAATCTTGTCTTTCTTCTGCTATTTTGAGCATTTCGAGTTGGACAGCAGGAGTTGCCCAACCTGCATCCATAAGAAGTGTTACAGGTATGTCATCAGGATTTTTGAGAGTTTGAAGAGCTGTAACTATATCAGCATCAGTTACAGCAAGTCCATCATCTCCACCACCAAGCCAAAGTATGGTAGTAACATCTTCAGGATTAATTGACTTATCTACTGCAAGGTTATCTACTGCTTGAATGTAGTTGGAAGATTTAAGAGCTTCTTCAATATAAATATTTCTTCCATAACCGTCTTTAGCATTAGGGTCTCTTGAACATACAAAAGTTTCTACCGGATTAACTTCATCTCCTTCCTCATATACTTCTATAAGAAAAGCATTAGGAACTTTAACCTTATCAGGATAAGTAGAATAGTTAAAAATCTTAATCCCTACTTTATTATTCCATTCTCCTGGATTAGCTCCAAATATAGCAAAAGCATAGTCATTAGAAGGAAAAGTGAATGCAAAAGGATCTTCAACTCCAGAAGTTAGAGCAGTTGTAGTTTCTGGAGAACCAGAACCATCTAAATCTTGGCCAGTAGAAATTAAAGCACCACCATATTTAGCTTGGTTTGCTACTCTTATTACCCAAAGTTTATTAGACGCTTCAAGGTAAGATAAAGCACTAAAGTGAGCTGTTGTATCTCCAACTTCTACTGTTTCTTTCCAAGTATAAGTTTTAAGGTATTGAGTTTGAGAAGTCATAAGAACAGGTTTTCCAACTACACCTCTTTTAGCAGGTATTACCATTGCACCATAAACACCAGGAAAACCTGGAACTCTTTGAGACAAATCCCATTCTACTACATTAACAAAAGGAGCAGACATTATTTTTACCTCCTAATAAGCATTCTATTAAGCATTGACTTTAATTAGTTTTCCAGTAGATTTACCTACTTTAGATTCATCACTAACCTTTACTTTCTGTTTAGGAGAAATTACTATTGACTTACCGTCATACTCAACCGTAACAGGAAAATTGTTAGGATTAACAAGAAAAACAGATTTTGATTTGGATTCTTTTTTAGCCATTATTTCCTCCTATTAAGCATAAACAATTTCATTTATATCCTTAATCAAAGGATACTTTTCAGCAGAAAGTTTTACCAAAGGAAATTCAAGATTAATTTCAAAACTACCTGTAAAAACTTTCTTAGACGGATTTTCTTTTAATATCTCTTGGAAAGGTTCACAAGAGTAACCTAACTTAGTAGTTAAAGTTACTTCACTATTAAGTGGAATATTAATATCGATGCTTCCGTGTCCTACCCAATCAAGTAAAAAGTTTTCCTCAAATTCATAAACATATCTTGTTACATTAGAATAAGGTTTAACTTGAAGTGTTAGATTAACCATTCTAACCTTTCCTGAATAGTCTTTAGGAAGTAAACCTGAATCAACTAAAGTTTGGATAAATTCTTTGTCATAAGCTCTTATAGTAAAACTTCGATAGTTTTCCAACTGAATAGAGTTTCTTCTGAATAATAAAGCAAAGAACTCTTGTTTATCAGATATTCCTATTCTTTTTAACAAATCAGGTTCAAACTGCAAGTCTTGCGAGTAATAGTAACATTTCTGAAATGTTTTTCCGTTCATATTATATGTTGAATTTAACAAAGGGAAAGAAAAATCAGATTCGAGATAATCTTGAATTTCATTAAGAATTCCAAATAGGATTAGATTGGTAAACATTCTTACCTCATTGGAGTTAGGTAAACTTCATAATAAGCACCATTCCTTGTTACATCTTCTCTAACATAAGAAACCTGAAAACTCATTTTCTTGTTGTTAATAGTTAAAACAACTTTAGAACCGATTGGAGGAGGATTGTCCTCCCCCGATAAATACCAAACGATTTCTTCATCTTGAGAAAAAGACTCTTCAAAAGAATTAAAAATACCTGGTGAAAGAAAAGGACTGTTATAAACTCCTGCTATAAGAACATTCTTAACTTCATCAGGAGTAGAATTATAAGTTATCTTTGCATCATCGTCTAACAGAGAGTCATACTGTTGTGGATAGTAAATTTCGGCAGGAAAACCTAAGATATTAGCAAGAACTTTTAACCTAATAGCTGTTACTTTACCTATTGTAGAAAGAACTTTCTCTATTACAGTTGACATATCTATTTTTCCTTGAGTTTAGATTTTCTCTTAGTTAGGAGTTTTTCAGCTCTACTGTAAAGGATAGATGCTGTTATTGGGTCTTCTTCAATTATTAACAAAGCAGAATTCAGAAGTTGATTAGCTTCTATAACATATAGATCAGGTTCATAAGTTGAAAGTCTTAGAATGGTTTTGATTATAGTCTGCTTATTCATAATTCTTTCCTATCAGTATTACTTTTTAGATAAATCGTAATACTTAGTAATATCTTGATTTAAAATTTCCTATAATCAATCAAAAGAAGTGATACTTGGTAATACTATTTACCTAATTAGTATTACTAACCCAAAAATGCTTCTATATAACCAGATTCCTTAACCCAATCTACAAGTTGCTGGTCTGTTACACCGTTTTTACCTTTAATATTCTTTTGCCTAATAAACTGAAGGAAAGAAACTTCATCTTGGAAAGATTCTACATTTCCACTCGGATAAACTACATCAAAAGTTTCTCCATCATAAGTAATGATTACTTTAGTTGCTTCCTCTTCTTTTACCTTAAAAAGTTTTCTAAGAAGTTGTAAAACCTTTTCCCTTTTCTTACAAATCTCATCTCCTTTTCTATCACCAGAACAACCATACCTATTATAGAAGAAATTAACTCTTGCTACTGCTTGTTTATAATCTTTAGATGCTTTTGCAACTGTTTTAGCTATTGTTTCAGGGTCTTTGGTAAATAACCCTTCAGGAGGATGCCACTTGGGCTTAACTTTGTCTATCCATTGTTCCTCATCAAGTTGATAGAGAAGAGAATAAAGTTCATCTATCAATCTCATAACCTTACTCCTTAGAAAGTTCTTTAGCTTTGTTCTCAATAAATTCAATCATTGCTTTAAGACCACCTTCATCAATCTCATAAGAATCATAAACTATATTTTCTCCATCTTTCTTAGTATTAATCTGAATTATTTCTTTGCCTGCTACATTAATAGAAATCATATATGTACCTTGTTCTTCATCAATAGGATCAAAATCAAAGTAAGCTGATTCCCTAAGTATTATTCCAATCTTATCATAAAGTTCTTTAGTAAGAGCTTCTTTAAACTCTTTCTTGGATTTACAACTCTCTATTGTAAGTTTAAGCTCATCTATAAGAGCCATTATCTAAACCTCCTTTAAAAACTTCTTTAAATACTTAATATCCTTTCTATCAAAAATAATCTTAACTGAACCTGAAGAACCATTCTGGTGATAAATAATAAGTTCATTGTCTTTAGTTAAAGCCAGAAATCCTCCTTTGATTCTTAGAGCAAGTTTTATGTTTTTTGAATTAGGTAGAGGGGGAATATCTTTGGTTATTTTATATGGAGGAAGAGCATCTAACAAAGCTCTATCAAAGGAGTAAGGATCATTATTTATTACCAATTGTTCAAGTGTTTTCTTTAAACTATCAATCAAAGCCATTTTGTTCCTCTTTGTTATCAGGAATACCTGATATGATTATAGTCCCAATCTAAAGCAAGAGTAGGACAGCTTTGAATACAATTTCCACATCCAATACAAGTATTCTTACCTGATTCAGTTAAAACTAACTTACCATCTACTTCAGAAAAACAAAACATTGGACATTCTTTCATACAAAGAAAACAATTAATACACAGTTCATAATCAATAGTAACCATCCCTATCCCTCTTTCTCCAATTCTACTTCAACTTCACACTCTCCTTTTTCCATAGCACAAACAACAGCATCTTCAGCAGTAGGATTGGAATTAAGTTGGAGAAGTTTGGCAATAGTATCTACTTTTCCTATTCCTTTAAAAATTTCATTACCTTGTTCATCTATAAGAGAAAATGTAGGTTCTTCTGAACCGTTAAATACAAGTTTTGCTTTTACTGTTTTAGATTCATTCTTAGATTCCGAATAACCATACTTTTTAGCTAACTTATGAACACAGTCTGTCCATTGGTCTGAATAAGGATCAAATTCATAATTCATTAATGCATCAGCTATTTCTTTCCAATTATCTTCCCATTCTTTTTCAGATGTCCCAAAATCGTCAAGAAGAGAGTCTACTTCATCTTTACACTTACTTAAAATATCTAAAACATAATTAGTCAAAGAATAATATCCATTCGGATTACTAAAATATTTCTTAACCCACTCAATAAACTTATCTCTTACAGATTGAGAATAACCTTCCCCAATTTTCCTTGTCATAGGAGTTCCACATTTAGGACAATCATAGTTAGAACAAGGAATCCCCATAGGAGTTTCCATTTCATAACCGCAATTAGGACATATGCAAGTTTTAGTTGGAAGTTCTATTCCTGCTTCTTCTGCAAGTTGAACTATCTCTTGTATAAGACTCATTATGTTAATCCTCCTATTGTTTTCTTATTAAAAGTAGGAGTCCCCCAGCATAACAAGGTTATTACCTTGGCCAGAGGACTCCTACCGAACATAGCAAATACTTTACTATGTTATATTAAGCATTTTGAACATTAAGTTTACCTACAAACTGAGGAACAAGAACTTCTACACCTGCCCATACAGCAGCAGCTTTCTGATTTGTCAATGGATTAGGTGAAAGTGGAATAAGCTCAGTTGTTGTAAGAGGCATATAAGGAGCATAAACAGCAGCACCCTCAAACGGATTATCAGGGTTGTAAATACCGAGTGCTACATTACCAGGAAGAGCATTAGCATCATTAACCCTGATAACAGTTACACCATCAAGAGTTCCAAATACATGAGCACCCATAGCTTTACCATCAGCTACCTTTTCAAATCCAGGTAGTGTAGAAAGAATAGCAGCAACTTTAGCACCTGCTATGATAACATTAATAACTCCCCTACCTGCATTGCTAACAATCTTTCCTTCAAGATCAGCAAGGCTGTCTTTAATTGTTTGCTTATGTTCAAAGTAGCTTACTCCAGAAGGAGGAGTTTTATCCCAAGTAATTGTCCCACCAGCAGGATTAGCATTCATCTTCCTGATAAGGTCACCACCAATCTCATTGTTAATGGCAACTACAAGGTCTTTAGCAAGTTCATCCTCAGCTACAATTCCAAACCTTTGCCTGAGGGCATAAGATTGGAGAAGTCCTACTACTCCCTTAAGAGCATAAATCCTTGCTGTAACAGGTATAGATTCAAATACAGAACCAATAGAAGGAAGATCATTAGCACCTTCTATATCTACTTGATATCCAACCTTAATTTCTTCACCAGAAGCAGGTGCAGAAGCAAAGTTGAGTTCCACAGCTCCTGTGGAGTAGTCAATCGTTCCCCATACACCTACACCAAGAATTGTTCCTTTTCCATCGTCCTTACCATAAGCAGAACCTGCTTTAACTTCAAAAGTTTCAGGTCTTACAGGGATAGAATCAAGAGTAACATTGAAAGTAGTTGTAGAACCATCTCCAGTAGCAACTACTTTATCAGAAACTACATTGGAAGCAAGTCCACTTGGAAGAACAGCTCCAGTTCTAGGATCAATAATAGTATTTCCTGTATCTTGTCTTTTAATTACTTTGAAGTAAACATTTCCTCTTTCTTCTTCAATGTTTTGAACAGAAGCTATGAAAGGAATTACAGAGTTTCCGTAAGCAACTGTGATAACATCAAAAGCTACTTTGGGAAGTGCACCAAGAGATGCAAGTCCACCATCTTCTTTAACCATAGATTCAAGCATTTCCCACTTTTCAAGTTGCTTACCGAGCTGAACTACGTCCCAAGCCTGAACTCCCCTTACTTTTCCAAGGAAAGTTGCAGATTCAAGAGTTTCTACTTGTTCACGATACCTTTTGAGATAATCTTCAGCTTGGTATTCTACTTCTCTGAGTTTCTTTTCAATAACGAGTTCGCTCATTATTAACTACCTCCTTAATTTCTTAATAATGTTGTAGATTTAGATTTTATTGAGATTTCTAGGTTAACTAACCTGATAGTGCAGGTTAGTTAGGAAAAACAAAATAGTATTGATTTATCTTTCATACTTGCCTGATTTAAACTTCTGCCAAATCTTATCAAGTTCTTGTTTCACTTTATCTATATCTTTCTGAATCATATCAATTTTAAACAAGTCTTCAGGTAAATCAGTTACCTTATCAAGTTGTTTCTTAATCTTTTCAAAGAACTTGGGAATTTCAGTAACTCTCATAGCATATTCATCTTTTCTTTGAAATTCCTCAAGTAACTTATTAAGTTCCTTAATCATATTTTACTCCTTACTTTAGGAAGGATTCAGCAAGTCTTATAGTTCTTGGTTTGAGGAATTTAGAAGTTGAATTGTCTTTCTTATCTTCTTCAACTTTAGAAGATACTTTATACTTGTTTACATACTTAGCAGATTCTACCATTTTAGAAAGGACTTCTTTTACTTCATCAAATTCCATTTTGGAAGCAAGTCTCTCTACAACTTCTTTTTCTACACCAAATTCTTTAGAGAGTTCTTCAACCTTAGCTTGTCTTTTTTCTTCTACCATCTTAGCAAATACATCTTTCATAGACTCAAGAAACTCTTTTACTTCATCAAGTTCTCCTACTTCCTCTTTAAAAACTGCAACCTTCTTAAGAATATTTTTAGCATTCTCAAGTGTTTCTCTTATTTCTTCAGGTTTTCCAATTTCAAGATATTCTTGAAGAACTTTTTTAGCATCTTCAATACTTTCCTTAATTTCTTCAGGAGAACCTATTTCCTTGTATTGTTCGAGAAGCTCTTTAGCTTTCTTAATAGTTTCTTCAATTTCTTCAGGTTTTCCGAGCTTCTCATATTTAGCAAGTTCTTCTTTAGCTGATTTAAGTTCCTCTTCTACTTTAGAAAGAGATTCAGAAACAGTTTTCCACTCTTCCTCTTTCTTTTTGAACTCTTCTATTTGTTTCTTGAGTTCTTCATTCTCTTTAAGAACCTTATCAAGTTCTTTTTCAAGTTCTACTTTTTCTTTGGTAAGTTGTTCCAAAACTTGTTCCATAGCCATACTATTATCCTCCTTTACTTCATTGGATTTATCTTGATTTTCAACAAAAGAACATATGTCTCCTATACATTGCTTCAAATCTTTTCTGATAGATTCTACAAGTTTAGGATTGGCTTGAAGAAATCCCGGATCATAGACAAAATCAAAACCTATTAGTTCATACTTGTCAGGATTTAAAGCTGGAACTTTACCAGTAGGATCTTTACCTTCATATTCTCCAAAAGCCCTAGATGAAACATAAAGTTTAGCTCCTGCCCTTAACAAAGTATTAAGAACTCTACCAGCAGGGGTATTAAGGATAAGAGCTTCTCCTATACCTCTACCTTGTTCATCGATATAAAGGTTAGTTACTATGTGGGAAATTTTACCTTCTGCTATTGTATTATCATTTATAGGAGTATCGTGACCGATAGTTCCAAACATTCGTCTTTCTTTAAGTCTCTTTTGAATATCAGGATTGGATATTACCTTTTCCCAAAGTTTACGAGGATAAAAACGATTATTTCTGGAGTAACCGTCAGGAACAAAGAATTGACCTTTTACCTTACCTAAGATGTGGATACCATCTACTTCACTTGATTCTTCTACTGTAAATTGAATTTGTGGTTCTATAAGATCAATTACTTGTTCTTTCATTTTAAACCTCTTAATCAACTATTTCATAAACTTTATCAGAAAGATTATTGATTTCACCTTCAAAGTAAGCTAAAAGGTGTTTTACAGGAAGTAAGTATTTTAGTTTAAAAACTACTTCTGAATCTCCTTGCTTATAGATAAATGTGTCACCTTGTTTCTTAACAAAATATTTCTCATTTGGATCATAAATTACTTTCCTTAAACTTTGAGAAAGCAATACTGAATGATAACCTCCAAAAGTTTCTTCCTCTAACCAACCTATAATTGCTTCTCTTAGTTTTTCTTTGTTATCAGTTACATACTTGATAACATCACTTATACAACTCTTGGAAAGTGACCTACCTTGTTTTATTCTGTTTACAATTTCTTGAACCGCTAATACAAATCTTTCTTTAGATTCGTAAAAGATACCAAATAGAAACTCAATATCGTCTTTATCAAGTTTATTCTCAATTAAAACTTTCTTTTCAATCTCTTCTATTAGTGGTAATACTTCTTCAGTAAAGAGTTCATATTCTACTTCTTCTAAGAGTGGTTTGTAATAAACTCCCTCTATATACCAATGAGTTTTAAGACTGGATAGTAACTTGAGAAAATCAAACCTTTCATTAACATCAAGGTTATAAGATTCTCTGTTTAGTCTTAAAGCTAAAAACCTACCTAAAGCTCTATGAAACCTTTTACCACTTACAGAACGATGCCACTTTCTTAAAGCCAAAAGATATTTTGTTTTGTATTTCTTCCAATTCTGTTTTTGAATCTTAGAACGCTTCCTGTCTTTTAATCTCTTCTTTAAAGGTTTACGACGTTTAATAATACCTTGCCAGATTTCTTCGATAGCTTCCTGTGAGAGTTTTTCTACATCATCAAAAGGTTCATATTGGTTTAACAAGCCTGCTTCAGAAAGGAATAATATTTTGTCGTTTGGGTCTCTAAACTTTATCATTGGATTGCCCTTTAGTGTATTCTTCTAAATTTAATTTATAGGTTAATTAATTCCCATTTATAATTATAGTCTTGTTTAATTGGTTCTGGACAAGAACCTATAAAATCAAAGAAATCCAAAGTTGATTTTACTGATAAAACTATATAAGGAAATTTCCTTTTTGTTCTGTATTCAGTTCCAGTTCTTAAATATGCTTTTAGTCCAAGTTCATTAAGTTGATCTACCAAAAAGTTAACCTCTTCAAAAGTAAAACAGTTGGTAGCGAAATGGATGAAAGGTTTACCTTTTGATGGTTTAATTAGACTCCCATCACCAATATACCAATGAAGAACAACTGTTGGAGTAAGTTTTAAATCATCTGGTATTATCTTTTTACTATCTGAATACCATCTATAATATTGTTCTGTTAAGCAAGGATATCTTCTTGTAGAGAAACAATATGCTTTAGCATTTAATTTTTTATATTCCTTTTCATAAATTTTACCACACTCCAAACTTTCATCAATAAACTGTTGCCTTAGCCATTCTATATAATTCTTGTGTTTATCAGTATGTTGATAACAAGAATTAGAGTTCAAAGATTTTGGTTTAGTTAAAGACCCATCTAGAACTTGTCTAAAATAATCTGAAAGTTTGTGATAAAAGTTGGAAACAGAAGAAACGGCTTCATTTACATTCCTTATAGGAATATCGTACTGTTTTAATAAATTAGAAACAATTTTATAATGAATTCCTAACTCTCTTGCAATTTCTTTCATTGACTTCTTTCTAATTACATATTCTTGGTATAACCACTCTTTTCCAATAACGGGTTTAAACTTTTCTCTTGATACAAAACCAAACCTATCAAACCAATATCTAACTGAAGAGGGTTTTACATTACATTCTTCAGCAATTTGTTTTATAGATTTTCCTTTAACATAATACTCATTATAAAGCCATTCTTTGTTAGTATACTTTCCTTTCTTATGCCATCTTCTTATCGGTATTTCAAATCTCTTTAACCACTTTAATATAACAGTTTCAGAAACTCCTAATTCTTCTGCTATCTGAATAGTTGATTTTCCTAACTTCACATATTGTTCTTCTAACCATTCTTTATTCTGGTAAAGTTTCTCTGGATAACCTATTTCAAACTTCTTTGCCCATTTATCAATAGTCTCTCTATTAACTCCTAACTCTCTTGCTACTTGAATTCTTGATTTGCCTTTTATAATTAACTCATTATACAACCAATCTCTATTCCTGTAAGGTGCTTTAAATCTTTGCTGAATTCCCTCATCAACACTTCTTCTTGGAATTCCAAATTTGTCCATCCACCTTCTTATTGTATTAATACCATAACCAAATTCTTTCGCTATCTGTCTGGTAGATTTACCTAATTCCCAATATTGGTGGTAAAGCCAATCTTTATCTTGATAAAGTTTGTTTTTAAACATTACTTTTTCCTACCACCATCCCTATATTTTAGGGTATTCCAAATTACCTTACCTTTTATTATTTTATGTTTGATTAAATATTCAGTTAATAAGCACAAATGGGAACATACTTGAGGGATGTTCATAGGATTTCGTATTTTAGCAGGTACTTTATTCCAGAGAGATGGTCTACCAAATAAAGCTCCATGAGAGTAAAGAGCATAAGCTAGGAAATATCTAAAAGACTCACAAGAACATCTTACTGCTACTGGTAAATCCCAATTCCAATCTATATTAGTATTCGGTCTTGCCAACTGTAAAACACAACTATGATACTTTCCTGGTCTTGAAACAGATTTAACATAAGCGTGAACAGTCATTACTAATTCATCTTCAGTTAGTTCTATTCTTCTAATCTTTACAGGTTGAGGAGGAATAGGATCGTACTTATAAACGGAGTAAGGGAAATTTAAATAAATCTGTTTTAATGTTACTCTATTCTTTCTTCTTAACCTTTTCGGAACTTCTACTATCTGTCTTGGATCTGGTTTATTAACTTTCTCCAACAATTGATTAACCTCTTGTATAAGTCCCATTACTTTTTCCTTTTAACTAACTTTTCCAAACCTTCATATATCTCCTTTATTGTTTCTCTTACTTCCTTTAAAACTGGCTCAATATACTTAAGGGAAGAAACTCCTTTTTCAAGTTCTTCTTTTGGTACATAGATGTCAAAAGATAGTTTTCTTGGTATATTTACATCAATATACTTCTGTATGTTTCTTTCAACTGGAAAGACTGAAATAGAAAAGTCTATTTTATCTCCCATATCAATTGCTGTTACCCAAATTTTAAGAATTCTATATTGAATAGATGGATTACTTGAGAATTCTAACCAAATACCTCTTGTTTTAGTAAACTTGATAGTAACATAAGCTTCGTAATACTTACTTCCTTTTTTCGGGAATATAGCTAAGTTAGGGTCTTTTTCTTTCCAATCAGGTATCAAGTAGAAAAGAATTTCCCTTATAAACCACTTAACTGCTTTATCCAATTTCTTATCATCTAACTCTTCGTATAAACGAAACAACTCTACAAGTTCATCTATCAATCTCATTACCTTACTCCTTATAGTAAGTACAACAAAAATACAAAACCTTCGAATTAATTAAAATAAGAGACCCAATAAATTTATAATTTCACCCATACTTATTTTATTCTACTTAATAATTGCCTTTCTAACTCCTTAAGTTGATTATCATTCATTTTACCTTTCATAGAATTTACAAAAGCTCTAACCTTTCTTTCCCACTCTTTTTTCCATTGTTCATAAGGAACAAGAAAATCATAACTTGAATTAAACATAGCTACTGGGAGTTTCAAAACTTCTCCATTTTCAGATTTAACTACTGCATATTTTGTCCCAGAAATATCTTTTATCTCTTGTACGGTAAGAACTACATCATCTTTCCTGTAATAAAATTTATCACCTTTCTTTAAATTAATACCATCAGTATTTTTAACATTAATTATAGTTTCCAAAATTTGATTTAATTCGTTTATAAGATTCATAATCTTCCTCCTTTTTATTATTTAATTATATTAAAATAGAAGTTTGTCTTAAAGTTTCAATGGTATCTTCATAAAGTTTTTGTCCTTCAGATGCAAGTATTTCTGAATCACTTGTAATAGGAAGCTCTTGAATTGAAAAAGCTCTCCTACTTCTTGCTAACCCTAACAAAAACTCTGCCGTTATTAAATCAATGAAAAGTTCATCTTCAAGTTCTATATACTTATTACCCGAATCATCAGTTTTGATTTCCCAATCAAACCAAGCTTCAACTTCAGCTTTTCCATTAAAGTTAGCATAAAGAGTAGGTTTCCTATACTCCCACTCTATAAATGGAATATTACCAGATTGACTAGCTATCTGTAATAGTGGATTGAATACAGTAGAATAACAAGGTGTTACATCTGATATGTAGTTAGGTATTTCATCTGTAAAAGTATACTTGTAGTTCTCAAGATTAATGAAGAGTTTCTCTCTTTTAGGTTTATACTTGGAATAGGTTTTAAGAGATTTATCAACAAGAGCTTCAAATTTAGGTAAATCGAGTTCTACATTATCAGCACCTATAAGAAATTCACCTGTTCTAATAAGAATCAAGTCAAAGAGTTCTTGTAGAGTCATAGTTTAATCCTCTTATTTCTTCTTTGATGATCTACCTCTTTTTGATTTATTCTCTTGCTTAGGTTTTTCTTCTGATTTAAACTCTTCTTTGGTTACTTTAGGTTGTTCTTGCTTATCTTCTTTTTCTTCTACAAGCTCGACAATACCTTTAGAAAGAAAGGTTTTTACAGCAGGGATAGAAAGGATTTCTTTGGTTGCTTTAGTGGGAAGTTCTATTTGCTTACCTTTGTAGTTTATAATAACTTTTCCTTGTTTTGGTTTAAGTACCATTGGAATCCTCCTTTAATACTTTAGACAAATATGTGTTCAACCTTTAGTTCAAAGGTCTTTTTCTTAGAATTTGGAATATTAGGAAGATAAATCTTGATCGTTCCTGTTACACTTGGAGGATATGCATAAGAAGAAGCATACCCACCGTATTCCATAGCTAAAGAAGGAACATTAATGTAAAAAGTTTTGTGAGTTTTTATTGAATTGTGTTTCTTGTCTATTATGTATTTCTTATCAACAGTCATTATGAAATCGTGAGTATGTCCTATTAGAATTATGTCTGCATTAGGAAAAATGTTACCAAATCTGTGCAAGTTATTTATCTTTCCTCCTTTTAACCTTCCTCCACCTACTCCGTGATGTAATACTACATACCAAGCTGTTTTAGGTAGAGAAATTCTTAAAACTAAGAAATCTGGAGAATAATACCGATCTATTCCTAACTTTCTTGATAGTAAAGCTAAAATATCAAGCCCTATCGTTTTGGAGATACGGTTACTATGATTTCCACTTATTATTCCTATTATCTTATCCTTAATAGGTTTAAGAACCGAAACTGCTAATCTTACTTCTTCATCTATTGATTTAGCTTTATAAGGATTTCCTTTACTTCCTATAATAGCTGATTCAAGTAGGTCTCCTAATATAACTACTCTTGCTTTTGGGTTTTCTCTTATGTGTTCAATTATTTGATGAATTCTTCTTAGGTTGGTAAGTTCTGAACCTAAGTGCAAATCGGCAAGAGGAATAAGTTCTATTGAATCACTTTCTTTGACAGTTACAAATTTCACATCTGTAACCTCTTGTTGTAATCAAGTTACTTCCTTTTCCTTAACTTACCTTTTCTAACACATTTCTTAACCTTAATCCTTTTTAGATTAACTTTAGCTTGTTCAGAAGTCCCTTTCCTTATAAGAGGAAGTTTCTCTTTTCTTTTACCTCTGACAGGAGAATAAGATTCTACCAATCTACCTGCTTCAAGGAGTGCTGTTAATACTGACTTTGTTAACCAAGTTAAAGGTTCGTCCCAATCAATACCAACCTGTAAAACATATTCTACTAATGGAACATTCAAGTTAGAAAGGTTTACTTCAATATGTTCGTCGTCTTCACTTACTACTACAGCGAGTATTCCATCTTCTGTTACTGTAAATAACACTTCTACATCTTCTTGGTTTTCAGGATTAATAAACTTGATTAGTAAATCACCTGTATCAGGATCAAAGTTCAATATTTGAACTTGTATGTCGTCATAACCTAAAGATTGAAGTCTTTGTTGGAATCTCTGTTCTAATTCATCTAGGTCAAAGTCAAAATCTTGATAAGTTACTAAAGCTAATGGATTATTAGGAATAACACCTAAACTTGATAGGTCTTCTAAAAGTTGATTAAGTTCTTTTATAAGTTTCATTGTTCTTCTCCTGGTAACTTTATCACCTTGTCGAGTCCAATCTTTGTAAGTTCTTGGTTTAAGAATTCAGCAAAACCTTCATAATCGACATACTGAGAAAGATTATCATCTTGTCCTAAATCTTGAACAAATCTATTCAAATCAGAAAGGTTTTGAGCGACTGTAACTTGAAACTCAATTTTGTCTAAATCATCTATGTTTACGAGAGTATTAGCAAATCTAACTGAAAAGTCTTCTGGAGTAACTGAAATACCTTTATTGATAAGATGTAACATTACTAATTCTCTCAATCCATCTACAATAGCTTTTTGAATATATTTCAGTTTCCTTAAATACCTGCTATATCTCTTAAGAGTTTCTCCTTTAGTATTATTACCAGTATTGAATATGAGTTCAGGAGGTATCCCAACGGAAGTAAGGATTACTTGTCTTAAATCTTGTATAGAATTTAATAAATCATTTGGTTCTTCTGGTTTATAATCGAGTTTAGTAACTTGACCTTTTTCTGATGTAACAGGTATTACTTTTATTCTACCAGCACCTTTAAGTATTTCAGTTATTGAGAGTTGATCTAAATCTTTATCTACTGATATACCTAAAGAGTTGAGTTTCCTTTCAAGTTGCTTAGCAAAACTTAGAGCTTCATCTGGAGACATTGAAGGTGGAACATATACGCCTACTACATTGCCTTTAGAAAGCATTTGAATTTTAGATGCAGGTATTAGCTTTTCAAGTAAGTCAAGTTCTTTAATCTTCTTTATAACACCTGTTGTAAAGAGAGGAGTTCCTACCTTAAGGAAAGTAGGAATCTTATCAAGTTTATCTTGTGGTAAGTTTCTTATTATGGATTTATCAATCCTTACCCTTATTCTTCTTGCATTAACAAAAAATGTTACATACTCATAAGGTTGATAAAATTCAGGTTGTCCTTTCTCATTAAGTTTCAGATAAAATTCAATTTCAGTTCCCTTATAGAACGGAATTACTTCATAAGGTAATTCTTCATCCTTTATTTCTACTAATCCTTCTCCTTCTTCAATAACAGGTTTAACTGTGTATGTTCCAAAAGCTATTAAATCAGGAGTTATATCTTGAACTAATCTGTCTACATTTATCTTTTCTTGGAAATCTTCTAAACCTTTTTCTATTTCCTTAGAGTCAATGTTAGGAACTATATCTATTATATTGTCAGATGAAACATCTGGAGTTAAAGCATCAAAAGTAAATTGATCTAGTATTACTTCTGCTATGTAAGTTTCCCTTACTCTTTCTATTTCCTTGTAAAATCCTTGAAAGTTCTTTGTTACTTCAAGATACTTAGATACAAGTTCTGATACAATCCTAAAATCTGACTTATCAAATTTAACTTGGTCTTGTTTAGGTTGGTAAGAAGTAGTATTAACTTGTTCGTTAAGCTCAGGATAAAAGTCTAAACCGAGTCCACTTAATATTTTTGAAAGCAATCCCATCATTATCTTCCTTTGTAGTATTACTTTTTAAGTAAATCGTAATACTTAGTAATATCTTGATTTAAAATTTCCTATAATCAATCAAAAGAAGTGATACTTGGTATTACTATTTACCTAATTAGTATTACTAATCTATTTGATCTTTCCAAAAAAGATTTGCTACACTTTGCCTTTGTTCTTCTTCTTTGACTTCTGTTTTATGAATTCTTTGGAAAGCTAATTGTTTAATTAAATCTTTATTAGTTACCAAGTTCCAGTAAACTCCTACTACTGCATCAGCACCATCCTTACTACCTTTAGTACCATCAGGAAACTCTTGAGGATGGTCTATCTTCTTACCTATATCTTCTACATGTAATAGTTCTTTAATCAGTAAGTCGTGTTTAGGTATCCAAACTCTTTCTTCATATATAGCATCTCTAAAGGAAAGGTAAGGGTCTTTAGTTCTATCTACTGATAGTAAAGCAGTTTTATAACCCATTTGAGTTAACTGTTGTCTCATATCTTCAGATTGGAATCCGTCAGTAGTTACCATTGCTACTGGGTAACCTATTCTTGATAAATCTACTATGAATTGTCTTATCTTGTAAAATGGAATTCTCTCTCCTGGTAAAGGTTCTATATAGGTTACAAAATCAATAACTACTTCTGGTTCAGAGAAAATATGTTTTTCTAAGGTTAGTGGATCAACTCTTTCTATTGTTTTGTAACCTTTTATGTAACCTGAAGCTATACCTGTTCTGTCTCCTGTTATAGAAAGGTCTATATGGATAACTCTTGGACATTCTTTAAAGAGTGGGTTCTTTAGGTAGTTTATGTTGAAGTAGTTAATTAAGACATCTGATTTGTCATTAAAGGAAAGTCTTATTATCTGTTGGTTAACAGGGTTAATAACGGATGCTTGTTTTATGAGTATGTTTTTAGATTTAAAAATTCTATGAGTTGAACCTACTGAATAACCAGCTAAGTCTCTTATAGCATTATGTAAGTCTAGTTCAAATTTATCTTTTAACTCTATTGGAACATCTATTACTTTGGTTTCATCTATATATTGTAGTTGAGATTCATCTTCTATTATGAATGGATCAGTAGTTTCATCTCCTATAAATACTTTGAAGGTTTTACCTGAGTAGATACCTAAATGTTTTTTAACTTCCCATATAGGATATTGAAAGATTATTACTCCTTGTTTTCCTCTTACTTTTTCTCTGTGTTGAGAAACAAAATCGGTAGGACTCTTTTCAGAAGAAACAAGGCAAAGATGTCCAGGAAGTTTGCCACCAGCCTGAGCAAACCTTGATTCCATTCTTCTAAGAAGTGCATTATAACTTTCCTGAGCTTGATTAGATATTACATCAAAATTAGCTTCGTCTAATAAACCTCCAAATACAGCCATACCAAGGGTATGAGTAAATCTTGAACCTGCTACTATACCTATGTTGTTAACAAACCTAATCTCTGATGTTTTCTTATTTTCAGCATCTAAGTGTTCTTGGAAAAATTCTGAATTGGCTATTAGGTTTTTAAATGGTTCATATAAAACCTGATCAGCTAGTCCTAATGTAGCGTTGAAGAGAGCTATAACTATTCTATCAGTAGGTATTAGGTTAAATTTTTTGTGAGGATCTCTTAATAAGAGAAGTTTATAAAGATCATATAGCAAAACAATTCTTGCTATCGTAGTATTATGATGAATAGACCCATCAGGAGTAATGTAAAGGTGAGGATAGTCTATACTTAAGTCATAAGCTACCTCTTTGCCTCTATACCTCTTAGTACATATCTTATAAGACTTACCATCTACATTATCTACTGACTCAGCTTTATCTATGAAAGTTTCTTTTCCATTCTCTAGTACTATATGTTTAGTTGAGGTTATAAGAGTAGAACCGTTCTCTAATTCATATTCACATACTTCAGTTTCTTTAGTTACAAAGAAATTTACTTTAGCCAAGTTGTTTTCTGGAGTAGAAATATAAACATCGCAAGGAGGGTTATGAACTTGCTCTTCCTTATCAGGGTTATGTTCTATTCCTAACTTTTTAAACAGTAACCCTATTGGAATTCTCAGTTTCTTTAAAGCCATAGTTTCTCACTTTTATTAAGTAGTCTGCTATCACTCTAGCAAGTTTGTCAAATCCTACTCGTCTTGGTAAATCCTCTGGAATACGAAGAATAAAAGCTTTTGATGCATTATAAATTACTTCCAATCTTTTTAAATCTCTTTCAGGATCATCGTGGAATTCTGCACCATCAAACTCTATTACAACATTAGATATTTCATCATAAAAGTCTACAAACTTAGTACCAAATCTTTTCTCATTTTCCATAAAATGTTTTGCCTGAACTTTCTTACCCTCTTTAAAAGTAGCATATTGAATTCCCATTACTCCCATAGGGAAGTACTCAGCTAACCTTTGAACAACCTTATCAAACAGTTGTTGTGATATTTTAGAAAATCCTATATACTCATCATTCCTACCATAAGGGATAACATTCTCTTTTTGGGACATTGTCTTAGCCCACTTTTCATTCCTTTCTTTCCACTTCTTATAACCTTCTTCTTTACCATACTTCTTTTTCAGATATTCATCAGAAAACACACCAAATTTAGCTTTTCTTTCTTCTGGAGTCATAGAAGAGAAAGCTTTGGAAACACCTTCACTATTCTTTTTACGCATTTCCTCCATTAAAACCTTAGCCTCATCTTCTGTATAACCCCTAATGTAGTAGTAATATGGATTTAAATTTGCTCTTATTATTTGAGAGCTAAACCACTCCTCTTTACCATAAACCTCTTTCCATATTACTGTATGGAATTTAGCATATTTACCTTTTGGAACATAAAAAGGTTCTTGAAGTGAGTTAAACCATTCAATTATCTCAGGAGTAAGACGAACAACAGGGTGGGTAAAATGTTTAGTCTTTTCTTTTAGATGGAAAAGAAGCTCATCTAGAGTATGAATGAAGATAATAGGTTTTCTAAACTCTGTTATTACTATCTTGGGATTACTCATTGCTTTCCTCTATTATGAACTCTTCTAATCCATATTTCTTTATATCTTCTTCATTCATATAAACTTCTATAAGTTGTTGATTTCCAAGACATTTCCCAACCCCTATTGCTCCAGTGTAGATGCACTCATAATAAGGAGAGTAGAATGGGTTAGGGAAAATTGTTTTTAGAGCTTCTTTCCATACTGGGTATATCTTACCCCCTAAAGAAAGGCCTAAATATTTAGGGTGTTCTATAAATGTTATTATATCTACTGGTACTTCTTTATAACCTTCAAGTTCAGCATACAATTGGAGTAAGGATTGGGGGTCATTTTGGAACTTTTCAATTAATCTCTTTAATATAGACTTCTCTTTAGGAGGTAAGGTTTTTAGTTTATTGATTAGTTGGTTTAGCATTATTGAACTCTTTTTAGATTGTTAGGGATTTGCAGGGTAGGAGAAGGGACGCTGGGAATCCCTTTAACCTGAGTGGCCAGCTCAGGCTCTCCTACCCTGCCCCAGCTTAATAAATGGATTTTGTTTATTAATATATTACACTTCTAAGTGTTCTACTACTGAACTTAATATTTCTTTTAGAGTGTTTCTAGTCTCTTGGTTTATTTCTAATTGTTCTAGTATAGAAGAATCTTCTTCAGTTTCTACTACTCTTAATTCTACTGATTGAGATAGCTTGGAAAGTTCTTTTAAAATTGGTACTAAGGATTTAAGGTTGTTGAATACTGAATTATAGGCTTGAACTAAACCATTATAGAATTCTACTTGTTCTATAAAGTTAGAGAAATTAGCATTGGAAAGTAATTCATCTTCTAAAGTTTCAAGTTTTTCTCCTAGTTTAATTAATCTGGACATATACTTCTTTATCATTAACCTTGTAAAAGAAGCTACTTCAAGTTTAAGTGAATCTAAATCCGGGTCTAATTTGAATTCAGTTTGATTACCTTCAAGATAATCTCTAAGATTGGTTAGTTGCTTATCAAGCTCAGTTTGAACTTTCACTATCGGTTTCTTCATAGTTACCTCTTTAAGAAAAGGGAGGCTAAATTAGCCTCCCTGTTTGTGAAGGAGGGAAACATAAGAAGGGTCTGATTTCGTTAGTTAAATATTAGCAATATCTATTTAACTTAGATAGATAGAGCTTCTAAAATTATAATAATTTTGATTAAAACTATTGCATAATTACTAATATCTGTACTTGGGTTGAAGACATTCGTTTAAAAATAGATCAAGCCAAGTTCCTATATAGTTATTGTTCACTATGTAAAAATTTAATGAAGTCGGGTGCTTTATCAGATAAAGATTAAATTCTGGTTTAGATGGAATTAATGAGAGTAATTCTTGGTCAACTATTACTATCGGTCTCATATTATTAACTGCAAAAACTATTAATGAAACCGGATAAACTTGAAAATGCTGAAAGTATTTCTCTGATGCTTCTTCTACCTGTTCTAACCAATTGTTGAATTCTGAAGTAAAAGTTAAAAGTTGATTAGCAGGAACAGATTTTCGTTTTTTACATTCTACTATTAGATGAGGTCTTTCAATAGTTTCTGGAGAGAATACAATATCTGAATAGTCTACTTGATAAGTTCCTGATGATAAAGCACGGTGACATTCATGCTTTGAAAGATGCCAACATTCTCTAAAAATTTTAGCTACTCTTTCTTCAAATTGTTTTCCTTTGTTTTTAGATTTGTTCTTACCCATACTTACTTCTCCTTATTATCTTTTTCAGGAGTTTTATCAATTTTACTTTTTCCAAATCTGTTAACAGTCTCCAACCTAATCTATTGTCGTAAACCTGAATCTTAAAACAAGTTTGACAAAATCTGTAATGTTTTGATTTAACTTTAACCTCCTCCCATTGGTGATTACAACTCATAATCTACCTCATTCATCATTTATAAATGAGAAAATCCAAGCTATTACATCAACAGTCCAACCATTCCCTATCATTTTATACCTTTGCGTGTCTGAAATCTTTCTTATCTTTCCGTCATCAAATAAACCATATTGAGTATAATTATCCGGAAGAGTTTGTAGTCTTTCACATTCAAGAGGAGTAAGTCTTCTAACTCTAACCTTATTTTCTTCATTAACTTTAAAAACAAGTTGTCTTCTATGTTTCTCAAAATATTGTTTTAAGTTCCCACCTTTGTAATAACAAGCATCCATACAAAGAGATTTGTCCTTATCTAAAATATAAGGGCAATGAGGTGGTTGTTTATAATAAGTTGCGAGTAACGGTTTAGATTTACTGTTTCTATCATCTAAACTAAAGTTTTTATAACTTTTTAAAAATGCTTTAAAATGTTTCTCTGATAGGTAATACTTTTCTTCAATTATTTTAGGTTGCCTATAACCTCCTTGCATTGCAATCAATGTTGGAGACTTTCCTTCTGGACTATAAACTCTTCTTATACAATCAAAACCTTTAATTTCAAGTTTACCAATCTCTTTACAAAGACCTCCTTTCTGTTTATTTAAAATTTCTATCCCTTTATCAAGATAATATTTTTCATCAACTTCATCCTCTAATATATCTTTCAACAAAATACCTTTATCTTTTGGTAATCCCTTAACAGGGATATTAGTCCAATATAACCTTCTTCTATTTTGAGCTGAAACTAAAGCAGAATTAATTTCAATAGGTTCTACTTCTAAAGCATTTGTAATAACATCCCTCCACTTTTTGGCCATTCTAACATTTTCAAGTAAAAACCATTTAGGTTTAATTTCTTTTAATAATCTTACAAATTCCCAAAAGAGATAAGATTGTCCTTCAAATTCAAACCCTTGTTCCTTTAATTCCAAATATTGTTCAAGCGTAGTTACTTCTATTTTCTCTTTTGTTATCATTCCTTGCTTTTTACCAGAAAAACTAAAATTTTGACAATTGTGAACAATAACATTATTAGCTGTATATGTATTATCGTTTTCTACTTCTAAATTATAAACTTTCTTAAATAGTCCTGTTTTTATTACTTCTTTTACAGGAACCCAAACTATTCCATCTATAACTACTGCTCTTCGCTGTTTTCTATTGCCTGTTCTAAATTCAACAAAATAAGTATCATTTTGATTTACAATTCTTCCTTCAATAATATACTTATTAGGTCTTTTATAGAAATAAATAGAACTATTAACTTTATAAACTTTAGTTACTGCTAACTGTAGTGACAATGCTAGTTCTTCAATTTCAATTATAGGAATTCCTATAAAATCATTTTTTGTTAACTTCTCCGCATTTTTCCATTTTGGTTCTGACCAAACTCTTTCTTTAGTTCTTTTTTTGCTATTCCATTTCCAACTTATTTCTCTAACTAAAAATGGGTGATTAAAAGTTGTTTCAATAGATAAAATTCCTTGAGCTTTTACAATATAAGTCTCAGCATATCTATAACCTATATCTAGTACTCTACAAAATCTTTTATTATGTGTTAAGACATAATCATTTAGTTTAATATCTTCAATATTTTTATATCCTTCTTTTGTCAAAACTTTTGTTCCTTCAGCAAAACAAGGACTTCCTCCCATTATTAAATCTATATCTTTAAAATCTTCTCCTTTTAGATTCCTAATGTCTCCGACAAATATTGTATCAGGATAATTATACCTAGTTACCGCTATTGCATATTTATCAATTTCACTTGCATAATATTTTTCATATTTAATTCCAGCTCTATCCAATGCTAACCTACCACAAGAAATACCGTCAAAAAGACTAAGTATATTCCTCACCTCGAACCCTCCTAATTATCTTTTCAAAATCCGGATTATATTTATCCCCATACCTTTCTACTTTTAAATCCACTCTTAACTGATTAACAAGGTTTTCAGAAATGTGATTATCTTTTTGTTCATCTTTTGTTACAAGTAAAATCCTAAATACTTTCCGTTCAGGAAAATATTTAGTTAAATCTTCATTAGGAAAACGCCAGTCATCTATCAAAACAAAATCAACACATTTTTCTACTTGTTTTATACTTCTAACTACTTCTTTAACCCAAAAGTCTTCATCTATCTCCCTTACTATTTCAGTTCCTATCAACTGTGCTAATTTCCTAAATCCATTCTCAAAATCTTTCTGAATAAAGAAAATGTTATAAGCATCTCTTAACTCATAAAAATATTTAATCGTCTGAGTTATTAAACGACTTCTTATATACTTTGGAAAGTAAGTAAAAAATATATCTTGTAAGCTTGAATAAAAATCCTCAAAAGATAAATTTTTTACTATTCCTGATTTGGATACACCCAACTTTCTAAGTGTAAACTTTAACTTAGAAGCAAAGCTAATCTTATAAATCCTATAACCTTCTTTTGAAAAAGAATGAAAGAGTAAATCAGAAAGAAAAGTTTTTCCAGAACTTTTCCTCCCTGCTATCTGAACTACTCTCATAATAACCCCCTAAAAGGCAGGCAAAAGCCTGCCAAATTAATCAAAGTTAATTTTATCTATATCTTCCTCATTAACAGGAATATGAGCATAATCAATAGCTCCAGTTTCAAAAAATGAAGTTTTATCTTGAGTTAAGAGTTTTTCTATATCTTCAAACGGATTTCTATTAACAGAAAATATTGGAGGTATGTCTAGTAAAGCTAACCTTTGATTAGTTAAGGTTTGAATATAATCTTTAATGTTTTGTTCAGTCATTAATGGAACTTCTCCTGCTATTGAGTTAGTGTAAAATTCAATATCTGCTTCTGCACTTCTACCAAATATTTCTTTAATTTCTTCTTCATTATAATAATACCCTCTATCTCTCCACTCTTTTAGAATGTAAGTAAATAAAGGAATATGGAGAGTTTCATCCTTTCTAATTTGGGTTATTTGTTGGTTAGAACCTTGAAGAATACCTAACTTGTAAGCAAATATATGAAAAGTGTTAAACCCTGTAAAGAACACTATTCCCTCGATAGCTAAATCATTTACCATAGCTCTAAAAATAGCTCTTTGGAATGTTTCTTGTCTGTAAGAAAGTTGATTTAGATTATTCTCATCTACTATTCCTTTGTTAACCAAATCATTAAGGGTTTGAAAATCTCTGGTTATAGCATAATTCCTTTTAAGAAGAGGTTCAAAATGCTTAAACTTGTAATAAACTTCGTTAATTTTTTTATCATCTTCTCCGAATACTGATTTAAGTATATACTGGTAAGATTCTCTGTGGAGGGACTCAATAGCTGTATGCCAATAGAGAGCTGTTTTTATTTCCTCATCAGCCATTACTCTTAACAATGTTGAAGTGTTGTTGGGAACTATTGAGTCTAAGAGAATTAGAAAAGATATAACATACTCAAAAGTATCTTTTATACCTTTAGGTAAATCATCAAACTGTTTTTTATCATCAGACATAGATATTTCCTCTGGTCTCCAGAGGATAGACATAGCTTGTTTAATCCATTCTATTGCATAAGAGTGTTTATTGAGATTAAGGTTAGCTAACCCTGTAGATTTTTCTATTACTTCATTAGTCCAAATTAATTCACTAAAGTTATCATTTCCATTTGGATTAAATACCTGTGGAAACCTACTCACCATCTTTCCTAACCTCCTCTATTCTTCTTTTAGCTATCTCACAATATTTTTCATTAATTTCTATTCCTATCCATCTTCTATTTAACTTTTCACAAGCTACTAATGTAGTTCCACTCCCACAAGTAAAGTCTAAAACCAAATCTCCTTTATTCGTATAAGTTTTAATTAAATACTCTAGTAATGCTAATGGTTTTTGTGTTGGATGAACAGACTCCCTTTTATCTGTGTTAAACTTTATTACGCTTCTTGGATACCTTGTGCCTTTGTTTTTTGTTTGTATTTTTACTACATTACCAGTAATTTCTCCTGAAGTTCCTTTACCTGATATATAAGGTTTACCTTTTCCCATTATAGGGAAATAATTAGGAGATTTTTTTCCAAAAACACTTATAATTTCATGAACTTTATATGGTTGATGTTTCACATTCATAAAATTAGCACCTTGTTCTTTTTCCCATATCCAATCATATCTAAACTCTTTTAGATTACTTACCCTTAACAAACTACTAAAAGGTTCACTACCAAATAAAACAATTGGAGTTCTTTCTTTCCTTATTCTTTTTAATTCTCTCCACATATCTTCAAAAGGAATAACTACATCCCATTTACATACAGTAATTCCATAAGGCGGGTCTGTTATTATAGCATCAAATATTTTTTCTGGGAACTTAGACATACCTTCTAAACAGTCTTCACAATAGAGAATACCATTCTCAGTTTCAAAATATCTATTCTCTTGAGGAAATATGTCTTTCCAAGACATTACATAACCTCCTTCTCCAGTTCTACAAAATAAATTCCTTTATCAACAAACTTATAACAATAATAAATAGCTTTAAAACTTGGTTGTTTCCCTATAACTTCTCCTTTATTATTAAAAAATTTTGCTCTTCTATTAGGCACTATAATAGCAAAATTATCTTGATAATCTTTAAAAACATTATTAATACCACCGTCATTAAACCAACTTGCAGTTGAAACTAAAGCAAACGGTTTATTAAAACTCAAAGCTCTTTTAAAAAAGAGAGCTTTATTCTTAAAAGGTGGGTTTGAAATAATAACATCCCATTCTTCATCAGGTTCATATTCAAAGAAGTCTTGTCCTGTTAAAATGTGACTTGCTATTACATTATAACCTTGTTCTTTAAAAATTTTAACATAGTTTGATTGATAATATCTAATACCGTTAACTACAATATCCCTTTCTAAATCAAAAGGACACCAAATTGTTATATTGTCCTTACCTATTTTTTGTTTAAATTTCTCTATATAAGGTATAATTATCTTAACCAAATTAGGATAAGTATAACTCTCATCACTACCGGTTTTTATGTATTGATTTGGATTCATATCTCGCCTCCTTTATCTCAATTTGCACAACTTACACACTCTTCTTTAGTTTGTTCTCCTTCTGCTTTAGCTACTATTCTAGCGTAGTAAAGAGCTTTTATTCCATTTTTCCAAGCTTTATAGATAAACTGACCTAATATCCTACCCACTTCTTCTTTTGGAATGAAACCATCTCTTATGTTGATTGGATAATCAAAGGAAATTCCTGAATCTATATATTTTTGGATAAATGAAACTATCTCAATTACATCATACAAATCTTGTTCAGTAAATTTTGAATACTCATCATAGTAAAACCAACCTTCTGTAATATATCTTGGAAATACTACATAAACTCCAGTAGATTGCTTTTCAGTCTGGATAAGGTTGAATGGAGGGAAAATACTTGCAGTAGTTCCTGCATAGATAGATGTTGATGTATTGGGAGGAGCATTTAACAGCATTGTATTCCTAATCCCATATTTTTGAATATCTTTTACCAGTTCATCAACTTCACCTCTATCTACATCAAATTCAACAGCAGAAGATACTTCAAAATCTTCTCCAAATAGGATTTGGCCTAAAAATACCTCACTCCATTTAGTTTCATTACACTTATTTGCTTTACCTCTCTCTTTAGCCAAATCTACACTAGTTCTAATAGAATAGAATGCTATCCTACCGAATATCTGCTTAAGCAAGTTAAACAACTCATCTCTATTTATATTTCTATTAGTTATCCTGTAGGCATACAGCTTATTGTCGTCTATTGACTTCCTAACGAGTAAATCTGCTAGTCCTACAAAACCTATTCCTAAAGTTCTGTAATCTTGGTTATGTCTTTTAATTTCATTTATAGGATGACCTGCTATATCTAATATGTTATCCATATACCTAACAACTAAAGACATTACCTGTTTTAACTTGTTGTTATTAAACAAAATTCCTCGTTCATATAGTACAGGTAGATTAAGGGAAAGTAAATTGCAAGAATGAACATAACCTATGTTATCTATCTTATTATCAGGTTTTTTCCCTTCAGGATTTGTATTAGAAAATGGGGAATAGGATTCCACGCAAAGATTTCCACATTTAATTTGTTCCTTAAAGGGAGAGTATTGATTTACTGTATCTACAAAAAATAGATACGGCATTCCAGATGCAAGAATATTTTTAATTAATTGTCTATAAATTTCTCTTGCCTTATAAACTTTACCTCTTACTTTACCTTGTTCAACTAACTCTTCTGCTTTTATGTAATTCTCCTCAAATTCCTTACCCCAACAATTTACTAAATCAATATCATATTTTATTTTCAATTCATAATGGTCTATTAATGTCCAATCCCTATTCTCTTTAACCCTCTCCATAAACAAGTCTGGTATTATTACTTGAGGATAAAGGGAAAACATTTTCATTCTGATTTCACCAATAGGATTACGCATAGCCATAAAGTCCAATACATCCATATGCCATATAGGAAGAGCTACTGTACCAGCTCCTCTACGTTTTCCAAGCTGATCTATTGTATCTAACATATCATCAAGTATTTTGCACCACTTTAATACTGATACTGATTTACCTTTATTCCCTTGTATATAACTTCCATTAGGTCTTATCTCTCCAAGATAAATACCTAATCCTCCTCCTCTTTTACTAATTTCTGCAACTTGCCAAAAAGAATACATAATACTTTCAAGATTATCATGAATATCAAGAATATTACAAGATGATAAATTACCTTTAGCTCTTCTAAGGTTAGAAAGTTGAGGAGTAGCTGGAATTATCGTTCTATCAAGTAATAGTCTATAAAATAGTTTAACATTGTTTATAAATAATTCTTTATTTTGCTTATAGTCTGGAAGAAATCCAAGAATAGAAATTAAAAGGAGTGCTTCAGCAAAAGTTTCTATTGGTTTATTGTTATAAGTCAAAATATATGATTTTGAAAATTTTACTACCTGGTAGTAAAAATCATTCCACATAAAGTAAGGGAAGTTATAATCATAATCTAACTGAACCTTTTTAGCATACACATAGAGTTTTCTAAGAATGTCATTAGAAATTTTGAGTATTCTTTCATCATAAACACCTAACTCTACATACTTCTTCAAGTGATTAATCCAATCATTAGCATTCTTAAAAAACCCATAATCATCAGTAAGAGTTTCATACTCTTTTTCTCTATGTAGCCTTATATCTTTTATCCAATCAAGTAAATAAAATCTACCAGCAAGAATAGAGTAATCTTTAATTCTCTCTTTATCTGATACTGAAAGTTTGTTAGCAGTAGCTATTAAATTTTGTTGAATTTCTTTAGTAGTAATACCAGACTTAAGAGTAAAACGAAATTCTTTCCAAAATTGTTCATTGTCTATGTTTAAACCTTGCCTACAAAAGTTATACATCTTAATAATCTTATCCATACTGAAAGGTTCTTTACGACCGTCTCTTTTTACAACTTCAATCCCTACCATTTATTAACCTCCTTAAACTTCGATAGGTTCAATTCTAAAAATAACTATATCTCCTTTCCTAATTAAATCCCATATAATGGAAGAATGTTCGCCAAATCTATTAGAAACAAAAACTTGAATTAATTTTCCTAAAACCCTCACTAATCTATCATTAACTATTCTCGTTCTTACTTCAGTAGGAGAAACTAAATAATCAATTGCTGATTTTATTGTCCCATATATACGATAAAAATTCAAAACATCATCTTCTAAATGAGATATAAGTTCTACATAATCAGAAATAGTCATAATTCTATCCATAAAAATAATAAAATCAGAAGGTGTCAAAACTAACTCCAAATCTCCATTTTCAAAGAGAATAGATGCTTTAAATTTTTCAAATCTTTCTTCAAAAGAAATTTGTATATCTTGTATTTCTCCTGTTAAAAATTGTGTAAGTTCCGTTACTTTACCTCCTCTTTAAGAATTTTCTCATCAAACAACCCTACTTCCAAATTAAATCTTGCATAATAATCTTTATCTCCATACTCTACATAAACATACTTAGCATCTTTATTCCAACCATTACTTTGCATTTGCTTATATTTATCTTGAATATCTAAAATTTTAATAGTAAATCCTCCTTTATCATATAAACCTAACTTATCATCTCCTACAACTTCAACATATTGACCTAAAAATTCAGGTTGATATTTATATAAAAGTTCAAGTTTTGCTTTAGCTACTTCTCTTATTTGTTCTTGAGCTTGTTTTGAGTATCTTTCTACATAAAAATTCCTTGCACATTTGTAATCTTTCATTACCCAAAATATAGTATAAAGAGATTGAGGTAATACAGAACGAGCTACTTCTGGTTTATATCCTAATTTAACCAATCCTTTATATACCTTTTCAGCTTTTTCTATTAAAACATCTATCTCATAGTTCAATTGAGAAGGTAAGTCCATTATACCCCAAAACTCAAATTCTACTTTATCAGGCTTTACATACCTACGAGAAAGTTCTAAATATGAACAACATCTATGGCGATGGTATTGACTTCTTACAAAAAGAGGAACTTTAATTTTAAAAACAGCTATCGTTTGTTTATGTATTTTGACTAAATCATCTAAACTTATCAAAGAATTACCTTTCAAAAATTCTTCATATGTAATAAAATCACTATTCCTCAAACTCTCACTTATACTATAATCTTCAAATCCATTTAAATCATCTTCAGGAAATCTAATAAATTCAAATGGACTTTTGTGTCCTCTCTTAATAAGAAAGTTCCAAAGTTTTTTAGGATTTTTAGCCATTTCATTACCATAGCTGATTGATGCTACTACTGATACAGCTTCTTCTCTTGATTCTTGATTAAGATTAGATAAAGAAAAATCCCATAACTCTACAAACCCTTTTACAGGAGAATAATTATAAATCTCTCTTTTTGCTATTTTCTTTATATACTTTAATTTCATATTATTAACCTCCAGTTAAAGATTTATTTCTTCAAAATCAAATTCATTCTCCAGTTCTCCTTCAACAATATGAAATACTGAATTCAAATCAATAATAGCTGGAACAGAATGGGCTTGATCGAAATCAAGGATTGAAGATTGAAGTTTATTAAACCTTTCCCAAAACTTGTTCATATATTGCCTACCTTGAATAGGTATTTGCTCAATTTCTCCTGTCTCAAAAACAACTGTAAGATTTTCTTTAAATTCAACTGAAGAAGTTGAAGTTACAAAAATAGCTTTCACTCCTTTAAGTGAAACAAAATTCCTTTCTCCTTCTGTTTCAAAAAGAAAGTAATTATTTGAATTGAAAAATCCATTGATTAATCCTATATAGTCTTTCCAAGACTCCAACTTAACTTCAATACTTCCTACATCATACATAACCTTAACAAAGATTTCTGCTTTAGCCATTTTGTACCTCCCTTATAGTTTCAAATTTGGCTATAAAAGAATATTCTCCGTCTTCTGGATAAGCTGATAATGAATTCGGTTTAAGGATTTCTCCATAAACATACTTAGCAATAAATTTAACAATATCAAGTATATCATCCGTATGAGCTTCAATTTTTATTTCATACTCTTGTTCTTTTCTAATAAGAGTAGAATAAACAAAAGGTTTAAACCCCAACTTCCTCCATTTCTCAACATCAAACTTTATTTTGAACTCAACTAAACTTACCCCATACTCTAACAGTATGGGGATAATATAAAAACACTCTCGATATAAAAATGCGTGTTTTGTATCTTTATTTATCCATCCTATTTCCGATAAGTTATAGGAAACTTTAACTTCTTCATCATAATCTTGAATAAAAGGATAATCATTAGCATAAAGATAAACCTTATCATTATACTCTTCTGCTAAAACTCCAAATCCAAATAATTTTCTCATCCCTTACCTCCTTAAATTGTAGTTTCAAATTCAATTTCAGATAAAGCAGTAGGAATAGCTTTGTAAACGAAATTAGAATCTCTAATTTTTGGAACTTGAAAAGATTTATATTTCACCTTTGCTCTTACTTTTATTACTCCATCGCCTTTACATCTTTCACATTCAACAAATTCTGGATACTCTCTTAGTTTATCTATTGCTGATATATAATCAATCATAACATCTTCATAACCACCATACCCATAACAATCAGGACAAGATCTCCAAAATGGAGTGACTATCTCTTTCATCTCGCACCTCTCATTCTGTTAATGTCTTTATTTATCTTATAAACTAATTTGTCCTTAAGAGTGAACTTCTAACAAAGGAAACTTTACAAGAGAAATACTAACACTCCATTCTTTTATTTTCTCTTTTTCCCAATATTGTAAATATCTTCCCAAAACTTTATTAACTCAATACCTTTCTCAATTGCTTCTTTTCCTTCATAAAGGTCTTGACCATTTAACCAGATTTTCCATAAACGAAACTCACCTTTCTTAAAATCATAGTCTCCCTCCCAAGTCTGGTGAAACACCTTCCCTTCTATTTTTGCATAGTCAGAGTGTTTACTATACTCTATTGAATAGAGTTCTTCCCCATACACATTCTCTTCATAAAGCCCGTTATACTTTTCAAGTAATGTCTTAAACTCCCTTACCTTTGACTCAAGACTTTCATCAATTCTCTCAAGTACTTTTCTGAGTTCATCAACTTTTCTAGTCATCTTACACCTCCTTTTTAACATTTTTTTAAACTAAAGTAAACTTACTTAGAAATTCAGGTTACCTGTCTAAACTTCTTCTTACTAAACTAAAGTCATCAACCCAAGAAATTCAGGTTACTACCAGCCTGAATTTCTCTATTAATCAACTTTAATTATTTGACACCAAATTACAACTCCAAGGAGGATAGTATGGCTAAGAAAACCTATCAATCTATGCAAGAATGGTTATCTACTACCAATCCTATGAATAAACATTACTTAGCTCAAATTATCAGTCTTATAACAATGTTAAATATCGATGAAGAAATTAGATTAGGATTAGTTAAGATTAAGAAAGTATCTCATACTGATAATGGATATATGTTTAGTGTTACTATTGATAATAATCAAGAATAATTCTTTCTCCATTTTCAGTAGGTTTTTATTGATTTACAATGTTTATTAGAAGTTTATGAAACTCAGGAGGATAGGATGGTAGAGTTCAATGAATACAACAGAATATTATCTGAGTTACAGGATAAGTTAGATAATGAAGATAATGTTTTAACTTTCTTAGATACTCTTACCAAGTTGATAAGGGATTTATTAGGAACTCACTTTAGTCAATACCCTTTTGTTAAAGGGTTAAACTTTGATGAAATCTCTCCTCAACTTGCTTTAGATGTATTCATAGAAGTTAAAAAAGGATTAAAGGTAGATTTCTGGTCAGCTTACTTAAAAAAGTATTTACTCTCCTTACTAAAGAAATATTCTCATCCAAGAGATGTTAGTTATGATGATACATTGAAAGTAGAAATTTATTACGAAGATCAGGATAACAACTTGGACGATTTATACATAGAACCAAAAGAAATGTTAAAAATACTATTCCCACACTTAACTAAAGCAGAAATCCAAATCCTTACAGAACTATCAACTGAATTTGATATAACAATCTACACAAGAGTATCTTGTGATATTTCTCATAGAAAACTTGAAATTGTAAGAACTATTCTAAAACTCATTCATTACATATCTAACAGGAGGGAAGTAAGTATGAATAAGCCAAGTTCAGAATCTCTTGTAAGAGTATTAGCAGGGATTATGGTTTCCCCACTTTTCCTTGTATTAGACTTAGACGAAATGGCAAGAGTAATAGCTACACTTGGAGGACAAACAGTAAGAATTCCATCTTATTCAGAACTTCAAAAAATCATCCCTCTCATAATTCTCTTTTATGAACATAACATTAAAGGAAAATCTCTTAAAGAACTTTCCCAGAAATACAATATCAAGAGACAAGATTTAAAACTCGTTCTCTCCATTCTTAATCAAATCAAACTTACTAACTATGAAAAGAAAAACTTGATAATAGCATTATCTAAAATAACCAAAATGATTGAAGCTCAAGATTCCTTAATATCTCAAAGAATGGCTGAAATAGAAGATAAACTTAGAAAGAACTCTAAGACTGCTTTAGAACTATATAAATCCCTTTCTAAACAAGAAGTAAAAGGATTAGAAGAACTAATTAAACTTACTAATGAAGTACTTAAGATGTTATAGTATAAGTAATATTTCTCTCTATTTTCAGTAGGTTTTACTTGATTTACAATACTTATTAGAGTTTTATAAAGATTAGTAAATATGAGTTATCTAAAGTTAGATTTAGAATATAAATTGGTTAATAAATAGACCCCCTATTTTCAGTAGGTTTTATAAGTATTACAATGATTATTAGAAGTTTATGAAATGTTAGAGAAATCTATGAGTAAAAATAGTTTACTACCTTAACCTGAATTTCTAACCCAATTGACTTTAGTTCTTATGAAAAGAGAAAGAGTAAGTTACTAACCTGAATTTCTAATCTTACTGACTTTACTTTAATAAGTATTAGATTAGGAGGTGTAATAAATGCTTACATACAAAGTCAAGAGAATATACAAAGTATCAAGATATGAAAAGGTTGGAGAAGAGAAAGATAGTATATCAGGAATAATTCTTACTCGGTTCAAAGATAAAAAGACTAATCAAACTTTCCTTACTTTTAAGTCTTATGAAGATGCTGAAAAGTATTATGAATACTGGTTAGGACACGATAAACAAGCTCTAAAGTGGTATGTTGATAATGCTATTCTCACAAAAGATATAGAAAACGATGATTCTGGAGTAGAAGTTTGTGAATTTGAGACGGAAAATGGTTTGAGGTATACAAGACCAATCCATTTTGAATGGGGTAAAACTTCTTTTCAATATGGAATTCATCTTCCAGCTTCTCCTGATATTGTAGATTTACCACCAGGTTGGTTTAATATTAACGAGATAATGAAGGAAGACAAGAAAATTATAATTGGTATTGGTTCAACTGTGAATATGGGAAAATCCTTTACAAAGGAAATCTCAATAGATGACTTTATGAAACTTATGAGGGCTAAAGGCAAGTTCTATACTCCTTATGTTTTTGAAAATAATAAGAGAAATAAGGAAAATGCTTATAGGCCAGAAAATACAATTACAATGCTATGCATTGATATAGATAATGAGGATCAAATTATAGAATTCTTCTCTTCAGTAAGAGAAACTTTTTTTGGAAAAGTTACTTACTACTTGAAACAAACTTCAAAATCAGGAAAAGGGGTTCATATTTTTATTCCACTTAAGGTTAAAGATAAGATCGAACTTGATAGAATTCTTAATTATATGCAAATTGAACTAAAAGGGCTTGCTGACATTTCTATTTACGAACCTGCAAGATTGATATTCTCTTCACCGTATCCTATTGAAGAAGTTTCTTATGTTGCACTTGCTAGTGTTCTTTTTACTAATGAAACCTTGACAGAAAGAGAACCTGTAAAAGAACTTCACGATAGATTAAAAGAACATCAACTTACAAGAGAAGGTAGGAAGAATTATGTTAAGAATTCAGGTTTTCTTTACATACGAACTTATGTGAGTGGAGAGAAACTTCTAAAGTACTTTGAAGAGAAACACGGAAAACTTACATCTAAGAAACTTTTTTCAATTCAAGTTAAAGAAAGTGAAAAAATTGGCGATTCTGAGGCTTTAAAAGATGAATCAAATACCAAACCCTTTGAAGGTAGGAGAAAATTCAATAATGGCCAAATATGTAAATCTCAGAGCAAATCTGAAACTGCTTTGAGAGAGAACTTGAGAAGTTTGGCTTGTGCTACTGTAAAAGGAAAACTTAATAGTTTCCTTAAAAAAGAAGTTAAATACTATGGAGAAGGTATTATTGGATTAATAAGAGAACTTTCTGATATGGTAGGTTTTCCTTTTAAGGAGTATAAGCAATATGATAAAGACGGAAATGTTATTGGAAAATACTATCAAATTTCTTTATCTCCTAACGAAAAAACTCCGATGGATATTTTCCTGTATGATAATAATCCTGAGTTTTTCTACTTCCAATCTGAAAATGCATTAAGACATTTACCTAAAGAATTTAGGTATATAGTCTCTTATACAAGTGATGGTAGACCTTGCCTTCACATTTCTTGGTTAATTAAGATTCTTTATTTTATAATTAGGAATTTTAAACCTGATTTTGATAGAACAAAAATCAGAGAATTGATTAAAAAATATCAAATTCACAATAAATACCTTTATACTCATTTTGAAGAAGTTTCTAATTATACAGTTATGTTAATAAAAGCACTTACAAAAAAGAAAGGAAAACCTGTAAGAGTTACAAAGTATATTCCTAAAGAAATAGTCTCAAAGTCAAAAGTTTGGAAAGCTATAAGAATGGAATTAGAAAGATTAGGATTTGTATTTAAACGGAAAAGAGGAGGATTGGTAGTTTGGTATGAAGGTATAAGTGAAGAAGAATTAAAGGAAACTTCTTTTAAAGGATTACCCCCTAATATTAGAAAAGCGTTGAATACCTTTTTTGAAGAGATAAAAGTTACTTGGTACGCTGAATGGGTAGAAAATGAACTTGAACATCAATGGGTTAAAAATATGTGGTATTGGGTTACTAAAGCTGTTGCTGATGTAGTAGATGAATGGGAAAAGTTATTTGGAAAGAAATTGCGAAGTTATGACTGGTTATGGTGGGAAGATAAAGGAAAGTTAATAAGTGCTAAATCTTATGTAATTACTAAAATGGTTGCTTAAACTTTGAAGAGGAGGTGTATTATGGGTTGGAGAAGACAAATTAGAGAAACAATTTATACTATGTTATTTTCACAGAACTCCTTTAGCGGTCGGAAGCCCCTCTTTTCAAAGAGGGGAGGAGACCGCAAAGACTTGAAATACAAGCTGTTGGAATTAAATTCAGAACTATGAAACGAATAATCAAGGTTAGACTCTATCCTACTGGAGAAGAAAGACAGAAGTTAAGAAGACTTCAATTAAGATGTAGCTACCTTTACAATCGTGTTAACTACATTTTGAGACAACAGTATTTCTCTTTTGGGAAAGTTAGAGTCAGCAACGGAGCTATCTACAGTTTAGCAAAAGACCTACCAGAGTATAAGTCTCTTCCCTCAGACATAGCACAAGAAGTTCTGAAAAAGCTCTCAGAAGACTGGAAGTCATTTTTGAAGCTCAAAAAATTAGAAGGGAAACTACCCTCCCACATAAAGAAAGTTTCTCCACCGAAATACAAGAAGAACCGAAAGAAAAACCAAACTATTCCAATGAATATCTATGTTAAGTGTAGCAGAAGCTACCGCTTAGGGAAGTTTTCCTTTGAACTAACAGTTCCGAAAGATATAAGCAGTAAAAGACTGAAGGTCAAAGCAAAATATTCTATTCCTTATGAGAACATTAAAAGTTTTGGTAGAGCCGAAGTATTCTGTAAAGCCGGAGAGTGGTGGTGCTATGTAACCGTTAATCTGGAAGAACCAGAAAAGAAACCGAGAGGAGAAAAGTTAGCAGGGATAGACCTTGGAATTCGCAACTTCCTAACTCTTGCGGTAGAAACCGATAACGGAATAGAAGTTTTCCAGTTTAAAAGCAGAGAACTAATCAAGGACTACAAGAGGTGGAACAGGAGAATAGCTGAGTGTCAGTCTGTTCTTAACAAAAGTGGAACTTACACTTCAAAGAGACTCCAAAAGCTATATGTCAAAAGAGACAGGAGATTAAAACAGTCCATTAACGCAATGCTCAACTATGTAGTAGAAATCTGCACTTCAAGAGGAGTTAAGAAAGTTTATGTAGGAAACTTAACGGGAATCAGGGAAGGTAAGGATTTTGGGAAACTAAACGTTCTCCTACACAATTTTTGGATAAGAGATTACGTAGTAAAGAGACTCAAAGAAAAGTTAACCTCAGCTGGAATCGGGTTTGAACCGATTCCAGAATACTATACAAGCTCAAAGTGCTTTAAGTGTGGTAGTTCTGTTAGGAGACCGCATCAACATTATGTAATCTGTCCTAATTGTGGGGAGGTAAACGCAGATTTAAACGGAGCTGTTAACATATTGAAGGGAGGGAAAGAAAATCTCTCCCTTGAAACTGTTTCCCTCTACCACTTCAAGTGGGTCAGAGGGAGAGTTAACAGCTGGATACCCGTTGCGACGGGAGAAGCTGATAAACCAGCTTGTAGTCCCCCAAGTAACCCCACGAAGGGTAGTGGAGACTACGAAATCCCCCTATTTCAATGGGGGTAGTTTAATTTGGAAGTATTATGATGAAATCCTTGAAAAGCACAAAGACAATAAGAAAAAGTTAGCTATTGCTGTTTTCAATTATTACACTACCGTAGACGATATTACAAGACTAATATAACCTGAATTTCTTGTGTTGATGACTTTAGTTTGTTAAATGCTGAAATGGAGGTAAGAATGGAAGTATGGTTAAATACAAAAAAGAAGTATTCAGACCCGAATAAAATTTTGAAAATTGCTAAATTTCTTCTTATGAAGAAAGGAGAAGAAAATAAAATTATTGCTATGTTGGCTGAAATTAGCCAAGTAAAGACTATAGAAGAGTTTGTTTCTATTCTTAATCGTTATGCACCGGAAATAAAACTTTATTGAGGTGAAATTGTGAAGTGGGTAGAGGTTAGTGAAAATCTATTTGTTAATCTTAACCTTGTTACGGATATATTTTTGGTGTTGGAAAAAGAAAAATATAGATGGGTTTTCTCTTTTGGAGATGAAGATTTTATTAAAGGAAAGTCTTTTGATAGTGAAAAGGAAGCAAGAGAATGGTTGAAAAATAATATTCTAAATGGATTTTAAAACTTTTATAAAGGAGGATAGAGTTATGGCAGGATTTAAAAAACTTGATTTGAATGAAATCAAGAAACTTCAAGAGCAATTCCAAAACCAGAAACAACCTCAATCTGACTACAGATGGGCTTCTCTTCCTGAAAAAGGAGAAACACTTAAAATTAGATTTCTCCCTCCTGTTGGAGAAATGAATCTACCTTTTTTCAAACTTTATAAACACTATCAAGTTCCAAGTCCTGAAGAAGGGACACTCAATTTTACTTGTCTTAAAACTTGGGGTCTTGAATGTCCGATTTGTAAAAAGATTGAAGAACTGAAAAGGAAGTTTGGAGACGAACTTGTTAGTCAATGGTTTGCTTCAATGAGGGGGTTCTTTAATATTTTAATTAAAGATGACCCTAATTACATTTCAGGACTTCCTTATATTCTTGGAATGCCTAAATCAGGAATTGTTTGGTTCTTGCAAACTATTGGAGATGATGAGGTAGGAGATATTACTGATCCTTATACCGGATTTTGGGTCAAAGTTACGAGACAAGAAAATAATCAACTTAGGTTTGATATTATCCCTAAACCATCTCCAATAGCATCTACTGATGATGAAATTAACCAGATAGCAGAGCAATGTTTTGATCTTACTAAGATTTGGAGACATCCTGATGATGAATATCTTATAACAGCTAATAAAATAGCTGAAAAAATTGAAATAGTTGTTAAGGAAAAAGCTGGATTACTTGATACAGGAACTTCTATTATAGAGTCTCCCAAGCAAATCAAACCTGAAACTACTTATGTAAGTAAGCCTACTCCAACTTCTCAACCAGTTGAATCTCAGGTTAAATCTAACCAATCTTCTGTTCAAAAGCCTCCAGGAGCACCAGAATGTTTTGGACAGTTTAATGAAGATGATACAAGATGTATGATCTGTATTCATGAAATAGAATGTAGACAAGCAAGTCAAAAAGGAGGATAAAATGTTTAAAATAGTTTATGTTAATCCTAACCTACCAGAAGATGAAAAAGAATACCTACAAAACAAGTATTCTCAATTATTAACCGATAATAAGATTATGGCTATTGTAGAGGTTGCTTCTGTTGAGCAACCTCTTTTACTTGATAATGAAAGGTTGGTAATCGATTTAAAAACTTTTGAAGCTATTATTGAGGATATTATTAATGCAATAGTAAGTAATGATCAGAAAAAGTTTGAAATGATAGTAAACCAAATTGTTAATGCTAAATTGAATTAAGAGAGGTTAGATATGGCTAAAAAGGATGTTGATATTTTTGAAACCAATTCTGCTTTGGATAAGGTTAAAGAATTGGCAAGTACTTCTACCCTTACTTATGAAACTGGTATATATCCTCTTGATGCTTTGTTATCAGGAGGGATTCATTCAGGTAAGATTTATGAAGTATTTGGTAAGGAAAGTTCTGGTAAATCTACCTTAGCACTTCACTTAGCTAAAGCATATTTAGACTTTTGGAAAGATGAAGGTAATGTACTTTGGATAGAGAGTGAGAGTGCTTTTGATGTTCAAAGGGCTGTTGCATTTGGAATAGATTTGTCTAAAGTATTAGTTCAAGAAGTGGAGATAGTTGAAGATGGGTTTGAGCTAATAGAGAAGGTTCTAAAGAAGGCTGAACAAGTAGGTAGGAAAGTGTTTATAGTGTGGGACACTATTGCTTCTTGTTCAACAAAGAAGGAGAAAGAAGACGGTCAGTTTGGAGGAGGAATATCTGAAAAAGCGAAAACAATAAGAAGTTTTTTAAGAAGAATTACTATTCCGTTAGGTAAGACTGATTCAGTATTACTCTTTGTTAATCAAGTGTATGATGTTATAGGTAGTTATACCAATGAGGTGGAAAGTCCCGGAGGTAGAGGTATTAAGTTCCACGCTTCTACCAGAATTTTAATAGAACAGAAAGCTCAGATTAAGAAGGTAGTTAACAATGTAGAAATTCCTATTGGGATTAAGTCCAAGCTTACTCTTAAAAAGAACAAACTAGGACTTCCAGGACTATCAACTACGTTAGTTATATTTGGAGAAAAAGGAATAGATAAGTGGGTTACCATAACAGATTTTCTTAAGCAATTACCTGAAGTTAAGAAGAGTGGAGCTTGGTTTACATTAGAACTACCTGATGGAAGTTCTATTAAGTTTCAGAATGAAAAGCTCTTAAAACAGAAGGTAGAGGAAAATCCTGAGCTAGAGGAATTTATTAAGTACCTCATCTATAAATACTATGCTGAGCTTTCTATGTTTATGAAAATCAAGTTTTATGATTGGCTAATAGAAATAGAAACTAAGTGGTATGGTAAGCCTATTACCCAACTAAATGAAGAGGAAGAAAAGTTATACGAGGTATTTAAAAATGTGAAGGATAATACATAGAAAGAAACTGAATTTAATTAGGTGGAGGTATAATATGAGGAGAAAGTTAGAAGAGAGTTTGAAAGGACATCTTGAAGAAATAGCTTCTTCAATAGCTTATCAAGCAAGTAAACCTGCACTTGAGATAGAAGTACAATGGCTTGAGGAGTTGAGAGAAAGATTTGAAAAGGTAATTCTAGCACTTCATAGGTATAAAGAAGGTGAAGAAACTGAAGCTAAGGAAATTCTTAAAGAGATAATTTGGTGATGAATAAAGAGGTTTAAAATGAGAGTAACTCTTAAAGATAAAATATGTTATATTGAAGGTTCTCCTTGGGAGATAAGGAGAGCTAAATCTATTTTAACTTGGAGGGATAAGAATACAGGATATTCTTACTATCTATTTAGAGAATTAGAGAAAAATAGGTTATTGGAAACTTATTGGGGAATTTACTTTTACTTAAAAGATTGGGTTAAACACGAGTTAGTTTTAGAGACTGATTACTACCCAATCTTGCTTAGATTGGGTAAAGTTCAACCCAAGTTAGTTAAAGAAATAAACCCTAATATTCTTCCGGGAATTACTTTATTTCCTCATCAAGTAATAGGAATTAGGAAAGCTCTTCTTTATAAAGTTGGTGTTTTAGAAATGGCAACTTCTTCAGGAAAAACTTTTACATTCATAGCTACTATTAAATGGATTTTGGAAAATGAAAAATCTGATGCTAAATTTTTGGTAGTTGTTCCTTCTGAGTTTCTACTTGAACAAACTTATAAGAACTTTTTGAAAGTAGGTTTTAATGAGGATCAGATTGGATTATTTTATGGTAAACGAAAAGAATTAAAACAAATAACAATAGGAGTAATAAATTCTATTAACCTTGCCTTTAAAAGAGAGGATTTGAATTTCTTTAATTGGCATAAAGATTTATATGGGTTAATTTTGGATGAATTTCACAGAGGACGTTCTGATTCTTACAAGAAACTTGTTTTAAACTCAATGCATGCTGAGTATATTTTGGGTTATACAGGTTCACCTTTTAAAGAATCAGTTGAAACTAACTTTGGCGATGCTATCATTCAGGCTATTTCAGGAGGAATAATTTATAGAGTAACTTTTCCTTATCTTGTTAAGGCTGGGTTAATATCACGAATGTATGTTTATTTTGAAAAACTTTCTGGTCAGTTTAACCAATTTCCTACCAATTGGAATTCTGTTTATGAAAAATATGTGGTAGAAAACAAAGAGCGTAATGAGAAAATTATTGAGTGGATTAGGTTCTTTCAAGAGTGGAAAGTTCCAACTTTAGTATTAGTTCAAAGGTTAGCTCATGGTAAAAAGTTACTTAACAGGCTTAACGATGACAAGTCAGTTTGTATATTTGGAGGAGGAGAGTGTTATATCTGTGAACATGGAGGGTTAGTTAACATAGGAGAAATAGATTACTCAGAACTTAAAAGGAAAGTAGAAAATGGAGAAATCCTTACAATTATAGCTTCTCAAGTTATGGATGAAGGAGTTGACTTGCCTGAAGTTGGAGCAGTTATAATGGCTGGAGCAGGTAAGTCTTCTATTAAACTAAAACAAAGAATAGGTAGAGGAGCTAGGAAAGGTTCTACTGGGGTTAGTTTCTTGCTTGATTTTAAAGATATTGGCCATGTTTACCTTTATGCCCAGTATAAGAAAAGGAAAAAGCTTTACCAAGAACAAGCTATTGAAGAGATAGATAATTCAATTGAGTTTAAGAAGAAGGTAATAGAAGTCTATGGAAAGGAGGGTAGTTAATGTTCAGTATTCTTGATTTAATTCCTAAAGATGTAGTAGAAAAACTTAAGACTTTAGAAGTTGAGGAATTACCAAGATATGTTAAATACATCAAAGAAGTTATTAAAGAAAAGGTAAGTACTATCTTACATTATAAAGATTATAACTTGAAAACTTTAAGTAAAATATCCGAATTTCCTACACAAGTAGGTCTATTCTGGGTAGGTCAACTTGATTCCAGAATGAAATTACAGCAGAATAGAAATGATCCTTTAGTAATTTATTCAGTTTGGAATAAAGATATATTTTTGTTTCCGACTATTGTATTTGATAGTCAGGAAAGTTTGGAGAAATGGTTAGACGAAGTAAGGAAAGATGATTATCCTTTTTTGTATAGAGATAAGAAGGTTTATTACTATGAGAATTTTTTACCATTAGGTAATGATACTTATAAGTCAATTTCTATTTTTTATCAAAAATTATACCCTTTGATGTGAGGTGTATAATGCCTTGTGTAGTATATAAAGAATTGGTTAGGAAAGGTAAGCAGTTGGTTTGGGTAGAAAAGATTTTAATTACGACTGATAAAGACAGAGTTGTTTACGATGGAGTTTTTGATAAGAAAAACGAGAAGATTCTCAATTGGATTGATAAATATGCTGATAATCCAGATGAGTTTAAAAGAAGACATAATCTTATATAATGAGGTGTACTATGTTAGATAAAATTCTTTTTCATACAGAAAAAGTTTTTGAAAGTATAGGTATGAAGAAGGAATGGCAACATAAAAGTCTTAATATGATTAGTTTTATAGGATTTTTAATTGGAGTAATAATTTCATTAACTTATCCTTTTAAGTATTCGATTAATGATTACTTTTTACTATGGGTTCTTAGAGGAGTTGGAGTAATTGTCATTGGGTTTATATTTCTGATGTTTTATTGTGCAATAGGAGTTTGTTTAGATGAAATTGATAGTGAAGACATTAGTCTTGCTGAATTAATTGGATTTTTAATGTTCCTTATGGCACTTTTTATAGTTTCAGTTGTATTAGGTAGTTGTGTCGGTGTTGAAGGAATATTAATTCTTCTTTTATTTCAGAAATTAGCTGAGATTAAAGTTAAAAATATCTATAACTTTTTAAGGAGGTAACTGATGTTAATTCCTGTTTTTACTACTTGGAATGTAAAGATTTTTGAGAAGTGTCCTAAATGTAATCAACCTTTGACTATCAAATATTCTGATGATGGTATGCCTTTCATAGCTTGTGATAATTGTTCTTACAAGAAAGAACTAATCCTATTTAAGAAATGCCCTAAATGTGGTAATCAAATGAAGTATATTCATAAATATAACAAGTTTAAGTGTGAGGGTTGTAATACTTGGTTTAAAGTAAAATTAGAAGAATCAGATACTCCTAATAGTAAAATTTTTCAGATATTGGAAATTCTTTTAAATAGAGAAAATTTTAAGGAAGTTAATATGGCAGAATACCTAAAAGATTCAATTGTCCATCTTCCAGATTCTAATAGTCAGGTAGAAATACGAAATATTTGGAAAGAAATATTTAGTGAATCTTTACAAAAGGAAATAATTGACCACATTCTAAACTCAGAACAATTTGAGAAAGGAATAGAGAAAAAGATAACAGAATATGTTACTAAGAAGTTAAGAGAACAAATTAGCATACAAGTAATTGATGATATAGTTAATGCTCTTAAAACTTATAAAACACTCTAAAGAGGTTATTATGCGTATTAATAGAAAGAAAGTAATAAAAGAATGGAATAAAACTTATTATACAAAATTTATCAATTATTTGATTAATAAGGTTCATAAAGACCTTGTTAATGATGGAAAGTTAACAATTCAATTCCAACAAATTGGTTCTCCAGAAGTAATATTAGAATTTGAAGTTTGGAAACAAGTTAAGAAAGGAATTACTTTAATATTGGAGTTTAAGGTAGTTTATATTGATGATTTAGCAACATTAGACGATTTGGAAAATGAAATTAAAATTCAAATGGAATTTAACGCTTTGGTAATAGAATCTAATGGTAGTATAGTAAGTTTTACTGATTTAGATGTGGTAGAAGAAGTAGTTTCAGAGAAAATCAAGAAGTCTATAAGTGAAACTGCTGAAAAAGAATTTAAAAGAATTTGTGATTACTTTGAAAGATTCTTAGAAGAGGATCAAGATGAACCTTAAGAATTTTTCTTTTGACTACAAAATTAAACCTTCTGATCCTAATGAAATTCAGATTTGCTGTCCTTTCTGTGAGAAGTCAGGTAAAACTCCCGATACTAAATACCACTTATACATTCACTTAAAGAAGAAGGTGTTCCATTGCTTTAGATGTGGTAAGTCTGGCAAGTTCAAAACCTTAAACCAACTTGTAAGAATTTTAACAGGTAAAAGTCCTAATCTATTAGAAAGTGATTGGGATGAAATTATTAAGGAAGCTTTAAGCTACTTTGACAAACCTTTCCATTTACCTGAAACATCTCAAGTTCAAGAAGTTTTAGATTTAAACATTATTTCCTATTCAGTTAGTAAAACTTTTACTCCAATAGCTTACAACTACCTTAAGAGTAGAAATCTAAGTGATTCTGAAATAGAGGAATATCAGATAAGGGTTGGTAAGTCTTACCAAGTTGATAACAGAACTATAAGGAAGTGGAAGGGTAGGGTTTTATTTCCATTCTTTGAAAATGGTCAAGTTATTTACATAGTGGGTAGAACCTATACCAATCAAGAACCTAAATACCTCAACTCTAAAGGTAATCGTAGAGACAAGTTATTTCCATCAAGAACTTTCAAAACTTCTGAAATCATAGTTTGTGAAGGTATATTTGATGCAATTAATGCTAAAAGGACTACTGGGATATACAGCGTGGCTACTTTAGGCAAAGAAATAACAGAAGAACAAGTCAATATTATGATAGAAAATGGAGTTAAAACAGTTTACTTAGCACTAGACCCTGATTTAACTATTAAGGAATGGCAAAAAAATATTTGGAAATTCTTGGTTAAAGGTTGCAAAGTTTATCCTATTTTATTACCACAAGGATATGATGTAGATTCGATAAGTAGTAAATTTCCTTATTACTTAGATTTAGCTTTAAAGAAAGACTACTTATCAATTCTTCTCTTTCAACCTGAATTTCTCCATCGATTGACTTTAGTTTAATAAATCTAAATCAGGAGGTAAGCTATGAGTATTATAGAAAAGTTCTATTTACACAGTTTGGTTTCAAAAATTCTTAAACCGTTATTTGCTAGGAGGTCGATATGAGTCTTAGAAAGAAAGTATTTGTTAAGTCAAATAAACCATTAATGGATTTAGGAAAGGTTAGGAGTAATGTATGGGAAATTCTTGAAACTCACCAGAATGGTTTTGTAGTAGAAGCTTCTCAATTTCAAATTGAAGTATTAAGAAATATGGGGTTTGAAGTTTTGGAAAGTGTAGATGAGGAGGAGGTTTAAGATGAAGGAAATTCACATAGGAGTATCTGAAAGAGGGTGTTGTTGGGGTATTATTGAAAATGGAAAAGTATTGGAAGAAGGTGAATTTGAATTAGAAGGTAAGAAATTGAGAAGAGATCGTCGGGCTAGATGGGATAAAGAAAAAGGAGTGGTAGTGAGAAATGAAAATGGAGATGAAGTTATTTATGACGGATTTTTCCTAATTATTCGAGAAGATAAAACTGGTGAGATACTTACTAATGTTTTTGGAAAAGCAAAAATATATCCTGTTGATTATTATCCTTTCCTTGTCTCACTTCTTTCTTTGACTGATGAAGAAAGGAATGTTTTAGTTTCTAAATTAGATGATTTGGTAAATAACTTTATTGAAAAGTATATAGAGAAGGAGGAGTAAATGGAATTAAGAAAAATCATTCAAGATGCTATTATTCTTCAAGACAATCTTAATAAGACTATTGACCCTAATTGGAAGCAAAATAGGAATTTAATAGATTGGGTTATAGCTATTAATCAAGAGTTTGCTGAACTGATGGATTCTTTAAATTGGGCTTGGTGGAAAAAGAATAATCCAAATATTAATAATGTTAAGGTTGAATTGGTTGATATACTCCATTTTCTTTTGTCTTATATGATTCAATATGCAGAAAAGATAAATATGAGTTTTGAAGATTTGGTAACAAGGATAGATTGGGCTTTCCAAACTGATCCTGTTGAAAAAACTCCTCAAGCCATAATGAAGTTATATAGAAACTTTCTTTTCTTTACTGAAGCATCCGAGTTTTCACCAGATTCTATTTACATTTCTATTATATGGAAACCTTATTGCAAAATGGTTAGAGCTTTTATGAGTGAGGAAGAGTTATTTAAGATGTATTTCTTTAAGAATGCTTTAAATAAGTTGAGGAAAGATTTTGGTTATAAGGAAGGTAAATATCAAAAAATTTGGAACGGTAAAGAAGATAATGAGGTAATGACAGAGTTAATGAAGAATCTTGAAGAAGTTAATTTTGAAACTGCTTACAATTTATTAAAAGAAGAATATTTGAAATATGGAGGTAGAAGATGAATCTATTTCATAACTTTGTTGTTTGGTTTGTTAGGTTTTTTGCACTTATATCTTATTGGGTTTGTTTATTCTTTATCGGAAAGATTTATGGTGTTGTTCATGCTATTCTTCTTATGGTATTTATGGTGCTTTTATTAAGTTATTTCATTGTTAATGATGAAGATATTGAAAATAATGGTTGGGTTATTGTATTGGCAATAGTGCTTGTTGTGTTTTTACCTGTTTTTGCTTTTGATGAAGAGATTTTTAACTATAATGAGTAGGAGGTTATTTTAATGAGTGAAACCTACCATTTTATAGATGGTAATTATCTTATGCATCGTTCTATTCACAAAGGACAAGGATTAACTCACAATAACATTTTTACAGGAGGAGCTTATATCTTCCTTAGAACTCTTTTCTCTATTGGAAACTTATCTAATATAGTAGTAGTCTTTGACGGAGGTCACTCTAAGAGAAGGAAACAATTATTAGAAACCTACAAAGTTAAGGAAAAATATGATGACGAGTTTAGACAACAATTTTCAACTACTCAAAAAATTCTTAAAGAAATATTACCTGTTTTAGGTGTAGCTATGGTTCAAATTCCAGAACAAGAAGCTGATGATGTTATTTATTGGTTAGCTGTAAAACATTATCAGAATAAGTCAACAGTTCATACTGATGATGAAGACTACCTTCAATTGTTACAATGGAGTGTTAAAATCCACAGACCTATGAAAGGAGAGTATTACGAATCTGAACAAAACTTTATAGATAAATATGGTTATCATCCTAAATACCTAGCTTTAAAGAAATCTTTAATGGGTGATAGTTCAGATAATATTCCTGGGGTTAAAGGAATAGGTGATAGGAGGGCTACTCAAGTTGTTAAGGAGATGTTTAAGCTAAACTTAGAACCTGAAGTTCCCAACTTGGAGATTTTAGTTAAGCAAAAGAAAGAATCTTGGGCTAAGAAGATATTGGATAATCTTGATATAGTGGAAAGGAATTTAAAGTTGATTGATTTTAGATATGTTGATTTAACTGATATTGATATCCAGTTGGACTTTGCTAAGAAAGATTTGATGTTAGCTACTAAGTTGTTTAATAAGTATGGGTTTAAAAGTCTGTTGTCTAAGTTGGTGGATTTGTAATAACTATTGGAAGGAGGTGAAGATGGAACTAATAAGAGAGTTGTTAGATTTATTAGACCAGTTAGAAGAAGCTAATCAGATTAAAAAGCAAACTCAAGGTTTATGGGATCAGATATTAAGCCATATGGTTAAGTTGTACCTTTTTGAGAAAGATGACGATAGGAGAAAACACATCAAGGATATTACAGTTTGGGCTAAAGATATTTTGAGAAAGCTTAAGAGGAGTAGTTCTAATATCTCTTATGGTAAATTGTATGATTGGTATGATTTAGATAAGATTGAAGAAAACATTAGAGAGGAAATTCTTTACTGGAAATCTGAATATCCAATTGAACCAGTTAGGAGTGATAACGAAGTTATTAACATCGTTAAGACTAAGATGATGAAGTTGTTAAAATGTCTAAATGATAAGAATATAAATTGCATTCTCAATTGGAGAGATCAAATAAAAGATGATTTAAAAGTTTGATAAATAACAACTAACAAAGAGGTTCAGAATGAATGAGAAACCCAAGCTCTACTCTAAGGAGTTTCAATTTCAAGTCTTGTGTGCAATAGCACAAGATCCTGTTTTTAGACTTGATTTTTTACCACTTCTTGAACCTTCTATGTTTGAGTTTCCTTATGACCTATTTCTTAGGTCAATACAGTTAGTTACATCTGATGTTGAGTTAAATAGTGCTAAAGTTTTAACTGATATAACTACTACAATTAGTCAATTAGGGTTAGATGATCAGAAAAAGGAAATTCTTAAAGAAGCTAAAAGAATCTTTAGAGAAAAAGTAGATGCAACTTATGTTAAAGAAAAAGTTATTGATTTTCTGAAAGAAATTGAGATTAAATCTTTACTTCCTGAATTGCCAAGGTTAGTATTAGAAGGTCAAATGGGTTATATATTTAACAAATTTGAATATATAGCTTCGATAGGTGCTACAAGTCATAATGCTGTTAGTTTGGGAGATTTAGACCAAGTTAGAGAAGAAATTAAGAAAAGGTATTCACCTGATACTTTAGTTTCAACAGGATTTCCCAAGTTGGATAATATATTTTATGGTGGTTTTGCCCCTGGAGAGATTCATGTAGTTCAAGCACCACCTAAATCTGGAAAATCTGCTTTAGGTGTTAATACTGGTTCAATAAATATACTTCTTGAGAAAAAAGTTTTACATATTACACTTGAATTAACTCACCATGAAGTTTTAATGAGATATATACAAAGAATAGCTAATGTTACTTATGTAGATATTCTTAAGATGAATAATGATGAATGGGAAATGTTAAAAGAAAGAGTTTTTAATCAAGTGTTAAAAGACAATCTTTATGTAATTTATTATCCGGAAAAATCTGCAAGTGTTTTAGATATACAGAGCTGGTTAGTGAGACAAAAGGTTTTAAGAGAATGGAAACCTGATTTTATTATTGTAGATTATGATGATTGCTTATTACCTACTACGGGTGGTAAAGATAGCTTGTATGAGGATTCAGGTGATATTTATTCAGATTTAATTAAGTTAGCTGTTAAATGGCAAGTTCCAATTTTAACTTTCTCACAACCTGTTAGAGATGCTTGGAATAAACCAGATAAAGGGGAAGTAATAGAACCTAATGACCTTGCACATTCGGCAAGGAAAGCCCATAGAAGTTGGAGTATTAGTTCATTAAACTTTAAAACTGGTTCTGAGGAAGGATTCTTTTATCTTGGATTCAACAGAAGAGGTAAGAGTGGAGTAAGAATTCCTTTGAAGAGAAAACTTGATGTTATGTATATAGGAGAAATACAATCGTGAGTGGAGGAGGATAATAATGGTTAAGTATGTTCAAGTATTTCCAACTGAAAAACTACTTTCGACTATTCTTATAGGATATAGGCAAATAACAGGAAATCCTTTGGTTTTAACAAAGTATCTTTCAAATATTGAAGTTTGGATTACTGATTCACTAAAAGAAGGTTTGAAAGAAGTAGATATTAATTTACCTCTAAATGAAAAATGGAAGTTTGGTATGTATGATGAAAAGACTTTTTATGTTAAAGGAAGTAACGATAAAAATTTTGTAGTTGAAGTGAAATAAATTTTTGGTGAGGTGTAAAATGAAAAAGTATTTATTAGTATTATTAATGTTAATAGGGGTGATAACTCCCTATTCTTGTTCTTGTGTTCCAAAATCTTGTTCTAATCACTTTGCTAATATTAGTAGAGATTTTGGTGATACTTGTTTTAGAGTAAGACTTTATTCCGGAGGAAAAGTTGTGGCTGAGTATTACACAGAGTATCCTAATACAATGCAAAATAGTGATGGTTGGCAGTTTGAAGATGCTGAAGGAAAATTTATAAGACTTTCTGGAAATGTTGAAATAGTAGAAGTTTCAAGAAGGTATTGCTTTAAGCAATAATTATCTATCTGATAAATTGTAAGTAAAGTGAGGGATAAGATGAACTCCAGATGCGAAACCTGTAAGCTTTATAAACAATGTAAAACTCATTTTGTTAAACCGAGAGGTAATTTAGAAAATCCTAATATTATAATAATAGGAGAATCCCCTGGAAGAACAGAAGATTTTGAAGGAAAACCTTTTGTAGGTAAATCAGGTAAATTATTGGAAGAGGTATTTAGGCTTTTCAATAAGAAATTTGAAGAAGTTTGCTATATTACTAATGTAGTTAAGTGTTGCCCTTATGCAGACCCATTCAATCCTAATAAAGGAGTTAGACCTCCTACTGATAAGGAAATAGAATGCTGTTTACCTTACCTATTAGAAGAACTAGAAAAGTTTAAAGGCAAAGATGTAGTTATAATGCCTTTAGGTAATACTGCTTTGAAAGGATTGGGTATTCGAGGAAAAATTACTGAACTTGTAGGTAAGGAGCTTGAATGGAATGGATTTAAGGTTATACCTAACTTTCATCCTGCTGCTGTTCTTAGAAATCCTAAATGGAAGCAAAAATTTATATCTGTATTTGGTAAGGTAATAGATAATAGACAAATGGAATGGGAAAATCTTATTAAACCTTTACAACCTAAAAAAGCTATTAACTTCTTACAAAAGAAACTTGAAGAAAAACCCGAATGGTTTTGTTTTGACATAGAAACAAATGGGCTTGATCCTTTCAAGGATGAAATTATAATGCTAACTTTTAGTTTTCCTGATGACCCTTATGGTTATGTAGTTCCTTTATATCAAAAAGACCCTTTACCAGGAGATAATTATGATATTTTTAATGTTGTAGTAGATAATATTTCTAAGCAAAAGGTATTACAACTTACAAAACAGTTATTAGAAACTATTCCTGTCATTGGGCATAACATTAAATTTGATTTAAAATTTATGGTAACTAAAACAGGTTTGGATTTATCCAAAGTTAAAGTAAAAGACGACACATTATTTTTAGCTCATTTTGTATTTAATAAGGTTCAACTTGGAGAAACTTTACAACTTAAAGATATAGCTGTTAAGGTGTTAGGTTTAGATGGTAGATGGGATGAAGAGGTTAAGGAATATTTAAAGTCAAGGTATCGTTTAAAGAAAGATAGACATTATGGAAATATTCCAACTTCTTTACTAATCAAGTATGCCGGATTTGATGTCCTCTTTACTAAAGAGATTTATTTAGTGCTTTCTGAGAGAGTTAAAGTATTTAACTGTGACGAGATTAGGGAAGCTCTTAATAAGGCTACAATTATGATAGCCGAGTCTGAAATAAAAGGAGTTAAGGTAGATAAACAAGTTAGAGATTTTCTTGACTATAAATATCAGTCTGAAATAGAAAAAGCTGAAAGAGAGTTGCAGGAATTACCTAAAATTAAGGAATGGAAAGAACTAAGAAGAGTATCTTGGTTTAATCCTTCTTCTCAAAAACATCAAAAGGAAGTAGCATTTAAAGTCTATCAATTACCTGTGGTAGAAACAACTCAAAAAGGACAACCTTCCTTAGGTAAGAATGCCATTAATACATATCTCTCCTCTCTTCCAGAGGATTCAGAAGAAAAACGATTTATAGAATTGTTTTACAGAATAAAACTTTTCAAAAAATTGAAGTCAACTTATATAAATGGGTTTATAAGTAGTATAGACGAGTTAGGAATGTATCACCCTGAATTTAATATAGCAGGAACAATAACGGGTAGATGGTCATCAGGATTTCATACTGTTGCATCAAAGTCTGACATTAAGAGGATGTTTGTTAGTAGGTGGAAGGATAAAGGTGGGCTTATAGTTAGTTTTGATTACTCCCAGCTTGAGGTTAGGGTTGCTGCAAGTCTTGCTAATGAAACCAAACTTATAGATGCTTATAAGCAAGGGATAGATGTTCATAAAAGAACTGCATCTATGATATTTAATAAACCAATGGAAGAAATTACTAAACAAGAAAGGAAGATTGCTAAAACCGTTGTATTTGGAATTCTTTATGGTAAAACAGCTAAATCCCTTGCGGAAGATTTTAATATTAGTTTAGAAGAAGCTGAGAAATGGGTAGAGAATCTTTATGGAGGGTATACAAATCTTAGAAAATGGATAGAGAATCAGCACAGGTTTGTTTTAGCTAATGGTTTTGTTGTAACAGCATTCAATAGAGTTATTCCAGTTCCAATGGCTTTTGAGTCTGATAAGTGGAAGAAAGAGGAAGCTAAGCGTAAAGCTGTTAACTATCCTGTTCAATCATCGGCTTCTGATTTAACTACTACAAGTGCAGTTAGACTTTGGGAGAATATGAAAAAATTAAATCTGAAGTCTGTTCTTATAGGAACTGTTCACGATGCTATTGTTATAGATGTTTATCCTGGAGAATTAATTACAGTTTTTAATCTTGTAATAAAGAATGCTGAGATTATTCCAATAAGGATTTATGATTGGTTAACTTGTCCTATTAGGATAGATGCTACTATGGGGGATGGAAGTTGGTTTGGAGGAATAGAATGGGAAAGAAAGGTGATTACTCCAGATTGTCTTGAATTGGAAGGAACAGGATTTGTAAGAGATTTATTAATGTTTAAACAATTAATAGAAATGAGTCATAATGTTGAGGTTGAAAAGATTAATGAAGAAGATTTTGATGAACCTGCAATTGATCAATTCATATATTCACCAAAGAAAGAAACTTGGAGGGTAAAGATATGGAAGTGAGAAATTGGAAAGACATATTTCCTAAAGAAAACAGATATTTTGAAACTGAGAATGGAATACTCTATTGTGGAGATTGTTTAGAAATAATGAAGAAATTTCCTGAAGAGAGTGTAGACTTGGTTGTTACATCACCTCCTTATTTTGTAGGAAAAGAATATGAAGATAAGGAGAAGACTCTAGAAGGTTATCAAAAATATCTTAATATGCTTTTAAATACTTTTACTCTTACTGAAAGAGTGCTTGTTAAAGGAGGAAATCTTTACATAAACATAGATGATGCTCATACCTCTCTCAAATCTGTTTTTAAAAAATCTATTGTTCTACCTACTCATGCTTATTTAATAGTTAATTTAAATAAAATCTTTGATTACAAAGAAATGATACTTTGGAAAAAGATTAGAGGAAAACATGCAAGTGGTGGTGCTAATAGGTTGTTAGGGAGTTATGGACGATTCCGTTCCCCTGGTTGTATTCCTATAGTACAAGAAGTTGAATATATTCTCTGGTTTAGAAAGGCTGGAAAAAGAAAAAATATCACAGATGATCTAAGAAAGAAATCAGCTTTAACTCCAGGTGAATTCAAAGAATTTGGGATGCAAATTTGGGAAATTAAACCAGAAAGAGCTAAGAAAATAGGTCATCCTGCACCTTTTCCGGTTGAGCTGGTAATTAGAATAATTAAAATAGGGAGTTTTGTTGAAGATATAATTCTTGATCCATTCTTTGGAAGTGGAACTACAGCAGTAGCTTGTGAAAAGTTAAATAGGAGATGGATAGGAATAGAAATTGATAGGAATAGAAATTAATGAGAAATATTGTGAAATAGCTAAGAAGAGAATAGAGGAGGTTAAAGATGTTGGTTAAAAATATTAATGAAGCTCTTAAAGAATTCACTAATGAATCTAAAGCAAGAGAAACTTTGAAATTGATTTCTCAAGTATTTTCAATTAAGAATTATTTGATAATCGGTGGTTTTGCTTTGAGAATATACGATAGAAATGCAAGACCTTTAACACCTGACATTGATTTGCTGATTTCTCTAAAAGCAGGGAATGAATTAGACGAGTTCATTAAACAAGCAAAATTAATTGATAAACACTACTTTCAAGATGCAGAGTGGATTATTCTACAGGTAAATGGAGTAGATGTTGATATTAAAGTAGAATCAAAAAATTACGAGAGAGAAGCATTGAATAATCCTAATATAGTTAACTATGAAGGAAGTAAGTTAGCGGTTGTTAAACCTGAATATCTTGCCTTGATGAAGTTAGATACTATGAGAGACAAGGATGAACAGGATTTAATGGTAATATTAGGTTGGAAAAATTTTGATATGGAGAGGTTTGAAGAATTGGTTAGAAGATACCTACCTGAAAGATTGGAAGACTTGGAACAATTGAAGTTAATAGCATTGTGGAGAAAACAAGGTAGATTTTAAGAAAAAGGGTTGACATTTCCTCCTAATCTGGTTATATTTAGAGAAAACGGATTAGGAGGTGAAAAATGAAAGTAATTCTTAGTAAAGTTACTAACCAACATAGAGAGGAAGTTGTTGACAAAGAACTTCTAATCAATCCAAAAGAAGGTAAAATTTGGGTTGAAGAGCTGAACTGTTATTCATCAATTGATTTAGGAATGGGAACTTGTAGATGTGTGTCTCATCCGTTGTGGAACGATCCTTACGAAATTTCCCCTGATGGAGCAAGGGAGTTAGTTAAGAAGGCTTATCAAGATGGTTATATTGATGAAAAAGAACTCCAAGAAATTTTAGATCTTATTGACAAGACAGAAATGATAGCTAAAGAATTAGAGGAACAAAAAGAAAAATATTACAAGAATAACCCTATCCAACTCCTTCTTGACCATTTTGGTATTAAAAGTAAAGAAGAACTTGAGAATTACATTCTTGGTTGTTATAAACTTGGTATCAATCCTCTTCCTCCTCTTCGCAAAGTACTAAAAGAATATGGTTGGGATATATTCTATTTCCATCGTGGAAGGGATTTGAATGGTGATCCTGAACCACTTGTTGGTATTTGTGGAAAAACAATAGGTTGTTTTGTTTGGTGGGACGGTGAATGGGAAGAACAACCTGTTGAAGTTATTTTAGAAGTTGGAGATGGATTGGATTATGATAGTTTTGAGTCTGAAAATGAAAATATTGAGTATGTTGACCCAACAGCGGAAGTAGATTTCATTCCTGAAAACGAGTAAGTAGTTCTTTTTAAAGTCAAGAACTATAACAATTTTAATTCTCATAAATGGAGGTGTAGATATGAAAGTAGCAATCACATCAGCATTTATTCCAGTACAGGGAAAATTTAAGTTTAAAATTATTTCAAAACAAGATGCTATTAGTCTTATTAAGACAAATGAGTTGGTTGGTATTTTTACAGGACATCAAACTGTGAAAATTTTGGGGTTGAAACCTGTACAAGGAAGACCTGTTTATAACCCTCAACCAGATCATATCCAACTTTGGATTAAACCAAAAGGAAGATTAGAGTTTGGGAAAGAATATACAATTGAAGAGATAGAAGAAATTGGTTATGATATTTGGGTTGCTGAACCTTTATTGTAATAAGTTGTTAAAGTAGAAGGAGGGATTATGAGAGTTCAGAAGCGTGGGATTAGAAATGGAAAACAGAGGATTGTAATAATATTTTCAGATAAGTTCCAAAAATGGCTATCAATCCCGTTCTCTATAGCTGATGAATGCATCAATAACATAAGAAAATGCAAGAATGTTGATGAAGTCAATAAAATCCTTAGATTCTATGGTCTTTCTGAAATTCCTCCACAGGAAGTCTATGCTGTATCTCTTGAGAGTCATATTCATAAATTTCTTCAAAGAAAACCAAAAGAGTTAGATTATGATGAACTTTATCAAGAGTTATTTTTAAAAGGTTTGGAACTTCTTAACTCTCCACAAGTTAGGATTTTATCGGAATTTCAGAAATGGAAATATATTAAAACCTGTCTTCATAATCATATTAAATCTTTGATTAGAAAAGAACAAGAGAAAGAGCTTCCACTTTCAGATGTTGTGGAAGCTCAAGAACAATTATCTTTTATGGAAAGTGTTATATCTCCATATTCAAATATAAGCAAATATCCTTTTTATGTAAAGTTTATAGAACCTGAAATGTATGCAGTTTCAAGAGATTTATTAGAGAAAATAATGGCTTGGGCTGAAACCCAAGATGAAGGGACAAAGGTATTTTTTGAAGAATATTTTAATCCAAGTCCTGAAGTATTGGAATATATGGAAAGGCAAGTTAATAAAGGAACTTGGAAAAATAGAAAGTTTGAACCTTTATTCTTAGCAAAAGTACTAACTGAAACAGGTAAGTGGAAGTATAAAGACGGTAGAGATAAGTGGTTGAAAATTAGAAGAAAAATGATTAGGGATTTAGGGTTGGCTTTTTAGTCAACCCTATTTTTTCCATCTCTTGTAAAAACAACAAAAAGGAGGGATAATGAAAATTCTTTATTATTCCGATATTCATTTTAGGGAAAAAGGGTCATTTATTCCTTGGAACAGGCAAGAGAATCGCTTCACAAAGGAGTTAAATCGTATCTTAAATTCAATGTACTGGTTATCAGAGATTGTAGAGGTTGAAAAACCTGATTTATTACTTTGCTTAGGAGATATATTCAACAATTTGGTAATC
>Ga0256838_1000050_pt1 | contig 89669 bp, 94 predicted proteins | sample 4571419metaG_FD_185978 | JGI IMG/M metagenome (GOLD analysis project Ga0256838, IMG submission 185978) | Hydrothermal vent microbial communities from Guaymas Basin, Mexico - 4571-419 | ecosystem: Environmental > Aquatic > Marine > Hydrothermal vents | place: Mexico: Guaymas Basin | collected... | reverse complement strand
CGGAGATAACGTTACCTTTGAGGTAGAGCTTTTAAAGCCTGTAGCTATTGAGGAAGGACTCAGGTTTGCTATCCGTGAGGGTGGTAGGACTGTCGGTGCAGGCGTTGTTACCGAAATTCTTGACTAACTAAGTAAGTCTATTAACGGGGAGGGAGTTTCCCTCCCTACCATTAAAACACCATAAAAGAGGTAGGAGCGTAAAGATGGCGAAGAAGGGACCACGCGAGGTTATACAGCTTGCCTGTACAGAGTGTAAGAGGAGAAACTACTCTACGACAAAGAACAAGAGGAACACTCCCGACAGGCTTGAGCTCAGGAAGTACTGTCCCTGGTGTAACAAACACACCTTGCACAGAGAAGTGAAGTAGGATATATTTTTCTCTGCAGGTAGGCCAGTAGCCCAATTGGTAGGGCTCCGGACTCCAAATCCGGCGGTTGGGGGTTCGAGTCCCTCCTGGCCTGCCATTTATTTTTATTTAACGAAGAAAAAAATTTGTTAAAATCCACCTGTCAATTCCTTAAAAACCCCTAAAAGAGCTAAAGAGGTTTACCATGTCTCCCGTTAAATTTTTAAAGGAAGTAAAGGAAGAGCTTGATAGGGTCACGTGGCCGAGCAAAGAGGAGGTTGTAGAGGCAACCATAGGGGTAGTTATCTTTTGCGCCTTCGTAGCGGTCTACTTCTGGGCACTTGACCTAATCTTCTCAAAGGCACTTGAGCTAATAATCGCAAAGTAAGGAGAAACCAATGGCAGAGAAAAGGTGGTACAGCCTCCACGTCCAGTCCGGCTTTGAGCACAGGGTTAAAGCCAACATACTTAAAGCTCTAAGAGAGGCAGGCCTTGAGGATAAGGTAGAGGAGATTTTCATTCCGGCCGTTGAGAAGGTCGTATTTAAAGTTAAGGGGAAGGAAAAGGGGGAGCTCCCCCTAAGAAACGAAGAACCCCGAACTTTTGAAGTTGAGGGGGAAGAGGGTAAAAAGGTCGTCTTCAGAATTGAAGACGGCAAGGTGTGGGTTGAGGAGTGCCAGTGTGAGAAGAAGAAGTGTGAGCCCGACAAACCCATAGAGAAAATCGGCCAGAAGATTAAGTGTCCCGAAAACAGAGTTGAGGCAAAGATAGAGCTCCGCGACCGCCTCTACCCCGGCTACATCTTCATAAAGGCCGAGCTCAACGAAGACCTTCAGGGTTTAATAAGGAGAGTCCCGAGAGTCCTCGGCTTCGTAAGTGCCGGAGGAAGGCCGGTAGTAGTTCCCGAGAGCGAAGTTCAGGCAATTAAAGATAGGTTAAAGAAAGGAGTTCCGAGGGTCAGGAAGCTCAAGTACGAAATCGGCGACAAGGTCAAAATCAAGGAAGGACCCTTCATCAGCTTTGAAGGGACGATTTCAGAGATTGACCCCGAGCACGGAAAGCTTATAGTTTTGGTGAACATTTTTGACAGACAAACACCGGTTGAGCTTGAGTTTGACCAGGTAGAGAAAATAAGCTAATCGGAGGAAGTCATGGCAAAGAAGGTAGTAGCTGAAGTTAAGCTGCAGCTACCTGCCGGAGAGGCCACTCCAGCGCCGCCGGTCGGACCTGCACTCGGTCAGCACGGCGTTAACATCATGGAGTTTGTAAAGGCCTTCAACGCAGCCACTGCAGACAAGAAGGGACTCGTAATCCCCGTAATCATCACAATCTACTCAGACCGCTCCTTTGACTTCGTTCTCAAGACTCCTCCGGCCTCAGTTCTCATCAAGAAGGCCGCAGGTATTGAGAAGGGAGCCCACATGCCCAAAAGGGAGTGGGTAGGACAGATTACAAAGGAGCAGCTCCGCCAGATTGCAGAGACCAAGATGCCCGACCTCAACTGCTACGACATTGAGACCGCAATGAAAATCATCAAAGGTACTGCAGAGAACATGGGAGTAAAAGTAGTTGACTAACCCCAAAACCTACCACCGGTAAAGGTGGAAGGCTAAAAAGCCGACAGGAGGTAGAAGATGCCAAAGCACGGAAAGAAGTACATGAACGCCTTGGCGCTCGTTGACAGGAAGAAGCTCTACCCTCTCAAAGAGGCCATTGAGCTTGTAAAGAAAATGGCCGACGTAACAAAGAGGAACTTTGACCAAACTGTTGAAATGGCCGTAAGGCTAAATGTTGACCCCAAATATCAGGACCAGATGGTAAGGGGAAGCGTTGTGCTGCCCCACGGACTCGGTAAGGAGAGGGTAGTTGCGGTAATTGCTCAGGGAGAGAAGTTAAAGGAGGCCCAAGAAGCTGGAGCCGACTACGTCGGAGGGGACGACCTCATCCAGAAGATTCAGCAGGGTTGGCTTGACTTTGACGTTCTCATTGCAACTCCCGACATGATGGGTAAGGTGGGTAGGCTCGGTAGGATTCTCGGTCCGAGGGGATTAATGCCCAACCCCAAAACCGGAACAGTTACTTTTGACGTAGCAAAGGCCATTAAGGAAGCAAAAAGCGGTAAGGTTGACTTTAAGGTTGAAAAAGCCGGTATCGTCCACGCTCCAATCGGAAAGGTCTCCTTTGACGCCGAGAAGCTCTACGAAAACGCAGTAGCCCTCATGAAGGCAATCCTGGCAGCAAAGCCTTCAGGAGCCAAGGGACAGTACGTTAAGAGCATTGCAGTTGCTGCAACGATGGACCCGGGCGTTAAGGTTGACATCTTTGACGCCGTCAACGCCGCACAACAAGCCGAATAGGGTTGACACCTGACAAATTTTCCATAGAATTACCGCCAGCGCTGACTGGCCGGTTGAAGAGGGTAGGTGCACAGGCTTAAACGCTCTTAAAGGGCGGCCTACTGAGACTGGGAGAGAGTCCTTTACTACCTTCCACTCTTTCCCGCCAAACTGTGCCCTCCCTCTTCAATCACGCTCAAACCCCCATAGGAGGGAGTCCGTTGAAAACGAGAAAACATAAAGAGCAGATAGCAAAGGAGCTGAAAGAAAAGTTTGAGAAAGCTCCTCTCGTTATCCTCACAAACTTCCAAGGTATGACCGTTGCAGAAACCAACAAGCTCAGGCGTAAGCTCAGGGAGGCAGGAGCCGAGTACAAGGTAGTTAAGAACACCCTCATGAGGTACGCCTACCCGGGAACTCCCGTTGAGCAGATTAAGGACGCCTTCGTAGGACCCACTGGAATCGTCTTTGCCTTTGAGGACATCGTCGCAGCCGCCAAAGCCCTCAAGGAGTTTATGAAGGGAGACGGCAAAGAGGAACCGAAGCTCAAGTTTAAGGCTGCGGTAGTTGAGGGCAAAGTCGCCGACTACGAGATGATTAAGCAGCTTGCAGAGCTCCCCTCAAGAGAGGAGCTCCTCGGACAGCTCGCCTTCACCCTCAAGTACCCGGTTAACGCAATGGCCTGGAGCCTTGAGAACCTCTTTACGAAGCTCGTTACCGTACTTGAGAACGTTAAGGCCGAAAAAGAGGGAGCAGCCTAACTTTTGCCCAATAAACCACTAAACATAAGGTAAGGAGGAAGTAAGATGGCCGAAATCACAAAAGAGCAAATCATTGAAGCTATCAAGAACATGACAGTCCTTGAGCTCGTTGAGCTCATCAACGCTATCAAGGAAGAGTTCGGCGTTTCCGACATGCCCGTAGTTGCTGCAGGTGCAGTTGCCGCTCCCGGTGCTGCAGGCGGAGCAGCTGCAGAGGAGAAGACCGAGTTTGACGTTATCCTCAAGTCCCCCGGTGCCAAGAAGATTAACGTTATCAAAGTAGTAAGGGAGATTACCGGACTCGGACTCAAAGAGGCTAAGGCTCTCGTTGACAACGCTCCAAGCCCCGTTAAGGAAGGAGTTTCCAAGGAGGAGGCCGAGGAAATCAAGAAGAAGCTTGAGGAAGCCGGAGCCGAGGTAGAGATCAAGTAACACTTGAAACTCTGTTCAGGTAGGAATATAATTTACCAGCTGGGAGACTGCCTTATGGGGTAGTCTCCCTTCTGCTATTTAACCCCAAAAACTCTCGCAGGAAGAGGAGACTATGGGAAAAATCCAAAAAGCAACCCCCACGCCGCAAAAAGAAAGAATAACCTCACTTCCGAGGAAAAGTTTCGCAAAAAGGGAGGAAAACTACCCGGTTCCCGACCTCCTTCAGTTCCCCTTTGAGTCCTACGAGAGGTTCCTCCAGCTAAACAAGGCTCCACACGAGAGGGAGAACGTAGGCCTTGAGTCTGCCTTCAGACAAGCATTTCCGATTATTGACGAGGCCACCGGAGTAGAAATCCACTACAAAGGTTACGAAATCGGCGACTGGTACTGTAAGTGCGGAAAGTTTCAGGGGCTCGGCGGTAAAGGAGTGGTCTGCCCCAAGTGCGGAATGGAAGTTGTCTTCAGGCCAAAGTACACACCCGACGAGTGTAAGGAGAGGGGGATTGACTACAGCGCTCCATTAAGGGTTCTCTTTGAACTCCACGTCTGGCAGAAAGACCCCAAGACCGGGGAGAAGATTGCCCCGATTATTAAAGAGAACAAGATGTACTTCGGGGAAATCCCCCTTATGACCGACAGGGCAACCTTCATCATCAATGGAACCGAGAAGGTTGTCGTAAGTCAGCTCCACCGCTCACCGGGGCTCTTCTTTAAGAACGAGGTCTCAAAAACTACTCAGGTTGCAAGGATTATTGACATAGCCAGCATAATCCCCGCAATGGGCTCCTGGCTTGAGTTTGAAATCCCCTACAACGACATCCTCTACGCAAAAATTGACAGGAAGAGAAGGTTCATCGGAACTTACCTCTTAAGGGCCTTCGGCCTCAGAACAGACGAGGAAATCCTCAACGTCTTCTACGGCGACGTAATTGAGACCCTTAAAGTGGTAAACGGCGAGATTGTTGACGCACAAACCGGAGAGGTTAAGAAGCCCGAAGAGCTCGCTGACTACTACCTTGTCTCCGACGTAGTTGACCCCGAGACAGGAGAGGTTGTTCAGGAGGCCTACGAGGAGCTCTCCACCAGCTCAAGGAAGCTCCCGGAAGGGGCAGAGTTTAAGGCAATCAGCAAGAAGAAGACCCCCTACGGCGCGGTAATCGTCAACACCCTCAGGAAGGAAAAGAGGGACAGAGTAAGGGAGAAGATAGAAGACCCCCTCATTGCCGCCTACGTTGAAATCTTCAGGAAAGTTCGCCCGGGAGACACAGCAACAGTTGAAGGGGCAAGGAAGCTCTTTGAGTCAATGTTCTTCAGCACCAAAAACTACGACCTCTCAAGGGTCGGCCGCGCCAAAATTAACGAGAAGGTCTACCCCAAGGAGAAACTTGAAAGGCTCACAAAAGAGGATCTCAAGCAGATTGAGTGGCTTCCTCCTTTAAGGCTTGCAGAGGACATAGTTAACGAGGAAGGGGACATCGTAGTTCCCAAGGGAACCCTGATTACCCCCGAAGTCGCCCTCAAGCTGGCAGCCCAGAAGAAGGAGGAGTTTAAGGTAGAACCCGACTACGACGATGCAGGAAGGATTCTCCACAAGGCCGACATCGTAGGTGCGGTTAAGGCCTTAATGGAAGTCCACGCCGAAATCCGCCCCTACGACGACATTGACCACCTCGGAAACAGGAGGGTTAGGGGCGTAGGTGAGCTCGCAGAAATCGCCTTCAAGTCCGGCCTCTTCAAGCTTGAAAAGGCCGTTAAGGAAAAGTTGGCAGTTGCAGACATAGATTCTGTAATGCCTCAGGACCTAATCAACCCGAGGACTGCCCTCAATCCCCTTAAAGAGTTCTTTACCCTAACTTCCCTCTGCCAGTTTATGGACCAGACCAACCCGCTGGCAGAGACAACCCACAAGAGGAGGCTCTCGGCCCTCGGTCCCGGCGGACTAACGAGGGAAAGGGCCGGCTTTGAGGTAAGGGACGTTCACCCATCCCACTACGGAAGGATTTGCCCGATTGAAACTCCTGAAGGTCAGAACATCGGTCTGATTAACTCACTTACCACATACGGAAGGATTAACTGGCTCGGCTTCCTTGAAACCCCTTACAGGCGCGTGGTTAACGGAAAAGTTACCGACGAAATCGTCTACATGACGGCCGACGAAGAGGAGAACTACGTAATAGCTCAGGCCAACGCTCCCGTTGACGAGAACGGCTACATTACGGCCGACACCGTAATGGCCCGCCACAAGGCCGAGTTCAAGCTGGTTAAGAGGGAAGAAGTCCAATTTATGGACGTCTCTCCCAAGCAGGTATTCTCGGTTTCGGCCTCACTTATTCCTTTCTTAGAGCACGACGACGCAAACCGTGCCCTCATGGGCTCCAACATGCAACGTCAGGCCGTTCCCCTCATCAAGACCGAGGCTCCCTTCATTGCAACGGGAATGGAGAAGGAGGTTGCCCTCTACAGCCGCAGCGCCGTAGTTGCAAAGCGCTCGGGAGTTGTAGAGAGCGTTACCGCCGACAAAATAATCATTAAGGTTGACCCTGAAGAGATTGAGGAGAGCGGACTTTCAGTTGATACCGGCTTTGACGTTTACAACCTTAAGAAGTTCCAGAAGTCCAACCAGAAGACCTGCATCAACCAGAGGCCGATAGTTAAGAAAGGCCAAAGAGTTAAGAGAGGTCAGATTATCGCCGACGGTCCCTCAATGGAGAACGGAGAGTTGGCGCTCGGAAAGAACGTTTTAGTTGCCTTTATGCCCTGGAGAGGCTACAACTTTGAGGACGCTATTTTGGTCAGCGAAAGGCTCCTGAAAGACGACGTCTACACCTCAATTCACATTCAGGAGTTTGAGTGCGAGGCGGTAGAGACGAAGCTGGGTAAGGAGGAGATTACCCGCGACATTCCGAACGTCTCTGAAGCCGCCCTCAGGCACCTTGACGAATCTGGAATCGTTAGAATCGGAACCTACGTTAAGCCCGGAGACATCTTAGTCGGAAAGGTTACTCCAAAGGGAGAGCAGGTTCTTACCCCCGAGGAGAAGCTCCTTCAGGCAATCTTCGGCGAGAAGGCCAAAGGGGTTAAGGATACTTCCCTCAGGGTTCCCCACGGAGTTGAGGGTGTCGTTATTGACGTGAAAATCCTCTCAAGGAAGGGAGAGGAGAAAGACCCGAGAACTCAGCTCATTGAAGCCGAAGAGAAGGCAAAACTTGAGAGGGAAAAGCAGGAGGAGATTAACCTCATTAAGAAAGACAGAGACAGGAAGGCTGCAGAGCTGATTCTCGGAAAGAGGGTTAGGGAAGACGTTTACGACGCAGCAGGAAACCTTCTAATTTCTGCCGGCGAGGAGATTACCGAAGATAAGGTTGAGGAGCTCGTCTTCTTCGCCCTCAGGAAACCCTCAATAATTGACGACGAGAATGTAGTTGAGGAGCTCAAGAAAATCAGGCTCAAGGCCGTTGACAAGATTGCCCTCGTGGAGAACATCTACGAGGAGAAGAAGGCGGCCATTGAAATGGGACACGAGCTCCCCGCCGGAGTCAACAAGAAAGTTAAGGTTTACATAGCGACAAAGCGTAAGCTGACAATCGGCGACAAGATGTCCGGTCGCCACGGAAACAAGGGCGTTATCTCCCAAATCAGGCCTGTTGAGGACATGCCCTTCCTTGCCGACGGTACTCCCGTTGACATCGTCCTCAACCCCCTCGGCGTTCCCTCCCGTATGAACGTCGGACAGATTTTAGAAGTCCACCTCGGGCTTGCGGCCAAGGAGCTCGGTAAGAAGATTGAGAGGTTAATGAAAGCCGGCCTTGACAAGGTTAGGGAGGAAATCAAGGCAATCTACAACGACGAGAGGATTAGCAAGCTCATAGACAGCCTCTCAGACGACGAGCTGAGAGAGGTCGCCAAGAAGCTCTCCAAGGGAATCAGGTTTGAGTCCCCAATCTTCAACGGTGCAAAAGAGGAGGAGATTAAGGCCCTCTTAAGAAGGGCGGGACTTCCCGAAACCGGCCAGCTCACCCTCTACGACGGCTTAACCGGAGAGCCCTTTGACCAGGACGTTACGGTCGGATACATGTACATGCTTAAGCTCATCCACCTTGCAGACGACAAGATTCACGCCCGCTCAACCGGACCTTACTCACTCATTACTCAGCAGCCCCTCGGCGGTAAGGCACAGTTCGGCGGTCAGAGGTTCGGTGAGATGGAGGTGTGGGCACTTGAGGCCTACGGTGCAGCCTACACCCTCCAGGAGATGCTTACGGTTAAGTCCGACGACGTTGAGGGACGCTCAAGGGTTTACGAAGCAATTGTTAAAGGCAAGTACTCTTTTGAGCCCGGACTCCCCGAATCCTTCAACGTTCTGGTTCGCGAGCTCAAAGCCCTCGCCCTTGACGTTAAATTCATAAAGGAGTTTGAGGAGGAAGAGGGCGAAGGTCAGGTTAACTAAGACTTTTCGGGGGCTCTACGCCCCCTTTTAAACCCCCCTTAGGAGGAGCTCAAGGTGAGCAAAAGAGAAATCGTATTCAGTGAAGAGCCCAAAACCTTTGACTTTGATGCAATTGAGATAGGTCTTGCCTCTCCCGAGAAAATCAGGGAGTGGTCCCACGGAGAGGTTAAGCTCCCCGAGACCCTTAACTATAGAACCTTAAAGCCCGAAAGGGACGGTCTCTTCTGTGCAAGGATTTTCGGCCCCATAAGGGACTGGGAGTGCCTCTGCGGTAAGTACAGGGGCTCAAAGTACGCAGGGGTTATCTGCGACAGGTGTGGAGTTGAGGTAACCCTCTCTAAAGAGAGGAGGAGAAGGTTCGGCCACATTGAGCTTGCCGCCCCCTGTACCCACATCTGGTACGTTAAGTCGGTTCCGAGCAAAATCGGAGCTCTCCTCGGGCTCTCAGTAAGGGAAGTTGAGAGGGTAGTCTACTTTGAGAGCTACATCGTCCTTGACCCGGGAGACGAAGAGGAGACAGGCCTTGAGAAGTTCCAGCTCTTAACCGAAGAGGAGTACAGGGAGAAGGTTGAGGAGCTCGGAGAGGAGGCCTTTGAGGTAGGAATCGGCGCAGCCGGAATAAAGGAGGCCCTAAAGAGGGTTGACCTTGAGGAGCTTGCAGAGGAGCTCCGGGAAGAAATCAGAATGTACTCAGGCGAAATCTCCTCAATTAACGCCGACCTTCAGAAGAAGCTTCCCAACGTCTTTAAGGCGGCAGTTGACACCCTTGCCTACTACACGGGCCTCTCTGAAGACGTAATCATCGGAATAGTCAAAAACGTACTGGTGGTAGTAACTGACCCGGGAGACTCGGGGCTTGAAAAGGGACAGATTATTGACTACACCGACTACAAAAAGCTGAAGGAGAAGTTCAACATAGAAGTTGAGAAGGGCGGAAAAGCCCTTGACTGGTACGTTGAGTTCCTCGTTGAGCAGGGCAAAATCCAAAGTAAGGAGCTCGTTAAAGAGGAAATCAGAAGGGCTACAAGGAAGGATACCACCGAGGCAAAACTGAAAAAGCTTGTCAGAAGGCTCAAAATCGTTGAGTCCTTCCTTAACTCAAACAACAAGCCCGAGTGGATGGTTCTTGAGGTTCTTCCCGTTCTTCCGCCGGAGCTCCGCCCCCTCGTGCCCTTAGAGGGCGGAAGGTTTGCAACAAGCGACCTTAACGACCTCTACAGGCGCGTAATCAACAGGAACAACCGCCTCAAGAGGCTCTTAGAGCTTGACGCTCCCGAAATCATCGTAAGAAACGAAAAGAGAATGCTTCAGGAGGCCGTTGACACCCTCATAGACAACGGCAGAAGAGGAAGGCCCGTTAAGTCATCCAAGGGACACCCCTTAAAGTCCCTCTCAGACGTCTTAAGGGGTAAGCAGGGTAGGTTCAGGCAGAATCTCTTAGGTAAAAGGGTTGACTACTCCGGCCGTGCCGTTATCGTCGTAGGCCCGGAACTCAAGATGCACCAGTGCGGCCTTCCCAAAATTATGGCGCTTGAGCTCTTTAAGCCCTTCGTTTACAGGCGCCTTGAGGAGAAAGGCTACGCTAACACCATTAAGCTCGCCAAAAAGATGGTTGAGAGGCAGGAGCCAGAAGTCTGGGAGTGCCTTGAGGAGGTTATCAAGGAGCACCCCGTTCTCCTAAACAGGGCTCCGACTCTCCACAGGGTTTCAATTCAGGCCTTTGAGCCAGTTTTGGTTGAGGGTAAGGCTATCCAGCTCCACCCACTCGTCTGTACTGCATTTAACGCCGACTTTGACGGCGACCAGATGGCAGTTCACGTTCCCCTCTCCCTTGAGGCCCAGCTTGAGGCCTACACCCTCATGCTCTCAACCCAGAACATACTTTCACCTGCCCACGGTAAACCCTTGGCAGTTCCCTCACAGGACATGGTCCTCGGCCTTTACTACATGACCCTTGAGAAGCCCGGAGCAAAGGGAGAGGGCAAGGAGTTTGCAGACTTTGACCAGGTATTAAAGGCCCTTGAGCTGGGTGAGGTAGAGCTCCACGCCCGCATCAAGGTAAAAATCCCCGCCCACAAGAGCGAGAGCGGAAGAGAGGAGGTAATTACAACAACGGCCGGAAGGGTTAAGTTCAACACGCTCCTGCCCGAGAACTACCCCTTCGTTAACAAGGTAATGACGAAGAAGGCCGTTGCTGCCCTGATTGCAGACGTCCACAAGAAGCTCGGAAACGAGATAACTGTTGACATGCTTGACCGCCTCAAGGAGGCCGGATTCGTTCAGGCTACGCTTGGCGGACTCTCAATCGGAATTGACGACCTCCACATTCCGCCTACAAAGAAGGAGCTCATTGAAAAGGCCAAGAGGGAAATCGTTGAGATTGAAGAGGGCTACAAGAACGGCCTCCTCTCTAAGGACGAGCGCTACAACAAAATCGTTGACATCTGGACGAGGGTTACCGAACAGCTTACAAAGGACATGATGGATTACATGAGGAGCCACGACCTGGGTTCCCGCGGAAGGCTCCCCAACGACGGAACCTTCAACCCCGTCTTCATGATGCTCTCCTCCGGTGCCCGCGGTAGCCAGACCCAGATTCGCCAGCTTGCAGGTATGAGGGGTCTTATGGCCAAACCTTCAGGTGAAATTATTGAGACCCCCATTATCTCCAACTTCCGCGAGGGACTTACAGTTCTTGAGTACTTTATCTCAACCCACGGTGCAAGGAAGGGTCTTGCGGATACTGCCCTCAAAACCGCTGACGCCGGATACCTTACAAGAAGGCTTGCAGACGTCGCTCAGGACGTAATCATCACGATGGAGGACTGCGGCTGCGAGGACGGAATTGAGGTCTCCGCCCTTATGGAGGCCGGGGAAATCGTAATTCCCCTTGCAAAGAGGATTGCAGGCCGCTACGCAGCCGAGGACATAGTTGACCCGATAACCGGTGAAGTTCTGGTTAAGAAGGACGAGGAGATTACCGAAGAGGTTGCTCAGAGGATTGAAGACCTCGGAATAGAGAGCGTAAAAATCCGCTCAATCTTAACCTGTAAGGCGCCCTTCGGAGTCTGCTCCAAGTGCTACGGTAGGGACCTTGCAAGGCAGAGGCCCGTTCAGCTTGGAGAGGCAATCGGAATCATTGCCGCCCAGTCAATCGGCGAGCCCGGTACTCAGCTAACGATGCGTACCTTCCACATCGGTGGTATTGCTATGAGGGGTGCCGAGGCCTCAGAGTACAGGGCCAAACACGACGGAATCGTCAAAATCTTCAACGCCAACACGATTACTGACTCTGAGGGAAGGGTAATCGTAATCAACAGGGCCGGAAAGATTGCCGTAGTTGACGAGAAGACCGGAAAACACCTTGAGAGGTACGACCTTCCATACGCCGCAGTTTTAAGGGTCAAGGACGGCGACAAGGTAGTTAAGGGGCAAATCCTTGCAGAGTGGGACCCCCACGCTATTCCGATTCTTGCCTTAAGGAGCGGAATCGTAAGGTTTAAGGACATTATCCCCGGAGTTACGGTTTCCGAGACCGAGCCGGTAGTTCTTGAGTACAGGACTCTACCCTACGAGCCGACGATTGAGCTTCTAAACGAAGAGGGAGAGGTAGTTGACTTCTATCCCCTCCCTGTCGGCGCAAGGATTATGGTTAAGGAAGGCCAGAAGGTTGAAATCGGAGCCCAACTTGCAAGGCTCCCGAGGAAAATCGGAGGAACCAAGGACATTACCGGCGGTCTTCCCAGAGTTGCGGAGCTCTTTGAGGCAAGAAGGCCTAAGGACGCAGCAATCCTTGCAGAAATCAGCGGTAAAGTTTTTGTAGAGACCGAAAAGAACAAAATCATCATCACAATCGTTGACCCCGAAACCGGCGTTAAGAGGGAGTACGAGGTTCCCAAGGGTAAGTACATCTACGTAAGAACCGGCGACTTCGTTAAGGCAGGAGAGCCGCTAACAGACGGACAGCTCAACCCCCACGACATCTTAAACATCCTCGGAGAGAGGGCGGTAGCCCGCTTCCTCCTTGACGAAATCCAGTCTGTTTACCGTGCTCAGGGAGTTGACATTAACGACAAGCACTTTGAGGTAATCATCAAGAAGATGCTCTCCAAGGTCAGGATTGAGGACTCCGGAGACTCCAACTACCTCGTTGAGGAAGTTGTTGACAGGGACGAGTTTGAAAGGGTAAGGGAGCAGCTCTTCAAGGAGGGCAAGAGGCCTCCAAAGGCAAGGCCGGTTCTAACCGGTATTACAAAGGCTGCACTCTCAACGCCTTCCTTCATCTCTGCAGCTTCCTTCCAGGAGACTACGAGAGTTCTCTCCGAGGCCGCAATTGCCGGCAAGAGGGACTACCTGAGGGGACTCAAGGAGAACGTAATTATCGGAAGGCTCATCCCCGCCGGAACCGGAAGGAAAGAGTACAGGAGAGTTACCTGGGACTACTGCGAAGATAGGGAAGAGCAGGAAGTTAGCGAATAATTGAAAGTTTCAAGTGAAATCCAGCCCCGCCCCGCGCGGGGCTTTTTTATTTGGAAAGGAAAACCCCGCACCTAAAGGAAAAGTACGGGGCAGGTATGGTTAAAGAGATGGGGTGAGGTTGAGGGAGAGCTCCTTCTCTACTGCGTAAGCAACTTTCAGAACTGTCTCCTCGTCAAAGGCCTTACCGATTACCTGAAGGCCGATTGGGAGATTTTTGCTGTCAAATCCGCAGGGGACGGAGATTGCAGGGAGTCCCGCAAGGTTAACGGCAATCGTGAAGATGTCGGAGAGGTACATCTTTATCGGGTCGCCGCTCTTCTCCCCCAGTTTAAAGGCGGTTTCGGGAGCTACGGGGGTAATCAGGAAATCAACCTCCTCAAAGGCCTTCTGAAAGCCCTGATAGATGAGTGTTCTGACCTTCTGTGCTTTAAGGTAGTAGGCGTCGTAGTAGCCGGCGCTTAAGGTGTAGGTTCCTATCATTATCCTTCTCTTAACCTCGTCTCCGAAACCTTCAGCACGGGTCTTTTTATACATGTCTATTAAGTCTTTGTAATCTTTAGCCCTGTAGGTGTAGCGGACGCCGTCAAACCTACCGAGGTTTGAAGAGGCTTCGGCCGGGGCAATTATGTAGTAGGTCTCAACGGCGTACTTAGTGTTGGGGAGGGAAACCTCAACTACCTCAACACCGAGGGCCTCTAACTTCTTAACGGCGTTTAAAACGGCCTCCTTAACTTCGGGCTCAACTCCCTCAACAAAGTACTCTTTCGGAAGGCCGGCCTTTAACCCCTTTACCTCTCCGTTTAAGGCCTCAAGGAAGTTGGGAACGGGAACCTTTGCAGAGGTTGCGTCTTTAGAGTCCTGACCGGAGATAACGTTGAGCAAATAGGCGGCGTCCTCAACGCTCTTTGTAATGGGGCCTATTTGGTCAAGGGAGGAGGCAAAGGCGGTTAAGCCGTACCTTGAGACCCTTCCGTAGGTCGGCTTTAAGCCCACAACCCCGCAGAAGGATGCGGGCTGTCTGATTGAGCCTCCCGTGTCTGAGCCAAGGGAGGCAATTGCAGAGCGGGCTGAAACTGCCGCGGCGCTACCGCCGGAAGAGCCTCCCGGAACTCTCTCTAAGTCCCAAGGGTTTTTAGTCGGGCCGAAGTAGGAGGTCTCGGTTGAGGAACCCATTGCAAACTCGTCAAGGTTGTTCTTTCCGACGAAGAGAGCTCCCCTCTCCCTGAGCCTCTTTATAACGGTTGCATCGTAGGGAGAGATAAAGCTCTCAAGCATCTTTGAGGCACAGGTCATTCTGATTCCTTCAACGTTTATGTTGTCCTTGATTGAGAGAGGAATTCCGAAGAGCTCGGGCACCTCATCTTCTGAGAGTTTAACCAGCTCCTCATCAAGGATTTGTGCCCTCCTCTCGGCTTCTTCCCTGCTAACGGTTATGTAGGCGTTGAGCTTCGGCTCAGTCTCCTCAATCCTCTTTAAGAGCTCACTTAAGAGCTCTGTAGGCTTAACTTCTTTCTTCTTAATGAGGGTGTGGAGCTCCTTTAAGCTCTTATTCAAAAGTTCCATCTCCTCCTCCTATTTCTTAACCACTTTCGGAACGATAAAGTACTCCCCGTCTGTCTCGGGGGCGTTCATAAAGGTCTTCTCCCTCGGCAGGGAGAGTTGGGGGACGTCTTCCCTTAAAACGTTTTCTGGAGGAATTACGCTGAACTTGGGGTCAATTCCTTCGGTGTCAAGCTCGTTTAACTTCTCAACAAAAGCCAGAATTTCTGAGAGCTCCTTCCTGAACTTCTCAACCTCTTCCTCCTTAAGCTCAATCCTTGCAAGGTGCGCAATGTGGAGAACTTCTTCCCTGCTTAGCTTCATATCCCGCTCCTTAAATAGGCTTTTATCCTCCTACCGACCTCCTCAATCTCCTCCCTCATGTAGGGGTCGGAGGAGTGGCTAACAATTTTAACATCAGGGTTAAGCTCAACCTCACCGGTATAGACGGCCTCCTCAAGCCACCTGATAAAGTCTATGCCGTTGCCGCCGAAGGCCGAGTACTCCTCAAGGTAGTTATCAAGGTCTAAGAGCTCTATTTCCCTGCCGAACCTCTTTACAATCTCCTTAAGCTCGTTAACCGTTTTAACCAGCCTGTAGCCGGCAGGTGGCTCTCTCCAGTCGTCAAGGTATATTTTCAATTGAAATCTCCTTAAAGGGGTTAGATTTGGGAAAAATTTTAGTTGAACTGGACGGAAAGGAAAGGGAGGTTGAGTTTAAAGGAAAGAGGATAAGGGTTGATAGGCTATTGGAACTCCTAAACATCTACCCCGAAACGGCGGTTGTGGTAAAGGGAAAAGAGCTCCTTTGCGACGACGAGCTCCTTGCCGACGGAGAGAGGGTTAAAGTGGTAGTTGCAACCTCAAAGGGGTAGAGAATGAGGGTAATGGCCCTTGACGTGGGGTTCAAGAAAATCGGAGTAGCCCTTTCTGACCCTTTAAGCCTGACAGCCTCTCCCTACAAGATTATCTACCGAAGGAGCAACAGGGAGACCTTTGAGGAGCTCCTAAGGATAATAGAGGATAAAGGAGTTAGGAAAATCGTAGTGGGAATTCCCGTAAATCGGGAGGGTGAAATAACTAAGATTGGGGAGAAGATAAAGAGGTTTGCTGGAAAGTTTGAGGAATTTTTAAAGGAGAGGGGGGTAGAAGCAGAGATAGTTTTCCGGGACGAAGCCTTTACAACGCTGGAGGCCAAGGAGTTGGCAAGAAGCCTCGGGAAGAGAAAGAAAGAGTTTGACGACTACGCCGCAGCCTTAATCTTAAGGGACTTCCTTGAGGAGTTGCAGAGGAAAGGGCAGTAGCATAAATTGACCTCCGCAATCTCCGACCTCCCCATCAAATCTCCCATTCGGGGGGTTGACAAAAGCATATTGATAACTATTATTATTAACAGACACCCCCTATCCCCCTCCCTCCTCCCCATGAGTCGCTCAGGGGCGCCCTCCGAGGCGCCCCTTCCTTTTATCCCTCAGGAACTCCTCCCACAAAACATTTCTAACAAAGAGAACGCTCACCTTATTTCCGTAGCGCTCAGCAACAACTTTAACTCTGCCGTCGGGAGAGACCAAAGTGTACCTGTTGTAGTAGCCGTAGCGGGAATAAAGCAGCTTTTGAGACTCTACTTCAGGGAGAGCTCCCTCAAACTTTTCCCACCCTAAAGCTCCCTTAAGAGCTCTTTAAACTCTTTAGACAACCTGCCTTCGGGTTCAATTATAAGGTAGGAGCGCTGAAAGTAAGTCAGGCTGACCGAAGGGGAGAGGCGGGGTGCCTTCAGAACTATGACAACATCCCCCTTCTCAAACTCGGCCAATTTATCGCCGCCTGCAGGGAGCTCCACCCTTAAAGGTCTGTACTTCCTCCCCAAAACCCAGAGCAGTTTATAGAACTCCTCATCTCCCTGAAGCTTGGGAAAGAGGAGCTTTACGCCTACCAGAAGGTCGTTCTTATCAAAGAAAGCCTCTGCCTGCCTGACCTCCGGCAGTTTAATTTTCTCAAGGAGACAGACGGTACCTCCGGTTCTCTCATTAAAAGAGGTAAACTTACAGCCAAACCGCGCCCTAACTTCGGCAAAAGAGGTGCTTCCTATTTCAAGCCCCAAGGGAGAAGGGTTTGAGAGCTTGAGCTCAGAGGATGGGGCCGAGGCGTTAATAAAGGGCAGCGCAAGGAGTAAAAGGAAAAGAAGAAGGGAGCTCCTCATCTCCTCCTCCCGTTTTATAATTCCGCTACAGTTAAATTAGAGGAAAGCCGTGGAAGTTGGATTAAATAAGGTTAAAGGAAACAAAGTCTTAGTTGGTTTTAGCGGGGGAGTTGACAGTTTCTACACCGCCTACCTCTTAAAAGAGAAGGGCTTTAAGGTTCACTTAATCTACTTTAAACTCCTTGAGGAAGGAAATAGCGAAAAACCCAGAAGGAGCGCAAAACTTTTAAACCTGCCCCTAACCGTAATAGACCTTACAAAAGAGTTTAAAAAGACCGTAATAGACTACTTTATCCGCTACTACAGGCTCGGCTTGACCCCGAACCCCTGCGCAGTCTGCAACAGGGAGATAAAGCTCAAATATCTCTTTAAACTGAAGGAGGAATTGGGATTTGACCACATAGCAACCGGCCACTATGCCCGGGTTATCTACAGCCGGGAATTTAAAAGGAACTTAATAAAGAGGGGAAAAGACAGAAAAAAAGAGCAGTCCTACTTCCTGTCTTTAGTTGAGAGGGAAATTTTTGACTCCCTCCTCCTGCCCCTTGGTGAGCTGACGAAGGAGGAGGTTGTTGAAAGGGCAAGAGAGCTGGGGTTTGAGTACAGGGGAGAGAGTCAGGACGTTTGCTTTATTCCTGGAGACTACACCGACTTCCTTAAAAAGTACATAAAGCCCCGGCCGGGAGTATTTAAACTGAAAGACGGAACGGTTGTGGGAAAGCACAAAGGCCTCTTCTACTACACAGTGGGGCAGAGAAGGGGGCTGGGAATCTCTTACAAACATCCCCTTTACGTTGTGGAGCTCTCACCCCGAGAGAACGCAGTAATAGTGGGGAGGAAGGATGAGGTTCAAAAAGAAGAGCTCCTTGTCTGGAACCTTAACTGGCACGTAAAGCCCGAGGAGTTTAAGGGATTGCCCCTTCAGGTACAGGTAAGGTACCGCTCAAAGCCCGTGGAGGTTAGAGAATTAAAGTATTTAAATTCTGGCATTTATTGTGTAAAATTAGCGGCGAAAGTTGAAGCTCCCGCTCCGGGGCAGGTCTGTGCCTTCTACAGCAACGACTTGCTCTTAGGAGGCGGAGAAATCACAAGGGAAGGAGCTAAAGGATGGCGGGAAGCATCGTCTCAATAGACTGGACTTTAGCGGTTCAGACGGTCAACTTCCTCATCTTCATGGTCTTAATCAACAAATTCCTATTTAAGCCCCTCCTTGAGCTTATGGAGGAGAGGGAGAGGGAGCTCGGAACCGTTTACTCGGAAGTAGAGGCCCTGAAGGAGAAGGCAAACTCGCTCCTTGCTCAGGTAGAGGAACTCCTCTCAAGGGCAAAGGAGGAGGCCAAGGCCAAAATTGACGAGGCCGTAAGAGAGGCCAGAGAGGAGAGGGAGAAGATAATAGCCGAAGCCCAGGAGCTCGCAGCCCGGAAGGTTGAAAGGGCAAAAGAGGAAATCTGGAAGTCCTTTGAGGAAGAGAAGGCCAAGCTTGAGAAAGAGGCCGAGAAAATAGCAGAAGAAATCGTTAAGAAAATACTCGGAAAGGCCGCTTAGGGGGAGACATGGAACACGGAGGACACCTTCTATTCTGGAAAACCGTAAACACAATTATCCTCTTTGCCATCCTCTACTGGCTCCTTAGGAAGCCGGTTTCAAACTTCATCTCAAACGGAATTGAGTCAATCGTAAGCAAGTTTGAGAAGGCCAAGAAGGAGAAAGAGGAAGCCCTCAACCTCCTGAAAGAGGCCGAGAGAAAGTTAGAGGAGGCAAAGGGAGAGGCCCAGAAAATCGTTTCCTACGCAGAGGAAGTGGCTAAGAGGGAAAAGGAGCAGATAGTTGAAGAGGCCAAGCAGACGGCCGAGAGGCTTGTAAAGATGGCCGACGAGGAGATAGAGAAGGAAGCCTACAAGGCCAAAGAGGAGCTCAAGAGATTTGCGGCTCAAAAGGCAATAGAAATTGCCGAAGGGAAAATCAAGGCCTCAATTACCCCTGAGCTCAACAAGAAATTAATTGAGTCAAGCCTTGAAAAGCTTTAGGAGGGGTCAAGTAGATGAGACCGGAAGTAAGAATCGCCAGAAGGTACGCAAAAGCCCTGGCAGAGGTTTTACCGGACGACAGACTTGAAAAGGTTTTAAAAGAGGTTGAAGAACTCCTGAAAATCTTTAACGAGAAAGCTTTAAAGTACTTTAAGAGCCCGGTCGTTCCGGTTGAGAGGAAGAGAGCTCTCCTTGAGGAGATTCTCTCAAAAGTTGAAATCTCCCCCGAACTTAAAAAGGTGCTCCTCCTCATGGTTCAGAGGAACAGACTCGGCCTTCTGAGGGAGTTTAAGGAGGAGTTTGAAAGCTTCGTAAATGCAAGGCTCGGAATCGTAAAGGCCGAAATCACATCGGCAACCGAGCTTGACGAGGAGACCCTCAACAAGATTGCAAAGAAAATTGAGGAGCTCTTCGGCAAGAAGGCCGAAATCACCGTAAAACTTGACCCCTCCATAATCGGCGGCTTCATCGTAAAGGTAGCCGATAAGGTTCTTGACGCATCAATAAAGACACAGCTTGAGAACCTAAAGAAAGCTATTGCAGATTAACATAAAAACAGATAGCGAGGTGGAAAGATGCAACTGAGGGCAGAAGAGATTTCAGAGCTAATAAGAAAACAGATTGAGGAGTTTGAGGCATCTGTAAACCTTGACGAAACGGGAATTGTCATCAAGGTAGGAGATGGAGTTGCAAGGGTCTACGGCCTTGAAAACGTTGAGTTCGGAGAGGTCGTAGAGTTTGAAGACGGAACCGAAGGAGTCGCCTTTAACCTTGAGGAGGACAACGTAGGTGTCGTTCTTCTGGGTGAAGGAAGGGGAATCGTTGAAGGAGGAAAGGCCAAGAGGACGGGAAGAATTCTTGACATGCCCGTCGGCGACGGCCTAATCGGAAGGGTTCTTGACCCCCTCGGAAACCCCATTGACGGTAAAGGGGAAATTGAGTACACCGAGAGAAGGGCCGTTGAGCGTATCGCTCCCGGAATCGTAACGAGGAAGCCCGTTCACGAGCCCCTCCAGACGGGAATCAAGGCAATTGACGCCCTTATCCCAATCGGAAGGGGACAGAGGGAGCTAATTATCGGAGACAGGCAGACCGGTAAGACGACAATTGCAATAGACACAATCCTCAACCAGAAGAGGGAAGGGGTTATCTGCGTTTACTGTGCAGTCGGTCAGAAGCGCTCAACGGTAGCCCAGACAGTCCAGCTCCTCAAAGAGCTGGGGGCTATGGAGTACACAATCGTTATCTCCGCTACAGCTTCAGACCCCGCAGCACTCCAGTACCTCGCTCCCTATGCCGCCTGTACAGTTGCTGAATACTTCAGGGATACGGGAAGGGCGGCACTCATAGTCTACGACGACCTTTCAAAGCAGGCCGTTGCTTACCGCGAGATGTCACTTCTCCTCAGGCGTCCGCCCGGAAGGGAGGCTTACCCCGGAGACGTCTTCTACCTCCACTCAAGGCTCCTTGAAAGGGCTGCTAAACTCAACGACGAGCTCGGAGCAGGTTCACTTACAGCCCTTCCGATTGTTGAGACAAAGGCCGGAGACATCTCCGCTTACATTCCTACAAACGTTATCTCAATTACCGACGGACAAATCTTCCTTGAGACCGACCTCTTCTACAAAGGTCAGAGGCCTGCTATTAACGTAGGTCTTTCGGTTTCAAGGGTCGGAGGTGCAGCCCAGATTAAGGCCATGAAGCAGGTTGCAGGTAAGCTCAGGCTTGAGCTTGCAAGGTACAGGGAGCTTGAAGCCTTTGCTCAGTTCGCTTCCGACCTTGACCCGGCAACAAGAGCTCAGCTTGAAAGGGGTAGGAGGTTAATGGAGCTCTTAAAGCAGCCTCCCCACAAGCCCATTCCCGTTGAGAAGCAGATTGTTGCCTTCTTCGCCGCAATTAACGGGTACCTTGACGACCTCCCCGTTGAAGCCGTTACGAAGTTTGAGTGGGAGCTCTACGCATTCATGGACGCCAAGTACCCGGAAGTCCTCAAGGAAATCCTTGAGAAGAAAAAGCTTGACGACGAGCTGACCGAGAAGCTCCACAAGGCCATCAAGGAGTTTAAGGCCACCTTCACCGCCTAATTGGAGAGGTAGAAAATGCCTGGAATGAGGGAAATTAAAGCCAAGATAAAGAGCCTGAAGGGGACGAAGCGGATAACCGCCGCAATGAAGGCGGTATCCGCTGCAAAGCTCCGTAAGGCTCAGGAGGAGCTCTTCAACGTCCGCCCCTACGCAGAGGTGATGAAAGGGATTACTAAAGGGCTCTATCTGAGGGAGAACCCCGCAATCCACTCAATCTTCAAAAAGAGACCCGTCAAGAGAATTGAGCTGGTAGTAATCTCCTCGGATAAGGGTCTCTGTGGAGCTTTCAACGCCAACATAATCAGAAACGTTAACAGGTTCGCCCGTCAAAAGATTGAAAAGGGCGTTGAGATAAGTCTTACAACTGTTGGAAACAAGGCAAGCCAGTTCTTCACCAAGTACTCAGACCTAAAGGTCAGAAAGGAGATAAGGGACATCTTCAGGAGGATAGGCCTTCCCCTTGCTCAGGAAATTGCCTACGACCTCTACCTCGGTTATATGTCAGAGTACTTTGACGAGGTTTACCTCGTTTACAATAAGTTCTACAACGCTCTCAAGCAGGAAGTTACCTTTGAAAGGATTATGCCCCTTACTGTAGAGGTTGAAGAGGGCACTCCCGTTGCCGAGTACATGGTAGGGCCCGACGAGAGCGTAGTTGAAGAGGCAGTTAAGTCTTACGTCTCTGCAGTTGTCCTGAGGGCCCTCAAGGAGTCTGAAACTTCCGAGCACGCCGCAAGAATGACCGCTATGGACAACGCCACAAAGAACGCCGAAGACCTCATTAGAAAGCTCACAATCTCCTTCAACAAGGCAAGACAGGCTGCAATTACCAAGGAGCTCATTGAAATTACAACCGCAATTGAAGCAATGAAATAATTGGGAGGATAGATATGGCCGAGCACAAGGGGAAAATTGTTCAGATAGTAGGCCCCGTTATAGACGTTGAGTTCCCCGACGGTAAGCTCCCCGAAATCTACCACGCCCTTAGAGTTCCCAACGTTAAGCAGATTACCTGGGACGGTAAGATTGAAGAAGGTGACCTCATGCTTGAGGTTCACCAGCACCTCGGGGAGAATAGGGTTCGCTGCGTTGCCTTCGGCGCTACCGAAGGTCTTAAGAGGGGAATGGAAGTAATTGATACGGGAGACTACCTCAAGGTTCCCGTAGGCCACGCAACGAGGGGAAGGATTTTTAACGTAGTCGGAAAGCCTATTGACGGTCAGGGACCCGTTGAAGCCGAGGAGTACTGGCCGATTCACAGGCCCGCTCCGCCCCTAACCGAGCAGAAGACCGTTGCCGAAATTTTTGAAACCGGAATTAAGGTTATTGACCTCCTTGAGCCCTACGCAAAGGGTGGAAAGACCGGACTCTTTGGCGGTGCAGGAGTTGGTAAGACCGTTCTCCTCATGGAACTGATTCACAACGTTGCAATGAAGCACGGCGGTTTCTCCGTTTTCGCCGGCGTCGGAGAGAGGACAAGGGAAGGAACAGACCTCTGGCTTGAGATGAAGGAGTCGGGGGTTCTTGATAACACGGTTCTCGTTTACGGTCAGATGAACGAGCCCCCCGGAAACAGGTGGCGCGTTGCAATGACCGGCGTTACGATGGCCGAGTACTTCAGGGACGTTGAAGGCCGTGACATGATGTTCTTCGTTGACAACATGTTCCGTTTCATTCAGGCCGGTTCTGAGGTCTCGGCGCTCTTAGGAAGGATTCCCTCTGAGGTCGGATACCAGCCGACCCTTGCAACAGAGGTAGGTGCAATTCAGGAGAGGATTACCTCTACAAACAAGGGTTCAATTACGTCGGTTCAGGCAATCTACGTTCCCGCCGACGACTTTACAGACCCCGCTCCCTTCACACTCTTTGCCCACCTTGACGCTACAACCGTTCTCTCAAGGGCACTTGCAGAGCAGGGTATCTACCCGGCCGTTGACCCCCTTGAGTCAACCTCCCGTATGCTTGACCCCCACATCGTAGGGGAGAGGCACTACAGGGTTGCAAGGGAGGTTCAGAGGTACCTCCAGAGGTACAAGGAGCTCCTTGAAATCATCGCAATCCTCGGTATGGAGGAGCTCAGCGAAGAGGATAAGCTTGTCGTCCACAGGGCAAGGAGGATTCAGCTCTTCCTAACACAGCCCTTCCACGTTGCGGAGGTCTTTACCGGAATGCCCGGTAAGTACGTTCCCGTTGAGGAAACAATCCGCGGATTTGAGATGATTGTTAACGGTGAGCTTGACCACCTGCCCGAACAGGCCTTCTACATGGTCGGAACTATTGACGAGGCCATTGAGAAGGGCGAGAAGCTCATGAAGGAAGCCAAGAAATAGGGGAGAAAGGTAGATGGCTACCGTAAAGGGAATACCTACAACCATGAAGCTCCAGCTGGCCTCGGCCACCGGGAAGCACTACGAACTTGAGGTAAGGGAAGTTTATCTTGAGACAGAGGACGGTGACCTTGGAGTTCTTCCCGGCCACCAGCCGGAGCTCTATTCAATTGGCGCAGGTTTCGTAATCTGCAAGACCGCAGACGGTCAGGAAGTTAAGAAGCTGGTCTACTCCGGGTTCGCCCAGATTGAGCCCGACATTGTTAGGGTGGGAGTTCAGGAGATTTACGAACCCGGAGAGGTTAACGTAGAAGAAGTTGAGAAGGAAATCGGCCGACTTAAGGAGAAGCTCTCTGCCCTTTCTGAAGAGGAGGCCGAAACGAGAAGTAAGATAGAGAGAGAAATCAGGAGAAAAGAGGAGCTCATCAAGAAGGCCCGCTAAGGGCCTTCTTTCTTTATCTTCCACCAGACGAAACCTATCCCCGCTAAAATTCCCAAAAGAAGGGCAAGGGTAGCAACAAATAAAACCGAATACCCCTTCTGAATCAATCTGTTTACCGGTTTTGGAATCTCCTCTTTACTCAGGTGAGGTCTGATTTCGTAAACCTTTCCCGAGGCGGTTTTAATCTTTACAACCTCAATAACTTTATCCCCCTCCTGCTTATATACAATCCAGGCTTCAACGGGCTTATCCTCCTTAACCTCCTGAGCCCGAGAGGGGGAAACAAGGGCAAAAAGGATTAAAATCATAATGGCCAGCCTTTTCACAATTACCTCCCTACTTAAAGATTATCCCAAAAGAGGAGAAAGGGGTGAATAAAGGAAAACTCTCGTTCTGGCAGGCCATCGCAATGGCGGTTGGAACGATGATTGGAGCAAGCATCTTTTCAATTTTTGGAGAGGGAGTAAAGATTGCCGGAAACGGCCTGCCGATTGCCTTCTTCATAAGCGGCCTCTACGCCCTTATGGTGGCCTACTCATACGCCCACTTAGGGAGTAAACTGATTTCAAACGCCGGGCCAATAGCTTTTATTGAGAGGGGGTTCGGGAGCTCCCCCGTTGTGGGTGCCCTCTCAATCCTCATGTGGTTTAGCTACGTCATCTCAATAGCCCTCTTTGCAATAAGTTTTGCCGGCTACTTCCTCCCTCTGATTCACCTGAACTACCCCATGGCACACACCGTAGTTGAAGCTTTAATCATCGCCTTTTTCGGGGCTCTCAACTACTTCGGGGGAACAAAGGCGGTAGGAAGGCTTGAGTTCTGGATAGTTTTAGCCAAACTCTTAATACTTCTTATCTTCGTAATTGCAGGCCTATGGGTTTTACACCCGGAGTACTTAAAGCCCAACCCCTCACCCTACTACTTTAAGGGAATTCTGACCGCCTCAGTCATTTTCTTCCTCTCCTACATGGGCTTCGGCCTCATAACTAACGTAAGCGAGAACATAGTTAACCCCTCAAAAACCGTCCCCCGGGCAATCTACACCAGCATCTTCATAGTTATGGCAGTTTATATCTTAGTAAGCATTGCAGCCCTCGGGGCACTACCGGCAGAGGAGATTGCGAAGTACGCGGAGAACGCCCTCGCAGTTGCGGCAAAGCCGGCACTGGGAGATTTCGGCTTTGTCCTCCTGAGCCTCGGAGCCCTTGTAAGCATAATCTCGGCCCTCAACGCAACAATCTACACAGGAGCAAACGCAGCCTACGCCCTCATGAGGGAGGGCTTCATCCCCTTCCCGGAGAAGCTCATAAAGAGGGAGTGGATGAGCGAGCACGTAGGCCTTTACCTGACCTGCGGACTGGGGCTCTTTTTCACCCTCTTTTTTAAGATAACTGCAGTCGCCTCAATGATTAGCATAATAACGACTGCCCTCTACCTGGGGGTAATCTTTTCACACTTGAAATTGTGCGATGAAATCGGAGGGAAAAAAGGAATTATCCTCTTTAACTTGATTGTTATAACCTTTGTGGCAGTTGAGATTGCCCTCTACCAGTACAGAACAAGCAAGCTTACCTTCATAACAACGGGACTGATTTTTGCGGCCTCCTTCTTCCTTGAACTCTTCTACTACGGCAAAAGGAGGAGGAGCTCCCCCCTCATCAGAAGGGTTACTGGATAACTCCCTCATCCCTTACAGGCGGGCTCAAGCCCACATTCCTTAAAATCGCGTTCATAACCTTCAAAAGGTCTCTATAACTCTCAATATTCCCCTCAAGAACCATTACTTCAAGGAGGTTTCCCTCAATAAAAATCAGCTCATCGGAGTAGGAGCTGCTGTAGAGCTTTTTATAAACCTTCCAGTAAAGACCTCCGTACTCGCCCCGAGCAATGAGGGTTCCCCTCCCGGGCTCTCCCCCGAGATAAACACTTTTCAAACCTGTTATCTTTAGAAGCTTTTCTACCTCCCCTATTGACCTCAAGTTGAGCTTTAAAAGGGGAGGAAAAACGGTAATTCCTATGAGAGAAAAGAGTAGCAAGTAAGATTCCTTAAAAGAGAGGGAATACTTCTGCGATAAGTAAAAGGAAGCAGCCAGTACAAGGGGAAAAACAAAGGCCATATAGAGCAGCAAAAACCTCCTCTCGGTCAGAACCCCTCCCTTTTCTTAATAAGGGTTGCAGCTAAAAAGGGGAAAGCCTAATATATAATATCCGAAGAAAGGCGGGCGTAGCTCAGGTGGTAGAGCATCAGCTTCCCAAGCTGAGGGTCGCGGGTTCAAGTCCCGTCGCCCGCTCCATTTCAATTCTCCTTAAGAAATAGGAAAAAGAGTGGAAAACCGGCTAAGACTTGACTTTTTTTCCGTAGGGCTCTCTCTGATAATCCACTCATTACTTCTCTCGGTTCCCCTCTTTAAGGAGGCCTTCTCCTCCAAAACATTCCAGATTGTAAATGCGGTACCGATTTCCTTTGACACCGAAGTTGAGTCGGAGCTGGTGGGGGTTAAGTCGGTAAAGGGAAACTCCAAAAGCGGGGGAAGCAGGAAGAGCTCCACAATCTCATCGGGAAAGCGCTCGGCATGGCAGAACCAGAACTTAAACTCTGTAAAGGTGAAAGCCCGAAGGAAGGGAGAGGTAAAGAGAGCTGTTAAAGAGGCATCTGTAGGCAAAAGCGGAAGTTACAGCTTAAGGAGACTTACAACCGGCAAGGGAGATAAGTTTATCTCACTCTCGGTGGACATTCCCGGAGACAAGAGCTCCAAGAGGCTCCCTTCGGTCTCCTACAACCGGCTCGTTCCCTACCTGATAAAAGTAAGGGATAAAATTATGAAGAACTGGACTCCGCCCTACTACAGGAGCTCCAACGAAAAGAGGAAGGTTATCGTCTCCCTCAAAATAAACCGGGACGGCTCCATTAAGGAGATAAACATTATAAAATTCTCTCCCGACATCGCTTTTAACCGCTCGGCGGTTAGGGCAATCTACTCAAGCGAGCCCTTTGAGAAGTTCTCCGAAGGGGTAAAGGTAAACCAGGTTAAACTAAAGGTAAACTTTGAGGTTAGATAGGGTAGGAACTCTCTTAACCGTCTCAAAAGTGCTGGTAAAAACCCTAAAGGTTGAGGTTGAATTCCGGACTCCCCCAAAGTTCCCCTCCATCGTGGCCTTCTGGCACGGCAGGATGTTTCTCCTCCCCTTTGCCCTCCAAAATTACGCCTCTAAAGTGGCAATTCTGATAAGCCGCCACAGGGACGGGGAGCTCATAGCAAGGCTCGTTGAGAGGTTGGGATTTAAAACGGTAAGGGGCTCTACAGGTAAAGGAAAGGGGGGAAGTAAGGCCTTCCTTAAGATGTTAAAGCTCCTTGAAGAGGGAAACGCAGTAGCAATAACCCCCGACGGTCCCAGAGGTCCGAGGGAAGTTGTAAAGCCGGGGGTAGTTAAACTCTCAATGACCACGGGCCTTCCGGTTTACCCCCTAACCTTTGCCTGCAACAGGTACAAGGAGCTGAGCTCCTGGGACAGGTTCGTCGTACCCTACCCCTTCTCAAAGTGTAAAGTTCTCTTGGGAGAGCCCCTAAAACCCGAAGATTTCACAAAAGAAGAAGAAATGAAGAAAGGGTTAGAATTAAGGCTAAAGGAGTTAACGAAGGAAGCGGAAAGGGGGATAAAATGAAAAACCTCATTGCAGTCCTTTCGGACTTCGGCCTTAAAGACCACTACGTAGGAACAATCCACGGAATAATAAAGGATGTGGCTCCGGAAGTAGAGGTGGTTGACATTACCCATCAGGTCAGGCCCTTTGACCTGGTTGACGGAGCTCTAAAGCTCAAGTGGTCATACAAGTACTTTCCCACCGGAACGATTTTCCTCTGCCTCGTTGACCCCGACCCGACTGCAATCCCGATTATAGTCTCAACGGAGAACTACTTCATCGTCTGCCCCAACAACGGAATAGGAAGCCTGATGTTTGAGGAGGAGCCCCCAGAGGCGGTTTACAGGATTACTGCAGACCACTACTTCATTGAGGGTAAGGGGAACTTCAGGAGCAGGAACCAGCTTACCCCGATTGCGGCAGAGCTCTCCCGCCTCCAGTCTGCAAGGCACTTAGGGGAGATGATTGACCTTAAGCTCCTTAAGAGGTTTAAACTCCCCGAGCCCAAGCCTTTAGGGAATAACAGCTACGAGGCTATGGTAATAGACGTTGACTACTTCGGAAACCTGATTTTGAACATGACCTACAGCGGTCAGCTACCGAAGAGCATAGAGGTAAACGGCGTAAAAGTAGAGAAGTCGTCGGAAGACTTCTCGGGATTCCAAAAGGGAGAGCTCTTTATAAGCGTCCATCCCGAAAACTACCTTCAGGTAGTTGCCTACATGGCCAGCGCCGCCAAACTTTTAAAGGTCGGCAGAGGAGCAAAAGTTAAAGTGAACTTTTAGGGAGTAGCCGTGTGGGACGAAGTCTTTGACGTGATAGTGGTTGGCGCAGGCCACGCCGGGTGTGAGGCGGCACTGGCGGCCGCGAGGATGGGGTGTAAAACCGCCCTCTTTACCGTTAACGTTGACAAAATTGCGGAGATGTCGTGCAACCCCGCCATAGGGGGCGTAGCCAAGGGAACTGTAGTTAGGGAGATAGATGCCCTGGGCGGGGAGATGGCAAAGAACATAGACGAAACGGGAATACAGTTCAGGATATTAAACAGAAAAAAGGGGCCAGCTGTAAGAGCTCCCAGAGCTCAGGCCGACAAAGAGGCCTACCGAAACCGAATGAGAAGGGTAATAGAGAACACCCCCGGCCTTCAGGTAATCCAGCAAATCGTTGACGACATAATAGTTGAAGACGGGAAAGTAAAGGGAGTTCTAACCCACATAGGTGCCCGCTACGGTGCAAAGGCAGTAGTGGTAACAGCCGGAACCTTTCTGCGGGGGAAAATATTTATCGGCTTTAAAGAGTTTGAAGGGGGCAGAATGTGGGAGCCCCCTGCCAACAAGCTCTCGGAGTTCTACGAGCGCCACGGCTTCAAGGTCTCAAGGTTAAAGACCGGAACCCCGACCAGAATAGACGGAAGGACGATAGACTTCTCAAAAATGGAGAGGCAGGACGGCGACGAACCCCCTCCCTTTTTCTCCTACTGGACTGAGCCAAGGGAAGTTGAGCAGATCCCCTGCTGGCTAACCTACACCACCCCCGAAACCCACAGGATAATAAGGGAAAACCTCCACCGCTCCCCTATGTACGGTGAGTGTAAACTCATAAGCGGGGTCGGCGTCCGCTACTGCCCCTCAATTGAGGACAAAATCGTTAAATTCCCCGATAAGGAGCGCCACCACGTCTTCGTTGAACCGGAAGGCAGGAACACCATAGAGTTCTACCCCAACGGCACCTCAACGAGCCTCCCCTACGACGTTCAGGTTGCAATAATCCGCTCAATTCCCGGCCTTGAAAACGCCGAGATAATAAGACCTGCCTACGCAATTGAATACGACTTCATAGACCCCCGCCACCTCTACCCGACACTTGAAACAAAAATTATTAAAGGCCTCTTTAATGCCGGTCAGGTAAACGGAACTACCGGCTACGAGGAGGCGGCCGGCCAGGGAATAGTTGCGGGAATAAATGCCGCCCTCTACGCCCTCGGAAAAGACGAAAGGTTCGTCTTAGGGAGGGACGAGGCCTACATAGGAGTAATGATTGACGACCTCGTAAACAAGGGGGTCAGGGAGCCCTACCGCCTCTTTACCTCCCGGGCCGAGTACAGACTGCTGCTGCGCTACGACAACGCCGACTACCGCCTTGCCAAGTACGGCTACAAGTTCGGCCTCTTAACGAGGGAGCAGTACGAAAGGGTCAAGAAGAAGTACGAAACCGTAAAGGTCTTCATAGAGAAGCTAAAAGAGGTAAAGCTGAAGCCAGAGCAGGTTAACCCGATTCTTGAGAAGGCCGGCTCAACCCCCGTTAAGGAGAGTAAGAGCGCCTACGAGCTCTTAAAGAGGCCGGAAGTTAAACTTGAGGAGATATTAAAGCTGATTCCCTTTGAGCTGACTGTTGAAGACAAAAAGCTATTAGAGGAAATCTTAGAAGAGGTTGAGATAGAGGTTAAGTACGAGGGCTACATCAAACGCCAGCTTGAGGAGGTTAAGAAGTTCAGGAAGCTTGAGAACATAAAGATTCCGGAAGACTTTGACTATGATTTAGTTCCGATTTCGGTTGAGGAGAGGCAGAAGTTAAAGGAAATGAAGCCCTTAACGTTGGGGCAGGCAGCAAGGCTTGAGGGAATAAGGCCGGCATCAATTCCTATTTTGGCAATCTACATTGAGAAGTGGAAGAGGGGGGAGCTTGCCCGTGGAAAGGCTTAGGGAGCTCTGCCGACTAAACGGTATAGAGTTAAAAGAGGAGCACTACGGGAAGCTCGCAGAGTTTAAAGAATTACTAAAGAAGTGGGGAAGGAGAATTAACCTCACTTCCCTATTGGAGGACAGAGAAATAGAAGAGAAGCACTTCTTTGACTCCCTTTTAGGTTTAAAGGCCTTTAAAGAGGCGGGAATTGAGGTTGAAGGAGTTCCAATCTGCGACGTAGGTTCGGGAGGGGGCTTTCCGGGAATTCCCCTTGCGGCGGTTCTTGAGAGCTCCCATATAACTCTGGTTGAGCCGAGAAAAAAAAGGTGCGTTTTCTTAGAGGAGGTTAAAAGACGGCTGGGTCTAAAAAACGTAAAAGTAGAGTGCAGGAGAATTGAGGAGGTTGACGGGGAGTTTAAGCTCCTAACGATGAGGGCGGTTGAGGACCCGGAGGACGCCGTAAAGATAACTGAGCACCTGCTTAATAAAGGGGCAATCCTGTGTATCTACAGGGGGAAGGAGAGCTTTAAAGGGGAGCTCCCGGGCTACAGAGTTAAGGAGATAACAATTGAGCCGAAGGGCGTAAACTTCACCCGCCGCTTCCTCTTTATCTCAAAAGAAGATTAGGGAAAAGTCGTGAAAGGAGTATTCCTTTTCCTGTTGACGCTCTTAATTTCCGGGTGTGGAGCAGGTGGCGGAGGAAAAGGGGGAGAGCTCTAAGTATCCCCTTCACAGAAACGTGAAAACCACTTGGTTCTACGTCGGAGAGCCTGCAACCGAAGAAAACGGCAACATTCCCAACACCTCAAGCGCTTGGGACGACATCTGGCTCTGGCACTACGGAGGAGTTGACGACCCCGAAAGGAGGAGCGGCTACTTCCCGGCCTCCTTTAAACCGTCAGAAAACCCTTTCTACGTCGCCCTCCCCTTTAACGACCTTGACGAAAAGGGAAATCTGAAGGAGATAGCAAAGAAAATCCCGTGGTTTAACTATGAAGAATTCAAAAAGAACGGCTCGGTTCTGAAGAACAGGTGGGTAAAAATAATTAAAGGGGATAAAGTAGCCTACGCCCAGTGGGAAGACGTAGGCCCCTTCGGGGAAAACGACTTTAACTACGTCTTCGGGAGCTCCCATCCCTCAAACCCCGTCAACGGAGTAGGCCTTGACGTAAGCCCGGCAGTAAGGGATTACTTGGGCTTAAAGGACGTGGACTACGTTGACTGGCAGTTTGTTGACAAAGACGAAGTCCCGCCGGGCCCCTGGAAGGAGGTAATTACAAAAACTCCCGTAAGCTTCTTCAACTTCCCGGAAATCTCCGCTGAAACAACGTGGTACTGGCAGCTTCAGGGGGAGCTCCGAGCCGACATTCCGGCAGAGCTCTACGACGTTGACCTCTTTGACACGCCGAAAGAGACGATAGAGAAGCTCAAGGAAGAGGGAAAAGTCGTAATCTGCTACTTCAGTGCGGGAACATACGAAGAGTGGAGACCGGACGCAGGGGAGTTTAAAGAGGAGGAGCTGGGCAACCCCCTTGATGAGTGGCCGGGGGAGAAGTGGCTTGACATAAGGAGCGAGAACGTAAAGAGGATAATGGTTAAACGGCTTGAGCTTGCAAAGGAAAAGGGCTGCGACGGGGTTGAGCCTGACAACGTTGACGGCTACTTAAACGATACGGGCTTTCCCCTAACCTACGAAGAGCAACTTGACTACAACCGTTTCCTCTCAATAGAGGCAAAGAAGAGGGGGCTCTTAGTCGGGCTGAAAAACGACCTTGAGCAGGTTAAGGAGCTCTCGGTCTACTTTGACTTTGCGGTCAACGAGGAGTGCCACGCCTATAACGAGTGCCCCATCCTAAAACCTTTTATAGAGCAGGGAAAGCCGGTCTTTAACGCCGAGTACGATGAAAAGTACTTAAACGACGAAGAGGCCTTTAAGGAGCTGTGCAAAAAGGCCGAAGAAGAGGGAATAAGAACTATAGTAGTACCAAAAGAGCTTGACGGAAGCTTCGTTAAGAGCTGCGACTACGGAGAGTACTAATTAAACCCAATTCTTGGTAAACTCTCATCAACGAAAAGTAGGGAGTCAGAGATGAAGTTTAAGGTCTCCGTTCCGGCATCTACGAGCAACTTGGGGCCCGGGTTTGACGCCCTCGGCCTTGCACTGAAGCTCTACAACGACTTTATAGTGGAGCCTTCAGACTTTTACTCAGTTGAAATAGAGGGAGAAGGTGCAGATACTCTCCCGAAGGACGAGAAGAACCTCTTTTTGAGGGCTTACCGCTCAACAATGGAGTACCTGGGCCAGAGCCAGCCCATAAAAGTTAAACAGGTAAACAGGATTCCCCTTGGAAGGGGGCTCGGGAGCTCCGCTACCGCAATAGTGGGCGGAATCTTAGCGGCCGAGAAAATCAGCGGGAAAGAGCTCTCCCTCCCCGAAGTCATAGACGTTGCCTTCAAGTTTGAGCCCCACCCCGATAACGTCCTGCCGGCCTACACCGGGGGTTTCGTAGTTGCCGCAACAAACGGAGATTTAACCTACATAAAACTTGACTGGCCTGAGGAGTTAAAAGTAATAATCGTCGTTCCCGAGCTCTTCCTCTCAACAGAAGAGTCCCGCTCGGTCCTTCCGGACAATTACTCAAGGGAGGACGTCATCTTCAACATTCAGAGGGTTGCGCTGCTATTGGGAGCTCTCCAGAAAAAAGACTTCGGCCTTTTAAAAGAGGCCGTTAAAGACAGAATCCACCAACCTTACCGCTGCGACCTTATCCCCTCTTTCTGGGAGGTCCTCTCTGAGGGCTACAAGGCAGGGGCTTACGCAGTTTACCTCTCCGGAGCCGGGAGCTGTATAGGAGCACTTGCCGATAAGAACTTTGACGAAATAGGAAGGGCAATGTGCAATGTCTTTGACGCCCTCGGAATAGAAAGCAGGTATTTAGTCTTGGATGTTGACAAGGAAGGGGCAAGGATAAAATGAGTGACAATTCCATGAGCACCTGCCTTAACGAAGTCAAAGAATTTTGGGAACTTTCTCTCAGCTTAGGATTGAGAGAAGAATGGAATTACCCATTACTTGCTCTTTGCTTATACATAAAAACTGACAAAGCTATAAAACCTAAAACTTGCAATAGCAGAAGTCAGACAGACTTAATTTTATGTTGCAAAAACACAGAAAAATGTGCAACTTTTGAGATTAAAAAGGATGAAAAAATCAGAAGCTCAAGTGAAATATTAAGGGAAAAGCAAGACAGTAAAATTAAGCTCTACAAAGCAAGTAGTGCTAGAGGAGAGTATTTTCTTGTATTAAATGATAATGATACTTTAAAAGAGGAATTATATAAAAATTCACAGAACTCACAGAGTGAAAAACCCGACGATGACTCCTACTATATTTATATAGTAGAAGTAGGCGGAGAATACTTTAACATTAATGGTGATACACTAGGTCAAGCATTGAAAAATACACTCGCATATGCACAAGAAGCTGCACAAGAAGCTCTATCATATATACTGATAACATCCGAATCACTTGACAACTTCAAGCTCTTCTCTTTAGAATTAGAAAAATTAGAATTAGAAAAAAAAGAATCATCAAGGAAAATCTCAGTAAGAGTAGAGAAAATAGATAGGAATAAACAAAGAATAGAGGAGGAAGGTACTTTATACATATATAAGGTGAAAATTGAAGAAGAAAAAGGTTTGGAAAAAATAATAAAAAAATACAATCCGACCTCTGTAAGTAATCTGGATAATTAGAACTTCTCCCTCAATTTCTGTCCAGAGTTCTCTTTTCTCCTTCACCGCTGAAAAGGCTAGAAGGTCAACCGTAGCTCACTTCTTCAAGGAAATCCTACAGCTCAAAGAATTTAAGGCCTACGGGCTCTTTAAACTCAACCAAAATATCAATGTCTCTGTCCTTTTCGTTCCTGACAGTTAAGCCAAAGAGGGCAAGGGTTTTAACCTTATACTTGCTCTGGAGCTCCCTTTTTACCTCCTTCAGCCTTTCAACTACCTCTTCTAACCTCAAACAACCCTCAAAATTCCAGTTTAACCTTTAATTTATCAAACCTCCCTCTCGGCAACTCTCAGTTTTGCGCTTCTGGCGGCGGGGTTTTGTTTAACTTCCTCGGGAGTGGGCTCAATGGGTTTTTTGGTTATTACCCTAAAGCCCTCAAGGTTTCTCAGAATGTTCTTTACGAGCCTGTCCTCAAGAGAGTGGAATGTTATTACTGCAAGCCTTCCGCCGGGTTTTATAAACTCAGCAGCGGCGGGGATTCCTTTCTCTATCTCGTCAAACTCCTTGTTTACGAAAATTCTTATGGCCTGAAAGGTTTTTATTGCAGGGTGCTTTTTCCTGCCCGCCCAGAGCTTTTTGGGAATTACCTCTTCAACAATCTTTGCAAGCTCGGTGGTGGTCTCAATCGGTTTAACCTTCCGCCTCCTTACTATCTCCCTTGCAATCTTCCTTGCAAAGCGCTCCTCACCATACTTAAAGATTATGTCCGCAAGCTCCCTTTCAGAGAGCTCATTAACCACTTCTTTAGCCGTTAGCTTTTGTCTTCTATCCATTCTCATATCAAGGGGCTGCTCCTTCCAGACTGTAAAGCCCCTTTCTCCCCTTAGGTGAAAGTGAGAGACCCCAAGGTCAAAGAGAACTCCGTTAACCTCGCTCACCCCTTCGGCCTCAAGGACCTCCCCGATTTGGGAGAAGTTTGCGTGGTAGATTGAGACTCTGTCTCCGAAGGGTTCAAGCCTCCTTATTGCCCTCTCTATTGCCTCCTCGTCCCTGTCTATTGCAATTACCCTGTTTTCGGGGTTGGCCTTTAGGATTGCCTCGGTGTGGCCGCCGCCTCCGAGGGTTGCGTCAACGAAAATCCCTCCCTCTTTGGCCTTCAGCATCTCAATACTCTCTTTAAGCAGAACGGGAGGGTGGTAAATCTCTTCCATCTCTTTCTCCTCACACTATTTCTCAAACCGGTCCAAAATCTATTTTCTTAAAGAAAACCTAAAAACTCCGCTCCTCCCGAGAGAGCCCTTTTTAGTAAAATTGGTACATGGAATCTCTAACTTCAAGATATCCATGGGTTAAAAGGAAAAAGGCCTACTGGGTCTGGCTCAACACCGTCGCCCGCCTAATCGGGAAAATCTGCCGCCTTAAAGTGAAAGGAAGGGAGAACATTCCTCAAGAGGGGAAAGTACTTTTAGTGGCAAACCACAGGAGCTACCTTGACCCGCCTCTTGTGGCCTTTGCGGTAAAGAAGAGACCGGTCTTCTTCATGGCAAAGTCGGAGCTCTTTGACACGCCCATTTTGGGCTCCCTCATAAAACACTGGGGAAACGCCTTCCCGGTAAAGAGGGGTAAAGCCGACCTTACCGCCCTAAAAACGGCCTTAGAACTCTTAAATAAAGGAGAGCTCGTCTGCATCTTTCCCGAGGGGCAGAGAGCTCCCAAAGGCAAGTTCCTCAGGGGAAAGTGGGGAGCGGGAATGGTGGCAATCAAGGCTAAAGCCCCTATAGTTCCGTGCCTCATAGAGGGGAGCGAAGCCCTGATAGGAAAAGAGGGGCTTGCAAACGGCCTTCCCAAAGTAACCATTACCTTCGGTAAACCTTTCACCATAGATTTAGAAGATAGAAAGGAGAACTACCAGAAAGCGGCAGACATAATGATGGAGAGGATAAAGGAGCTTAAAGGTGGAGATTAAGGTAGCAAGGAGCGCAGGCTTTTGCTGGGGCGTTAAAAGGGCAGTAAACATGGCCGTTGAGACCTTAAAAGAGAGTAAGAATACCCGCTGCCTCGGGGAGCTAATCCACAACAAACGGGAAATAGAGAGGCTGAAAAAGTTAGGAATGAGCTTTATAGAGGGAATGGATGAGCTAAAAGAGGGAGACACGGTGATAATCCGCTCCCACGGGGTCTCCCCCAAGGTTATAAAGAAGCTTAAGGAGAAGGGAACCCACATAGTTGACGCCACCTGCCCCTTTGTAAAGGACGTCCACGAAAAGGCAATGAAACTTGAGAGGGAAGGCTATCCGGTACTGATTCTGGGGAACCCCGACCACCCTGAAGTTATAGGAATAGCCGGCCACATAAAAGAGCCGATGATAGCAAGCACGATTGAGGAGGTTGAGGCCCTCCCGAAGATGACAAAACTGGGAGTCGTTTGTCAGACGACTCTGAACCTAAACTTCTTTAAAGAGGCAATAGCACTCCTCTCTTCCAAAGTTAAGGAATTAAAGGTTTATAATACTATTTGCAGTGCAACATCAATAAGACAGAAAGAGGCCAAGGAGCTTGCAGGAAAGGTTGACGTTATGCTGATAATCGGGGGTAAGAACAGCTCAAACACAACAAAGCTCTACCAGATATCAAAGAGCGTCAACCCAAGGAGCTACCACATAGAGTCAAAGGAGGAGATAAAGGAGGAGTGGTTTAGGGGTGCCCGCTCAATAGGAATTACCGCCGGAGCATCCACTCCAAAGTGGGTAATAGACGAGGTAGTGAGCCATCTATCTACTCTTTTCAAAGGGGGAGAGCTAAGTGGAAGGGGAGTTTGCCAAACTGCTGGAAGAGAGCTTTAAGAAGCTCAATCAGGAGGTAATAACCGGAACGGTCGTAAAGGTTACCGACCGAGAGGTCTTCGTTGACTTCGGCTGGAAGTCTGAGGGGGTGGTTCCGATTAAAGAGCTGGGCTATAAGCCCAAAGTAGGGGAGAAGATAGAGGTCTGTGTTGTGGAGCCAGAAACTGAAGAGGGGTACGCTCTCCTGTCGGTAAACTGTGCCCGCTCAATTAAGGAGTGGGAGAGGCTTGCTGACGAGATTGAGAAGAAGGGAGTAGTAAGGGGAAGGATAAGACAGAAAGTAAGGGGAGGATATAAGGTTCAGCTTGAGGAAGGCCTGACCGTTTTTCTTCCCATGTCTCAGGTTGACATAATGCCCGTAACCCAGCCCGACCAGTGGCTTGATAGAGAAATTGAGGCAAAAGTCCTCTCGGTTGACAGGAAGAGGAGAAGCATCGTAATCTCAAGGAGGAAACTCCTTGAAGAAGAGAGGGCTAAGAAGAGGAAGGAGACCCTTAAGAGGTTAAAAGAGGGGGACATTGTAGAGGGAACCGTCAAGAACATCGTTGACTTCGGGATTTTCGTTGACGTTGACGGAGTTGACGGCTTAGTTCACAAGAGCGACATCTCCTGGAGCGGACTCAAAACCCCCTTTGACGCTGCAAAGTTAGGGGACAGGATAAAGGTAAAAATCAAAAAGATTGAGAGGGATAAGGAGAGGCTCGTCCTATCGCTGAAGGAGATAAACCCCGACCCGTGGGAGAGGATTGAGGAGCTCTTAAAGCCCGGAATGGAGGTTGAGGGAGAGGTAGTAAAGGAGGACAAGAAAGGCTACTGGATATACCTTCCTCAGGACGTTGCAGGCTACCTTCCGGCCGAAAAACTCCCCAAGGGAGTAAAGCTAAAGTACAAGCACAGGTATAAATTTATCGTTGACTCAATTGACAAGGAGAAAAGGAGAGTAATTCTGAAATGGCCGGAGGAAACGCCCCAGAGATAAAGAACAAAAAGGCCTACTTTGACTACGAGATACTTGAGAAGTACGAGGCCGGAATAGAGCTCAAAGGAACTGAGGTAAAATCCCTAAGAGAAGGTAAAGCAAACATAAGGGACGCCTTCGTCAGAATAGAAAACGGCGAGGCCTTCCTCTTTAACGCCTACATAGCCCCCTACACACACGGAAACCTCTTTAACCACGAGCCTACGAGGAAGAGAAGGCTCCTTCTCCACAAGAGGGAGATAAAGAGGCTTGCGGGAAAAGTTGCAGAGAAGGGCTTAACAATTGTTCCCCTGCGGATTTACTTCAACAAGAGGGGAAAGGCCAAGGTAGAGATAGCTCTCGTTAAAGGAAAGAAGAAGTACGACAAGAGAGAGGCAATAAAGAGGCGCGAGCTTGAGAGGGAAGCTCAGAAGGCTATGAAGTACTATAGATAGTGAACTTCTCTACCCTCTCCTTAAATAGAGAAGGGAAATCTTCAACGTAGGAAACACTCATATTGTATAGGTTTCCTAAATCTTTCGCCTTATCTGGAGTAATTTCGGCTAAAATGATAAAACTTCTCTCCTTAGGTAAGGAGAACATTTTGGCTATCTTGGAATATTTTGAAATATGACTTTGATACTCGCCAGCCTTTGACTCAAACCAGAATAGATTTGACTTTAAGTTTAGGAAAAGGTCAAACTCCCCCTCATCTCCGTTGGGATACTCAACTTTTACATTCCTAATCATGTAAGGAGAGAAACCTTTTTCCCGAAGAGTTCGTTTTACAACCTCTATAACGAATAATTCAAGCCACCCTCCTGTAAAAAAGTTAATAACTTCAGGAGTTCTGTTAATTCTTGCTCTTAAAAGGAAGTACGGAGATTTTGAATACTTATATTCTTCAAGGAGAGCAAGCTGATGGAGCTCTGTACACCAATTAGTTATATAACTAATTGTTTCCTGGGGCAACCCTTTGAGAGAAACGGTGAAAAACTCGCCAGAGCTTAAGGTTTTCTTTATGTGCTTATAAACAAGCTTTATGTGGCGAAAATGTTTTCCCATAAAAAGAGCAAGCTTGTCCCAAGTTGAAGAACCGTTTTCAACGAGCGTATAGTCTTTTACCTTAAGACCTCTCATTTTAAGAGAATTGATTATGAATTCATAACCTATATCCAAAGGCTTTTCAGAACTTTCATTAGCCTCAGGCCTGGGTATACTTGCTAAGTTTGAGAGGTTTTTCTCTTCTTTTACAAACCGACCTTTCCCCTCTGTTTTCTCCTCTAAGATAGCTCTGATAGCCCTAAGCTCTGTAAGAATTTGCTCAAGGAGCTCTCTCTCCATTTCCCCCTCTTTATTCTATCGTTTTAACCGGCTAAGCTATTTTAACACTACCAATTTGCTAACAAAGGTAAAGAGCACTAAATTTAGAAGCGGCGGTTAGAAGCTGTCTGTGTTCATCGCACTCATACTTTGTTCTTAGAGCGGTTCTTCGGAACCGCTCCTTTTTATTTAACCCCACTTTTGAGGTGGCTATGGAAGAGAAAGCCAAAGAGATTGTTGAGAGGGTTAAGGAGCTCTTAGCCCCAATTTTGGAAGAGGGCGGCTTTGAGCTTGTTGACATAGAATTCGTGAGGGAGCCTGTAGGCTGGGTCTTGAGGATTTACGCAGACAGACCTCAGGGCGGAATTACAATCTCCGACTGCCAGTGGATTAGCGAGAGAATCGGAACCATTTTGGACGTTGAGGACGTCATTCCCCACTCCTACAACCTTGAGGTTTCATCCCCAGGCCTTGATAGGCCCTTAAAGAGCCAGAAGGACTTTGAGAGGCACAAGGGAATAGTGGTTAAGATTAAGACCACCGAGCCCCTTGATAACCAGAGGAACTTTAAGGGAGAGGTTATCTCAACCTCAGAGAGGGGAGTTACGGTTCACGACGTTTCAAGGAACGCCGAGGTTGAGATACCTTACGAGAAGATAAAGAGCGCGAGGGTGGACATAGATTCCCTCTTTGACAAGTAAATAAGGAGGCCAACGTAAATGGAAAGTCTCGGAAAAACGATAGAGCTCCTTTGCAAGGAGAAAGGAATTTCAAAGGAAGACGTAATAGAGGCGGTGAAGGTAGGGATTATAAACGCCGCCAAAAAGGCCGGATATAGGGGAAACCTTGTTGTAAAAATTGATGAGGACGGAAAAGACTTCGGAATATTTCAGGAAAAAACGGTCGTTGAAGAAGTAAAAGACCCCGACACGGAAATATCGGTTGAGGAGGCAAGGGAGCTCTTCGGAGATGAAATAAAACCGGGAGACAAAGTTCTCGTTGAAATAAAAACCGAGGAACTCGGAAGGATTGCCGCAAAGGCAGCGGCTCAGGTAATTCACGAGAAGATTACCGAGGCCGAAAGGAGAGCTCTCTACGACTACTTTAAAGAGAAAATCGGAGACGTAATCTCCGGAACGGTTAAAGAGATAAAGAGAAATGGAGACATAATCGTTGACCTGGGAAGGGTTGTAGGAATTCTCCCGAAAGAGGAGCAGATTCCGAAGGAGAAGTACAAAATAGGCGACAGGGTAAGGGCCTACATCTACGACGTCGTCTTTGACTACAAGAGGTATAACAGGAAGAAGCCCTCAAGGATAGACGACTATCCGCCCCCCTACGTAATCCTCTCAAGAACCCACCCAAAACTCCTTAAGAGGCTCATGGAGATTGAGATTCCAGAGGTTGCAGAGGGGCTCGTAGAGATTAAGGCCGTTGCGAGGGAGCCGGGAGTAAGGGCAAAGGTGGCAGTTGATGCTAAGGAGGACTACATAGACCCGGTAGGAGCCTGCATCGGCGTTAAGGGTAGCAGGATTTTGCCCATTTCAAGGGAGCTCTCAGGCGAGAAGATAGAGATAATCAGGTGGCACGACGACGTCGCAAAGCTCGTTGCAGAGGCCCTCTCGCCGGCAAAGGTTGTCCACGCAGAGAGCTACGAGGACGAGAACGGAGAGCTCAGAGTTGAAGTTGTAGTTCCCGACGACCAGCTCTCCCTTGCAATAGGAAAGAGGGGAGTAAACGCAAGGCTCGCCTCAAAGCTGGCCGCACAGGCCGGACAGGTTGTCGGAATAGACATAATCAAGGAGAGCGACTACAGGAAGTTGGAAGAGCTTGAAGAGGGCTTTGAGGAAGAGGAGTAATGAGGACCTGCGCAGGCTGTAAGAGAAAGGGAGAAAACGAGGAGTTTATAAGGTTTGTTGAGTTTGAGGGGGAGCTCCTTCCCGACCTTACGAGGAAACTGCCGGGAAGGGGCTACAACGTTTGCCCCACCTATAAGTGCATCAAGGACTTCGTAAAGAGGAAGTTTAGGGGCAAGAAAGACCCCGATGAAATCTACAACCAAACGGTAAAGGCCTTAAAAGACTACATTCTTCACCTCATTTCCCTCTGCCACAAGACCGGAATAACCGTAATCGGTCAAGACGAGATAAAGGAGTTAAGAAGCCCCGAGGGGGTTTTAATCCTTGCAGAGGACTTAAGCCCCAGAACGAAGGAGAGGTTAAAGAGGGAAAACTGGCTAACCCTTGAAGACCTCTTCACCAGCGAGGAAATCGGAAACGCAATAAGGAAGGATAGAAGGGTGGGAGCTCTCTTTATTGAAAAAGCAGGCCTGGGGAGGAAGCTCTACGAAAACGCCGAAAAGCTAATCTCCCTAACCTCTTCAAACTCCCGGTAGAAAAATCAATTGGTAGCTCCCCGGTTTATCTCAAGGAACATAAAAAGGACAAAGACAGGAATGGTAGAATAGCCTAAAGTACGCCGAAAACGGAGAGCCCCATGAGAGAGCTCCTATCCTTCGGAAGCGTCGTTATAGATAACGTCTTAGTTGTTAAGAAGTTCGCTTCGGTAAACGAAACCGTTCAGGCGGAGAAGTACCGCTACACCTACGGAGGAGCGGGGGCAAACGTTGCTGTTGCGGCGGCAAGGCTCGGAGTTAGGAGCTCCCTCTTTGCAGTTGCGGGAAGCGACTTCAAGAGGACAAACTACGAAAGACACCTGAAAGAAGAAGGCGTTGACATAAAAGGCCTACTGCCGGCTCCTTTCCTGATGCCAAGAAGTTTCATAATAAGCAAAGAGGGTAGTGACGACCAAATTCTCTACTACTACGAGAACAAGAGGGGCACTTCAAGGGTTCTCTTTGAGAACTGGAGAAGGGCGATTGAGCTTGCAAACCGCCACGAGGTCTGCCACTTCTCAACGGGGCACTTTGAGTTTTACTACCACATTTTAAAGAAGAACTCTGTAAAGAGCGTTGTGAGCTTTGACCCGGGGCAGGAGACCTTCAGCTACCCCTACAGGGTGGTAAGGTTAATACCGAAAACCCACATGCTCTTCATGAACAACCACGAGGCAAAGAGGATTAAGGAGCTCCTAAAGATAAAGAGCATAAAGGAGCTTGTTAAGGGAGAGAAAGGGCCCAACCTCGTGTGCATCTCCTTAGGCGCTCAGGGCTCTATCGTCATATTTAAGTGCAAGTCCTTTAGGGTTCCGGCAGTTAAACCCAAGAAGCTGGTTGACCCAACCGGAGCGGGAGATTCCCACAGGGCGGGCTTTATCTCTGCACTCCTCAAGGGATACACCGTTGAAACGGCGGCAAAGATTGCTTCAACGGTCGCCTCCTTCACAATAGAGGCAGAGGGGGCTCAGACGAGCCTCCCCCGCTGGGAGCAGGTCGTTGAGAGGTACGAGGAGTTCTTTAAGGAGCCCTTCCCTCAGCCCCAACGCAGTTGGGAGGAGATAAAGGGGGAGCTCCTATCTTAAACAGTCAAGGTTCTCAAGCTTCACCCCGTACTCTTTCCAGAGCTCTTTTAGCTTCTCCTCCTCTTTTTCCCTCAGCTTCTGCTCTTTAAGCTTCAGGGCTATAAAACGCTCAGCCCTTTTAAGTGGAATAGACCCTCCGGGCTCGTACTTAAGGGGATAGATAAGGGCGTATCTGTCTTCCGATAGTGAAATTATTACGGGCTTCCTCTCCTTCGGGTTCCCTATTGAAAAGAGGGCAACCCCTATCGGGTCTTTTGCGTCTTTGTAGTAGGTCTTCTCCTTGGCGTTAAACTGGCCGAAGCGCTTTGCAATCTCCTGCCAGCTCTTACCCTTCATTAAAAGCTTCTCGGCCTCCTCCGCCTGCTTCTTATCCCTAAAGTAGAAAACAACGGCCTTTACTCTGTCGGGCATCTTGAACTTATCTATGTTCTTCCGGTAAAACTCCTCTACCTCCTGAGGGGTGGGCTTTATTCCCTTTGAGAGCTCCTTTCTAAAAACTTCTATTGCCTTACCGGCAAAGTACTCGGTAAACATTCTCTTAAACTCGGGATTTTTACCGTAGCCGGCCTTTAAGGCCCGCCTGTAGAAGTAGTCTGTTAGGAGCTCCTCCTTTAACTTCTCCTCCTCTCCGGGCTTTCCTTTCAGCTCTATCCCGCAACAGCTTACCACCACTTCGCCGTTACCCTTTTTAACCTCAATCTTCTTCTCTACCTCAGAGTAGATTGACTTTACCGCCTCGTCGTAGAACTTCACCCTGAGCTCATTCCTGATAAACTCCTTATCCCCCTTACTCATCTTCTTGGGGTCTTTATCGGGGAAGAGCTCCTTAAACCTCTTCTCAATATCCTCTTCTGTTATGGGCTTTAACCTCTTGCGGGCCTCTGCCGAGACGTACTTCCTTGAGAGGTACTCCTTCTTAAACTCCTCCATTTCTCTATCAAGGCCGTATTTTTTTGCAAGGCCGCTGTCTTCAATGTAGGCCAGAACGAGACGGCGGTTAACCATTCTCTTTAGGAGCTCCCGGGGATGGCTCTGAAAAAAACTCTTTGCCTCGGGATTTAGGAGCTTTAAAGTGTACTTGTAGTCTGCAACGGTTACCCTTATACCCTTACCTTCGGCCAAAACCGTATCGTCGGAGCAGATCTTTTCCTTTTTGAGCTCTAAAGTTTTTGGGCTCTTTGTCTGAGTTGTACCCTTCTCTCCGCCGGAGCAGGAGAGAAGAAAGAGGGTGGCGGTTAAAAGCAGTCCCAGTTTTCTCTTCATTTTTCCTCCAGAGTCCATTATCCGGAAATTATAAAGGGGGGCTCAAGGCCCCCCTCGGAAAACTAAGGGCAGAAAGCCCTATCAGTGTTTCTTCCTCCTGAAGCCAAAGAGCCCTAAAAGGCCGGTTAGAAGAGCTCCGAGGTTGAGAAGGCCGCTTGCGGCACTCTGGGGAGCTCCCATTGAGCAACCTCCTCCTCCGCCTCCTCCGGTACCGGAGACCTCAACGGTCGGGGTAGTGCTCCTCTCGCCCAGTACGGCAACAATGGGCTCCTCTTCGCCGGTAGTTCTGGTGGCAAGGTCAACCTCGGCAACAAGGTCGTTTCCGGAGACGGAGGGCTTAACCTCAACTTTGGTCTCTCCCCTTTGAACGACGACAACCGCCCTATCGGGGTTAACAAGAGGAGCGGCACCTTCAAAGGTGAGCTCAAACTTCCCAGAAGTTCCCGTTAACCTCATTCCTAAAACAACCTTGCTGAGTTTAAACTCTTTTGCAAAGTTAAGGAGCTCCCTCTGGCCTTCAGGAGTCTCCCCGAGAATTTCGGCAATTGAGGTTCCATCGTCTTCAACCCTAACTTTAACCTTGTGCTCTTCACCGCTAAACTTGAGCTTAACGTCTGCCTCGGTTCCCGAAACGAGAGTGGCCTCAACGCTGGTAGGTATTGAAACAGAAGAGGTAGGAGTTCTCATAAGGGCAAAGACCAGCTCGCCTTCTCCGGGAGTTTCCTCCCTAAGGGCTGCAACGTTAACTGTCAGCTCCTTGGTGTAGGAATCGTAGGAAGCCCAACCCCTGCTGATAGCCTCGCTTATAGAAACCGAAGCGGGTTTGAAGTTCTCCTTATCAATCTCGTAATGAACGTGCTCTCCCTCAGAGTGCCTTACCTTGTGAATCTTGGCGTAATTGATGTAGAGACCATCGGGGCTTGCGACTTTCAGCTGAGCAAGGCTGAACTTAATTCTCTCAATATACTCTGAAGGAATTATAGGAGTAAAGACCGGAATAAGGGTCTCTCCACCAGCCTCAAGGATTTCCTTGGCGTGGTGCTCAAAGCCGAGGAGCTCGGGAAGCTCGTTCTTAAGCCTTATAACGATTGCCCTCCTGGGAACTTCGTCGTCGTGAAGGGCCTCGGTCTCAACCTCCGCCTCTACTCCGTCAAATTTCATTTTCCAGCTTGAGCTCTTTCCGGGAAGGGCGAAAGCAATTCCGTCTATTCCGGAGCTCTCAACGGGAATAGGAACGAGGTGCCTGTCAACGTCAACTCCGTTTGCAAGGGCGTTAACGAGGATATCTCCGGCCGTAGTAACCATTGCGTCTTTACCGCCCACCTTTCCGTACTTGGGAGAGCCGTCAGGGTTCTCAGGAGAGTTGAAGAAGACCCTCACGGCCTCCTTGTAGGCGGTAGCCGGAATCTTAACCGGAACGGTGACAATTTCTCTGCCGAGGCCGAAGTACTTAATGTGGCCGTTTTCATCCTTAACAATCAACTGGCTAAGGCTATCACTTGAGTTGATGTCGGCCATGTTTGCCTGAGGAAGTCTACCTTCTTTAGCGTCGTGGCAGGCGGAACAGTTGAGCTTTTCACCGTTAACCGTCTTACCTCCACCGAGGGCGTACTCCTTGGGAAGAACTCCGTGGTCAATGCTGAAGGGCGCAATCCAGAGGTAAAAGACGGGCTCAGGGTTTTTAACCCCTTCGGCCTTGAGAACCTCCGTGAGGGCGGCCTTCATGTCCTCGTACTCTGCGTCAGTATCAATTTCAGGCAGGTAATCGCCGTTGTCGTCGCAGATGTACTTACCGAGGATTGTCTTAACGCAGACTTTACCGCCCTCAATAAAGTAGGCCGGAACCCTCTTCTCGCTCTGTCCTGCAGGGAGAATTCCCTTAGATGCCGCTTCTGACTTGACGGTACCGTCTAAGGCTGCTGCAATTTCGCGGGTGTAAAGGACTTTGCCCGTTGATTTATCGTACCAGGTAACGAGGGTTAACGGGTTGGCAATCCTGTACATAAACTTCTGGCCACCGGGCGTATCGGGCCTGAAACCGTTGTTGATAATTACAGGAGCCCAAGCCCACGGGAAGGTTCCCTCGGGAACTTTCCAGATTCCGAACATATCCTGCTTGTACCTCAGAGCGGCCTGCCTCGGGTCAAAGTCTGCCTGATAAATGGGAACTACAGTATCCTTGCCGTCATCGGTTCTGACTATGCAGAAGGGCTGGGGAGCTCCGTACCCTGCAATAGGCATGAAGGGGCCAAAGCCCGGAGTAAACATACTCTCGGGAAGCTTCTGAACAGTTCCGTTTTCAAGGTCGTAGGCAAGCATTCTGTTATCAAAGTTGTAGGAGTAGCCAAGGACGTCATAGAAAGTCCTGAAAGTCCAGTGGGTTTTAAATGGGATATGGCAGACTTCACACGCGACTTTCTCCATGTGAACTGCAGAATTTCCACCAGGCCCGAAAGCATCAGAGTGAACCTCTGCAGCAAGCTGCCTTGAGCCGCCGAAGTGACAGTCAACGCAGGTTTTTAAGGAGGGGTTGTAGTCAAGGGACTGGTCCCAGTGACCTCCCCAGTCGTTTCCTTTGAGGAAGTCGTGGTGAATCGGGTGGTACTTCTTCTCCTCAGGAGAGAGGGAGCCCTCACCGTGGCAGGAGAGACAGGTCATATTTCCTACTTCACTGTCAAAGTGGACGTCGTAGCCTATGGGGATGTCGTCAAAGGAGACTACAGACTTTGCCGTAAGCATTCTGCCGAAAGCTTGCCGCTTCTCATTTTGGTCGCTGAAGTCAACTCCAACGAAGGCATCATAGGGAAGGTTGCCCTTTTCCTCTCCTCCCCTGTGGAGGTCGTAGGAGAAGACATCTCCCCTTTTGACGATTTCAGCGGCAAGGCCAAGAGTTCCCTTCCTGGTTACCCAAGTATAAACACTTTTACCGTCAGAGGTCTCTCCGCTCTTATAGGGGATAGCCATGTGACAGTAAGAGCAGACGTAGCCCCACTCCCTATTCTTATCGGCCCTGGTCATTTTGGGGTAGGGGTCGTTGGCATCTCCGAGTTTTTCAGGAACGGAGTAGGTGTAGTCTTGGGGAGAAACTTCGGTTGAGGGAGTGTTCTTATCGCCAATCCTGTTTTCAAGGATTGGGAGCTCTACCTCTCCTCCCTCAAACTCATCTGCATCGTAGTAGACCTCGGGTCTCCAGAAGCCGTTCTCGTCCTTAACGAACCTTACGTAGGCAAGGGGGACGCCGTCTCCGTCTGTATCAACGCCCATTAGGGATGCAGTGGAGATGTACTTAAAGAAGAAACCTGCAAATGTCCTGTAAACTACATCACCATCAGTGTCCTTAAAGGTAACGGCACCGCCGTTAACGTAAACCTCTCCGCCGTCCTTGTCCTTTGTCTTATCCTTATGCTCAAAGTAGACTACCCTTGCAACTTCCCTCGTCGCGCCGTTTGCATTGTTGGGGTAGAGGTAGAACTTGAGCTCCTGATTATCCTTATCGGTTATCCTGTCATCAAGGTTGGGGTCGTTGTAGACGCTGTTTAGAACGGAGAGGGGAACGGAGTTGTAGTAAGCAGAGTCAACTTTCTTAACTTCCTTCCCGTTAATAACCTCCCCTATTTTCGGGGGGAAACCGAGAGAAATAACAATTGTCTCACCATCGGCAGTCATACCCTTAAATACCATTACCCTCGGGTTGGCAGGCATTAAGGGGTAGACCTTCGTTCCGTTTACTTCGGAGACTATCCTCTTATTAGAAGAGGCGTCGGCGTGGCACATGAAGCAGTCGGTATCGTTAACGCCGGCCCTCTTGTAGTTAAATACCCCCGGTTTACCGAGGTATCCGGCACCGACTTCGTAATCGGAGTAGCCGAGGAGGTCGCCGTCAATTCCCGTCTTTGCAAGGTACTCATCTTCATGAATGAACCAGTCCTTGTTTTCAAGAGCCTCCCAGAGCTCCGCTCCCAGCTTCTCCTCTAAAACCTCATCAAGAGATTTCTCCTCCCTTCCAAACTGAGCTGCCCCTCCTCCTGCATGACACGAGTTACATGTTATGTTTTGGTTCATAGTACCCATGTCAAAGTTGAAACCCTTGTAGGCGTTCATATCACCGCCGGTGTTATAGTCAACGCCGTCAACCGCACCGTCGGGAACTGCAGGGTCTTTAAGGGGTTTCTTTGCCGCCAACTGGCGGTAGGAGGGAGGTCACCAGCCTCCGTAGTGGGACTTCGTCCTGAAGTAGCGCATCTTAAGAAGTTCGTTTGTAACGAAGTCCTTCGTTCCGGTGTCGTCTCCCCTCGTCTCGTGGTTGTCCATCCAGCCCATGTCGTGGAGGCCGACCGCACCGTGGTGGGAGGCCCTTACATCGGTGATTATATCCTTGTGACACTGAGCACAGGTTTTCTCAAAGCTGATGGGAGTTCCCTTAATGAGCTGAACCTCTCGGCCGTCTTTGTTTTGAACGGTTACAGTCTTACTTGAGTCAAGCTGTTCAACCTCAGGCTTACCCTCAACGTCAATGAGCTTAACGGCAGGGTGCTGGGCAGAGGCCTGAGAAGCGACAAGGGCAGACAGTATAAAACCCGTAGTAAGGGTGAGCCTGCTCCTCCTCCACTTTCTTCCCATGGAATACCTCCGAAGAAATTTACAAATCGTTTACAATGCAGGCTTCATGATTTTATCAGTTTTTGATAAAAAGTGAAGATATATGTTCAGAATTTTTTATATAAATGCTAAAAAATTAGGAAGCCCCTAAAGGGCTTCCTCTACATTCCGCTTAAAGAGCTCAAAAGCCTCAGAGAGTTTCGCAAGCTCCCTAACTCCTCCCTGCGCCATGTCGGGCCTTCCGCCCCCTTTACCGCCGAGAACGGGAGCTATTTCCCTAATCAAGTGGCCTGCGTGGAGTTTGTCGGTCAGGTCTTTCGTAAGGGCTATTAAAAGGGTGGCTTTACCGTCTTTAACGCCGACGAGCATTACGGCACTTCTGCCGGCCTTATTCCTTATTACGTCTGCAACTTCGGCAAGCTCTTTGCCCCCAAAGCCTTCAAGTTTAGCCGTGATAACTTTAATTCCCTTAACTTCCGGTGCACTCTCAACTATTGAGTCAACCTGAGAGGAGGCCAGCTTCTTCTTGAGCCTTTCAACCTCTTTTTCCTTTTCCTTTAGCTCCTTAACCAGAGCAGAAACTTTCGCAGGCAACTGCTCTTCGGGGCTTTGGAGCTCCCTCCTTAAACTCTCTACCAGCTCCTCTTTACCCCAGACCCACTTCTGAGCTTCGTTCCCAACTACGGCCTCTACTCTCCTGGTTCCGGCAGATACGGAGGATTCGGAAATGAGTTTGAAAAAGCCTATGTCTCCGCTCCTCTTTACGTGGGTTCCACCGCAGAGCTCCACGCTGACCCCGCCTACATCAACAACCCTGACAACATCCCCGTACTTCTCGCCGAAGAGTGCTATTGCCCCCCTTTCTATAGCCTCGTCGTAGGGGAGTTCCAGAGTCTTAACCGGGTAGTTATCCATAATCCACCTGTAAACAAGCTTCTCAACGGAGCGGAGCTCCTCCTTAGTCGGAGCCTCAAAGTGGGTAAAGTCAAACCTTAACCTGTCGGGAAGGACCAAAGAGCCGGCCTGCTTTACGTGGTTTCCGAGAACCTCCCTTAAGGCCTTGTGGAGAAGGTGGGTTGCGGTGTGAGCCCTCATTACGGCCCTTCTCCTCTCCTCGTCAACCCTTGCCTCAACGAAGTCTCCGACCTTTACAGTTCCGCTCTCAACCTTAACTTTGTGGCCAATTAGGTTCTCGGTAACGTTCTGGGTGTCCAAAACCCTGCAGTAGCAGTTGTTCCCCTCCAAAACTCCGGTGTCGCCAACCTGTCCGCCCTTCTCCGGGTAGAAGGGAGTCCTGTCAAGGATTACAAAGGCCTCTTCACCCTCCTTAAGCTCGTCAATTAACCTGTCGTCCTTAACTATTCCGACTACTTTGGCGTACTCCTCAAGGTGCTCGTAGCCGGTAAATAGGGTGGGGTGCTTTTTAGAGAGCTCCTGAATCTCAGGAGAGACTACCTTCTGAGCTCCTCCCTTCCAGGCTTTCCTCGCCCTCTCCTTCTGCTCCTGAAGGAGCTTCTCAAAAGTTTGGGTGTCAACTTCCACATTCTCGTCGTTCGCAACCTCTAAGATAAGGTCAAGGGGAAAGCCGAAAGTATCGTAGAGCCTAAAGACTTCCTCTCCGGGAATTACTTTCTCTCCCTTTTCCTTCAGCTCTTCAATAATCTCCTGAAGAATCGTTAAGCCCTTCTCAAGAGTCTTTGAAAATCTCTCCTCTTCTTTCTTAACAACCCTCTTTATGAGCTCCCTCTCTCTCTTTAGCTCGGGGTAGGCACTGCCCATAATCTCAATAACCTTGTCAACCCCTTCAAAGAGGAAGGGACCCTTTATCCCGAGGAGCCTTCCGTGCCTTGAGGCCCTCCTGATAATTCTCCTTAAGACGTACCCCCTTCCCTCGTTAGAGGGGAGAATTCCGTCGGCAATCAAGAAGCTCATAGCCCTCAAGTGGTCGGCTATTACCCTCATTGACGTTGAGCTCTTCTCGTCTTTACCGTACGGAATTCCGCTTATCTCTGAAGCCCACTTAACTAAGGGGAAGAGGAGGTCGGTCTCGTAGTTTGAGGGAACGCCCTGCAGAACCGAGGCAATTCTCTCAAGGCCCATTCCGGTATCTATTGAGGGCTTTGCAAGGGGCTTCAGGTTTCCCTCCTCGTCCCTTTCATACTGCATAAAGACGAGGTTCCAGATTTCAAGGTAGCGGTCGCAGTCACACTTCCCTATTCCGCAGTTTGGCCCGCAGGTAAACTCCTCTCCCCTGTCGTAGTAGATTTCGCTACAAGGGCCGCAGGGACCGGTGTCTCCCATTGCCCAGAAGTTATCCTTCTCGCCGAGTCTAAAAATCCTCTCTTCCGGAAGGCCTACCTCGTCCCTCCAGATTTCGTAGGCCTCGTCGTCCTTTTCGTAAACCGAGACGTAGAGCCTCTCCTTGGGGAGTTTAAAGACCTCCGTCACGAGCTCCCAGGCGTACTTTATGGCCTCCCTCTTGAAGTAGTCACCGAAGGAGAAGTTCCCTAACATCTCAAAGAAGGTGTGGTGGCGGCCGGTTTTACCGACGTTTTCAAGGTCGTTGTGCTTTCCGCCTGCCCTCATACACTTCTGACAGCTGGTAGCCCTCTTAAAGGGAGGCTCCTCTTTTCCGAGGAAGTAGTCCTTGAACTGAACCATTCCGGCGTTTGTGAAGAGGAGGGTAGGGTCATTTTTGGGAACGAGGGGAGAGCTCTTAACAATAACGTGGCCTTTCTCTTTAAAGAAGTTAAGGAAAGTTTCCCTTATCCTATCGGCACTCCACTTCATAATCTCTCCGTAAGTCAATTTGGTAAGAGCAATTCTATTAGAACTCGGGTGAAATTTAGAGGTTAACCGGGAACAACTGCTGTCCGTTAATCCAAAAGAAAAAACTACTGCCTTAAAAAGAGGCGGAGCAGAGCTCCAGAGTCTTAATTACTCCGAGGTAGGGGGCTCTCCCCCTGCCTCCCTCAAAATCCTGTCAACTTCACAGAAGGTAAAGCCCCTCTGGAGGAGAAACCTCTTTGCCTTTAACCTGTCATGGGGATATTTCTTCAAAACCTCTCTAACTGCGTAAGAGTAATCAAAGGGGAAGGAGAGCTCCACCTCTTTAATAACTTCCGGCTTAAAGCCCTTCTGCCTCAGGCTGAAGGCTATCTTCCTTCTGCCCCAGCCCTTTTTAACTTTTAATTCAAAGTAGCTCCACACCGCCCTGTACTCGTCAAGGAATCCCTGTGCCGAGAGCTCCTCAACAACCCTCAGGAGCTCCTCCCGGCAAACTTCGGGAAACTTCTTCCTCAACTTCTCCGTAAGGGCTTTCTCGGAGTAATCCCTTCTTAAAAGGAGCGAGAGGGCGTAGGAGAAAACCTCCCTAAATTCCATCTATCCCGGCCCCGCCTGAAAAGATTCCCTCCATCTTGAGCCTTAAGTCGTCGGGCTTTGTAGCGTACTTGAGGGCTTCTTCCTTCGTAATAAGGCCTTTACGCCAGAGCTCGTAGAGAGATTGGTCAAAGGTCTGAGAACCGTAAACTTCGTGCCCTTTTTCAATGAAGTGGGGAATCTCTTCCGTCAGCTCAGGGTTCATTATCCTCTCTTTTATCGCCTCAGTAACAATCATTACTTCAACTGCGGGAACCCTTCCTTTACCATCAGCCCTTGGAATTAATCTCTGGGATATAGTAGCTTTTAAAACTGAAGCCAACTGAAACCTAATAGCCTGCTGTTGGTCAAGGGGAAAGAACGAGATAACCCTATTTATCGTCTCCTTGGCATCAAGGGTATGAAGAGTTGAAAAGACCATGTGGCCGGTTTCAGCAGCATCAAGAGCTGTCCTTACTGTCTCAGGGTCTCTCATTTCGCCCACCAAAATTACGTCGGGGTCTTCCCTTAAGGCAGCCCTTAAGGCCGTAAAGAAATCTTCAGCATCACTACCAATTTCCCTCTGGTAAAAGAGGCACTTCTTGTCCCTGTGGAGGTACTCAACAGGGTCCTCAATTGTTATCACTACCCTTGCGTCCTTCTCATTTAACTCGTTAAGCATTGCAGCAAGGGTTGTTGATTTACCTGAACCCGTAGTACCGGTAACTAAAACAAGCCCCCTGGGGTAAAGGGCTATCTTCTTTATAACTTCGGGTAAGTTAAGATCTTCAATTTTGGGAACCTCAACGGGGATTGTCCTCATAACGATTGCAAAGGTTCCCCTCTGCTTAAAGACGTTAACCCTGAATCTGCAGACTCCGGGTAGTGAGTAAGCAAGGTCTATGTTCTTTATGTAAGGAATCTCTTTCCTCTTCTCTAAGGGAAGTATCTTTTTCACAAACTCGTCTATGTCCTTAACCTCCAAAGGAGGGAGGTCAAGCTTTACCAGTTTTCCGTTAACCCTGAGTATGGGAGGGGCCTTGACCCTCAGGTGAAGGTCGGAAGCCCCTATCTTGTGTGCTTTTATTAAGAGCTGGTCAAGGTCTATCTTAGCCACCGAGTGCCTCCATTATCTTCTCCTCAAGCTCCTTGGCCACTTCAGGGTTCTCCTTAAGGAACTGTCTTGCATTCTCTTTCCCCTGCCCCAGCCTCATGTTTCCGAAGGAGTACCAGGAACCGCTCTTTTTAACAAGCCCGAGCTCCTCGCCGAGGTTTAAAAGGTCTGACTCCCTTGAGATTCCCTCTCCGTAGTAGACCTCAACAATAGCTTCCCTGAAGGGCGGCGCTAACTTGTTCTTTACTATTTTAACTTTTGCTTTGTGGCCTATCCTTTCATCGTTTTTACCTTTTATCTGGCCGACGTTTCTGATTTCCATTCTCATTGAGGAGTAGAACTTGAGAGCTCTACCTCCCGGGGTAGTTTCCTGAGGGCCTCCGTAGCTCATCGTCCCGATTTTTTCCCTAATCTGGTTGATGAAAATCAGGGCACAGTTGCTCTTGTTAACTGCCGCAGTCAGCTTCCTCAAGGCCTGAGACATGAGCCTTGCCTGAAGGCCGACGTGGGAATCTCCCATGTCTCCCTTGATTTCGGCCTCTGGAACGAGGGCGGCAACCGAGTCAACCACTATAACGTCAACCGCACCGCTGCGCACCAAAGTCTCTGCAATTTCAAGGGCCTGTTCGCCGCTGTCGGGCTGGGAGACAAGGAGCTCCTCAAGGTTTATCCCTAACTTCTTTGCGTAGGTCGGGTCAAGGGCGTGCTCGGCGTCAATAAAGGCAGCGACTCCCCCCTCTTTCTGAGCGTTTGCAATAACGTGAAGGGCGAGGGTCGTTTTTCCGGAGGACTCGGGGCCGTAGATTTCGGTAATCCTTCCCCTGGGAACTCCGCCGATTCCGGTAATCCTATCAATTGCAATTGAGCCGGTGGAGATTGCGGGAACTTTCTCTACGGGCTTTTCGCCCAAGAACATTACGGAGCCCTCTCCGTACTCCTTCTTAATTCTCCTAAGGGCGTCTTCAAGAACTTTTCTCCTTTCCTCTTGCATAGGCACTCCTTGAGAAATAAGGGTTTGATGGGGGGAAGTGGCGGAGAGGGCGGGATTTGAACCCGCGGTGGGGGTTTTTGCCCCCACACCCGATTTCGAGTCGGGCGCCTTAAGCCGGACTCGGCCACCTCTCCGTTTAGGGGCGTAAAAGCTTAAAGAAGCTCCTAAGGAGCTCTACCGCCTCCTCAAGCTCTATCTTAACAACCTCCGGTCTGTGGTTGACTCTTCTATCTGAAAGAATTTTAAACAAACTCTCCACCCCGCCGAACTTGGGGTCGGCAACGGCGTAAACCACCCTTTCAACCCTTGCCTGGATTATAGCACCGGCACACATGGCGCAGGGCTCAACCGTTGAGTAGAGGGTGCAGCCGGTCAACCTCCAAGAGTTCAACTTCCTTGAGGCCTCTCTGATTGCGAGGATTTCTGCGTGGGCGGTAGGGTCTTGGAGGAACTCTTTCCTGTTAAAAGCCCTTGAAATTATCCGGCCGTCCTTAACAATAACAGCTCCAACGGGGACTTCGCCGTAGGAAAAGGCCTTCTCAGCCTCCTTGAGGGCCTCATTAAGGAAGAGGAGGTCTTCCATCGTGTGACTTCCTCCCCCGACTAAAGTCGGGGGCTTCCCGCTTCATCGTGGGAAAAACCCCACTCCACGGGCTTAACCTCCCCGCAGTCCACGGGTAGGGTTTTTAGGAGTTTTCCTTCTCCTTTAAGCTTCTCTACCGCTGTCTTCATCTTCATTCTCTATTATAACCCACCCACCTCCCCTAATTCATCCCTGCTTTAAAAAGCAGGGCTTTCTTAGCAACATTTCTGTAAACTCAAAAGTGGCGCGCCCGGCAGGAGTCGAACCTGCAACCTTGGGATCCGTAGTCCCACGCTCTATCCAGTTGAGCTACGGGCGCGGATTTCGGGAATAAATTTATCCCCGCAGGCTGACTTTTCAACCTTAAAAAGAGCTAAAATTTCCAAAGCTTTAAGGAAAAAGGAGGAGGAAAATGGAGCCGACCTACAATCCAGCACTCTTTGAGGATAAGTGGTACAGAGAGTGGCTCAGCAAAGGCTACTTCCACGCAGACGAGAAAAAGGTTTTAAAGGGAGAAAAGAAGAAGTTCAGCGTAGTTCTGCCTCCTCCCAACGTAACGGGAGTTCTCCACGTAGGCCACGCCCTTAACTCAACCCTTCAGGACATTATCTGCCGCTGGAAGAGAATGAAGGGGTATGAGGTCTGCTGGGTCCCTGGAACAGACCACGCCGGAATCGCAACCCAGTGGGTGGTTGAAAGGGAGCTGGCAAAAGAGGGGTTAACCCGCCACGACGTCGGCAGAGAAGAGTTCTTAAAGAGGGTATGGGAGTGGAAGGAGAAGTACGGAAGCAGGATTATTAACCAGCTCAAGAAGCTGGGAACCTCCTGCGACTGGGAGAGAGAAAGGTTCACGATGGACGAGGGCTTTTCTAAGGCCGTTAGGAGGGCCTTCGTAAGCCTTTACAGAGAGGGGCTCATTTACAGGGGAAAGAGGTTAATAAACTGGTGCCCGAGGTGCCACACCGCCCTTTCCGACCTTGAGGTTGAGCACGAGGAGGAGCAGGGGAACCTCTGGTACATACGCTACCCGATTGTCGGAGAGGATGGCTACGTAGTAGTTGCAACAACGAGGCCCGAAACGCTCTTGGGAGACGTTGCAGTAGCAGTCAACCCCAAAGATGAAAGGTACGCCCACTTAGTCGGAAAGAAGCTGAGACTTCCCATAGTCGGAAGGGAAATTCCAGTGATAGCCGACGAGTACGTTGACCCTGAATTCGGAACGGGAGCGGTAAAAATCACTCCCGCCCACGACTTTAACGACTACGAGGTCGCCCAGAGGCACGGCCTTCCCGAAATACAGGTAATGGACGACTGGGGAAGGATTACGGTTCCTCCATTTAAGGGGATGGACAGGTTTGAAGCAAGGGAAGCCATCGTTGCAATGCTGAAGGAAGAGGAGCTCCTTGAGAAAGTTGAGCCCCACACCCACGCCGTAGGCCACTGCTACCGCTGCAAGACCGTAATTGAGCCCTACCTAACAGAGCAGTGGTTCGTTAAGACTAAACCCCTTGCCCAAAAGCCGATTGAAGCGGTTAAGAGCGGAGAGGTAAAGTTCATTCCGAAGCAGTGGGAGAACACCTTCTTTGACTGGATGTACAACATAAGAGACTGGTGCATTTCAAGGCAAATCTGGTGGGGACACAGGATTCCGGCATGGTACTGTCTTGAGTGCGGCCACGTAAACGTTGCCGAGGAAGCCCCCGAAAAGTGTGAAAACTGCGGGAGCTACAACCTCAAACAGGACGAGGACGTCCTTGACACGTGGTTTAGCTCTGCCCTGTGGCCCTTCGGGGTGTTCGGCTGGCCCGAAGAGACAGACGACTTAAAGGCCTTCTACCCCACCGATTTACTGGTAACCGGCTTTGACATCATCTTCTTCTGGGTGGCCCGAATGATGATGATGGGCTACCACTTTACAAGAAAGAGGCCCTTTGCAGACGTTTACGTACACGCCTTAGTCAGGGACGAGAAGGGCCAGAAGATGAGTAAGACCAAGGGGAACGTAATAGACCCCTTGAAGATGGTTGAGAAGTACGGGGCAGACACCTTAAGGTTTACTCTGGCAGCCCTGGCGGCACAGGGAAGGGACATAAGGCTTTCGGAGAGAATTATTGAGGGCTACCGCCACTTTGCAAACAAAGTGTGGAATATCGGAAGGTTCGTTTTAACAGCTACAGAAGGGATTAAAACGGAAGGTTCGGTAGCTTACGCACCTGAGGATATGTGGATACTGACAAAGCTCTCTGAGGCAGTTGAGGAGTACGACAGGGCCCTTGAGAGCTACCGCTTCAACGACGCCGCAAAGGCAGTTTACCAGTTTATCTGGAACGAGCTTGCCGACTGGTACGTTGAGTTCACAAAACACAGGCTCTACAGGGGAAGCGAAGAGGAAAAGAGAACCGCCGCCCACACTCTTTTAAGGGTTCTAAGGGAAGCTCTAAAGCTTCTTCACCCGATTATGCCCTTTATAAGCGAGGAGATTTACCAGAAACTCCCAAACAAAGACGCAGAGTCAATAGTCATTGCTCCCTGGCCTGCAAAGGAGTGTTGCGCCTTCCCTGAGGTTGCCCGGCTCGTTGAGACGGTTAAAGAGCTCATAAGGGGAATAAGGAATGTTAAGGCGGAGCTCTCAATTCCTCCTTCAACAGAGGTTGAAGTATTCGTTAAAACAGAGGACGAAAAACTCATTGAGACCATTGCAAAGATGGCACCTGCAATTAAGCAGATGGCAAGGGTTTCACAAATTCACAAAACCAACGAAGCCCCTGCCGGTTCAGTCTCCTTCTTCCTTCCAGGAGTTGAAGTCTACGTTAAGGTCGGCCAGCTGATAGACGTGGCCAAAGAGATAGAGAGGATTAAGAAGAAGTTAGAGAAGATGGCCAAGGAGATTGAAAAGCTGGAGAAGAAGCTCTCAAACGAGAACTTCTTAACGAGAGCTCCCAAAGAGGTAGTTGAGAAGAACAAAGAAGAACTAAAAGAGCTCAAGGAGCTCCACGCCAAACTCTCCTCTACCTTAGAGCAGCTTAAGAATATGGAATAAAGCTCGGAGCCCTCCGCGGGCTCCGCCCTCCAAAAATTCCGTTTTATCTACCGGATTTTGTCCTATTTAGGGGAGATAATAACATCAAAACCCAACAGCAGGGGGATAGAGAAATGGCCCAAATATCAAAAGACCAATGTAGAAAGCTGTGCTGTCAAGAGATTGGGAGATTTCCTCAGGGAGTAAACTTTGACGATTTCATCGGCATTTTATCGGATAAGCTGGGGATAACAAAAGAAGAGTTTAGAGAGAAGTTTGTATACTGCGTCTACGAAACCTCCGTAAATCACTGCAACCGTACCCTCTACTCCTCGGCTCCCCTTAACTCAAGGGAGTACGACTGCATCTACATAGCAAAAAACCCCGGAAGAAGAAGAGAGACCCTTCTGCCGGAAGCTGTCCTTGAGCCGTACGAGCCCGACAAACACGGAAAGTGGGGACTCACTCCGGCCCCGACAGAGCGCCACTACGAGAGTAAGCCGTGCCTAAAGGAGCTCCCCGACCTCAATAAGTACCTTAAGTGGGTGGTGGAGCTATTTAAAGACGAGTGCCTTACTCCCCATCCCAACTTAACGAAACTTAAAAAAGAGATTCTCAACCAGGCCAAAAGCGGGAAATTTGACGGAACCACACTTAACAAAATTATCAGAGAAATTCCATACATTCCAAGCAGGCCCCCTCTATTTACAACGAGCTCCATTCCCAAACTCCTTTTTGAGTCGGGAAAAGTCAATAGGCTGATAGAGATAGCCAAATCTGCAGATAAAGATAACTTTCCCCAAGTTATAGAGACCCTCGTTAAAGAAATAGAATCACTAAACCAAGAGCTCGGAGTTAGAGCTATCCCAACAACCTTTATAACGACGCTCACCCACGCGATCAACCCTGAATTTTTCATTCCAATATCTGAAGAAATTGCAACAGCAGTAATAAAAAGGTGGTGGTGGGAGTTAACAAACAGGTACAACCCCGATTACTCGGGAAATAAGGCCAGGTGCGTCGGGACAGACTCAGTTAACACAGAGTGCCTTAAGCGATTTCTCATAGAGCTCATAGGGATTTGTATTGAAGAAAACCTCTACCTACCGGAAGTGGCCTGCGCATTAAAGAAGCTCAAAAACCAAGAGCCCGACTGTCTCCGTTGGAGGTGTGATAGCCAGGATAGCCAGATAGAAGAGGAAAACGGTGAAGGAGAGAGTAAAAGTTATCCTTTAAACCTGATTTTCTACGGGCCGCCGGGAACGGGAAAGACCTTTAAGGCAAGGCAACTTGCTGCAGAGATAATAGGAGTAGAGGTTGAAGAGCTTCCCCAGTACCTGTTCACGAACCCCGACGAGACCGACTGGAGGGTAATCTTCACGACATTTCATCCCTCAACCTCCTACGAAACGTTTATTGAGGGCATCTGGGCTGAAGTTGAAAACGGTCAGTTAACCTACAAAGTCAGAGACGGCCTCTTCAAAGTTGCAGTCTATCAGGCCCTCTGGCTGGCCTACACCCAAAAGCCCGAGGAAACGCCGGACTACGAAGGAAGAAAGGAGGAGCTAAAAGAGGCTATCAAAAGGTACCTGAACGGAGAGAAGGAGCTCTTCAACTTTGACGATGCAGACAGGGTGGTAGTAATTATTGACGAGATTAACAGGGGGAACATCCCTTCAATTTTCGGAGAGCTTATAAGTCTAATTGAAAATAACAAGCGGTTAGGTAGTAAGTCAAGAAATAAGAAAGAGGAGCTCCACGCAGTCCTCCCCTACTCAAGGGAAATTTTCGCAGTTCCCCTAAACCTTCACGTAATCGGAACGATGAACACAACAGACAGAAGCATCGTCCTCCTTGACGCAGCCTTAAGAAGGAGGTTTGAGTTTGAAGAACTCCTTCCCGATACCGAACTTCTTAGAAAGGAAAACATAAAAGTCGTTCTTCCTTCCCAACAGAGCTCCCAGGAGGAAGAAAATGAGTAATCCCAAGGAGTTTTTCGTCTACCCTCCGATAGTAAGGGAGGGTATAAAGGGAAACAAAGAAGGGGCAGAGGAGGGGCTAAAGAGAGCCTTTAACCAGACAAAGGAGCTCCTTCTCAAGAGCTTAGAAGAGGTACTTAACGAGGAGAACTGGGAAGCGGTTTTAAGTCTCCTTGAGGAGCTCCTCACCCTCTACCACCTTCTACTGGAAAAGGAGAAGGCAGCGGAGCTCACGGCCGAAGGGATAGGCTTTAACGAAAAATTCCTTGAAAGGCTTGCTGACGCCATAGCCTACGCAGAGGCCAACTTCGTTGAAATTACCGCAACGGCCGCAGTTTTAATAAACTACCACGACCAGGAGGAGGAGCTCTTTCATTGCTGGGTAGAGGATGAAGAAAAAGAGGTAATTGAGGCATTTACGAGAACTTCCGTTGAGTGGGGAAACTATCTGTCTGCAAGAAAGCTCTACTCTATGGCCGACAAAAGCCTTCGGTTAACAGCAGAAGCCCTTTTCGGCCTTACGAAGTGGTTCAAGGCCTTAGAAAGGGTGGGGGCTCCACACTTGGAAGGAGAAATCCTCTTCCTCAAAGAGCTCTTAACCGAGGCACTATCCTCAAAGGAGAGGCCGAAGGGAAAGCTCCTTCTAACGAAACTTACCTACCCTCTGATAGAAATTCCCATGATTTTTAAACCCTCAAAGGAGCTCTTTCAAGTAGGAATTCTCTTAAAGGATTTTCTCCTAAAGTTTTCCGAGGAGTTCACAGAGTTCTTTGAGGGCGTTTTAGATAGGGAGCTCCCGCCCGACGCAGCAAGGCCTCAACTCCTCTTTGTAGTAAAAGCCCTCGTTGAGTTTATAGCCGATTCGGGAGGGGATTACGACAAAGCCTTCAAAGAGCTGAGCTTCTTCTTTAAGAGGTACGGAGTTTCAAAGGAGGAGCTAAGGGAGATGAGAACCGCCTTTAAAGAGCAACTGACATACTTACCGGAAGAGGAGGAGTAGTATGAGAGAGCTAAAGGTCTGGAAATTCCTTGAAAAGCTAAACAATGAAATAAAAGAAAAGAAGGGTAAAGACTTCACAATCGGCCACGCCTACTTTCTGCCCTTAAAAAACGATAAGACGCCGGAGAAGTTTGTAGAAATCCTGAGAAAGTCGGTACTTCCCCTGCTTCAGGAGTACTTCTACGACGACTGGGAAACTCTAATTTCCATACTTGCCGGGGGGAGCTCCCAAAAGGATAAGGTAAGCAAGTTAATAATTGACAAGTACGGCGAGATAAAGCTCCCTAAGGATAAAACCTACGAGATAGTTGAGATATTAATCAACTTCACGGAAAGGAATAACAATGAGCAAAGTACTAACCAAGTTTGAGCACCAGTTGATTGAAAAGGATGAGCTGAGCCGGGAAGGATGGGAGGAGCTCCAGGAAGTAGCCGAAAGGGAGAGGTTCCGGTTCAAGCTGAGAAAGAAAGGAGTAAAACTCTCAAGCCACATAGGCCTTATAAGCCTATCAGACGGAACGGTTATTGAAATTCTCCCGAAAATCTACCACAGCGAGAGCAAAGAAGAGGGCAGACGCCTTGCTACTCTACTAATGGTTAACCTGATTGAGAGAAACCTCCGCCGACTAAAGGGAGTTGCGGGGGCTCCCGACCTTAAAGTTCCCTTCCTTGAGCTTGTTATGTATGCAACTCTTCTTTATGCAGAGAGGAAAATCGTCATCCCCGGAATTTACAGAAGTTACGAAAGGCGACAGCTCCTGTCAAGGAGCCTGTCGGGAAGGGTTCTCGTTTCAAAGAACCTAACGAGAAATCCTTTTAACAGAGAAAAGCTTTTTATTGAGAGAGAGCTCTTAACTGCAGACGTCCCGGTAAACAGGCTTCTTTTAAAAGTAGCCGAGCTTGTGGGGAAGAGAGCTACCTTTAAAAAACTCAAAAGCCTCGCAGGGAGGATAATCCTCTACCTGAAAAACCTTGAAGTTGGAAACTGGCCGGCAGGAGAGAGCCCCGGCCGGATAAGGCTAAACAGAATGAACGCCCACTACGAGCCAGTAGTTGAGCTGGCAAAGCTCCTTGAAGAGGGAAGAGGAAGGGGCAGAAGGGGAGGGGCCATAACTTGGCTTTACAATATGGACTTCCTCTTTGAAAGGTTAATAAGCACTGCTCTCCCCGAATCCGAGTATCAAAGGGAGTTTCCCGTCGGAGAGGGTTTCAAAATAAGGCCGGACATACTCTTTAAAGACGCAGTAATAGACGCAAAGTGGAAGAGAGTAGACGAAATACCCAATAACGACTGCTTTCAAGTTATCTCCTACGCCTATCTCCTTGAAAAGAGGTTCGGAAGGCCGATAAGAAAGGCCCTTCTCGTCTACCCGGAAATAGAGAGCAGGGAGCAGTTAACCTGGGACATAGGGGAAGGGAAAGAGTTAACGGCATTAAACCTCAACATGAGGGAAATTATGGAGAGTATAAGTAGGGAGCTCCCCTTAGACGAGCAACTGGAGAGCCTGAGACGGAAGGTAAGGGAGAAACTCCTACGGCTCCTCTAATAAGACTTTTTCTGTCCTTTTAAGCGGCCACATTAAGGTTAAACCACTTCAGGAGGAGCAGGTGGAGGCCGTAGAGCTCGTAAGGAAAACGAGGGAAGAACTGGGTAGGAGGAAAAAGTGCATAAACGAGTCGGGACTTTACTCCCTGAACCGACTAACCTTTCTTCTAAAGTACAGGGAGCTCCCCCTCACAGACGAAGTAGTTGAAGAGCTTAAGAAGTTAACAGAATTCCTAATGAGAAAACAGCAGAAGAAAAACAGGTTCGTTAAACACGGAGGCTTTTGGCAGATTGAGAAATTCAGGGGAGGTTTCTTAGACGAGTTCTTGGGAATTGTAAGGGTTCCTACCGCTCAGGTTCTCTCCTTCCTAACCACTGCCTTCTTAAGGGTTCCGGAGCTCTCAAGGAAAAGGAAGTTAAGAGAAGCCATCTTAAAAGGCCTTGCCTTTGAAGGAGTCCTCTACGTTAGTTATCAGGGAGACTTAGGAGAAGACCCCCTCTTCTGGGGAAACAGGCTTATGGAGATGATAGATAACCTTTTCCCGGGGCTGGTTGCTCAGTTTGCAGCCCTACACAGGAATGACAGAAGAGCTCTTCCCGTTTTAGCCGCCCTGGTAAAGGTTTATAAGGAAGCAAAGAGAGAGCTGGCCTTTTACCACTTTCTGCTGGAGGGGGGAGTTCCGAGAGACTTTCCCCACTTAGACCGGGATTTGGAGCTCGAGGAGTTCCTCAAAAGGCTCCACAGGGAGCTCTCAAAAAGTACCTACAACGAAGAGAAACTGATTGACAAGTTCTACCCTGAATCAAAGAGAAAGAGAATCAAGAAGTGGGAGCTCAGAGTTAAAGACCTTGAAGAGCAGTGGAGAGAAGCCGGATTCTACCCCCTTTTTTTCAAAGAGCCCCAATTCCACTTAGAGGAGTTTTAAAGGACAAATTTTGTCCTATTAATAGGATATCTTCAGATTTGAACCCGATTAGGAGGAGATTTTGGAGAAGATTTTGAGCTTCAGGGGAAAGTACTTTTTCCTCTCAAACTTCTACCCCTGCAAGGTTGAATACGAGGGGCTCGTTTACCCAAGCGTTGAGAATGCCTTTCAGGCTGCAAAGACGGCTCCCCACAGGAGAATGCCCTTTACGAGAGTCTCTCCGAAAGAGGCAAAGAAGATGGGAAGGAAAGTTCCCCTCTTAGGAGGGGTCGGCCACTGGGAGAGCAGGAAGGTAAAGGTAATGGAGGAGCTCTTAAGGAGAAAGTTTAATCAGAACCCCGATTTAAAGGAAAAGCTCCTTGAGACGGGAGATGCCCTTTTAATTGAGGGAAACAGGTGGGGAGACGAGTTCTGGGGGGTAAACCTCAGAAAGCCCGACCCTAACTCCCCGTGGGGTTATAAGGGAAAGAACATGCTGGGACAGATTCTCATGAAAATCAGACAGGAGTTAAGGGAGGAAAAATGACAAGAGGTCGGCTTGAGGAAAAGAGGTTCTTTGACGTAATCTACCCCGTTTCAGAAGATAGAGTAATCGTTGAGGCTCCCCACGCCGGGGGCCCAAAAAGGGAGTACTACACCGGCTACATAGCCGTGGAGCTCTGCGATAGGTACGGCTGGGGAGGAATTATCTCAAGGACTTCAAGATTAATTGTTGACTTTAACAGAGATAAAAACTCTCAGGTAAAGTTCGGAAGCTACCAGAGAGAGGGAGTAGAGGCCAGGAACGGAGCTCTCAAAAAGCTCGTTGAAAGGCTAAACTGGAAGGGGAGCTCCCCCCTCCTCTACCTTACGCTTCACGGCGTAAGCGATGAAAACGCAAACAGTTGCGGCGGAGACTTCATCGTAGGAACAATCAACGGGCAGCTGTGCCCGCTGGAGTTCAGAGACGGATTCACTCAAAGGCTCAGCCAAGCACTTAAAACCTGCGGGGCTCCCCACAGAGGAGTGAAAGAGGTCAGATATTCGGGAGACCCTTCGTTAATAGAAATAAAGAGACTCTTCGGAGAGAAGTTTTACTTAATTCAACTTGAGCTGTCAAAAAAGCTCAGGGAGAGGTTTACCGACGAGGTTATCTCCTCTTTATTCCTTGCGGTTAAAGGAGTTTTGAGGGAGAAGAGGTGAGAGAGCTTGTCTTCGTTTACGGAACTTTAAAGAGGGGCTTTTGGAACAACGCCCTTTTAAAGAGGGCGAGGTTTATCGGCGAGGGGATTACCCTTGAGAAGTTTAAGCTCTACACGGTAGGCTTCCCCTACGCGGTACCTGACGAAAAGGGGCTCCCCTTAAAGGGTGAGGTCTATGAGGTTGACGAAAAAACACTCCTTGAGCTTGATAACCTTGAGGGCTACCCGATTCACTACAAGAGAAAGAGGGTAAAGGTTAAACTTAATACGGGAAAGGAGGTTGAAGCCTTCATGTATTATAGGGAAGAGCCCAGGGGAGCTCCCGTCCCGCCTAAGGGAGAATTCTTCATCTGGGAGGGGGAATGAACAGGGGTAAGAGGATAGACAGGATTTACATAAAGGTAATCCAGCTTCTGATAGAGAGGCCCGAGCCTCTTTCAACAAAGGAGATTTTGGAAGCCCTTGCGAGGGAGGGGATACTCAACAGGAGCGAGGGGGATAAAAAGAGCCTAATCAGAGCTCTTAACAGGCTTGAAGAGCTGGGACTGATTGTCTCGGAAGGGGGCAGGGGGAGGAGCGGTAAAAAGTGGGAGCTCACCCCCGAGGCCGAGGAGATGTTCAGCCAAATTAACGACGAGGACGGAATAGGGCTACTCGTTCTTCTGGCTCTCCTTCCGGACGAGTATAGGGAACTCCCGATTTTCAGCTCCGTGGAGAGAATTGCACTGAGCATCTCAAAAAGGCTGGGAGAGAAAAGGGTAAAAGACTTAAAAGAAAGGTTCTTCTACCAGAAGCCCTACACAATGAGGTTTGCCCCTATTTCAGATAGCAAGCTTGCAGAAATAGTTAAGGCAATAATTGAGGAGCGCCCCGTAGAAGTAATAAGAAAAGACCTACCTATAGACTGGCCCTTTAGGGAGAGCCCTCCGGGAATGAGCAACCTGAGAAAAATCTACCCGATAAGCCTCTTCTACTACGACGGAAACTTCTACGTGGGGGCTATCAGAAGGCACGGAAACGGGTGGAGGTACAGAACGTACTTACTGGGAAGCTTAAGACTCTACGGAGTCCTCTACGAGAGCTTTCCCCATGACAGGGAGTTCGTCAAACTGGTTGAGGAGAAGAGAAAGACGGGAATGGATTTCCCAGAACCCAAACCTTTCCTCTTTAAGGTAGTTCTCTCAGAAATAGGGGGAAGGGAGCTGAAGATAGAGGGAGCCTTAGCATTTACAACCCAGATAGAGGCAAAAAGGAGAAGTGACGGAACCTTTGAGGTCTTACTGGTTGGCTACGCAGAGCCCCGCTTCTGCAACGAGTTCCTCCAGAAAGACTTCATAGAGATAATACCTCCGACTGAGGAGGAGTTTGAGAGGATAGACAGAGAGTTCCTTAAAGAAATCTTCAGGAGGAGGGGAGTAAACCTTCCCCTACCGCCGAGAAGTTTTAAGCAAAACGCTAAAAATTTCAAGACATTTCTGAGGTATCTACAGGATTTAATCAATAAAAAGAACAACGCAGTAAAATCAGCCCTCAAGGGTTAAGGAACACCTAAAGTTAGCCCATTAATCAAAGCTTCCCTTCACTTTCAGCCCACACAAACAGTCTGAGGACGAAAACCCTTAATTAGACTAAAAACGTCTCATTTAGGTGTTAACATAGAGGAAAACCCAAATGAGGAGGGAAAAATGAAAGTAATCACTCCACCCAGCGACCCAGTAGTAAACCACTTTCAAAAAGTGGACAGAGCCTGCAGGATTAAAAAGCCGGTGCAACCAATAAAGGGCCCTGCGATAGTAGGAGTTTGCATAAACAGGGCCTATTCTGGGAGCTCCGTAGCAAGGGTCTGCAGGGGAATAGGAAAAAATGCAATTTACACAAGCGGAAGATTTAGAGGACAACCTGTAAAGAAAACGATGTTTAACGAGGTTACAAAGTTTCTTATTAACGTGATTAACGGCTTAATAAAGTCAAAGGCCGATTTTGATAATCGCCACGATAACCTGTGTACCAGCCTCGTTGGATATTATCAGTATACCAAGAACGGAGAGAGAGAAAGCGGCCTGATTACCTATGGAGTTGCCCAAAAGCTGCTGAACATGGCATTAAAATACCTATTTGTTGAGCATAACAACGGAAAAATTGTTATTCTAAACAACTCTTATGACTGGTTTCACTGCCCAATAGATGGGATAGTTCTTGAAAACCTTTCCTTTATCTACAATGGAACACCCTATTTTACGCTGATAAGAAAAACAAATGGCGCTTATACTTATAACGGAAAAACCTGGTCAAAGTTGGATAGAAGCTCTTATCTCAGCCTAAAGAACGAAATAGAAAGAGTAATAAACTTAGCCCCCAAGGGTAATTTTACCCCTATTGCTCCTCTTGAGCTTGACTTTCTGATCTGGAACCCCAACGGCTCAAAGAAGTTAAATCCCCTGGTAGCAAACAGACTCGGGGTAAACGGCTCAATAAAAGCGCTAAGGGGGTGTGTAATTGTTTAGTTCTGGGGGCGTTCCTGCCCCGGCTTTTAGGAGGTAATATGAGTAAACAGAGTGAATTAAGGATAGAGCTCCTAACTATCCTGGCAAAGAGCTTAAAAAAGATGACAACTCACGAGCTACTGAGTGAGCTCCACAGGAGGGGAGTAATAAACAATCCAAACTCCATAAGAGACCAAAAGGCTGTCACGAGGGCCCTCAACTGGCTTGAGGAGCAGGAGCTGACAGAATCGGAAGGTGGAATAGGAAAGCCCGGTAAAAAGTGGAGAATAAGTAAAACCGGATTTTCCAAGTTCTACGTCCTTAGCGAAAAAGAGATAAATCAGGCGCTGGCTACTCTTTCTTTTATCCCCGAAGAATTCAAAGCTATGAAGAAATTAAGCAAGTTTATAGAGTGGATTACTGGTTTTGCAAGAAACGCTAACCCAAACGTATGTGAGAAAGAGATAATAGAGAGCTTTTATCACCAGGACCCCTACACTGCCGTTTACTGCTCTGTAGAGGAAAAGGTTCTGGAAAAGATAGTCAAGGCAATAATAGAAAAGAAGGGAGTTAAAGTAAGAAGAAAAGAGCTTTACATAGAAGAGGACTACAAAGAGAGCCCGGAAATTTACGGCTGGAGAGAAATTTTTCCGATAAGCATCTTCAGCTACGAGGGGAACCTCTACGTAGGAGCAATTAGAGAGCACAAGGGGAGCTGGACTTACAGGAGCTACCTACTGGGTAGTCTTGACCTATACCCTTCGGAAGAGGAGTTTCCTCAACCTCAGGACAGAGAATTTAAAGAGCTTGTAAAGGAGAAGCTGAGGAGCGGAATAGACCACCCAGACCCCAAGCCTTTCCTTTTTAAAGTGGTTTTAACTAAAAGCGGAGGAAGAGTATTAGAGTGCGGCCAGAAGGCAAGAGTCTTTTTAACACAAATTGAGAGCCGGAAGAGGAAGGACGGAAACTACGAAATTACCCTCGTTGGATATGCAGAGCCAAGGTTCTGCACGGAATTTATACAGAAGGACTTCATAGAGATTATTCCGCTGAGCGCTGAAGAGTTTAAAGGAGCAGAAAAGAGAGCAAAAGAGCTCTTTGAAGGGAAGAAAACCCTCCTTCCCTCAAATTACAATGAGAACCAGGAGAACCTTAAACTCTTCCTGAAGTGTATGGAGAGGAGAGTAAAAACAAAGGAAACGGCCCTAAAAAGGGCCGTTAAAGACCTAACCTAAGGTGTAGGTTTTCTTACCAGCTTCAAAATTAAGGCTTTCTGGGTGTGGAGGCGGTTTTCCGCCTGCTCCCAGACCACAGAGCGCTCACCCTCTAAGACCTCCTCAGTTACCTCCTCACCCCTATGGGCCGGAAGGCAGTGCATAAAGAGGAAGTCGGGCTTTGCGTGTTTTACGAGCTCCGAGTTAACCTGATAGGGCATAAAAATTTTTCTCCTCTCCTCGGCCTCTTCTTCCTGACCCATTGAAGCCCAAACGTCGGTATAAACTACGTCGGCGTCCTTAACGGCCTCAAGGGGGTCTCGGGTTACTACTATCTCGGCTCCCGTCTCTTTTGCTATCTCTTTAGCCTTCTCTACGTAAAGGGGCAGAGGCTCGTAGCCTTCGGGAGTAGCCGCGTAGAACTTCATTCCCATGTAGGCCGCGCCAATCAGCCAGGAGTTGCACATGTTGTTCCCGTCTCCGAGGTAGGCAACCTTAAGCCCCTCAAGTCTTCCCTTGTATTCCCAGATTGTAAAGAGGTCGGCAAGAACCTGACAAGGGTGCTCCTCATCTGTTAAAGCGTTGATTACCGGAACGGTTGAGTACCTTGCAAGCTCAACAACCCTTTCCTGACCGAAGGTTCTGATTACTATAAGGTCAACGTAGCGGGAGAGTACTCTGGCTGTATCCTTAATGGGCTCTCCGCGGCCGAGCTGGGAACTTCGGGTATCCATGTAAACTCCGTGGCCCCCCAGCTCGTAAACCCCGACTTCAAAGGAGACCCTTGTTCTGGTTGAGGGTTTTTCAAAAATCAGCGCGGCCTTGAAGCCCTCTAAGGGGCGGTAGAGCTCACCTTTCCCGTTCTTCTCCTTCAAAAAGGCAGACAGGGAGAGAATGTTCTCAATAAAGAGCCTGTCCGCATCAAGCATAGAAATAAAGTCCTTCATCTAAACCCTCCCGATGCTCAGCTTCTCTGCAACCATTCTGAGTTCCCTCTGGAGGAAGGTTAATCTGCTTTCAAGCTGCTCAACCCTCGTCCTGAGCTCCGAAATCGCACTTCCCTCCTTAAGAACCTCCTTCTCCACTTCCTCGTACTTCCTCTCAAGGTTCTTTACGAGGGAGTATAAATTTACTAAAAAGACAAAGAGAGTCAAAACTGCCAGCAGGTTCAGTATGAGTAGTAGCTGAACCATTGCGTTATCCTCCCCTTTTCCACCTTATCTTTAAGTGTTTCTTCTTCCGATTCTCTAAGGTTTAAAATCTGAGTCTCTCCGGAAGGGAAAAGCGTAAAGAGGGTAAGGTAGCCGTCTTCCTTCTTTAAGTTTAGCGCAAAGTAGGAAAAACCAAAAGGCTCAAAACAGTACCGGCTGAGGAGCTCTCCGCTGACAATTTTTCCGGGAACGACGAGACTCTCGGCAGGGTAGGGGAGCTCCACTTTTTCCTCTCCTACAGAGAGCTCCCCCCTTTTAAAGTCAACGCAAACCTCTTTACCTTTTCCGAAGGTGAAAGAGTTCTTAAAGAGGCTCCTAACCTTGTTCTCAAAGAGTTCCGGGGAGTTAAAGGAGTGGGAGTAGAAGGCGGGAAAACTCAGGGTTAGCAGAACGCTGATAATCGCCAAAACTACAACGAGTTCAAGTAGGGTAAAGGCTCTCATCAGGTATCAATCTCCACCCGGTTTGAGGTAACGATAACCTTACCCTCAACGCAGAACTCTCCGGCAGGGCACCGGTCAAGCTTAGGCCTTTCGCCGTTTTTTCTATAGTGGCAGCCGTGTTTACTCAAGAGCCAGAGGGGTCTGAACATCTCTATAGGAGCAATCTCCGTCCCCTCAAGGGCCTGCTTCCAGAGCTCTATAACTCTCCTCCTTATGGTGTCGTTAACTCCCTTTGAAGTGTACTTACCGGTTATGCATCCGGTTGTGAAGGTTGCCCTTGCAACGTGAACGTCTACCGGGATAGGGAGTTTCTCAAGGTTTTTAAAGGGGAGCTCCACCTTCTCCTTCAAACTCCTAATCCAGTGGGGGAAAATTTTTATGCCGGAAAGACTGGGAAACTCGGTCTTTCTGTTTTTCAAAAAGTCGTTAAACATTCTCTCAACGTCGTAGTCGTACTCCTCAAAAAGCCCCTTTAAGCTCCCTCCGTACTTGTTTGAAAGGGTTTGAGAGATTGAGTGCCAGATTTCAACGTCCCTGACCTTCTTCTTTGCCAGTTTGTGCTTCTGCAGGGCTTTGCTGAGCTCCTCTTTTCCCCTTTTAACAACCTCGTTGGGGTCAAAGACCCACCTGATTTCCTCGTCCCTCATGGTCGTAATTGAGCTCTTCCAGAGTTCCTCAGCGCTCCTCATGTAGTCAAGGGCGGTGGTAAAAGTAATGAGCAGAAGGAGCTCATCTTCCTTTAACTCCTTTAAAACATCCTTCACCGCATCGTCAGGGAGCTCCCTGTAGCCAAAGATTCCCTCCCTCTGATAGACATCCATTAAGTGGTAGGCAAGACTCCTTCCTCTATCCGGGTGAAGCTTAAGGTTCACTTTCATTAAAGGCTCCGCTATTGGCCGTTTTCTTTTGTATTATAATACGAATCAGTATTACTAACTTGCTTAAGCTGGAGGAACTTTGGGGCTTTTTGACTTCTTTAAAAAGAAGACAGAAGAAGAGCTCTTCCAGGAGGCGGTTGCAAACCAGGACTACATGGAAGTGGCGAGGTTAGGGGAAAAGCTCCTTAGTAGATATCCCAACAACCTGTCTATTCTAAATCCCTACGTAGATGCCCTCGTAAAGCTGGGAAAAAAGGAAAAGGCAGTCCAAATTTTAATTAATTTCGGCGAAAAGAAGGTAAAAGAGGAGTACTACGATGTAGCAATTCCCGTTTTAAAAAAAGCACTTAAGATTGACCCGTTAAACTTAAAGGCCATAAGACTGTTAACTACCGCCTACAGGAAAAAGGAACTCTACTACGATGCCTTTAAAGTTCTTACCGAAAGTTTCAAGAAATACAAAGAGGCCAGCTTCAATACTGAAATGGTAAAGGAGCTCCTTGAAAACTTCATTCAGGAGCAGTTCCACCCTCTCTTTTACGAAAAGTACGGAGACCTCCTCATGGAGGAGGGGGAGAAGGAGAAAGCCCTCATCAACTACGTCCTTGCTGCAAACATGTTCATTAACCTTAAAAACTATAAGTCCGCCCTGAGGGCACTCCTAAAAGCCGAGAAGATTAAGAAAGGTGAAAACATAGATAAACAGCTCCTTGAAGTCTTAGCCCACCTGGTTAACACCGACCCGCAGACGACAACCGCGCTTTTACTGAGCCTCCTGAGCGCCTACAAGGAGAACGTAGACTTTATCAGGTATGCGGTTGAAGTATTCAAAGAATCGGGGAACCTCAACTTCTTAAGGAAAATAGCACAGAGTTTAAAGGCTCCCAAACTGAAGTACGCCCTCTTGGCACTTATAGACTTTGAGCTCGGTGAGACCGAAGAGGGACAGGAGTACCTTGAAAAACTTAAACTGATAGACAGGAATATGTACGAGCAGGTCTTGATTGCAATCAAGACAAAACACGAAAAGAGCATGCCGGAGATCCAGTTTGAGCCTACCGGTGCAGAGGAGCTCCCCGAGCCCGAGCAGGTCCTTGAAGTTCTTGACCAGGTACTTGACCTCAACGACATAGTCACCGAGTACGTTGACAAAATTGAGACCGAAGAGAAGCCCGAGGACATCTCAAAAGAGATTGTCGTTCTAAAAGAGCTTGATAAAGACGGTAAAAGGTTTACCTCAGCCGCAGAAGCCCTTTTGGGCCTTGATAAGTACGACGAGGCCGTAGAGATGGCCGAAAAAGCCCTCAACACCGACGAGGCCTTCAAGGCAATAGCAATAATAAGCGAGGCCTACAGGAAAAAGGGAGAGCACAAGGCAGCTCTACTCTTCCTCTTTGACCAGGTAAAGAACCCCAACCTAACCGAGGAGGAGAGGGCAAAGATTAAGGCCTTAATAGGGGAAATTCACGAGGAGCTGGGAGAGAAGGATAAAGCCCTGATATGGTACAAAGAGGCCAACAAGGTCTTAAACGACGAGGAGCTTAAGGAAAAGATTAAAGAGCTCTCTACCAATGAGCGAGTTTAAAGGCCTCTACGTTCACGTCCCCTTCTGCAGGAGGAAGTGTCCCTACTGCGATTTTTACTCTGAAGCTACAGAGCCGAAAGAGAGGGAGTTTTTAAAATTAATTCTGACGGAACTCTCACTCACTTCCCCCGAGTTATCCCAGTTTCCCACTGTTTACTTTGGAGGAGGAACTCCCTCAATTCTTCCGTCTTCTTTCTTTGAGGCCATTCTGTCAAAGGTAGGCCAGTTTTCGGAGGTAACCGTTGAGTTTAACCCCGAAGACGCCGCTACCGGTAAACTGAAAGAGCTTAAGGAGGCGGGGGTAAACAGAATTAGCCTCGGAATCCAGAGTCTCTCCGACAGAGTCCTTAAAGCCTTGGGAAGGAAAAACAGGGAAAAGGATAACCTGAAAGCCCTTGAAAATGCCCTCTCTGTTTTTTCAAACGTCTCGGTTGACCTTATTTACGGAGCTCCCGGTCAGAAGCCGGAAGAGTTCCTAAAAGACTTAGAGAGAATAACAACTTATCCCGTTAAACACGTCTCCCTCTATGCCCTAACGGTTTACGAGGAAACTCCCCTTTCGGAAATGGTCGAAAAGGGACAGGTGGAGCTCCCGGCCGAGGAGGAGGTAAGAGAGGCCTACTACGGGGCGGTGGAACTCCTAAAAAGCCGCGGCTTCACCCACTACGAAATCTCAAACTTTGCGATAAAGGGCTTTGAGAGTAAGCACAACTTAATCTACTGGAGGCTTGAAAACTACCTCGGTCTGGGCCCTTCGGCGGCCTCCTTCCAAGACGGCGTTTACTGGAAGAACGTGCCCGACTACGGCCGGTACAGGGAGCTCCTAAAGAGGGGTGAGCCCCCGATTAACGAGAGGGTAGAGTTTAAGGGAAGGGAGCTCCTTGAGCTGAAGATTACTATGGGAATGAGGCTAATAGAGGGAGTGGAGGCCGAGCTCTTCCCCAAGGGATTTTTTGAAAGGGAAAGGGTAAAGGGGCTCTTAGAGGAGGGGTACGTTGAGCTGGCCGAGGGAAGGGTAAAGCTCGGGGAGAAGGGGCTTTTTGTCTCAAATGCCGTAATCGGGGAGCTCCTATCCAATTTTTAGTCCCGATTGCCCCGCAGAAAGGGTCAAAAGGGGAGTATTATTAACTGAGAACCTAAATTGGGGAGAGGTTATGGACGAAAGGGAAAAGAGAAAAGCCCAAAAGGAGTTTGAAGAGCAGCTAAAAAGGGTAAAACCGGAGGACGTTAAAGAGGTCTTAAGGAAAAGGGAGGAGATAGAGGGAAAACTCAAAGGCCCTTTAAGGAAGTTTATTGACGAGGTAAAGCTCTTCTTTGAGCTCCTTTCGGACTTTGTAAGCGGAAGGTACAGGGAGGTTCCCTGGTACACGATTGCGGCTATAGTAGCTGCACTCCTCTACATCCTAAACCCCTTTGACGTCATACCCGACTTTATCCCGTTAGTCGGACAGATTGACGACGCCTTCGTAATGGGGCTGTGCCTTATGATGGTTGAGGAAGACCTTAACAAGTACAAGGCCTGGAGGGAGAAGGAGGGAGGAGGTGAACCCGCTTAAGCTGGCAAAAAAAAAGGTGCTGGCGGTGGGGAGCTCCGTTTTAAAAATACCCACCCTGGGGAGGTGTCCGAAGTGCGGCTCCCCCCTCTACCTTACAAAATCCCCCTTCGGAAACTACCTCACCTGTTCAAACCCCCTGTGCGACTACTATAAAAAGGTTGAAGGGTGAGGTTCCTGTCTTTAGGGTATGAGCTGGAGCTCATAAAGAAAGCGAACCTTTCCTACATGGGAGGGGAAAAGTTCTTTAGGAGAATTCTTAAAAAAGGAATCTACGGGGAGCTCATAGACGAGCACCCAAGAACGGAAAAGAGGCTTAAAGAGGTTAAAAGGAAGTGCTCCGAGGGTTAAAGCCTCATCCAAAGATGGTTTCCTCCGGCGGGGCACTTGCTGGAAACCGGAGGTTTTGAGCAGTAGATTAGAGCCCCGCACTTCCTGCACTGATACGGTTTTAGCCCCTCTTTAAAGACCAAGCTCCCCTCACAGAGCTTAACCCAAAGGTGATTTCCTCCTGCAGGGCACCCTCCCGAAATGGGGGGAGACGGGTTCTCAACGAGGGTACCGCACTTTGAACACATGTAGACGGCCACACTCTACCCCCGATCGGGTTCTTAAGGCTACTTTACGGAAAAAAAGACCCCGAAACTGGGGAGCAAAGGGGGAAAATTTAGAGGAGGGAGGAGTAAAACTGCTGCCTCCTTTCAAAGAAACGCCTTACCATTTCTTTAAACCGGTTGAACCTTTTTCTGTTCTCCCTGAGGTTGTAGGTAAGCCCCTCGTAGAGCTCTTTAACCCCCTTACTTCTGGCAACCTCTACATCTTCTTTGGAGGGAGGATAGATTGCCCGGAGCTCGTCAAGGATTATCCAGCTTGTAAAACGGTAGCTGTTAAAGGCAACCAGCCAGACCATAACTTTTTCGCTGTCCCACTCCATGTGAAACTGGGTGGGGTAGTGGAGGACCGAGTGCTCGGGTTTCAAGTCGGCCATGTAGTCGACTGGGAGCTCCACCTTCATAATAAAGGGCTCCTCGGGAAAGGAGAAAAACTTTCCCTTGTACCTCTTCCAGTAGAAGGTCGGGTACTCCTTGCCCAAGCCGTAAACCCTCATCTTCACAAGCTGGAGGTGTCTGTACTGACCCTTTTCCGGGATGTAGGAGGAGAGGTAAAAGACCCCGTTATAGTGGAAAACTTTTATAGGGTAAACCGTAAACTGCTTTCCTTTGTAGTTGATTAGGAGCTCCCTCCTCTCAACAATCCCGTTAAAAATCAGCTTTAAAGTCTGGGGTTCAACGTTCGTATACCTCTCAATGGGCACGGGAAGATATTCAAAGGACTCCATCGCAACTTCCTTCTTCTCCCCGTCAAGGAGCTTCCCTAAGCGGTTAACGGCCTTTAAGCCCGGCTCCAAAATCTCCATCTTCCTGTACTTCTTCGGAACAAAGGAAATCAAGGTAAAGAGGGAAATCAGTTCTTCTTCAGAGAGGGAAATCAGGTAGGGAACGGCCTTAACGTTCAACCTCCACGTCTGGGGCTTTCTTCCCTTTACGCTTACAAACTTCGGCTCAACGTAGCCGGCCTGGTGAAGGTCTGAAAGAGCCCTGTTTAACCTCTTCCTGTCTGCAGACGGATTTTCTCCCGAAAGGACTCCCTTCCTCGTTAACCTCTCCTGAATTTCGGGAGTGGGAATAAAGTCGGCCCCGTTTTCAGAAAGGAGTTTAAGAACCTCTACGGCAAGGTAGAGCCTCTTCCCCGAGTCCTTTGGCAAAACCCCTCCCCGGGTCTATCTTAAGGCTACACCGAATTACCGATTATACAGGAAGGGGAGTTCGATGGAAAGGACTAAATTTCAGAAAGCCCTTGAGATAGTTGCATCTATAGTCGGAGTTGTAGCCCTGTTTATAACGGCAATAGGCTACCCGCAGGTAGGCTTTGTAGTTGCACTCTTTGCCTCAACCCTCTACGCCCTCTACGGATACCTTACAAAGCAGTACGGGATAATGGTAAGCTCCTTAATCTACGGAGCCGTAGAGGTGGTGGGTATAATAAGGTGGGTTTTCGTGGGGAAAGGTCATGGAGCTTAAGGAAAAACCGAGAATACTACTATCAAACGACGACGGAATCCGCTCTGAGGGTTTGAAGGCGCTCTACGAAGCCCTTTCCGAGTTTGCAGACGTTGTGGTTGTAGCCCCCGACAGAGAAAGGAGTGCAGTAGGAAGGGCCCTTACCCTCCACAGACCCTTAAGGTGCGAGCAGATTGACGAGAACTGGTTTGCGGTTGACGGAACCCCCACAAGCTGCGTTTACATAGGAATCCACGCAATAATGAAGGGAAGAAAGCCCGACATGGTAATAGGCGGAATAAACAGGGGCCCAAACCTCGGGGAGGACATTACCTACTCGGGAACCGTCTCAATTGCAATGGAAGGGGCACTTTTGGGAATTCCCGGAATTGCCTTCTCCCTTGCTACCTTCAGGAACTTCCACTGGGAAGACGCGGCAAGGTGGGCAAAGAGAATAGCCCGTAAAGTCTACGAGAAGGGGCTGCCACAAGGGTGCTGTCTCAACGTCAACATCCCCAACCTCCCCTTCAACCAGATTAAGGGAGTAAAGATTACGAGGCAGGGGAAGAAGAACTACACAGAGAAGGTTGAGGCCAGGAAAGACCCGTGGGGAAGGGTCTACTACTGGATTGGAGGGGAGGAGCCCGACTGGATTCCCGAGCCGGGAACCGACTACTGGGCCGTTAAAAACGGCTACGTCTCAATAACTCCGATACACCTTGACCTTACAGACTACAGGGCACTTGAAATACTAAAGGGGTACGATTGGTAGATGGAGCTCCTCAGCGTTGCCTTCTGGAAGAGCTTAGCTCTCAAGTACGGCGCTTACGCCCTTGCTCTTAACGCCTTTATTGAGGCAATCTTCTTTCCCATTCCTCCCGACGTCCTCCTCATAACCCTGTGCTCGGTAAACCCCGAGAGGAGCTTCCTCTACGCCCTGATAACCACCATCTTCTCCACTTTAGGAGGAATTGTAGGCTACTACTTGGGCTTCTTCGGGGGAAGGCCTCTTGCAGAGAGGTTTTTCGGCAAAGAGAAGGTCGCAAGAGTCCACAGGCTCTACGAGGCCTACGAGGGGCTGATAATCCTCCTTGCAGGTTTCACTCCCCTACCCTACAAGGTTTTTACGATAACATCGGGAGTCCTCTTTGCTTCACTGTGGAAGTTAATTGTCTTTTCGCTCTTAGGACGCGGACTCAGGTTCTTCTTAGAGGCCTCACTCTTTTACTTCTTCGGCGCCCAGATCACCGGCTTTGTTGAGAAAAACCTTAACTTTATATTCTTAGGGCTGGGAGTAGCTTTATTAATAGCCTTTTTAACCTACAGAAGGTACAGGAAAGGAGTTCTACCTTGAGCAGGAGAAGGTTCTTTAAGCTTTTAGGGAAGTCTTTGGCTCAGGCGGCGGCAGAGTTTACCTACGAAGCCACAAAGCCCAACAAGGTTTACTTAAGACCTCCGGGAAGCGGAGACGAGGAGGAGTTTTTAAAGCTGTGCACAAAGTGCGGGAAGTGCATCTCCGCATGCCCGACGGGAGTCCTTGAGCCCTTGAAGGAGATGCACCCCGTAGTATTTGAAACTCCGGTTATGAATTTTGAGAACAATTACTGTGAAAGGTGCTACTGGTGTGTTGAGGCCTGCCCGAGCGGGGCCCTAAGAAAAGAAAACCTTGAAAAGTACAGGGTTTACGCAAGGTTGATAGTTGAAAGGTGCGTTGCCTATCAGGATATCTTCTGTCAGAGCTGCTACTGGTCGTGCCCGAAGATGGACAGGGCAATAACCCTCAAGGACTTTGCCTACCCTGAGTTCCACAAGGATGAGTGTTTAGGGTGTGGAAGGTGTATCAACGCCTGCCCCACAAACCCGAAGTCAATTGAGCTGGTAAAGGAGAAGAATGAGGTTTAAGGTCCAGGAAGCCCTGAAGAGAGAGGTTAAGCCGGGGAAAATTTTTATCTACGGAAGTGAGGAGTACCTAACAAGACAGTTCATAAAAAAGGCCTTAAAGGGCGTAAAGTACGAAACTTTCTACCCCGACTCTTTAAAGGAATTCCTCTCCTTTACAGGCTCCTCACTTTTTGAGGGTAAAGTCGTGCCCCTCCTCCTCCACGCAGAGGAGCTCCCGGGAAAGCTGAGGAAAAAGGCCGAAAAAGAGGCCTTTCTGAAAAAGCTAAAGAGCCTTGACTCCTTTATTATTGCCGCCTTCGGAGAGCTTGACTGGAAAACCTTAAAAGGGGAGCTCTTTAAGGGGATTATAGAAATCTCTGAAACGGTTATTGAGTCTGAGCCCTACACCGAAAAGCAGATTTACGGCCTCATAGCGAAGAAGTTTAAGAGTGCCGGGAGGGAGCTCCCCCCGCAGCTCATAAAACTGATAGTTGAAATCGTGGGAACCGACTTAACCGAGCTCAAGCACGAAACCGACAAGCTCCTCCTCTACCCGGGAAAGCTTAACAGGGAAACAATTGAGGCACTTCTCTTCTCAAGCGGCAAGATAAACCCCTTTGAGCTAATCTTTCCTCTGGTTGAGGGAAGGGAGAGGGAGTTCTTAAGGGAGCTCTCTAATCTCCTGTCAAGAGGGAGCGAGCCCCTCCAGATATTGGGCCTCCTCCAGAGCCAGGTAAGGAACATGGTTGAAATTGCCTCGGGAAGGAGCGTAAGGCTTCCTAAAGAGGCCCTACACAAGTACAGGCAGGTTGCTAAAGGAGTAGGCTTAATCAAACTGCTTAAGCTCTTAAAGGAGCTCCACGCCGCAGAGTTCTCAATAAAGAGCGGCCTTAAAGGAGGAAAGGAGGCCCTGAGCGAGCTTGCCTTTAAAAGGGCTCTTTAAGGAATAAATTTTTCACAAACTTAGCAGGAGGATAGATGCAGACGCTCCTATACTTCATAATAGCCCTCGGAATACTGATTTTCGTCCACGAATTGGGCCACTTCTTGGCGGCAAGGTTCTTCGGCGTAAGGGTTGAGACCTTCTCAATAGGCTTCGGCCCAAAGCTCTTTAAGTTTAACTGCTGCGGAACAGAGTTTGCAGTGAGCCTCATTCCGCTGGGTGGCTACGTGAAAATGGCCGGCGAAGACCCCGACAAGCCCCCCAAATCGCCCGACGAGTTCTACGCAAAACCCCCGTGGCAGAGAATATTAATTGCCCTTGCAGGGCCTGTAATGAACCTCCTCTTGGCGGTAGTCTTCTTCACCCTCTCATTCTCAATCGGACGCTACATTCCCGCTTACCAGGTTGAGAAGCCGACCGTAGGGGCCGTGGCCTCAAGCCGGATTCCCCTGAAGCCGGGAGACACAATAATCTCCGTTAACGGAGAAAAGGTAAAGAACTGGAAGGAATTTAACCAGATTGTTGCCCTCAACCCCGAAAGGGAAATAAAACTGCAGGTAAATAGGAACGGAGAGGTTAAGGAGATAACGATAAAGACGGGAATAGACCGGAAAAACGGAATAGGAACCCTTGAGGTAGTTCCGGCAATAAAACCAAAAATCGGAAAGGTTATAAAAGGCTCACCGGCAGAAAAGGCCGGCCTAAAGCCCGGAGATGTAATCCTGAAAATCAACGGAAAAGAGATAACAAGCTGGAGACAGGTTGTAGAGACAATCGGAAAGAGCGGCGGCAAAGAGGTGGAGCTCTTAATCTTAAGGGGCCACCAAAAGCTGAAAATAAGGGTAAAACCCCGGTTCAATAAAGAGGTAAGCAGGTACACAATCGGAATTGTCCCCAAGTTTGATATGGTCTTCGTCAAGTACCCGTTCCCCGAAGCTTTTAAGAAAGGAATAGAGGAGTTTAAGAGCCAGAGTGCCCTCTTTTTCAAGTTCCTCTACAAGCTCATAACGGGCCAGGCCTCAATAAAGAGCTTGGGAGGACCGATTTTAATTGCCGAAGTTGCAGGGAAGGCCGCCCAGGCGGGAATCTCAAACTTCATCTACTTTATGGGCTTCATAAGCCTTCAGCTGGGCTACTTTAACCTACTTCCCCTTCCCGTCCTTGACGGAGGGCTGATTTTAATGTTCCTGATTGAGATGATAAGGAGAAGGCCCCTTTCGGCCTCCTTCAGGGAAAAGTTCCAGCAGGTAGGCCTCTTCCTCCTTGCCCTTTTAATGGTTATAGTCTTTTACAACGACATAATGAGGGTCTTAAAGTAGTGAAGAAAGAAAGGCTTGACAAACTCTTGGTAGAGAAAGGGCTCGTAAAGAGCAGGGAGAGGGCAAAGGCCTTAATAATGGCCGGCAAAGTCCTCGTTGACGGCAAGGTCGTTGACAAGGCCGGAGCTCAGGTTCCCCCAGAGGCCAAGATTGAGGTAAAGGGGGAGGATATTCCCTACGTTTCAAGGGGAGGCCTCAAGTTAGAGACGGCTATTAAGGAGTTCGGCCTTAGCGTAGAAGGGTTTACCTGCCTTGACGTTGGAGCTTCAACCGGCGGTTTTACAGACTGCCTCTTAAAGCACGGAGCAAAAAAGGTTTACGCCGTTGACGTAGGAAGGGGACAGCTTGACTGGAAGTTGAGGAACGACGAGAGGGTAATCTCAATTGAGGGCTTTAACGCAAGGTACTTAACTGAAAAAGAGGTTCCCGAAAAGGTTGACCTCGTAGTTATTGACGTCTCCTTTATCTCCCTTACAAAAATCCTACCGGTAGTTAAGGAGTTCCTAAAGCCGGAAGGAAAAATTATCGCCCTAATAAAGCCCCAGTTTGAGCTTACAAAGAAGGAGGTTGACAGAGGTAAGGGGGTAATTAAAGACCCCGAGCTCCACAAAAAGGCCATAAACAAAATCCTCTCTTTCTCAAGGGAGATAGGGCTGTACCCGGAGAACCTTACCCTCTCAAAGCCGAGAGGCCCCAAAGGGAACAAGGAGTTCCTCGTTTTACTCTCCCAAAACCCCCAAGACGACAAAGTTGACGAGGAAAAGGTTGAGAAGGCGGTTAAGGAAGAACCTTCTTCAACTTCCTGACCTTCTCCTCAAGCTGGGGGGGCAGGGAGCTCACCCCTCCGATGGGAACCCAAATCAGGGCGTCAAGGCGAATCGGAGGAATTCCGAGCTCCCGGGCAACCTCCCTCCACTCTTTAACGGTAGGAAAAACTTTTTTTAGCCTTGAATCAAGGGGTATCTCTATGTTCCACAAACCTCCGGGGTAGCGGCTGAAGGCTATCCTGTAGCCGTACATAAACATCTTTGCCGCAAATACTACGGTTTTTGCGTCCCTCTTTTGAGATAAACAGCCCGAGAGGTGCTCTACTAAGAGCTCCAAGTTTTCCCCCAGCTCGTTAAGTGAGAACTTCCTAAAGAGCTCCTCAACGCACCTTTTAACTTTCTTAAACCTCTTTAACTTTGCACTAAGAAATCGCCTGTTGTAGAGTGAGAGGAAGTCGGGGAAGTCATCAACTCCTTTTGCGTCTTTGAAGAATCGGGCAAAAGCCTCCCAGTACTCCTCCCCCTTCATCTGGAGCTGGTAGGAGAGGAGGGCGTTTATGACTATCAGCTTTAGAAATTTTTCGGGCTCTTTGATTTCTCTAAAGAACTCCCTTAAGGCCTTAAACTGCCTGTCGGAAGACTCTATCTCTTCAATATCCTTAAGGGAAAAGTCTTTAAGAACTTCTGTTAGCCTTTTGATTTTCTCCGGCAAGGTCTTCCCTCAACCTCCCGACGTATCCCTTTATGGCCTTCACCTCTCTCGTTAATAGTTTTTTAACTCCGAAGTAGGAGAGAACGGAGAAGATTGCCCCTAAGAAGATTCCGCCTACGAACATCGGCACTATGATTTCCCTACCGGTCTGAAGGAGGGAAGAGAAGGAAGAGAAGTTAACGTGGGGCAGGCAGGAGCTCCTTCCTAAAAGGAGGCAACCTACGTAGTAGTCAAGGATAAGAACGGGAATTGTAGTCCAAGGGTTTGTAACGTGAGTTCCTATGGCCGCCGCAACTTTGCTGACCCTCGTCAGGGTTGCGATTGTGACGGCAACGAGAACCTGAAAGCCGTTAATAGGCAGAAAGCCGATGAAAACCCCCAAGGCCAGGCCCTTTGCGGTCTCGTCGGGCCTATCCCTCATCTCCATCAGCTTCTCAAGGTAAAACCGGAAGGAGAAGAGCTTCTTTAATCTGCTTTTCATAACAGTATTCAGTTTATTAAATAAAAATAGAAAAATCAACTCATCTCTTCTCTTCTTGAAACTTACGGCAAAGGGTGTTAAATTTGCCACTGCACTTTCAGGCAAGGAGGAGAGTTATGGCTAAGTGCGCAATATGCGGAAAGACAACAATCTTCGTTAACAAGGTTAGCCACTCCCACAGGGTTACCAGCAAGAAGCAGAGGGCCAACCTCCAGAGGGTAAGGGCTATCGTTAACGGAGAGAAGAAGAGAATTTGGGTCTGCACAAAGTGCCTCAAGGCCGGAAAGGTTCAAAAAGCAATATAGGGCCGGCCTCGGTTAGGGCTGGCCTTTAAGCCCTCTCCAAGCCCTTTAGAATCTCTTCAACCTCTTTCTTAACGACCTCGGGCTCTTTTGAGGAGAGCTTGGGGGAGAAGAACCTTACAAAACCGTACCTGTCAACAACCACAATTGAGGGAACGGAGAGCTCCCTAACGTTTATCTTAAACTGGCTGAAGAGGTAGCTGTCTGCCGTAACGATAACCCTCTTTAAGTTTAAAAGCCTTTTAAAGCTCCTTGCGGCAATAAAGTCGGCATCGTCAACGTCAACAACTATAAAGAGAGCTCCCTTCCTGCTCAGCTCCTCAAACTCCTTCGCCAGCCTCTCGGTGTAGGGTGAGAAGAGCTCCTTAACGAAGAGGAAGACCACAGGCCTTCCCGAGAGCTCCTCTTTTGTAAGCTTAACCCCGTCGGGGGTGTAGAGGGTAAAGGAGGGAGCTAAAACTTTCCTGACCTCAACTGAGTAGGGCTTTACCTCCTTCTTCTCTTTACCTCCAGAGATTTTTGGCAGGGGAGCTCCCTCCTTCGGAGGCCTCTTCTCCTTGGGAAGCAGAATGTACCAGTCGGCAAGGGCCGGGGAGGAAGTAAGAAGAGCCAGAAGAAGAGCTAAGAGGCGGAAACCCAACTCCTTAAAACCTCCTCGGGATTTTTAGCCCTCATAAGGCTTTCTCCTATAAGGAAAGCATCAACTCCGGCCTTCCTGAGTTTCAATATGTCGGCTTTTCCCTTTATACCGCTCTCTGAGACCAAGAGCTTTCCCTCACCCTTAATTATCGGAAGAAGCCTCAAAGTTGTAGAGATATCCACCTTAAAGGTCTTTAAGTCCCTGTTGTTAACACCGATAATTTCGGCACCGGCCTTAAGGGCCCTTTCGGCCTCCTCCTCGTCGTGAACCTCAACCAGAGGCTCCATTCCCAGCTCCCTGCCAAGCTCTATAAAGTCCTTAAGCTGGAAATCGCTCAAAATAGAGACGATTAAGAGGAAAGAGGAGGCCCCCAAAACCTTTGCGCCGTAAACCTGAAACGGGTCTATTATGAAGTCCTTCCTTAAAACCGGCAGCCTTACCTCCTGAGCAACTTGCCTCAGGTAAAAGGGGGAGCCCTGAAAGAACTTCTTATCGGTTAAAACCGAGATTGCCTTTGCTCCTCCCCTCTCGTAAGCCTTTGCAATCTTTACTGGCTCAAAGTCCTCCCTTATTACTCCCTTGGAGGGGGAGGCCTTCTTTACCTCCGCTATTACGTTTATCCCCTCTCCGGTCAAGGCCTCCTTAAAGTCGTAAGGGGTTTTCAACCTTTCGGCCTCCTCCCTGATGAGGGAGAGGTTAAACTTCCTCTTGCTCTCCTCTACCTCAAGCCTCTTGTACTCAACTATCCTGTCAAGAATGTTCAACTCCTACCCTCCTTCTTCTTTCTGGCCTTTTCTCTGATAACTTCGGCCTTTCCCGGGTAGTTAACCTGCTTTGAGCGGGCAACGGCAAGGGCATTTTCGGGAACGTCGGAGGTTATGACCGAGCCGGCGGCGGTGATGGCGCCGTCCCCAACCTTTACGGGGGCTATAAAGAGGGTATTGCTCCCAACAAAGACCCTCTCTCCGATGTCGGTAAACCACTTGTTAAAGCCGTCGTAGTTGCAGGTTATCGTTCCCGCACCGATGTTCGTCTCCCTTCCTACCCGGCAGTCTCCCAGGTAGGTAAGGTGGTTGGCCTTCGCCCCCTCTTCAAGGAGTGCGTTTTTGGTTTCAACGAAGGTTCCAACCCTCGCTCCCCTCTTTAAAACAGTTCCCGGCCTGAGCTTTGCAAAGGGGCCGACCGAAGAGCCGTCTTCCAAAAGGGCTCCCCTGAGCCAGCAGTGGCTCTCAACTTTAACTCCCTCGCCGATTTTGGAGTCCCCTATGTCGCAGTAGGGACCTACGTAGCAGCCCTCCCCTATCTCTGTTTTGCCCCTCAGGTAAACCGGGCCGAAGATTTCGGTATCCCTGCCTACTTTCACTTCGGGCTCAATGTAGACGGTCTGGGGCTGGTGGACCGTTACCCCCGAAAGCTGGAGCTCCCTGACAATCCTATCCCTCAATATTCCCTCAACAACCGAGAGCTCGCAGCGGTTGTTTACGCCCCTTAAGGAGTCAAAATCCCTTGATTTAACGGCTACAACTTTATAGCCCTTTTCTTTAAAGATTTTAAGAAGGTCGGGAAGGTAGTACTCCCCCTGAGCGTTATCGTTTGATAGGAGGGAGAGGGTTGAGAGGAGCTTCTCACAGTCAAAGGCGTAAACGCCGGAGTTAACCTCTTTTATCCTCTTCTCCTCTTCGGTTGCGTCCTTCTCCTCAACTATGTAGAGGACTTCATCTCCGTCCCTCACAACCCTTCCGTAGCCCGTAGGCTCGTCGGTCTCGGCGGTCAGAACGACCATGTCGCCGGGGGTCTGAGCAATAGCCCTTATATCCTCCGCCCTTATGAGGGGGGCATCTCCGTTGAGAACCACAACTTTCCCGCTGTAGCCTTTAAGGAGCTCCGCCCCGCACATAACCGCGTGTCCGGTTCCCAGTTGCTCCTCCTGATAGACGGTCTTAACGTCGGGGTATTCACCCTTCAAAAACTCCTCTACAAGCTCCTTTTTGTGTCCTACAACGACTATAACATCCTCTGCACCGGCCTCCTTGGCTGCCTTAATTACGTACCAGAGCATGGGCTTACCGAGGACTTTGTGAAGGACTTTAGGGAGCTCCGACTTAAACCTCGTTCCCTTACCTGCTGCAAGAATAACAGCCTTAAACCCCAAAATTCCCTCCCTCTAAAGTTTTTTAAACACGGCAAAGGGGTCTTTTAAGTACTCCCTCAGAATATCGGCGTGGTCAAAAACGAGCTTCTCAAAGGGAATCTCACCGTAGCCGAAGACTTTGGCAACCTTTGCGTCGTCCTTCCCCTTAGGCTCACCTCTTGCAACGCACTCAAACACTACAGAAACTGTGTGAAAGCGGGGGTCCCTGTCGGGCCTTGAGAAGACCTTAAACTGCCTAAGGGCAATAACCTCAAGGCTTATCTCCTCCTTCATCTCCCTTATAACCGCCTCCTCAACGCTCTCCCCCACCTCAACAAAACCGCCGGGAATTGCAAGGCCTACAGGGGGGTACTTCCTCTCTATGAGGACTATTCCGAGCCACCTTCCCTTTTCATCCTGAAGGTTGACTATGCCGTCAACCGCCAAAAAGGGAGTTTCAGGTCTAAAGGCCACTACTCACCTCCGAAATTTCCCGTTAGAACCTTCTCAAATAGGCTCTCCTTCCTCTTCTTCTCGTACTCCTTCCTCAGGTCAAAACCTTTCCCCTTGGCGTCAACCAAAACGGCACTCACGCTGCCGATTGCAACTTCGGCAACCGCCTTTATCGGAAGGTGTCTCTCGTCTGCCGTAAACCAGAAAACGACCTTTCCCCTCCTCTCAAAGGCCCCCTCGGGAGAGAGGTTGTTTGAGGGAATTACCTTGTAAGCATCTATCCTCCCGAAGAGAGTATCAACCTTCTCCCTCTTAACAACCTTAAAACTCACGTTCTGAAACCTCCCCCCTGCAAAGAGGGGGAAGACGGTCTCCTTGCCGACCTCAAAAATACCGTAGCGCCTGAAGTAGTAAACGGCACTTACTATGTCCTCAAAGGGAATCGCAGGAATCTTTATGTACCTTACCTTTACCTTTTTCTTCTTGGGGTTAATCTTCTCGTACTTTACAACCCTCTTTTTGAGGTCGTAGGTGTAGACCCTGATTCTCTGGTAGTCTCCCTCGTACTGGTAGAGGTAGGTCTTCTCGGGGCTCTTCAACTCCTCGTTCCAGATTGAGTAGCCCTCGTCTGAAATTTTCCTAAACCAGGAGGCGACCCCGGCAGTTGAGACCTTTCCCCAGAACTTTAACCTCTTGCCGTCAACCCTCTCAACTTTTGAGACGCTGTCTGCAACGTGGAAGATTGTCCAGTAGAGCCTGAACTTGAGCTTTTCTCCGTTAAAGTCGTAGTCGGAGGGCTTTTTGCTCACCCTGTAAACGGGCTTAAACCCGGCAAGGGAGTCAGTAGATAAACATAGCATCACCAAAACTGTAAAAGCGATAACCCTCTTTAACAGCTTCCCTGTAAGCATTTAGCACCTTCTCCTTCCCGGCAAATGCGCAGACGAGCATTAAAAGGGTTGAGCGGGGCAGGTGGAAGTTTGTTATGAGGGCGTCTATAACCTTAAACCTGTAGCCGGGGTAGATAAAGAGGTTGGTGCTTCCTTCCCCGCTCTCTACAAAGCCCTCTTCGTCTGCGGCACTCTCAAGAGTCCTGACGACGGTGGTTCCTACTGCAATTACCCTCCGCCCCTCCTCCTTGGCCCTGTTAACTTCGGCGGCCGTTTCGGGCGGGACGGTGTAGGTCTCGTAGTCCATCCGGTGCTCTTCCACCCTGTCAACCTTAACAGGCTTAAAGGTTCCGGGGCCTACGTGGAGGGTAACGGTCTTTATTATAACTCCCATTTCTTTTAGCTCTTTAAGGAGCTCGGGGGTAAAGTGCAATCCTGCAGTAGGGGCGGCAACTGAGCCCTCTTTTTTTGCAAAAACTGTCTGGTACTTCTCCCTGTCTTCGGGCCTCTCCTCCCTCTCTATGTAGGGAGGAAGGGGTACGCGGCCTATCCGGGAGAGGATTTCCATAAACTCCTTCCCTTCAGGGTAGCGGAACTTTAAGAGCCTCCTTCCCTCACCGAGGTACTTCAGAACCTCTGCCGAGAGCTCCGGAGAGAAGATAACCCTCCTGCCGGGCTTCAACTTCTTTGCAGGCCTTCCCATCACCTCCCAAGTGCCAGGCTCAACCTGCCTTACCAGGAGAACCTCAACTTTCGCACCGGTGGGGAGCTCCCCGTAGAGCCTTGCCGGAATAACTTTTGTATCGTTTAAAACAAGAAGGTCTCCCTCCTTTAAGTATTCCTTTATGTCCCTGAAAATTCTGTGCTCAATCTCTCCAGTCTTCCTGTTTAACACCATCAACCTTGAGCTGTCTCTGGGCTCGGCCGGGAACTTGGCAATTAGCTCCTTGGGAAGGGTGTAGTCAAAATCGCTTACCTTCATCTTCGCCCCAATTAAGTAGTTGGTGATAAATTTAACCTGCAAAACGGAGAGTGGGAGAAAGAGTGATGGTAAGCCTTGAGAGGGCTAAAGAGCTTGAGAAAGAGGGTTTTAACCTGATTCCCCTTTCAAAAACCTTCTTTGCAGATACCGAGACCCCCCTTTCGGCCTTTATAAAACTAAAAGGGTTAGGAGCCAACATGCTTCTTGAGAGCGTTGAGGGAGGGGAGAAGTGGGGAAGGTTCTCAGTAATCGGGATAGGAAGGCTCGTAAGCGTAAAGTCAAAAGAGAGGTTCGTTGAAATTAACAGGCTCGGAAGGATAGAGGTAAAGAGCTTTGAGAGGGACCCCCTTGAAGTCCTTAGGGAGGTTTTTAGGGAATTTAAACCCTACAGACCCAAGGAGCTCCCCAAGGTTTGGGGAGGTTTCTTCGGCTACCTTGCCTACGACGCAGTTAAGTTCTTTGAGCCGAGGGTCAGCGTAAACCCGAACAAGGAGGATTCCTACCTCTACGACATGTTCTTCTCCCTCCCCGAGGCCCTCGTCGTCTTTGATAACGTTAAGAACACGATTACGGTTATTACCTTCGTCTTATCAGGTAAGGGTGAGCTTGAAAACGAGTACAGAAGGGGAAGGGAGAAGCTCCAAAGAATAGAGAAGGCCTTAAAGGAGGGAAGGGTTCAGGTTGAGACGCCCCCGGTTAAGAGCTCCTCGGAGTGGAGGGTAAACTTCTCAGACCAGGAGTTTATGAGGGCCGTTGAAAGGGCAAAGGAGTACATAAGGGCAGGGGACATAATTCAGGTAGTCCTCTCAAGGCGCTTTGAAAAACCCTTCTACGCCGAGCCCCTGACCCTCTACAGGGCAATAAGACACGTAAACCCCTCACCCTACATGTACTACCTTGACTACGAGGACTTCCAGATAGTGGGAGCCTCACCCGAAGTTCTGGTCAGGGTTGAAAACGGCAGAATTGAGACAAGGCCCATAGCCGGAACGAGGAGGAGGGGAAGAACTCCCGAAGAGGACCTCGCCCTTGAGAGGGAGCTCTTAGCTGACGAAAAGGAGAGGGCGGAACACATAATGCTCGTTGACCTTGCAAGGAACGACGTGGGGCGGGTTGCAAAAATAGGAACGGTAAAGGTCAACGAGCTGATGGTGATAGAGCGCTACTCCCACGTAATGCACATAGTTTCAAACGTAATAGGGGAGCTCCGCGAGGACAGGGACGCCTTTGACGTCTTAAGGGCGTGCTTCCCTGCAGGGACGGTCTCGGGAGCTCCCAAAGTAAGGGCAATGGAGATAATTGACGAGATGGAGCCCTCGGAGAGGGGAGTCTACGCCGGAGCCGTAGGCTACTTCTCCTTTGACGGTAATATGGATACGGCCATAGCAATAAGGACGGCCGTTGTAAGAAGGGACAAGGTATACGTTCAGGCAGGCGCGGGAATAGTTGCCGACTCAATCCCCGAGTTTGAGGCCAAGGAGACCCTAAACAAGGCCAGAGCTCTCTTTAAAGCCGTTGAGCTGGCAGAGGAGGGGCTGAGTTGAAGCTCTTTGACTTAGAGGCAGAGTACTCGGTTCTGGGGAGTATGCTCGTTCAGCCATCCTTCGTATTTAGGGGGGTGGAGCTCTTAAAACCTGAAGAGTTCTTTAAACAGGAGCACAGGGTTCTCTTTCGTTTCATAAGGGACCTCGTAGCCGAGGGCTATACGGAAGCCCAGCTAAACGAAATCTCATTCCTTGACGAGCTTGAAAAGAAAAACCTCCTTGACAAAGTGGGCGGAGAGGAGCACGTCTCCCTCCTGATTGAGTACGCCCTTGAAAACTACGAAAAGTTTGAGTCGGCCTGCAAAATCGTAAAGGATAAGGCCCTCCTGAGGCGAATAGTTGAAATAGGAAAGTTTATAAACGAAAAGGTTGAAGAGACCCCCGACCCAGACCTCCTCCTTGACAGTCTTGAGAAGCAAATTTTCTCCCTCTCCGAAGAGAGAATTACAAACACCCTCGTCCACGTAGGAGAGGTAATACCGGAGCTCATCAAGAAAATAGAGGAGACCGCAAAGAGGGAAGAGGCGATAACCGGCCTTCCGACAGGCTTTTACGAAATAGACAGAATGACCTCGGGCCTCCAGCCTTCAGACCTGATAATCCTTGCGGCAAGGCCTTCAATGGGTAAAACGGCCTTCTCCCTCTCAATAGCCTACAACGTAGGTTTAAAAGAGGGTAAGACCGTAGCCTTCTTCTCCCTTGAGATGTCAAAAGAGCAGCTCATAACAAGGCTGATTGCCCAAGACTCGGGAATTCCCCTCCACAAGATAAGGGACGGCTACCTTAGGCCGGACGAGCTAAAGAGGGTAGTTGAGGCCGGAAGCAGAATAGAGCAGGCTTCAATCTACATAGACGATACCCCCGGAATATCAATCCTTGAGATGAGGGCAAAGGCACGGAGGTTAAAGTCGGAAAAAGGCCTTGACCTGATAATAGTTGACTACCTCCAGCTCATGAGGGGAATAAAGAGAACAGAGAGCCGCCAGCAGGAGGTTTCGGAAATTTCCCGCTCCCTTAAAGCCCTTGCAAAGGAGCTAAACGTCCCGGTAATAGCCCTATCACAGCTCTCAAGGCAGGTTGAGCACAGGGCAGACAAACGCCCCCAGCTTTCAGACCTCAGGGAAAGCGGTAGTATTGAGCAAGATGCAGATATAGTTATGTTCATCCACAGACCCGAGGTTTACAAGAAGAACCCCGAGCCCGAAGAGGAGGGAATAGCAGAAATCATAATTGCAAAGCAGAGGAACGGACCAACCGGAACCGTGAAATTGGCCTTTATTAAGGAGCTTACGCGGTTTGAAAACACAGAAGAGGCCGGCCAGACGGAGGTTAAGGAGGAGAGGGAGAAGGCAAGAGTACCCGCAGGGGAGGAAGTCCCCTCACAGCCGGTAGAGGAGGAAGAGGAGAGCTTTACCTTTGAAGAGGAGGACTACAACTTTGACTTTTAGTACTCCCTCTCTACTATGAAGCGGGCAATCTTCTCTAACGGCTCCCTCTTTTGGGCGGGAAAAATTTTTAAAAACTCAACGGCCTTTTTAACTTCCTCTTCGG
>Ga0256838_1000049_pt1 | contig 89720 bp, 151 predicted proteins | sample 4571419metaG_FD_185978 | JGI IMG/M metagenome (GOLD analysis project Ga0256838, IMG submission 185978) | Hydrothermal vent microbial communities from Guaymas Basin, Mexico - 4571-419 | ecosystem: Environmental > Aquatic > Marine > Hydrothermal vents | place: Mexico: Guaymas Basin | collected... | reverse complement strand
TCTCCTCTATGACCTCCCTACGGCTATGACTAAACACCGGTATTGCCCAACCATATGGCCACACTAATGATAACACCCACATAAACGCTGGGCTTCCCGCCGGTAGGTGAACGTAAAGCTCCACATTATTCTTCCTAGCATACTGCTCAAGCACCTCTGCAACATCAAGCGCAAGTGCTCTAAGTTCTTCGATATTACCGGGGCTCTGCCTTAGCTTCGCAACAACTTCTTTATCCAGTATATCCTCAGCGCTAAGAAACTCACTAACGCCAAACCTCCTCTTGGCTTCCTCGACCTGCTCTTCCGTAAGGTTGTGGGCAGTCAGGTTCACGAACACCTTCCTCATCTTCGAGCCCTCCCACCGTTCGTGTCATTCTATACTACGGCTTTAGACTTTATAAAGTTTTTGGTTCAAACATTCCCATCGTATTTGGCAATGGTATAATACTCTTCACAATATCTCCAATCCTATCAACCTCACTAACCGGGAAATATACAGCACCATAAATCCTATCCTTAATTTCATCAAACTCCATCCTATTCGAACTATATATAAACAAAAAGCCATCGTTCAATACAACAAATTACACACCAAACTCAAATTCACCACTAAACCCATTCTTGCGCCATCTAGCAATCAAATATTCATAATTAACCTCGGCACCATTCTCTTCCATAAACTCAAGAAACTCAAGAATCTTCTCCTTCATTCTTAGTACCTCCAAAAATACTTCCATAAATTGGAACACCATACTTAACATCCACAACAACAAGAATCGAATCTTTAGGTATAACCTTCTTATCATCTACCGCGTTGTTATTCACCACATAATAATACGTAATACAATCTTCTGCAGGCTCATACGCATACGCCAAAACACTCAGCCATTTACCATCTTTGAAAATAATAACATGCCTCTCCCCATAACGCCGAACCCAATCACTCAAAAGAATATCCCTCAAAAAGTCCCGATTTTCAACCAATAATTTTCTGATGAAATAACTATCGGGATTCACCTTAATTACTGCAATATCACCATAAGAATTTATAACACGAATACCCTTCCTGAACCTACTGACCTTAAATTCAACATTATCCTTATGAAACGATGGCCATAACCTCCATTCAACATACAAATTAATATTCAAATCACCAAACTTAATCTTCATTGCACATCACCCCCCATCGTCCTTAATAGAAAGTGCAATAAATATAACAACCAGCCACATAACCAGAAGAATTACAATCTGCAACTACAACAAACTCAGCATTAGTCATTTTTCATCACCACAGCAATTCTAACCATACCCTTCCATGCAATCCGCAGACATTTAAAATTACCAAAACCCCCAAAATCATTTGGTACGATGAATCCCACATCATTTCCCAACTCAACATAATCAACACCAACCCTCTCTAGAAACTCAATAAATTCCATATATTCTTTAACGCACTCATCATCCATGAAACTTCACCTCAGGCTGCTCTGCATAATTCAACGCAGACTTTCGAAATAAGATACCCTGCGCCTTCAATTGCATCTAACAACTCACCTATCCAATTCATTCTGCATCACCTCCAAAAACAATACTGCGGGCTTTAACTTTGCTACCACCACGTCTGTAATTCTCTTCTCAGTCTCATTGCATACTTAATCTTCCACTACTCTGCACTCATATCCAATACCCTTATCGTGATAGTTTCTATCCTTTGTCAACCTACTATAATACCTGTGAACTACCTCGCCACTATCATTAAACCACCTACACTCAACGAGATATACACTATCATCGTCTAGTTCCACTTCATCGATATGAAGTTCACCGTCTAAAAGTTCCGGCGATGTAATCTTACTAAGCCGTTTTAATTTCTCTACAAACTATTCAGCCTTCTCCTTGGTTGAAAATACGCCCCAAACCTTGTAAAAATAATCGATAGCCCATTCAACAACAACATACACTTTCATCCTACTCACCTCCAAAAAACAATACCGTGGTTCAGTTACTGATTATAGTTACCACGAATTTAGCTGCGTTCGTTAATCCCTCTGATTACACCAATCCCAACAACCCCGCCGACCACCTTTACAAACTCCCAGCCATCTCAAACTGCTTAATAATTCATATAACTTCACCCTTTATAAACCTTATGCTCCTTTATCGATAACGCTCTGTACAGCTAGCATCCTCTGCAATACGTTATAACACCGTCTGGAAATCAACTTCCTGAACTTCCTGAAATCAACCGTGCAATTCTCTCTGAAAATCTCAGCGCCTTCCTCTTCGATAACATCTTCTAATACCCGTCTTGGCAATACTGTCATTAACTCCATGCTCAACCTATAACCCTCATCAACCAGCGCCTGGATGACTTTCTCAACGCGGCGCGGGGGAACGTACTTTTCCAATAAATACGCCTCACAACCTTCCTGACGAGCTTTCTTCTTGCTCTTGCCGAACACCTTCTCATTCCTCTCCTTGAACCTCTCCGATACCAACTTTGCGAAAATCTGCAAATCGTAATTCTTGAACACCACGCCTTCTGCCTCGCCGTTGTAATACTTCGACTTAGGAATTACCTTATCCAAATAATGCTCATCAATCTCGCTCACATCTCGCACATCAACCAGTGGAACAATTTCAATACCCAGCCGCGCAAATTCCTTCTCTGCCTCATCATAACTCAACCATTTCTCGCCATTCCAAATATCAATACCCAGGAACAGTGGGGTTCTGTTCCAATCGTACTGAATTGTGTGCGGAATCATATACTCGACAAAATACACCCAACCCTCGTGCAAATCGCCGGGCTCGAACTCGAGGACCTTCTCAACCGCCCTCCTAAACTGACCAACATCATCAACACCCGTAAGTTCTCTCCGCCTACTGCCGTACCTAAGCCTACCTCCATCATTCATAAACCGAAAATTCGCCCCATCGACCTTCTCCGTGACATAAACAATACCGCGCTCGAAAATGCCACGATTCTTCTCGTGACCTAACCTATAAATCTTGGGATAACGAATAAACCCATCAATCACCGTAAACACCTCCAAAATAAACCGCGTTAATACCAAGCGCCTCTTCATCGTCTATCATAAGCGTTAACATCACCTCCCGACAAATAATACTCCAAATCCCTCCTAAAAGCGTCTGCGACAATTTTCCAAAACTCGTCTTCACCAATATGTTTATACCAATTCTTAAACACCATCATTGTGCTTCTGTTATCAAATATTATCCCCCCCAGATGTATCTCCCTCATGAAATTATCAAGAACTATCTTTACGTTCTTTCCGAAATAAGGGAACTTCAGCTTTAATATTCCTGCGAAACTATCATCATCTTTCCACCTAGCCTTCCCATTCTTGATATAACAATTCCGATATATCTCACCAAACCCATAAAATCAAACTTAATATCAAAAACTAAACTATTCTCAACGCTGACCCTACCATCATTCATCACCTTCAAAAAACAATACTGCGGGCGGGGGTTTTAAAGTTTTCGTCACTCCTCGAACTGTCTCCTAAGCCTGCGCCCCCCCATTCATCAGCACAACAACAGCTACGAAAGACAATACCAACGCTAGGGTATTTAAAGTTCCGATTACGGGGCCAATCACTGCTCCCAAAAAGAAAATCAACACTTTCTCGTATAGTCCATCCATTGCATCACCTCAGCGCCGGGAGCCAATCTATACTCGAACCATCATCCAAATACTTACACGATAATACTGTGTCGTTAGCACCGATGACGCAATCAAACACCCTGTCGCGCTCGTCAAAGTTATACGTCTTCTGCTCGTATGTATTATCACCGCTCAAATACATAATACCCCCGAACACACTCAAAATAACAACCGCCGTCAACACAATACCCAGCGGCGCCTTATCCAAGTTCATCACCCAATAAAGATACACCACCAAATGTTAAAAGGGACAAACCTCAAACCCGCGCGAAATAAAACATCATTACTCAACAACATCATCCGTCTTAACCACCAGCGATACAGCCTTACCTCGCCCGTGGTGCATATGCTTCCATCGCCTCCACTAAAACATAATCGCCATCCTAATATCGCTCACCTCGTCCTGAACTATAACATCTCCCCTTCGGTACAAAGCAATACCGCGGCTGAGGTATAGTGGTGTCTTACCTGTCTGTTCAAAATTTCGTCTTACGAATTCGCCCAGCGCGTTCTCTACATACCCATCACTTCTCAAACCTGACATCGTACAGCCGCCTAACCAGCGCCAGCCAACCACGACTAATCTTCGTATCAATAACAATACCCGGACGTTTACCGTTCCATATTACATACCTCGGGGTCATAGCCATCGTCTTTAAATCAGCTCTAACTTTTCTCATAGCATCGTAATAACCCTTCCAATATCCGTACTTATACGCAACTTCAACATCTAACTGAGTTGGAATATAACCCAACCCTTCCCTCCTCACAATACCGTTATACCTGTTCCAATACGGCTCGTTTTTCTTCCACATTGTATATGCCTTATTTCTCTCCTCTGCAACCCATTTTTTATACCGCACAAGAAGATACCTCACGAACAACCACTTATTAATACCCCGATACAGCAAATCGCCGTAAAGCCAATCTCTCGCGCCATCATTCAATGCACCTATAACAGCCCTATGCTTCACTATATCCTCAACCACCAACTCGGGGTAATTCTGCTTCCACTGCCATTGAAATTCCGGTCTCAACTCAACAACATTACCATCCTTATCTATGAACTCCAAATCCAGATATCGCTCAAAATACTCCTCCCACCGCGGCCAACCGCCAAACACAACAACCTTGTAACCATCCTTCTTAACCAACTCAACTTGTCTATCACGAATACCGCTAATGCCGACCATACTATTCACCCCAAACAAACTCCTAATATTTTTCCTCTTTGTCATAAACAACTTTACCATTGCTATCAATTATTACTACGCGCCATCGCCCCGCACCATACTCGGCGTATAAATCTTCAAGATATGCACCAACATCTATACCAAAAATCTCTTTACCATCCTTCATAATGATAATGCTGTTAATCATTCTTCATCACCCCACAAAACATAACATAAGCAAAACTAAACAAAAACAAAAACCTGTCAATAAAAATAAGAATCAAAACACATTCCGATTCTTCACAAACAACTCTACCCTTAATCCCTTAAACTTAACCCAGCCCTGCCAAGCAACAATCTTTCTAAGACCATCCTCATCCTTCCACATTGGGAAGAGCACAGCCTCCCCGAACAGCGGGTCTCTGACCTTTATGGCAAGGCCAGGAAGAACCTCGAACTTAACATTCGGCAGTATATTCTCAAGAAAACTCTCGCTTGGCTTCTCCGCATTGAAATTCCAAATCCAGCCACCATCAAGAGTCTCGACCTGCCACGTCATTGCCTACCACCCCCAGCTTTTGTTTTTCGATTATAATTAACACCTTGCCCTTTATAAAGTTTTTGCTGCAATCATCGCTATTCCTCCAAAGCATCAATGACGCTTCATTACAACTTTTTTCAACCAATATCTATTATTTTCGCATCTCTAAATATCCATGCAAAATGTCCCAACATGGCCACAATCTCAACATCAATACCACTATACTTCCACATCATACCCTCAAACGCCTTCCACCATTTTCTCTTATCAACAGTATACCTTGTCCAATAATCTCCAATTTCGTCTTTACCCTCGACATAAATTTTAACACTATCCAAAAATTCAAGAATAATTGCCTTAAATTCGCGTGGATAACATTCTTCACCAATATATTTGCCGTTTTCATCCCAACCTTCTACACAAAAATATTTGGGCATTTTAAATCACCCTACAACCCTGTTCAGCGCCGCGCCGTGGACAATGATAACATCCTTACCATCAACCAACTGGCTAAGAACCGACCCAATCTCATCCTCGCCGATAGTAAATACCCAGCCGTCGCCGCCGACCCAAATCCTGAGCTCGCCTGTGTCTGGCTTAATGAAAGCATTATCTGTCTCAAATACGCCAACAACACGCTTCTTACTCTGCGTTGAATAAAATACCACAAACCTAATCATTTAGCAACACCTCCGTACTTCTTCACAAACTTAATCACAACATCGTGGGGCAATACGAATGAAGCGTCGTCGAAAATAGTCCTCACGCCCAGTCGCGCGAGGTTGCGAATATCAACCCAACCATCAACAATACGAAGCAATACCCCGCCGTAACCAATACCCAGCAGCTTAACCCCGCCAACAAGACCGCCCTCATAAAGTAAGCCTCGCTCTACAGCGTCAACCACCTCGGCATACATTCCAACCGCGTCGATACACTCGCCCGACTCATCCACCGCACCGTGAACGCTCTCGATATGAGCTACCGCCTGCTCCACCCGCGCGAAGCTCTTGCCACACAACTTGCAATAATACGGCGCCTCAAAAACATCCTTAACAAAATCCGCCCTAACAAATAAACCCTGCTCTTCATTCCCGTTCAGGGCAATATTCTTCAGCTCCTTTCTATCGACAATACGGCGCAACTCACCGTTCCTGTTCCAGTAATACCCAACCGGGTTTAGTAATGTCTTACCTCTCTCCTCGAACCACTCATCCGCTCCCCACCAAGAAACAATGCGGCAGTGAAATGGCTTGTTTACCAGTAGAGGAATGTTTAAATAGCCCAGCTCGTGCTTCGCCTTGCCCCAATACCCACGAATATCAAACTCCACAACATAACGATACGCATCCTTCACACGGCGCCCGTGAAACATACCCCGCCCAAGAATTGCTGCAATATAGCCCTCGTCCAGCGCGAACCACTTCTCCTTCACCGCGCGGCCCTTCCAATCGCGCTTGAAACAATACCCACAACCCTTCTCCATCAGACAATTGAACTCCTCCTCGCTCATAACGCGAAAAACCCTCATCGTAAAACCACCCCATTTGGAAAACAATACTGCGCAGCTGGTTTATAAAGATTGTGACTTTACTCTGCGAGTGCGGGGTTTGTGTAATCGTTCGTCTTTCCAACGTCCGACGCGACATGCCCAATATACATAACCCATGATAACCAACTGGTAACAGCGTGCTCTCCAACCTCCAAAATAATGTCGACACCCATATCCTTTAACTTCCGAAAAGCTTCCTCACCGGCATCGCGCGGAACAATAATTTTCCAAACATACTCATCCAAGCGCGTATTCCTAATCCAATTTTCTTTTACATCTCTGTTCCAATCAAGAACCGAATGTATTTTATCTGAAATATCCCAATACTCACCTTCCCGGTAACCGATGGCAAGAACAACCCATTCACCCCTCTCAAGTTTAATCAGCACCTTCTCCTTCCAGTCACCAAAATTCTCCATGTAATACTCCCTGCCCTTTTTCGTTAGCAGAAGATAATTCCTGCCATATTTCTTCCTAACCCTGAGATAACCCTTCTCAATCAACTCATCAACAACAATACCAACCTCCCGGAACCTGATGCCTGTTTTCTTGCCGATATCTCTAATAACATACCACTTGTTTTTCCCAAATTGAACCTCCTCGTCTTGTGAAAAGCCATAATATCTTCCAAAACAAGCCCTTCAAGCTTAAACCTGTTGGCAGCCACCATCATGCATCACCAATAGCATATACGCCTTTAGCCTTTATAAAGTTTGCGGTTGATGGCTTAATTAACATCGCCAATCATAATAACAACCACATCAAATACGCGAACACCATGAACAATGCCGCGCTCGTCAAATAATACCCAGGGCTGTGCTGCTCTTCAAGAACACCCACCTCAATTGCTCTACCAAATCAAATTAACAACCGCTCCTAACAAAAAATACGCGAAAAAGAATGCCGCAATCCAGTTCATCGTTACACCTCCCCACCCATTAAAAACAATACCGCGACGCTCCCTGCAATTACTCACCTCATCAATAACAATATCACAATACCCTGCTCGTTGAAATAACACCGCAATACTGCAGCAATTGCATGGTCATTCATTTCAACGGGGGCAATGCCGCGGCACACTCCCACAACTCACCGCTCTAGTAAAGACAATACCGCGCTGACTGGGTAATACCGCGCCTGTTAAGTGACCCCGCGGGGGGTTAATTGCAGCTCATTGAAATCCATGCGCCGATATCGCTCGTGAAAATAACGCTCTTGCCCGTGCTCACCGCGTAAATACCCTCGCTCGGGAAATACGAAACAATACCCAGGAACTTAATCCCGGTCCAGTAATCGCTCATTATCCTTCACCCTTGAAATGAACTCACCCAGCCAGTGATTGAACGCGCCAAAGCCTATCACATCCGGGTAAATCTCGACCTTTTTCACCAGAAGCTCGATACCACCCACCGGCTCGAACTCCGCTCTAAAAGCAACCTCCCCGCTCTTTAAATTCAGCACCTCGATGAAATCATCTTCTACACCGTACAATACCGTGTAGTCCTTGATGACGGTTACTTTGTGTTTCCGAATGTAATTGTTCAACTCGTAAAGAACGTCTAAATCAATCCAATACTCCAGCACAGCAATACCCCTCCTCAGTTGATGACCTCGATATCATCGCCCATCTCGTACTCTGAAACAATACCCAGGAACTTGGCTTCACCGACCCAGACCATAATCCATACCAAGCCCCACACAGCCAACGTCTTAGTCAAACACCCGCGCGTTGTAACATCCAAATCAAACTTCAACTTCTTCAGAAAATACGCAGTTGCTAAGGTTGCGAGAATATCGTCATTCTCCAACGCCTCGTCCATCTCTTCCACTGTCCGCGCGATATCTTTAAACCATTCAATACCAACCTCATCAATACCTGAGCCGAGATAAACCGCGAATTTCTTTCTACCCCGCTCAAACAGCGCGTAATAATACACACTCATTTTCATACCCCCGTGCTTAGTAAACTTTCAAACCTTTAAACTTTCAAACCTTCAAACTTTTATCATCTTCAAACTTTACTTCACTTTCAAACCTTTAAACTTTTAAACCTTTCTTCACATTTAAATCTTAACTCTTCATCTTAAACAATACCCAAACAAATTTTCGAAAACTCTTAAACAATACCGAAAACTTTTGCCGTATTTCTTTTTTAGATGAGATGTGATGTTAAGTTTAGATGAGATGTTTTCTTAGTTTGGAAGTTTTCTTAAAGAGCGTTAGAGAGACTCTGAGCCCGTGCGAAATTTAAAGTTCGAGACTCACCTCTAACCCGCGCGCGGTGACGTATGAATAGCAATAACAACCAAAGCCCAGGCGCCTGGGGAGGAGCTCCTCCAAATATATTACACCACAAACATTTAAAAAGCTTTCGCCAATAACGCAATCACAATCAGAATCAAAATGTACGTAATAAGCACCTTGATGAACTCTGCCGTGCTTAGTTGAATTAAAAGCTCGAGCTCATCTTCGCTCATTAATACCACCGAAAGAAAATACCGTAGTTGGGTTTATTAATCTTTAGCCCAAAAGAAAAAATAAAAACGCGCGTTATGAGCCAATTGCAACCAGCGCCTCGTAATTAACGACAATATCCTGAGCGTTAGTGGAGTCGAGATTAATCGCCCTGACGGTGAACTCGCGCTCGCCACCGTTAACGACCTCAACATCTGCATTAGAAGTAGAAGTGCTCACCTTGGGAACACCTATAATAACAACATTGCCTGGAATGGTTATCGTGACTTTGGATGAACCGCCAGCGGCAACACCCGAAACGGTCACAGAGCCTTTAACTTTTTTATACATACTAAACTGCGGAAACATTATGACATCACCTCAATAGTATTTCAACACGCTCTTTTAAAATAACGTCAACACTCTACAACGTACATCTTGCGTTGATAATACAACAGGAGCCGCTGTAGTTTCATTGACTCGGGGTTAAAATACAAAAGCGCCTCGAAGTTATCGCACCGGGCGTAATAAACGAGCTCACCGTTCTCGTGCTTTTTACTCGATACACATTGAGTGAGAATCTTTTTTATTACTCTCTCGAAATCGTGAGAATCGCATTTAATTTTAACAACAACAAAGCTCCAGTCCTCGTTGTGAACAATCTCCTTTATAACTTCAAAAATGAAAATATCGTCATCGCACATGATAGTGATTGTGCCCCCGTCGTACATTACGTCTTGTAATACCACCATATAGAACATCACCCTAATAAAAATATCGCAAAAAAGTATAAAATTTAGCCCCGAATGAGAAGAACCCGCCTACCGCCGCGCTCGATATAATCCACCACAAAGTTATTCCTTACAACTTGATAAAGATGAGAACGATACCGCACTACGCCTTTGCTCGAGAGCATCTTATATAGCTCGGGGAGGGTCACCTCGCCGCGCTCTGCAAGGACTTTCTTCACTTCATTTAATACAACGCTCGAGCTCCTCCGTCTTGGACGATACCGCGCGTCGCCGTATTTGAGATACCGCTTGTAATCCTCGGGGTTAATGGGAATTTCAAAGCGCTCCTCCTGGTTGCACACCACTGCGAAGATGTTATCGCCCCTCCTCGAAAAGGAAAAAGCAACAACATCGCCATCATCAAAGGGAAGAGAAACCTCCTCCACACCGAGCTTGGGAAGGAGCTTTTTTATATCCTTCACCCGGACGCTCTTCGCCCTCATCTTGAACACCTCGATAAACAATACGGCGCTGCTGGTTTATAAAGCTTTTGATTCTTGTCAGAACTGATTTTAGGGCTTTTATTTATAACTTCTCCCGATGCGTTAGAAGCGCAAAAATTAGTAAAATACCCTAGCTTAAACAAAAACAAAATCTTAACCTCCGTTACTCCGGGAGAGGTGAACGTGATATTATATAAACCGCTCCATAAACAACGGCTAATAAATAAACTCCTCGCCGAAAAATCCGGATAATAAGCCAATCAAAGTTATTACGCAAACGCCGGCGCTTCTTCCGCGCTATGAGAAATGATTTTTTCCGTCAAAAAATAAAAAATTAAACAATAAAGTGCAAAGAATAATTCACATCTTTAATGTAAATAGAAATTCTTACTGGCTTTAACGAATTAATATCGTACTCAATGCTGTAAACAAAATTTTCTTCTTCGTAGTTATAAATTAAATTTACTTCTTCACACTCGGTAGAATAAAATGCTTTGTTGTTGGAGTTTAAAAATTTAAATAATTCGTTAAAGCTTTTCTCACTCACAATATAAATACTTTCTTCTTCATCTTTGTAATCAAGTTTTTCCACTTTAAGTTTTAATTCTTTTCTTGAAGAACCCTCTTCAAATTCTATGTAATAAATTTTTTCTTCGGGTGCGTAAAAATTGCTTTCTATTCTCATCTACATCACCTCTTTTTTTATTTTTGCTTTAACTGCATTATTTAATTTTTCGATTTTTATTATAGCTTTTAAGCTTTATAAAGTTTGCGGTTAAATACTTTTATTTAACCCTCACACTTAATTTTAAAACTCTTTCTCGTATACGGTTAAAATACCAATAATACTACGCTGAAGAAAAAATTCATCACTACTCATAGCAATAAATATTGCTTTCACTACACTGAATAAAAACTCTTTCCCAACCGTGTAAGTAATGCACGCACTTGCGCTTCTCTCATTTTGTAAAAAAGACCTTCACACTGCCTTGAATAAAACCTTTACTTAACGTTCTATAATAAAAACAATACCGCTGTTGTGTTGGCAAATAATATTATCACATTTCGATAAAAACGCTTCCACCCCCGCGTTAGAAGAAACAACACTGCACAACAAAAAATAAGAAAAAATCACCTACGAATGCTCAGCACAGTAATTTCTTTCTCTTCGAGGAAATCATTTAATACCCCGCGCCGAGCGAGAAATTCTTTCACATCTTTCGTTTTAAGATAACGCCTCACTTGCGTCGTTATTGAAACTTTGTAATCACCAATGGTATAAGTTCCTTCTCCAAGACGTTCAATAATATATTTCCTCTTTTCAGCAAGAAGTTTTTCAAGTTCTTTCACCTTAGCTTGAAGTGCAACGTATTCTTGTATTTCTCTCTCAAGGGGGTCTACAACATTTACACCATATGTTGTTAAATCTACTTTGCTCTTCATCATATCAATCACCTCGATTTTTATTATAGCTTTTAGCATTTATAAAGTTTTTGGTAACCGCAAAATTTATAAAGCTTGAAAGATTTAATTAAAACTTGGTGTTTTGTATGTCAGGGATAACAGGAGTCCTCACATCCATCGAGGGGCAACACTATCATCACACTAAAATAGAAAACAATACTCCCATACTATTGAAAAACCAATTACTCACACTTTGTACTAAATACGCTCCAACGATTGGAATAAAAACAATACCGCGCTATGCTGAGAATAGGTATAAATAACCGCTTCTCTAGCGGGGGGAGTTCTCATTAAATAACCTGCCCCCGTAATTTCCGTATATACACTTATTCACCCCTAATAACAACCGCTCTGCCGTTCAATGGATACACCCTCAGTTCTACGTCTGTTACGCCTTTATCGATACAATACCGCGCAGTGAATTCGACGTATCCTGTGTCTGGGATATTAAACACCTCCTTAACATAAACGCCGTGCTCGTCTACGCCCTGTATTGAATACGACTTCACTGGATGACGCTTCTTGAAAGTCTTGTATAAAACAATAAGCTCTTCCCTGTTCACCTGAATTTCGCTCTTCTCGATTATGTATTTAATAAACTCTACCTCCCACGCCATGTTAAACCACCTCCTCAATCCAGGCCTCACCTTGCTCGTTAATACGTAATACCCCGTGCTTGAAACGGAGAACAATACCGTGGTTGCAGTTGTGATTGTAGTATTCCTTAATCTTCTCCTTGATGAAATCCTCTACGGGGCCATCTGTTTTTCCAACCCAGCTCGACCCGACAAACACATTACCGTACTCGTCTTTGTAATACTCTTCATTCAGATATGCGATAATACAGCCCGCGTGGAACATCATTCGCTCACCTCGATAATCTCGAAATCATCGCCTAGACCAATACCCAGGGCTGATACCAGGAGCATTATTACAATCTCCTCGTCGTCCAATGGACAATCGGAACATAAGTCAAATCTCACCCTACCTACGCGAATGTAATCTTCACCGCGCTCAACCGGGACATCTAACACCACGCGCATTTACATCATCTCCCCCAAGAAGTCTTCGATAACCTCCCAACCGCCATATGAAAATACCAGGCCGCGCGCGCAACGCCTGAGCCAACCCATCCTGTTACGCTCTTTATCATACACCCTAAACTCAATACAGCGGCCGTCCTCGTGTTTTTCGAATTGCCAAATATCATCTTCGAAGGGTTCGATGTCATGTAAAAATTCAAAAACTGAAATGAGAACTTCGCGCTCATTGCACATTAAACCTTCACCCCCTTAATAACCATGTAACGTCTCCCTCCTTTTGTCTGTTCATACACATACTCACAATTCTTCTTAATAACGTTAAACACGAACGGACGATGTACTGCAATACCCTTCTGCCTAAGTGAATCGTAAACTTCCCTAACTGTAACACCGCCACTCTTACGCTCGAGTAGCTTCCTCACCTCATTCAATACAATACGCGTTTTGTCGCCGCGCTGGGGTTTTTCGATAATTACATAATTCTTTCCGTCGAAGTATACCCAATTGCGACCGACTTTCTTTCGCTTTAACTTGACACTTCCTAACTCATTTAATCCGCGCCTAAGTTTTTCGTACGCGCTCTTATCAACTCTGTACACCTCTCTAAGGAACTTCTCAGCCGGTATTTCCTCCCAATCAGACGTATCGAAATCACCTTCAATAAATTTAACACCAACCATTAATCTTCACCTCCTCGCAGAGCCATTCAATATCATCATCAAACAATACCAGGTAGTTTGCCCTGGTGCGGGCGATTATTTCGTCAATCTCATCGATATTATAAAACTTCTCAAATCCGAGCATACCATTATCGTCTATCGCGAGGACTATACCCAGCTCATCCCTGTGCTTGGCGCATATTCTGCGAACATCCGTAATAGACAATACTGCGTAATTTTGGCATTCGTCCATATACAGCTCGAGGAGCTCGTCCAGTTCTTCCTTATTGCGTGCGTAATCTGCGCCAATAATGACATCCGAATCAATACACAGTATAACCCATCCGCTCACGGGAATCACCTCTCTTTTCAAACATATATGCGCCCTTAACCTTTATAAATCTTTTGGTTGTTGTCGGTTCTTCGTACGTGACACCATTCCACTCCATTGAGAGTTTATCACCCGCAAACTCCGTAACAACTAACTCCTCACCGAAATTCGTTCTATACACGTGCTCTATAATACCATCCCCAGCTAATCCACTTCTAACGTGATAGACAATACCGAGCTCGCGGGCTTTGTTGATAATACCGCGAATCGGGAAATCATTTGTTCTATTCCTATGCTCAGCGTTCTTCACCAAATCATCAAAACTTACAACCTCCATCTGGTATCACCTCCACCGTTATATGTGAAAAAATAGAAAACATCAATCCCACCATGCACAGGTCCAATCTCCTTCCTCCCATACATCATCCGGGCTTCTCGTTCTTGTCTGGGCTAATACTTCGCCTATATCAATACCGCGAACTTTAATTGTGTCGACTGTGATGCGGGCGTCTTCTCTTGGGGGGTATATGATGTAACCATCCACCCGCACATTCTCCTCACCCAACATACTTGCGATTTCGAATACCTCCCTAATGGAAATACCGCCGTTCTGTCTTTCTTCGAGGTTGTTTTCGTTCCCCCACACCTCGAGCAAGTTCTGCAAAGCATCGACGGTGCAATCCTTAAACCGGGCGTAATTACCTATGCGTTTTTTAATCTCACACATTGCCATATCACCTCGCTATTATATTAGCCTTTAACCTTTATAAAGCTTGCGGTAAGCTCAGTCTGCTTGAACCAACTCAAATACTGCAATATAAGACCCCTCTGTCTTAGTAACATTAACAATTCTTCCAACGCGGAAAATGTGCTCCTCACCGTCTTCCTCGCCAAAGTAAGTTTCATTACTATACCGTGCCAAGCCCTTTAAATCCGGAACCTCTGTAATAAGGAAAATACCCTCAGAACCAATTACAATAACCTCATTTTCCTCTATGGTATAAGGACTAAACCTCATTGTTTATCACCTCCGAAATCATATAGTATTTAGTCTTCATAAACCCCGCGGTCTATAAAAACAATGGAAAAGTCACTTAACCATCTTCCCGAACTCCCGCGACAATATGTTCTTCAACTCATTGATGTTTTCCTTCCAATATGTCCCTACCTTGTCTAAAACGATATTATCCTCCTCATCGACGTGGAAGACAACACCCAAATCAGCGATGTCTCCTGCATATTGATAACCGCAACCATCGTGTACCCAATAAGACTCCTCAGTGTCAATACCTAAGTCTTCCAACTCATAATCCAAATTTTCATCCATCTTAACTGCCTCACAAATCTCGGTAGTTTTTACCTTGTGCACCCAGTCATAAACCCTACCATCCACAATAAGCTCAACATCCCTACAATACGGGCAAACAATGGCTACATGTTTTTTGGCGCCCATCATATCACCTCCTTCGCTTTTATTATAGCCTTAACCCTTTATAAACTTTACGATTCTTCATAAGAATACTCACCAATAAAAAGAAAAATCAAAGTTCCACCAGGTCAACAGGCCAAAAACCTGTAACATATGGAAGATTGGAAATAGCGTCGATGCTAACGTTTTTCCCATGCACAGGCATACAATTTTCAGGTCTTCCCCTCATGGTAACAATAAATACACCCTCCTTAAAGCGCATAATTGCGACTTCCTCATCAGACTCAATAACGAACCCACCGTAGTCTGAAATTGTATCAATCGCTGCAGTATAATCACATGCCATGCCCAACCACCTCACTTTTCATTATATGTTCCATTCTTTATAAACCTTGCGATTTCCTACTAGGAATCAACCCAACCTCGCCTCGATAGAACAATACCGCGGGCGGGATGGTTCTGTTCCCTGCGTTGCGTTAGAATAGCAAAAATTAACTAAATAACCTAGCTTAAACAACGAAAAAACTAAAACCCCTAAAATCGCGAACGACACATGCGAAAAAATTAAAAATCGCTCCGCAAAAATCGGCGGATAAAAGCTTAAATCTCCACTTTCCACGAAGGGTCTATACAAATAACGCCTTTAGCTCGCGTAACGCTCTTAACTTTACCATCTTCCACGTTAAGGTAATACCGCTCGCCCTCATCCATGATAAAAATAAGATACGCAACAAATTCCGCCTCGTCGCGGCCAATTAAATACGTACCAGTGCTTGGAATTTCACTCACCTTGCGAAGAACCTTATTCTCCCCATCAAAAACATAAAACACCCTAAACCACCCCCAATAACAATACTGCGCAGTATTGCTTCCTGTGTTGAGGAAAAATAAGAACAAAAAGATAATCTTCAGAGATTCACACCCTTGATGATAATCTCGCGCCTCTTACTGCCCTCATCATAAACAATACTGCAGTGCTTGGTTACTACATTATATAGATGAGCTCTATACTTTACCAGCCCCTTATCTTTGAGAATTCTCCATGCCTCGCCCATGCGAATCTCCTTCTTCTCATCCAGGAGTTTCTTTATTTCGCTCAATATAATACGCGTCTTTTCGCCTCTTACACCGCGGCTCTTCCTCACACCACTTGTGTCTGCATTCTTCCTCTTCCTTTTGCCAACGTCGATGATACCCTCCACGACGTAAACCTCGCCGCTCTCCAGCTCGATAATTGAATACCCCCTCCTGAAGGCGACAATACCACCCTTCTCAGTATTAATACCGAGCTCCTTCAGTTTTTCGGGGGAGACTTTCTTCTTGCCCTTCGCCAGGGCGAACTCCTCAGCAAGGTCAGGATTTATTTCCTCAAATTCCTCCAGCTTCCAAACCTTCATCATATCACCTCCATCAACATATACGCCCTTAGCCTTTATAAAGCTTTTGGTCACCTATCACCTTTGCACCACCTTCACGTAACCCAAATTTAACAACGACTTGAATAAACAATACCACTCCACCGGAAAAGATTCTTCCGTGGCCTGCTCATAGACAATACTCAGTGCCTCAAACAAAGATACCGCATCGTCATCTTCGTCGACGTAAATAAGATTCTCCTGCACTACGCTCAACATCTCAACCGCCGGGGAGAAACTCCTTTTACCAATAAACCGTTCAAGAAACTTTTCGCCCTTCTCAGTAACCTCCAACTGCGCCATGACGTATCACCCCTCCAATACGAAAATCTCCTCATCATCCCATGATATTACAACTGAAATATCGCCAATACCGTCTGCTCCAAATACTACATCGAAGCTTATGATAATACCGTCGACGTCGAAACTCTCGTAAACCTCCACGAACGGGGCGCCGCGCCAGACACCACTATCGATAACACTACTCTCCCTATCGAAACGTGTTTCCTTCGCCATTGCGTAAAGCGAAAGTAAATACCCTTTGCTCACGGTTATCTCCTCTTTGCCTGTCGAAATAACATCCCTAACAAAACCCCTGATAACATTCTCATACATACTGCATCACCGTGTAAAACTCTCTCAAAAAATAAAGGCAATACCGTGGCCGGGGGTTAAAAGGCTTCGATGATGTACACCTTGCCGGGCGTGTAAATTTTAAACCACACCTTCGCTGTATCTGCATCTCAAACGAGTTCAATATCTCCCTCAAAATCATCTCTATAAAACCACATCTCATCCTCTTCGAAATCAAATACCCAGTCCAGTGAGTCTTTAAAATTTTTCGCATCATCCGCCCGTGCGATAAAACTTGTATCACCCAGCCAGTCACCCCGGAGCTCGAACTTCCTGCCGCCGTAAAAAATGACAATACCGCGGGGGTTTTTCGACCTCGACGACCATATCGAATCACCTCCCCTCGAGTTCTACCTCAATTACATTCTCGCGTCGTCCAAAACCATCCACCGTGACAATACAGCGGGCAATCCTTGGTCTAAAGGTTTTGTACTTCTCCAAGAAAGCGTTAAGTTCATCTTCATTCATCAGTGCGTAGCCGTTCATCACATCAACATAGTAGCCCCGTGCTGTCTTCCTCACCATGGAATCATCAACCCACCTCTTAACAACAAAAACAATACCGCGCTTGTTGCCGACTTTGAAATACAGCAGGTCTTTCTTGTTGTCCTCCACCTCGGCGTTAGGAAATACCATCCTAAGCGCCTCCTCCCTGCCATACGCCGCGACAAGGTAAATCTCGTCATCTGCTTTAACTTCATATACGTATCTGCTCGGCATCTTGCAATCACCTCGCTTTAACATACGCGCTTAGCCTTTATAAACTTTGCGGTTAAATAAAACCATTTAACACCTACCTAAAATAAGAAAATTAAAAACGTTAAAAGATCAACCAAATAGTTTTATCATCTGCTATAATACCGAAATATTCTACATCCCCTGTATCTTTATTTCTTCCGTATCGGTAAATAACACCGTCAATATGGCATTCAAATCTATATAAATTCCAAAACCTGTCTTCTTCGTACAAAGAACACTTCTCTTTTGGAAGAATATCTACAATCTCGTTTAACCTTAATTTTTCGTCATCATCTAAATAGTAAACAATTTCTTTTTCATCTTCTTTCATCGCTACCACGTTAACGGGGAATATTCTTCCTAGCACCTTAATATTGACGTGCATTTAGCATCACCTCGCTATTATATTAGCCTTTAACCTTTATAAAGCTTTCGGTTAAATAAAAACATTTAACATATCAACATCAAACAAAAAAAATCACCATCTAACTCATTACAACTGCAACTTAACCGCCTCAACGCAATAAAACTCTCTTCTCAACTCCTTGGGGGAAGCAATACTGCGCAGTTTTTCTTGCAAGCTTTCTGGGGTTTCGTTGGAAATAATTATCCACACCTTGCCGAACAACTCAACAACGTAAAAACCCTCATCCGGGCGGGCGAATATATATCCGGCGTTCAGTAAGACTTCTTCGCAGCGCTTCATACACATCACCTCGCTTTAATATAAGCACCTAGCATTTAAAAACCTTGCGGTTGAAATTCCCACGCTTAAAAATAAAAATTAAAACCATTTAAAACTTGTACACCGTGGTAGCTCTGCCGTATTTCTTCTAAGAAGAGAGATAAAGCTCGAGTGAATAACTCTATACATTATGTTTATTTCTTATAGAAATAAAAGCCCCTTCCGCTCTTATTAAAATACGAACCCCTATATATAGATTTTGCCCCTTACAAATGGGCGAAACCTTTAAATACGTGACATAAACATAAAACACATCAAGGTGATAACAATGCAGCACAAACTAGCCCCAACCAGAGAAAACAATACCGTGCCAACGCTCTTGAGAAACAATACTGCGTACCGCCATTGGAATGACAATACCTGTACTGCTCCAGAAAATAAATACCACACTCCGATAATACAGGTGATACCCTGCTGCGAAATAATAATGCCCTTATACCGCCCAGGAATAAACGCACTCACCCTGTCGAGGAACATCTTCAACTCAACGTCTAGTTGCGGTAATACCAAACTAGAAAAACGACACATTGCTCATTTCTGCATATACACAAAACCGCTCTAAGAAAATATCCCCGTCTGAGGTGCCCGGATGGAATTTCTGTATATACACTTATTCCGAAAATTTTTCCGTTCAACCCAAGGCCGCGCCGAAAAATTGTTAGCTCAAAATCCTATTCTATTCTTAGCCGAATAACCAAAACTGCCTGATGAATTCATACATTCGCTCAAAACTGCGCGTGAAAAATAACCGTAAAATCGTGGGCCAAATGCTCAAACATACCCATATGAAAAAAGAAAAAAGGCTCAAAATAATACCGCGAATTTAGCCGATGGCTCAATCTTCGCTCACCTTTTTAATACCAATCAAAGGTACCCCGTCCTGGTTGAAATCAACGAACAACTCATACATCTCACCCTTCCTTACACCAGTCATTTCCTTAATCTTATCGCACAGCTCTTCTTCACTCACTCTAAACGATACTGCGCTGGGATTTGACATGTTGAAAATTCTAATACCCATGTGTTCTGCATCTAAAGCAACGCTCAATCTATCTCCCTTTCTAAAATTAACCAAACCTTTTGTAAACCTAATATAACCCCCCTTATAAAACCTTGCGTTCCAGTGAAACTCATCTCGCGTCTTCTGGCAATACACGCTACCGTCCTTGTTCTTATAACACATCAACTTATCTCCTGGCGACCAGCCGAGAATACGTGCGAATCTTCCTATATATACGCGCTCGTCGGAGCCCATCTGAACAATCTTCGCCTTAACAAAACCGGCCATACAAACCACCCTCGCAATTTCTCATTAAATTTCTCATCATTCTCATTAAAAAACTCTGAACTTCTCATTAAAAAACTGGTGAGATTTCTCATTGAATTTCTCACTGGATTTCTCATTAAATTTCTCATGAGATTTCTCATTGAAAAACTGATGGGATTTCTCATTAAATTACGCATGAAAAATCTCATTGAATTTCTCATTAGATTTCTCATCACCCAGCTATAACGCGCGGCGCTGCGGGGGATATAGGGAAAACCTCGCTCGAACTTGCTCGAGGAACAATAATCAACATCGAATGGGGCCGAATCGAACCACATCAATGTTACGCTCTAACTCAAATTAAGATTAAATGCTGCATTGACAGTGCGGAAATTCATCCTTTGCGAAAAATTCTCAAATAGGGTAACCTATCCAAGCCCAAAATCGCGAAAAAATAAACGACCATTCAAGAATAAAGCCAATACCGCGCAAACAGAAACAAAAATGGGCAACTACAAAGCCCAATCAAACTCAATACCTCGAAAGAAAAACTCGCCTGAGCCGTACACGTCAAACAATACCCTGTGGCCCTCGACCAGCGCCTCGAAGAACTCCTCGCTCAGCCAAGAACGCGCGAAATCTAAAGAAAATACCCCGTCTTGGATGGCGTCGCCCTCACAAGGAAATACCCTGTTCAAACGGCCATCACTGCAAAAACTAAACCGCGCGAATGGAACAAAACCGAACAACTTCACTTCGCTCGTGGAAACTTTCTTTATAAAACCACTCCGAACACGCTTGCTCTTGTGCTCGTAACGTCCCCTGCCTAAAACAACCAAAGGGCCATTATAATCCACACTATAATCGCTCTTCCAAGTATACCGTTTACCATCCTTCTTATAAATCCTGAAAACCTGCCAACCGTGTAAATACAAATCCCTAAACACTTCTCCTATATCATACTTCCATACCCAAGAAAAAAACCTGCTCTCTGGTATCCTCCAACAATACCAAGATACTCTCTCATATCCTTTTCCTATTACAACATCTCCTTCATCTCCTCCTATATACCTTATCATCATCCTTTTCCCTTTAATTACGTCCTTATTAGTGCAGATGTACACCCACATTGAATTATCTTTATATCTCCGCGCCATTAACATCTCGTTGTTTTTTAATATATATTTGCGCCAAATTCCATCTTTGCCCCGCCATTTGAGGCCAAATTTTTCATCCATTGGAACAAAATTTATTTCATATGGAATCATACAACATCACTCCTCCCCCGCGCGATACATCTATAATACCCATTCGTAATCAATACCGAGAACTGCCCCTGGTTGCTGGGTTTCTGGGAAAATCGAAAAATGAAAGAAAAACCGCCTCACTCAACATCGCCTGAAACAATCAGCTCCCCGCCATTAACAACAAGCTCAAACTTCGGTGAATTGTTTATGATATCCTCCACCATCTCCGCGAAATCGCTATCAATCATAACCTTATACTCATCCCAATCATAAAATACGTTATACTTGATATGAGCCTCGCCAAATTCACCAATCTCCGCCTTCACAATGTGCTCCTCACCATTCTCATCATAATACTTAACCAGAATCCTTTCTGGAACACCTTCAATATTAAAATTAAGCATGTAATCACCACCCCCTATCAATACGCATTTTCGTTTTCTCGATCAGATACTTCGCCCGCGAATACACGTCATTATTAAACGGCTCGTCCACCTCAAGATGATACCCCGAAATATGTTTATCTGGAATTTCCAGCATTCTCAACTTTGCCGCCTTAAGGAAAATACCGCTATCACTGCCCCTGATAAACCGCGGGGCATAAAGCCAATCCCAAATAGTCGAATATCCGAGATAGTGAATATCGTAATCAACAATCCATGGATGTTTACTCAGCATATACCAAACAAACTTATTCCTTGGTTGCTTACTACTCCTATCCGCTTGTAAAAATACTTCATTGCCTAACCCTATCACCGCATCCTTATAACCACTCTCGTATATATTCACCCAAAACTTCTCCAATTCATTAATAGTTGCGCCCTGCAATACAACAAATGGCCTAAACCCCGCATCACGAATAACATCATAATACCGCACGACGTTTGCCCAGCTTCTGCTGAAATTCCTAAATACATCTGGGATAATAATTTCATCCGCGCCTATCTTATCAGCTAAAGTCATTAACATATCTACATCGTAAATAAGTTGTCCTTCCGCAGCACCATTGTCGAGAATTTTTATACTAAAATTCAAATTCTCAACCATCTCTGCGAATTCATTATTATCTCTCACCCAATGTGCGAGAAATAATCCATAATCATCGCTATAATTCTTAGTCAGCGGAAAATATGCCTTCGGCGCAATAATAGCCAATCTCACAACGCAACACCTCCAATAAAAAATACAAATAGTTACCCGGAATCAATCGTCCGGGTCCGTAAACTTCATATAATGCTTATACTTTATGAGTTTAACCCTAACACCATCCACGCCTGGATTCTCGCGAACATACTGGTCAATACGCATCGCCTGGCTGCCAACAACACCACTCGAAGTCTTATACTCGCCCCTATCAGTATAAATTATCCAATACTTTCCGTATTTTCCATTATATTCCTCCGCACCAAAGACAGTAAAACTCTGATTTTCGAGCTCCTTTATATTCGGTATCTCACTAAGACTCTTTCCGGGACCCTTTCCAAAAACTTGGCTAAACTTAACCTCCGTCATATACAACACCTCCTTGCGTTTCTTATTTTATCAAACTGATTTAAAAACTTTTGGATTGTATCTCATCATTATTAAATCCCTTATTTCAGCAAACTCATACAATAAATGTTCAGCACTAACATTTATAAATCTTCCGCCACTACTATACAGCGGGCGTTTAGTGTGTGAATGTCCGTGAATGTTAGCAACTATCTTCTTTGGTAACACACTCCAATTCGTAAATCTCTTATGTGTCAACAATACCCACCTTGCATCGCCAGGTTTTAAATGAACCCTAACAAGCGCCGCATCACAAATAACATCAAAACCGTATTTAAAAATTCTGCCCTTCTTTATTCCATCATGATTACCACGAACTAACACCTTCACGCCAGGTAAATCACCTACATAACACTTAGATGGTTTTACAAAACAATAATCACCCAAAATAAAAACATAATCGCGATATTTAACTTTTCTCTTCCAACTCTGCCAAAATATGTCCTCATACCCCCCCGGGCGGTTATACTTTTTAACCATATTCTTATGATACAAGTGTGTATCTGCAATCACCCACGCATTAACACTCGATAAAATATCAAAATAACAAAAACCCGACAAACCATCGGTCAATCAAATCATCCCCATCAAATGTAATACACTTTCGATTTATTTCTACTGCCTTTTCTCCACCTCGCACCCCTAACTATTTTATCACCATCAACCTTCAAATACCGAGAACCTTTCTTTCCAAGAATACCCCACAGTTCACCAAGTGTCAGTGCAATCTTATAAACATAAAATGCTGCATACACTTGTCTACCACAAAATGCACAAGTATTCGGTGTTGGAGTAAGTGTAAACTTTGCATAAATACTCTGCTTACAATTTAACTTCTCATAACAATCTCTACAAATGAAAAAACCTCCATTTACCCACACAGTAGCGTCACGACTACATGAAATTGCGCTCGGGGGCATTTTAGCTTCATTCCAAAGTTCAATTGGAGTTCCTTTTATTCCAAACTGCTGTTGTTTCCAACGCATATAACCAGCGGGATTTCTCAAAGGGTCCGTATTAAGTATCGTCAACTCAACACACCTCCTCACCATATATCAAACATCGCTTTAAACATCCTCCTCTTCATCTCCTCTTCAAGCAACATCCTAATAACTGGATTATCCAATCCTTGCTTCTTCTGTTTTTCTCGCTGATATACTTCATTAATATTATTCTTAAACACATCAAAACCATATTCAATCAGCATGTTAATAATATGACTCATTGTGTAACGCCCATTCTTTGTCTTTCTTAGCTCCTTCTCAACAAATTCATCACCATATACCAATCTATCATTCTCCATAAGCATCTTCCGCGCTCGTTCAACATACTGTTGGGCTTTCTTACTCAAATAAATGGAAACATTTTGCCCGCTCGGTTCCTTCCGGGGCCTTGCCAATATCACCACCCCATCAACAACTTATCAATATCAACACCCTCAATAGTATCGACCTTAACAATACCGTGGACTGTGTCATTGAATGCTGTCCAAACTGCATATGTAATAGCGTCTGCAATATCATCGTGACCATCGGATTTTTTCTTTATCTGCACTCTTCCGGTTGAGCTATACCTTACCTCATAATTCGAAAAATGTTCGGTTATAACTGGGTCATTCGGAAGTAATATCCTCTTCTCCTCAAGCAAACGCTTCATTAACATGTACATCTCAATACGGTCATTACCGACCGCCTTAATTTCAACAATCCTATCATCGCCAAGCTCATCCTTCAAAATATCCACCACACCTGCGCCAACACCTATCGTATCAATACCGATGCGAACTGGGTTCCATTTTGGTATTACCTCCTTTTTCAAATACCCTATTATGCGCGAAATGTTTTCTTTACGCAAATAAATGTGATGAACTTCTGCATAAAAATCATCTTCATTAACATCCTCTTCAAATAACTCCACTGGAATGCCCACCACTGCAATAGCGGTGTAATCTCCACCCAGGCGCGCAACATCAACACCCACGTAATAAACAAAACCATCCTCAGGTTTCATAATACCACGCTTACCTAACTTCTTATCCATTGCACCCTCAACCATTTCAACTGTAAACAACGTCTCACTTTCATCATCGGCAAAAATACCGAGTATCTCACGCTTATACTCAACTTCAGTGTGAGTTCTTCTATAGTTTTCGACAAACTCTGGGTCATAATTCGCTTCTTCAAACGTAGCACGAATCTTCTCCCAAACCTTGGGGTCGCCCTCAGTCCAAATCCTGTAAAATATACCGCGTGGGGGTCCGGGGGTAGAAATTAAAATCATTTGTCCCCTCTTAACAGCAACAACGGGCTCTACAGCACCATATACCTCCTCACTAACATATGCCGCCTCATCAATAATAACCATATCCGCCGTAAAACCACGAACACTCGTTTCCGTGCCTGGTATCACTTTAATAATACTCCCGTTCGTAAACTCAATCTCTGTTTGAGTCGTCCTAATAACATCTTCATATACAACTCTGCGATTGTTAATATTGCGTTTAACCTTCTTAAACAACTCCTGCGACTGTCTCAACGTTGGACTCAGAATTAAAATGTATTGATTATCAAACAACCATGCTTTCCAAATTGCTTTAACTGCAGTAACTTCCGATTTTCCAATCTGACGTGATGTAACAACAATAACACGCCTCTTATTAGTCTTCATAAATTTTTTCTGAAACGGGCGAGGTTCAAACCCTGTAATCCATTTAAAAAACTCGACTGGATGTTTTCTGGCATACTCCCTGAGTTTTTCTTTCTTTTTTAGATATTCTTCATCAACAACAACTTTCTTGCTCATACATATTCCCTCCATAAGGATTCCGGTTTCTTCTCACAAACACCGCCACTCTTAGTAATCCCGCTAACAGCCCATCCATCAGTTATCCTCGCAACTATCAATCAGTATCATCCTGTTCGACAAGTTCAAAAAATTCGTCAATCTCGCGTAAAGCATCTTTACTTGCAACAACTTTATGTTCTTTCACCCAATACTTCATCCTGAGGTACTTAATATACGCATCAATAAGAGAATTCTCTAAATCTGTAACTCTTGTTAACGTTCTACCTGCTTCCTCCTCTTCAAGTAGAGCCCGCTCGTATCGTTTCTTCTTCTGTTCTATCACCTTTTCAATCTCAGTAAAAATAACATCGTCCTCCATTTCAATACCCCCATTAGATATTCATTCCTACTCTTTATAATAAACATCAAATTTTGCTGTCCAAATACCGTATAGCTTCGTCTGGGTCTTTCTTTGCTTTCCTGATAAGTTCAAACATAAACGCGCCTGCTCTATCAATACCCTTCTTCATTATCTCCTTCTTATCCTCGGGCATATCATAAACATCTAACGACGCGCGTAACGCTCTTATAGTGAACATTATCTCCTTTTCTTTTTGTAACAACTTCTCTATCCCTCTTCTCTTTACCTCCGTTGCATCAAAACCGTACCACTCTGCTAATTTTTCCACCATAGTACCTATATGAAGCTCCGTTCCACCCCTCATAAACGCATAATCAACATCAAACTGTACAAATACTCCGTTCTCTGGATCTATGAAGTAATTTGACTCGTGGCTATCATCCAAACCAACAACATAGTGAGCGGCGAGAAAATCCATGAACCTATCCACGTTCTTTAACTCAATATCTTGAATACCCATTAAATCCATGCCAGTAACTCCATACACCTCACTCGTCCCAACAAACACTCTACCATCCTTCACTATAATACGCGGTGTTGGAATAAAGTCCGAATACTCGCGACCAACCAATACCTTAATCAACGCTGGGGCAACATAATTATTTACAACCCACTCGGCATCATCCGTCAACTCCTTTGCAAAAATATGTGACCCATCCAGAAATTCTCCTATAAACATCGATGTCACATTTATAACACCCGGTTGCGCACCAACATCACTAAACGATACCACCTTGTAATTATCGTTGTTCATATCATTCGCCATTGCTTTCCCATTCAACGCATTTAGCACAAATGCTGCATTCACTGCTCTGCGATAATGTAACAAATACTCCTCCCTATTCTGCCCTAACTTGTAATCAATAAGTTTCTCTATCATGTAATCAATACCCTTCCTCAATTCGTTAACAACGGCCACACGTAATTTTGGTTCTTCTGCAACCCTGGCAATAATAGCATTCAAATTCTTAGAATCCTCCAGTAACTCCGGTTTAAACTCCTCAACCACCTTAACTTCGTCTGTATTAACACCTCTATTCTTTAACTCTCTGATATCAACATACAGCCCACCACGCGGGCCTCTGTAAACTTTAATACCCTTGCGCCTAAATCGTTGGGCCTGCCAGTTATTAATATACAACCTATACTCAGCCGGTACCTTTGCGGCTTTCGAAAAATCATTTATCAACTCATTAAATAAATCATCGCCGATAAACGCCCTAATATTAACTTTTGGTCTCGCCGAACCAACATTAACTAACATCCCAAAACCATTTATCATTCCATCCTTATACATCTGAACAATTTTTCCAAGTCTATTAAACCACTCATAAAAACTCTCAATCGCAAAATCAACGTCCCGCTCATCTGCATTAATATACGTCTTCAATACATCTTCTTCATCTGACAAATACTGACGTAGTTCACCGTTATATTTTTCAAATTTTTCAACAACTTTATCGGCAAGTTTCCTGAAATCCAAATCCTTAAACTTATCCTTATCAACCCTCGCAATAAAATCAAGTGGTCCAAAATTTGTAATTTTAATGTTACTTCCTGCGAAATCAAAATCAAATGGAATTATTATCTTTGCGTTTGGCTCATAGAATACATTAGCAAAATGTAAATCACCTAACCCAATTACAATCAAACCCGCCATCAAATCTATCATGTCGTCACTATTGAAATCAATATCCTTCAGCTTATCCCTCGCGTTAACACCCAAAACACCATACACTTCATCTGTCATAAAATACCAATCGCCGTTGTAATTAACCAAACGCCCTTTCGGTAATAGCTTCTTCAAAACATCACTTTCAACAATCTTCTCCAACATATTACTAACAATATGTCCTGTAATACCGGCAACCCTAACCTCTATCATTTCATCAGGAAAAAGCTTCTTCATATACGCGTATGTTCCGTCCTTAAACTGAACTTTAAACAAAATATCCCTATTTAACGAATTTATATCTAATTTCTCGACCTTAGCAATTTTATCATCAATAACACTCAAATCACCCACCTTGCGGGCCATTCCCTTAAATCTTACCCAATTCAACGCCGCTATCACATTCTTCATCTCATCCGAATCAATACTGCCTCGTTCCAATAAAGCGTCGTAATACTGTTTCAACTTAATAATATTCGTACTTGACACTTCAATTGGATTTCTCTCACCGTGTCTAATCAAATCGCGTCTATCTATAAACTTCCCACCATGTGGACCCTCATATATAGGAACACCCATTGCCCTAAATTTACTCTCCTCTTCTTCATCAACATAATACCTATACTCGGGTGGAACTTCTGAATAAGACTTCCCTTGGAATTTTTCTGCACCCTGCATCACTCCACCTCCCTATAATTAAGATATGGATTATCCCAGAGAAGCTTCTTGATTTTCTCTTCATCCATGCCGTCAAACCCATACTCGCGCGCAAGCTCTATATTACTAAACTCATCACCATCAACAGTAAAAAGAGGAATAACTTTATCACCGATAATACGTACAACCTCAATCACTCTCATCACCCACCCTTTCAACTAAATAAACCCCATTCGATTTAAGACTCTTAAATACCGCATCCTCATTCATTGGTATCCCTAATTCTCTCAAAAACATCTCTCCATACTCATTCGACACTTTATTGCCTGTAATCCTAAACAACTCTTTATACTCACCATAATACCAACGATACACTACCACAGTCATCCGTCATCCCTCTACAATTGTTATATTAATTTCATCACCATCTTTTTCAACGATAACACCGCTAACTTTCTTTCCCTTACTCTCGACATTCACATAAACAATACCCTGGAATGTGTCTCTGTCTATTATAACGCCTCTGTGGATGTGGCCATTAAGCCATACTCTCGGCTTTATCATCTTTACACCGTAATTCATAACACTCAAATATTCCTGTACTTGCTTGCCAAACCTGTTATAGTATGGTATCTCATGACTTACAAACACATCTGGTCTTGCGTTAGCCCAGCTATACCCAAAACGAATAAAATCATCTAAGCTACGATGGTACCACTTGGGGTATTTTTCACTAAACCCAAAAATCCCATTCCATGCCAACAGTGAAAAATCACCAATCACATGCATACCATCATGTAGCCAATGTCCGTTAAAATCTTTCACCCACTCAATCGTATCATGGTTACCATATATCGAATAAAAGCAAGCATTCAGACTATCCAGAAAATTATTATCCACCTCACCGTTATCGCCCCCGCTAACTATAAAATCGACATCATATTTCGATACTATGTTATTCAGTCCTTCCAAAGTCCGCTCATAATTTTCGTCATTCACATGTAAATCACTAACAAACAAAAACCTCCCCATTCAATCAACCTCCTTAACAGTATACCCCAGTTTTCTGAGCCACATTATAACCTCATCAATACCGTACCTATTAGCAATCTCGATAAAATTCATCTTAAGCACTTCATCAATGAAAAACACATTGTAAGCGTTAAACGCGCCTACCACCTTACCGTCTTTCTCAACTACATACATTTACACCACCGTAAATAATACAAAAGAAAAGTTTAAAAAGCTTTAGCCTAATTAAGCAACTGTACAAGCGCTCCAACCACATCTCTTACACGTCTTACACCCCGCCTCGAACACAACTGGGCTTAATACCCTATCCTTCTCCCAGCATATTGGACAATACGCGGTGCCAAGTAGGCCTTTTTTACGAAGTTCTTCATCAATTGCCTTAAATACATCATCATCAACAATACTCTCTCCACTCTTAGCATACTTCTCAATCAACTCGCCCACTTTACTCAAATCAATACCCTGCTGGGGGGTCGGTTCTTTTCTTGGAAACTCAAAACCAACATTCAAAAACAATCCACCGTTCTTCTGCTTTAACTTATAACCACTAATTTCTTCGAGGTTGATATACGACTTTAACCATTCGTGTTCATTCAAAATTCTTTCGAATGTCTCCTTCGCGTAATCGCTCATCTCTGGCTCTTTCCTCTTGTTCTTCTCCGTTGACAATACCTGATAAGTTAAACTGTTCATGCGATACACTGTGACACCCTTCAACCCGAGATAATGACCCATCAAATACGCAGCCTTAACATCCTCTACCGTTGCATTTTCGGGCATATTAATCGTCTTTGAAATACTCACATCAGTCCACAACTGGAATACCGCCTGCGCCAGAATATGGTCCATCCAATGAATATCCATTGCCGTAACAAACACTCTTCTAATATCTTCTGGAACTTCTTCAATACCCTGCACTGAACCACCGTTATCGACAATCTTCTTAATTAAATCATCCGAGTAAATACCTCTCTCCTTCAACACTCTTTCAAATACTGGGTCGATGTAGTAGAATTCACCAATTGTAACACTCTTCTTATACGCAAGCGCAAACTGTGGTTCAATACCGCTTGAAGTATCAGCAATCATTGAAACCGAACCCGTTGGGGGCGCAGTAGTAAGAAACGCATTCCTGATACCATGCTTCTTTATTTCTTCAACTAAACCATCCCAATCATAATTCCACTCCTCTCTTGGAACTTCATAATACCCAGCGACGGGGAGTTCTCCCCTAACATAACCGCTCTCTTCAAACGCCGGAAACTCACCTCTCTCCTTTGCAAGCTCAACGCTCTCTACCATGGCAAAATACTGGTTAGTCTCCGCCCACTTCTTCATTAAATCATATGCTTCCTTGCTATTATATGGAATACCCAGCTCAAACAGTGCCTCAGCAATACCCATAAAGCCAAGACCAACGCGCCGCGTCTTCTTTACCATCTCGTTAATCTCCGGAAGAGGATACTTATTCACCTCAATTACATCATCAAGCATTCTCACGGCGCTCTTAATAACCTTAGCATATTCATCCCAATCAAAATACTTATTACCATTTTCATCCTCCTTTACAAACTTCCACAGATTAATACTCAGTAAATTGCATGCCTCGTAAGGATACAAAGCTTCTTCACCGCAATCCAAATTATAAATACCGTTCGCAAAGAACCACTTATTGCCATCAGTTTCGAAATCGTAAACACGCTCCTTACCAACATATTCAATCTTAACAATTACATCTGGAACAAATTCACCAACACCATACTCCTGCCTCTTCCAATTCATCCAAACAAATACTGTGTCGTCGACCTTCATCTCATCAACTCTCTTAACACCACGACTCGTCATAAACCTGTGGTCACCCGTCGCTTTAATCTCAAACCCCATCCTTGTAACAATACGGTACACGTCTTGTTCACCTAAATCATAAAACTTCACAATCTTCTCAAACTTCCCGTTACCAACGTAAACCATATCTCCCTCTCTCAGTTCGTCCATTCTCTTTAGACCTGCGGGGGTAACAACCAAAGCATCTCCAGTTAGACACGGATTAGTCGCGGTAATATCGCCCCACTTCTCACGCATAATATTATACTGATTGTGTCTATCAAAATACAGCACACCGGGGTCAGCCTTCGCCCAAGCCATATAAGCAAGTTCCTCAAAAAACTTCCTCGCATCCTTCTTGCCCCAGACAGAACCATCGCGCGGATTAATCAATTCAAACTCTTCACCCTTCTCAAGTTTCTCCCAGAACTCCTCCCAAAGACCAACACTGATATTAAACGTGGTGAGGACACTCTTACCATCGTTATCTTTCTTTGCATAAATAAACTTATCAATGTCTGGATGCCAATACTGCATAACAGCCATGCCAGCTGAACGCCTTATCCCACCTTCTTTAATAACATTACTAATAGCATCAAACATATGCAGAAACGAAACGGGTCCCGAACTCACGCCACTTGTCTTCGAAACCTTATCCCCTTCTGGCCTCAACACAGTTAAATCAACTCCATTACCACCACCATACTTACTTATAATTGCTATATCATGGGCTGTTTTCATAATCCCTTCTAAACTATCTTCTAAATAATTCACAAAACATGCTGATAACATATAAAACGGTCTTCCTGCATTGCTAATCGTTGGCGTGTTAGGCATCATGTACTGATTAACCATTAACTCATACCACTCTTTAGCATACTTCTCCGCATTCTTAGTAATCTTACCATCCTTAACCAGCTCAACAAACTGCTCCCAAGAAACCTTCATTTTGCCTTCATCGGCAAGTTCCTTAAACCTCTCATAAAGCCTCTCCCACATATAACGATTCAGTTTATACCCAAAAATTTCCACCCCAAGCTTTTCGAGCTCTTCACCTTCAAAAACCTCTGGATACCGCGCTCTGTGACCGCCGTTCTTATCAAACACCTTCTTATCATACAACATCTCGGCAATAGCAACACCAACAGCAACACGTCTGAAAATCTCACTCGGGAGCTCAACAATATTACCATTCTCGTCCTTAATTGGATACCGCGAAGCGAGAACCCTCAACGCGTTAATACTAAACTTCTTTAGAACGGGGTCATCAACCCACTCTTTAAGCCCCCAAATACGCATCTTCTCCTTGCGCTCATCTTCCTTCTTCTTGCGATACATTATGAACTTCTTCGCAACATCATAATACCCGTGCTTCATCAGTGTTATTTCAACAATATCGTTAATCTCTTCCACGCTTGGAATATCATCCTCGCCATACAACTGAGTAATGCGATACAGCACGGCGCGAGTAACTTTCTTCACGTCGTTTTCATCATACCCATTATTGGCATCAAGAAAAGCCTTCCTGACAGCATTTTCAATTCTACTTCTGTCAAACTTAACAATTCTTCCATCCCTCTTCTTAATATACTCGACCATTATATCTCCCCCTGATAACCGTCAATAACAATACTCGACAAAAGTTTTTAACATACAATGTGTAAAAAATAAAACAAAAATTCAAAAATCTTGGGTGTATTTTACGCCTCAAAGAACGCCAGCGAGCTTCAAATACTCAATAGCCTTCTTTTCAAGTTCGCGCCCCTTCTCGTTATTAGGCCAAATTCTAACGGTAATCATCTCTGAATTAATATCTCTTGCACCACGAATCCTCTTACAATCATGTTGAGCTTTCACAACCACCATAGCCCACATCGGATTAATCTCTTCAATCAAATCATTAAGAACTTTCTCCGTAAACTCCTCCTGAATCATGGGCTGATACATATGTCTCTTTGCAATTCTACTAAGCTTCGAAAGTCCAACAACCTTAAGTTTCCCGTCTTCATCAGTACCTGGTATATAAACAATATGCATTTCACCGATAATAGGAAGCATGTGATGACTACACATTCCAATAACCGGAATATGTGTGTCCATAACAAACCCGTCATAGGTCGTCTCAAATGTCTTTATATGCTCCTCAACATTTTCCTTTGCCATCTGATACCACTCTTCAAAGAATTTCGCAACTCTTATTGGGGTATTCTCCAGCTCTTCTTTATTAAACCAACCATACTCCTTATTAAGAGTCTCAACAAGAACCCTCATGGCTTCAACAACCCTTTCCCTTGGTTTAACATTACTCATAACAACTCACCCCCTATAAGCCTCAGCACAGACCATACTTCTCTTATCTTCCTTAATACAAACCTCAATGTGGTTAACATTATAACCCGCCTTTTCAGCAATAAGTCTCAAAACAAACCTACTTAAAAATTCGCTCGTTACATTCTTATACGGCACGATAATAACCTCGTTCTCTGGCAATTTCAAATACCCACCATTCTGTGTGACAACTTCAACAAAACCATCTTCTCTCTTAACCACTGCTCTCTCGGGTATAAACATCTTATGGTCGAGTTCTTTCACTATTTCCTTTAGGTGATTAAAATCAAAAATTACACCGTTCTCGTTCGGGACCCCCCAAATTTTAACCTTTATTTCAAACGAATGTCCATGTGGTCTTCTACATTTACTTGGATAATCGAAAAACAAGAAATGCCCTGAATCAAAATCATCGCTCCACTCAAGATATTCATTATCCACAATCTTAAAACCATTGACACTCTCCATAATCACACCCCCGAAATACTTTCACCATACGTAACAACGTGAAGCCTATCCGAATAATTAATACCCAACCTGACAGCCATCTCCCAAGCGCAACGTCTCGTCCGTTTCAAAGTTTCTTCATCTCCACCCCACGGCATCACCCAAACGTTACTCTTTGAATGTTCTTCCAAAAACTTATTTATAAATCCTTCGCCTTCATCACAACTCCAGAATGCTGGGTCATCTTTAGGAGCACCAACAACAACCTTGAAATGAGCATAATTCTTACCAGCGTAATTCTTCAATGCGTACTCCTCAAACCCCTTCTTTGGGCTAACAACAACAATACCGCCCTGCACGATAAACTCATCGCCCATCTTAATAATACCGTTCGTTTCTACTTGAAACTGAACATCCTTGGGTGACTTACACTTAACCTCCCAAACAATATCATCTATAACATGCTTATACAGTCCTGGTTCACCGCCAGTAAATACAACAAGCCATCCGCCCTTATTAACATAATCCATTATTCTCTGAACAATCCACTCCTTAGTGACAAACATACGCGCCCGGAAATCTGTATCACATGACTTGCAAACATTTGCCAAATTACAACCGGCAAAGCGTATAAATAATGCTCTACGGCCCATAAAAGGACCTTCACCCTGAATACTCTCAAACACTTCACTCAATGGTATCTTATCCAACTTCTCATCAATTGGCTCTGTAAGAATCATCCAAACACCTCCTCAAGCAAATATGGAACATCCCATGGCTCAAATTCATCTATCACTTCATCATTCCACCAGTCATAAACAATACCGTTGCGCAGTGGTTTCTGGCCTTCAAATTTAACCGAACTATAAAACACTTCATTGTAATACAGCGGATACGTATTCCTCGCCATTATAACCCTTTCAACCCTGTTTCCTTTAGCAAACACAAACACCAGTGCAAACACACCCTCAATTTCACTTAAATAACTCCAACCCCTGTTTAAAACATTTTTGCCTATATAGTAAATGTCGTTATTATTATCTTCATCCTTCACTCTCTTAAACCATTCATCGTTCGTTACACAATTACCAAATACATAAACATCATACCCATCTTTTTCGAAAATTAGTGGATAATTTTCGTCCCACCTAAATTCATCCTGTTCCCCCGTTGTTGGTGCCCTAAATTGGGCAAAAAATGGAAACTTCACATCTTTTATCAAATCCTTCCACCTGTCATGTCTTGCCTTTATAACATCTGCCCCACTATCAAACATGACACAGCCGAAAGAATACCCACCACGCTGTGAATTCCTCTCCAAAACCTCCATAAAATTAGAAACATACTCCTTAAAACCAACAATACCGCACATTGTACAATCCCCCTCAACAATACCATTTCTTGCTTAACTGGCACTCCAAATTCTTTTCAACTTCGGATAACACTTTCTTAAAATCCCTCTTAACATCATATCTCTGATACATCTCAATTAGCTTATCCCAATCTATCTCCCTGTCATACTTGATTGGGTCTCTCAACCCCACTTTTGCAAATGCGAGTATTCTCTCCCTCGAATTTGGCGCATCTGTCCATGCTATCGGATTCCCATCTTCATCTACACCAGCAACCTTATAACTCGTCCAAGTCTTACTATAATCAACACCAATATTATATCCGATAATTATTTCCTTTGCCTTATCGAGTGTCACAAACGGTGCAATCAAGTGAATCCTATTTTGTCTATTAAGCTCAAACACCTCATCCACCCTTCTCGCAAATTCCAGCGTCGTATCCCAATACCCCGAATAAGCATCAACTTGTTCAATACCAAGTGACACGTACTCTGCGCCATGAGATTCTGCATAACCCGCAAGCAACATCGCAAATATTGCATTCCTAAAAGGAACATAAGTCGGAACATTCGGCTCCCCCAAAACATCTTCAAGTCTTGGTACATCATCTCCTCCTTCAACCAAATTAGAATACCCTGCTATAAAGTCGCTATAAAAGCTCATATCAACTCCTATAAGGTCGTGGACGTTATACCCTTCATCTTGCAAAATCTTAACATTCTCCTTTGCATACCTCCACTCAACACCATGCTTCTGACCATAATAGAAAAATACTGGGTATACTTCCCAATTCTTCAATTTAGCATAATAATGCATCAAAGTTACACTATCCAATCCTCCGCTAAGTCCCATAACAACCTTACTCATCTACAACAACCTCCTCAACAATCTCATCGTCCATATCAACAGCAAACTCATGTATCAACTCTCTAAAAGAACTTCCATTCATCTTCTTATACAACTTAATAACCCCTAAATCTGCAACAATATTATCCCCATCTGTATAAAACTTAACATGTCCGTTTCGCTTAAATCTAACATCAGCGAAAACCATTAACTTCACCCCAGTTTAATCTTTATCCACGACATTCCGCCTCTCACTGTAATACCATCAATGCTAAAATCCTCTGCGCATTTAATCACTTTATCCTTATCCCTCAGTCTACACGCAACAACCAACATATTCTTCTTTGGAACCAAAATAAAATTAACTGCGCCGTTTTCAACCATACAATCTATCATCTCTCCAAACCTTATATAATCATCAATCTTAAAAATTCCCTTCCCTATCATTATTACCACCTCCATACAACAACGTCATTCCACCAATCATAAACAATACGCGGGAGCAGTTCTTTCATGTCAGCAGTCACTGTAGCGTTTGAATATATCCAGTCATTATAAAACATTCTGCCTGCATTGTGAACCAAATAAACGTGTTTAATCCTACCGTCTTCTTGGCTACCCACAACTAAAGCCATATTATAATCTGTATTAATATTCGCGAACTTTTTATAACCACCTTTTAACACATTCCTTACTATTCTTTCCAACATGTATTTTGGCTCACCAAAGGCAAAAAATATTTGGCCATTCCTGGAAAAAATTACATGTGGCTCATCATTATCCCAGCCATCATTCTCCTGAACAACCCCGAAATACGGTACCCGCGCCAACTCATCATCTAAATTGCCAACATAATCTTTAGTTACCTCAAACCCGTGTTCAGAACTAACATTCATTAGACCAACATAATCATCCTCACCTAACTGTAAATCAATCTTCTTCCTCGTCCCCCATATCATCAAAATCAACCACCCACCTAAATACGTCAGTTCTATTTCCATAAACAAAAGATACGCTAAACTCACTTATATCATCACTGACATACTTAACAACAATGTTCTTTATCTTATTTTCCATATCAATGACATTCACATACTCCGTGTTCCATATTTCTTCCATCATATCTCCAATAAAAGCCGGTGGGTTAAAACCCTTAAACACAAACTCCATTCTACCACTAACACCTCGCACTAAAAATGGATACTCATATCTATACTCCCCCTCCAGCTCAATAACACGCATCTCAACCACCTCTCTTCACATAATCCTCGAGAGTTTTATTTTCCTTAAAATTGAAATGTATTACCTCATATACATGTTCACCAGTCTTCTGACCGAGTTCTTTTTTTAGAGTATCAACATCAAGCATAACAACATCATAAACTGAACCATACTTCCTAAGTAACTTCAATGCTTTCTTTACTCCAACATTCTTAATAACACCTAGCATATGTACAGCTTCCTCGTCAATTGAGTTAAATAATTCCTTCTTAATTGGAACTCTACTATACTTCGTGGAACTCTTCCCCACCCTCTTATCCAACAACTTCAATGCGCTAATTGTCCCATCAAAACTTCCTGTCTTAATAAGTCCAATACCCATCTCAGCAATGCCGGCGAGTATTCCAATCCATTGGTTATATGTTAACCTCCCTCGCTTCTTCCTCATCTGGGCATATTCATTACCTTCCAATATTAAAATTGGATAAGCTTCCACACCGTACTTCTTTCTAATTTCTTCACATTCAATATGTAAATTCCTAAGCTGGTTCCAAAACCTTCCCTCGCGCAAAGCTCCAAGCATATCAGAAATCTCTTTTCTCTCACAACAATACGCCTTCTCCTCCCCAATAATAATATAGTCAACCCTCAAATCTTTAACCTCATCAGCAATACTAAGTAATGCATCGAGTTTCTGCTGTCTATCGTGCTTTTTATTATCCGATTTAACTGCATTAATTGCCCGCTTCAACCCAGCAACCTCTTGTTTATCAACTATAATCACTTCTTCACCACCTCTAACAATGTTGACTGTTTTGGTCTATTGTAATAAAGTTTATCCATATTTAGCGGAACATCTACTGCATCCATCTCGCATAAACCTCTAAAATCACACCATTGGCACCATTTCCCCTCAACCTTCCCGGGTAACTCCCTCTTCTCAATCATCTCGCGAATAGTTAACACCCTATCCTTAAACCACTCATATAGTTTATCCAAATCACCCAATTCAAACGTGAAAGCGCGCGTAACCATATCCTTCTTTCGAATAAACAAAATCGCCCCCTCATCAGCATCAATACCAACATTCTTGTGCAAAAGGCCTGCATAAATTCTGACTTGATTCTTATACTGCTCATACGGTTCACTTGGAATATATGATGCAGTCTTCTTATCTACAATATACAATTTCCCGTCGAACCATACAAGGTCATCAATTCTTCCCTGAATATTTAAATCCTCATCATAAATTGGAAATTCATGGCCCCAAATACCAAGATACAACCCATTGTCATCATAAACCTTAAACCCCTCATCTGTATCTTCCACGGTATAATGTTCCCATACATCGTTAACAACAGTTATTCTACCATTCTTAAATACAACGTTACTCAGTGGTATTTCGTGATACTTCTTACCCAGCCAAAAAATGTTAGCCTTGCTCTCATCTATTAACCTCTTCTCTATCGTTGGGTCCTTTCTACGCATAATCAACTTGTAATAAATTTGACGGGGACAAGGGTGAGCATAATCCGTAACGTGCTCACCCGTGCGGTCCCAATCAATTGCATCCATCATAAAATGAGAAATATACCTCCTCTCGAGCCATTGTTCAAAGTTCATATTATACCCTCCTTAAGAACAACTGTATCATCCTTAATTTCAACATAATCCTTCACATCATCCCATGTAAGCCCCTTCCTGTCCATAACAGCCTCAGCAACACTCTTCTTCATACCACCCGTATTGGAGAGATACCGCAGAAAGCCTTTCAGTGGCTCGGCTAAATCATCTATACGAATTACCGTTGACTGATTGTTTGACTGTTGTGTCTCTCCACTTGAGACATCATCTTGCTTAGTAAGATTCCCCCTCACCTGAACATCAACATCTTCTTCATCTCTCGGAACTGCTTTCACTATCTCAACTTCATTAAGATACAGCCTCTTCTCGTCGCCATTAATACGCACGTACCCGCGGACCTTAATCAAATCACCTATCGAAATATTCTCAACTATATTCGGCTCGTCCGGCTTAAAAATCTTTGATACAGTTAAATCACCCGTACCATCATTTACAACCATCTTCTCAACAGTCAAAACAACCGGCTCAACTTCACCATTGTCCAAATGCTGGCAACCCTTATTCGCACTCCTAAAACATACCGGACAACCCCAATACGAAAACTCATCCTTCTCAATGACAATACCCTCAATCTCTGCGAGTATTCTATCCCTAAGCTCACTTACATGTATTGGTGTGTACCTTGCATTTGTATTTATGCTTCCGGAATAATTCCTCTTCCCATACCTCTTTTCCCACAACTTATACCCGAGCTCAATCCTGTCCTCCCATTCGGGACCGTAATTCTCCCTAAGAAACTTCCTAATTTCCTCCACAGAAGGCCTCTCCATTAACAAACACCTCCAACCTATATACCACAAACTCATTTATAAAGCTTTATCCTACTTAATCCAATTCAAAATCGACATATTTACGGGATAAACGCTATCTATAACTCTCTTTGCTGGCGGATAAATAACATGCTCCCAATAATAATCATAATCAAGCCTATACTTCTTTACATCACTCACTCTCACAACCGGCTCCGGCTCGGGAACACCGCGCTCTTTCCCTACAGTCCAAACAAACGATACCTGGCGCGTTGCAAATGGTGTTCCACGTTGTTCAGCCTTAATATACGCAGTAACATGCGGAGGTAACTTCCTACCCTGGTCATACTCATGAACTTCTCTTGATAGATTCTTCGTTATAATCAACCATTCGTCGAACTCGCCATTATACATCCTGCGCTTCACATCCTTGACAAATAACATTATATCCTTTCTACTCGCATCTTCCAACAAAATCTTCTTCAATATTTCCATCTGAAGCCACTTCGTCAACTTTGGCCAATCACCTTTAACAACTTCCAATCCTTTAATCTTAATCTTCCCGTCAAAATCAACATACGCATACCTCTTCTTAATACCCCTTCCCTTTTTATCGCTCAAAAAGATAATACGGCGGATTAACTTGTCAACGTCAACTACCCATGGCTTAACATATTCATTTACATCTGCTGCAATAATCTCCGCGAACTCCTCAATCTCATGTTTATCGACATCTTTACCCTTAAATGCGTCATCAACTTTCACAAACAATGAATCAGTGTCGCCATAAATTATTTGGAATTTCCACACATCCTCCAAATATTTTTTGGTTTTCATCAGCATTTCTCGGCCGCCTGCTGTAATTGCAGCCGCAACATCAGGGTCGAAGAAATAATAATACTTGTTTGCATTCGCACCATAATAACCATTCACAACAATCTTAAGAGCGTCACTCTTCAACTTCTCAATAAAAGCTAATCGTTCATATTCCTTCGCACACTCGTCGTCACCCCCCTCTTTACACTCTTCTGCCTTCTTTTCATATTCCTTCCACTTGAGTTTATGTTTCAACCTATTATCCAGCGCTTCCTTCACTACATATGGAAATACCTCGCCGTTGAACCCACGAATATCAATATTCTTGTTAATAATCGTTGTGGGATACAGTGACCTAAAATCTATAACAATAACATTTTTGTGAACACCGGGAACTGGGTCTAAAACAATTGCACCCTGATAATCAACATCACCAACATTAACATTTCTTCTTACGCCAACATAACCCAGTTCGTGTAACCGTCTAAACATCTTAGTTTCCAATCGCGCAACAGTAGATTGAGCTGCACTCATTGGTAAATTAACATAATGAGCAACCTCTTTTGCAACGTCAACAAGTTGATACCTATCATTAATCAACTGTAAAATCTCACTATCATACATGTTATATTCATACAACTCCTGCCTCGTCATCTCGTGTGGTAGCTTAGTCATTTCCTTAATCCTCGAAAATCCCTCCTCAATACTAACATTATGCAAACTGTAACTCCCCAACCCGGGGCGAGCCTTCTTATATTGCTCCATTAAATCCAATCTTGATACCAATCGCCAATACCGCATTTCGTCATACATGCCAAAATACTTCAATCTCTCCTTCGTATGGAAATAATCGAAATCAACATTCCACCCAACAACAAAACTTATTTTCTTCTTCTGTAACAGTGCTATAAAATCCCTCAGCATATCCTGTTCCGAATCATAATCCTTTATGTAAAACCAATCACTCCACGAACCATCACTTGCCCATACAGAAATACTCAAAAACGGGTACTTGCCATATTCCTTAGGAAATCCAAAACTACTGTCAGTTTCAATATCAAAAAACACAAAATCCCTATACTTAACTTGCGCAATCTCATCAATAAACAGCCTGCGCGTAAAACTTATACCATCCTCATAAACTCCAACATTGTGCAACTTCGCTAATCTTGACACATACTCGTTTGCACTTGGTTCGCTAAGTTCCACTTTAACAACTGGCTTCTTATATTCATCACCTGTACGCATATCAACATTAACAAAAATACCTCCTAAACTCTTGATTTTATCCTTAACACTTTGCGATATATCCTTATCTATAAACAAATAATCTCTAATTGGCGCGTCAACTATAAAAACTTCACCATCTTCAATACCCATCACTCGGACAAAAACATCATCATCCCTATTAACAGTAAAATACGTAAGTTCACCGTTCGTTGTTATCTTTTTCATCATTATCCCCTCCAATAAGTAACGCCCCTAACCATCCTCCAGTTAAATCCTCAAATACACACTTCTTCGTATTACAAATACCCAGTGCCCTGGCTTTTTTGCAACTCAGTGGATAATAATCGTGTTCCATAAAATAATTGATGAAATACCTTGTTTTTGCCTCATTAAAATCATCTGCCAGTCTAAAAACATCAACCGTTCTCTCGACGCCCCAAACACGCATCAAAAATGTTGCAATATGCATTCGCCACGTCGACTCTAATTCTCCTGTTGCAGCTAAACGTTCAATACCCTCTCTAATGCACGGGGGCAAATCATCCAATTTATCTAATTTCAAATCCTCCAATCTAACAACATTATCTCTTCTTACATTTTTAAACTTTTCGCCTATCTTCTCATCAATATCCTTCAATTCTTCGCCTAACCAATCATTATCAAAATCCTTTACCCGCGGAACATACAACTCCAAATTCTTGTCTATAATAGTATCCAAATCCCATAAATCATCAATCCTTAGCATCATCATTCCTGTTGAACTATTCACACTAAATGGAAGTCTTGCCATTCTATTTCTATCACCTAACACTCTAACGTCAACAAACTTTAAAATTTCTTCACCGATAGTTGACAATACCCACTCATCTATCACCTTTGGATAAAACTCCAACCTCGTTGGTGGAAAATCTACATAAACATGAAACCCCCTTCCTGTAAAATACACCCTCGTAGAAACAATACCGGCATCTCTCAGCATGTCGTGAACTTTCACATAATACTCATAAGCTTTCTCTATTTCTTGGAACCCCCCGCCATTGTGATAATCTATATCGAACAAAATTGTATCATATAGCCTTATAGTCTTCTGTCTCTGGCTAAAAATATTCGCATATTTATCAACATTCCACCTCTCCCAAAACTCCCAGAAATCAAGCTCATCTGCAACCCATCGTGGTACTTGATTGTTTATCTTTCGTCCTACCTCGCGGGGAAAAATTGGAAAACCGTGATGAGCGCGCATCCACAAGAAAAGTTCTCTTGTGATAACCTCATCATCCACACATCACTCCCCCTCAAAGTCGATATCAATTAATTTGAGCTCCGATGGTGTAAACACATCCTTCCACTCACTGACCGGAACATCCACATAACCCATGTCTGTAATCTTAACAACACCTACCTTACTCCACGGTTCAGCGTCTTCACTGCGAACGAGCCAAATCTTTCTGTAACTTCTAAATCCAGATGCATCACGCGCATTCATAAAAACCATTCTCTTTATGTTGTAATACACACTAAACCCACCTCTTGCTCTCGTCTGGGTAATACTCGCATAACTATCAGCCGGATTCCAACTCGCCTGTAGCGTAACAATAACACCAACATTAAATTCCTCCTGCAGTTCAATTAACTTCTGAATAATCGCCGCCTCAATCTGCGACTTCGTCGGATTATCCTGCTGTCTATTTCCAAATACTGGTCTAAATGGATTACTCATGCTATCGAGAATAATGAAATCAATATTGTAATTCTTAACATCATACCAAATACGGCCTCTATCATCAACGCGCTCAAGATTAACCTCGGTCTTACCATCGCCCTTCTTATTCGTCACAAATGGCTCAACATCTTCATCAATATCGCCTTTCTTTTTACCACTTGATTTCTTAACATAAATTTGAATGCGATACCCGAGATAGTTCATCAAGTGCTTCAATGACCTAACATCTTCAATTACAATTCTATCAACTTCTTCCTCGCTCAAACCGTACTTCTCCATAAATACTGGTGCCCACTTTTTAAACATCGTCTTGCTTGACCCCTCTGTATCAATGTATAAAACATTATACCCCTTATTCGCAAAATAAAAAGCATGTTCAATGCTCATCAGGGTTTTACCCGCCTTATATGCCGCAACAATACCAAAAATCGCTGAATCTGTAAACGGTGCGCCGCCAAATATTTCATTCAACGCCTTAATCGGACTATCAAACTCCCTAATACTACTACCCTTAAGAATCTCACTTAACTTTATAACCATATCAACCTCCCCCTTAACATAATCAATATGCGAACATTTCTTTCTGTACATATACCCAGGGCAAGAACACCACCAAAAATCATTCAAAATGTCCCATTCAACGATATACCAACCATTCCGACCCTCTACCTCGAAAAAATGATACGCCGTGCTTGGGGCTAAATATCTCCTTCAAAATCCTTGGCATTCAACATCTCCCTCCTGAGCTTATCCTCATCAAGCCAAACAACTTCTGCTTTAATTTTACTCACCGCCTTATTTAAATCCTTTTCGTCTCTAATATACAAAATCTTCACGTCTGTATCAGTTGGGTAAATAATCAATACCCCGCCATACCGCGCAACCATCGAAACTTGCACACCCAACTCACTTAAAAACTGAGCAAACGCACTATCTTCATTATACATAACCTAACACCTCCAAAAACAATACCGCGAAGTTAGTTTAAATATCTTTCGCCTCCACCGTCTTAACTGGTTTATCCACCTTCCGCTCAAACGTCCAAATTTCATAATCAATACCTGCATTAGACAATACCGTCGCAATCACTGCAATGTACCAGCATGAACCGCTCGCGTATAATATGATTCTTCGAGGGGGATTCTTAAATATTTCGCCTAATATCTTTTTTCTGAGAACTTTAATTCCCCTTCTAACCTTATTTTCATCCGAAAAATCGTCTATATTATAGTCCACCAAAATATAATTAAAATCACCCAAACTCCTCTTCATCTCGATTATAACGTTACCCGCCTTTTTTGCCCCCGGAGGAATAATAACCAAATCTTTTTTCATTTTACCACCCTCCGTATGAAGTGTTTACACCAGACTCACCACCTGAACCTTCTTCCTCCGCATCCATACCGCAACACTTGGGAATATCCGGTAACTCACTAAATTCACCTAATTCTTTGACAACCACCTGTGCGGGTTTAACACTTCTATACAACTCCTCAAGATACAAAATACGGTCATTAATTTGGTCCAAAAGTTCCCTATATCTAAGAGAAGCGTTTGCTCCGTCTGGAATCGCAAACGCAAAGAAATCACGCCAAATCAAATCGCGAATAACCAAAAGCTTAGTCAACTCCCTTATCTCAAACGGAAGTCTATCTGAACCATAATAGTACTCAACAACAACCTCACGACCACCCTGATAAATCACCCAAGCCTTTAAATACAATACCCCGTTATCGTAATCAGCCCACCAGTCACCGATATTGCGACCCTCGCGGCGCGTAACAACAAAGTTCTCCCAAATTGTTGTCCACAACACGTTAATCTTCTCAAACGCGCGAATAAACCTCTTTGCTAATGGAATCTCAACACCAGCGCCCCACCAGAAACCACCCTTCCATTTACCAATATCATGAATCTCCCTTGCCTTTCTAATACGGCCATTCCAAGTTGTATCGGTAATATTGTCGACATATTCCATCTTTTCCATTATTAAATCAACCAGAATTTCATCACTAAGTTTTTCCTCATCCTCCAGACCAAGCCAAGCCCTAATCTCATCAGGAGTCACATAAAGCTTATCATACGGAACATCAAATCTCACTCCTCCTCACCAATAATAATACCGCAAAAAGATTTAAAAAGCAACGCTGTGAATAATCTGCTGCGAAGTCATCAAAAATCATTTTCTGTTTTACATATAAACAGCCAACACTGTCGCGTAATTTACTATAAATTCACCGAAGCTTTTCTAAAACGTATCACTCAAAAACAGAACTAAAATCCACAAAATTCAAGAAAAATAAATAGTGAGAAAACACGAAATCACTCGAGGATTGACCTTATCTTCGCGTTCATGCGCGGCAGCCTTATAGTCAGCTCACCCGCCATATAGTACGCTCCACGCCTTACAACCTTCTGCATCAGGACGAAGTTGTTGCTCTCAAGATAGCTCGGCGGCCTAAGTATTGAGAAACTTCCGCGCGGTATTCCATATCCCTCGGGGTCAGTAAGGTCAAGCATATACATCCTCTGCAGATAACCGTTACCATCACTTGGAACATCAACAGACTGTATCACTGGAATTCCATAAAGGGCAGCAACTTTCACACCCGCGTCAATACCCTTCGCAGTCTGAATACCGTTAACACCGAACTGAACCTGCGTCTCAGTCATAGCCGGTAGATACCTAACAAAGTTCATGTAAATACCGAGGAGCTTCGCATAAGTATCGTAACCGGTGAGTATAACATTAGTGTTAGCACCATTCTTCTTAACCTCAGCGAGAGTCTGCCTTATCAGCTCATCCGTAAGTTCGAGACCATTCGTGTCGAACTTAACAACTGAATCCATCCAAGGAGCGCTCGCTCTGTCAATACCGTAAACAGTCGCACTCTCCGGGGAACCAAAAGCCTGTGCCTCCGCATGGCTCGCGACAGCCCTATCAAGCGAAGTAAACCTCGTTGCAGGCTCAGAACCCTCAGAATCACTTCCATCAGTGGCGCTACCAATAACCTTCCTAAGAAGCTCCCTATTAACCATCTTAACAAACTCAGTACCCATATCGACACGAAGCTGCTCCGCGGTACCAACAACGTCATCCTGCGAAACCTCAGCAAGCGCCTCCATGACATCGCTAATCTCGAACGTAACAAGCGCTATCTTTGGCTGCGCCCTAACAACCTGTATCGGCGGATACTTCGGAGTACCAAAGCTGTCAGTCTCACCAATAGCAATCTCACTGCTCTGGTAAGCAAAATCAGTCTTCACACGCCAACCAGAGCTCGGCCAAGTCGTCTTAGGAAGAATACCAAACGCATTACTCTCAACGTTAAGAGCTCTCCAAATGCGCGGACCATAAACTATGTTACGATAATTAGGAATAAGCTCAGAATTAACGGTACCATCGGCTTTAGCAATATCGAACGCCCCGTTAAATATACTATCTCCACCAGCATAAAACGCAGCTATCTCCTTTTCAGAAATAACACTCCACACCATTTAAATCACCTTATATACTTGTAAGCCTCAAACGGGTTCTTAATCTCACCCTTCATAATCTTCTCAACAATCATCATTCTAACAGAAAGCTCATCCTCCCCGCCGGTAACATTCTTCGGCGCAGCCTTAAGAACTTCCGGCTCAAGCTTACCAAGCTCCTTCTCACTAACCTCGACCTTATCAGTTCCCTCCGGAGCCTTCTCCTCATCCTTCCTCTTAAGCTCACTATAACTCTCAGGAATACCGAGCGAAATGAGCTCTTCCTTAACAGCCTTAACAATCTCATCCTTAAACGCATTAAGCTCCGCTCTGACAATACCCTTCAGGCTCTCCTCGATTTCCTCGCTAATGTTAACATCACTGGCCTGAAGCTGAGTTGCCTGTGCAACAAGGTCAGCAAGCTCAGCAACTATATCCTGAATCTTCTCAAGAATCTCCTCAATCTCATTATCAGTCTTAGTTTCAACCTTATTATCCTCAACAGGCAGAGTCTGCTCCTCCTCGGTGGGCATAACCTCAACCTTCTCTTCCTCAGGCATATACAATCACCCCGTGAAACCTACCATTTAAATTTCACCACATTCATTTAAATATGAAGAAAAAATAGCCTAGACTGTAAAACCAATATAAATAGGAAAGATTAGATTGTCATCATTAGTACTCTTCATCCAACCCAATACCATATACCATTACCTCACAAGTCCACCCATTGTGTTCCATCCCAATACCTAAAATGAGGCTTACCATCTGCTGTATTTGTTCCATCATCTAAGTATATATCTCCAACCGCGGGATTACTCGGGGGAGTATTTCTTGCTACGATATTAAAATGTGGTCGTGTTGTGCTCGCAAACCTCAACCTATTCATTACTACTGTATCTGAATAATCTTGTGCACCAAGATATACAGCTCCGCCGTGAGTAATGTGGAATAACGACTTATTACTCACTATATCATCCCTAACATCAAACACCCAGTTACCTGAGGTCATGTTAGCATTTCCAGCAAATGTTATTCTCGTATCTCCTTGTGCTCCTACAATATATTTGTATCTACCAACGCCAATGATATATTGAGTATCTCTATTAATTATCTCAACACCACCTTGGTTACATACAAAATAATCAGTAAAATTACCAAGCAACATCGGACCAATACCAACTGAAATCATTTCCACATATCCAATATGATTATTATCAAAATACAGCAACTCTTTACCGCTAGGAGAATGGTCTTCCATCCGCACTTTTATAAAAACACTTTCATCTAATCTCCCATCGCTATATATCATATACTGTCCTCTATTAAAAAAGACCAAATCTACTGCCACCATGCTTCCTGCGTTTACACCTGTCTCCACCTTTATTAACCCTCCTCCACCTCCCAGAGGGTCTGCTCTAATTCTTGCTAGATATGAATCACCCCTACTGTCTGTTCCACTCCCTGACGTAGGCGTATATTTTATTGCCCAACCAGAATAGTTCCTAAATATCACATCCTCTATCTTTGTCCATTCACTCCAATAATCTTGAGCTGTTATTTCAATACCATCAACAAAATTAATCATTGCGGTTCCTCTTATTATCGCCTCCTCTACGTCAACAATCTTTACAAGATTTGCAACTCCTCCACCATCTAGAGTTCCACCAAAAATACCCTTTGTTGAATATATGCCAATATCTGGGTCATACCCAACACTACTTATTTCAACCATAGTAATTGCACTATCCGTATAAAATTTTGCATCTCTACTCTCGAACACTAAAACTCTATCAGATAACATCTTTATTGTTGAATCAATATAATATTTTCCATTAGCAACATACACATTTCTCCCATTATCCAACGCATACTGCACAACTTCTCTCGCGTTACCACTCTCGAATTCAATCTCTCCTGTTTTGCCATTCTTAGCATAGATAATATCCACGATGCCATCGCCGTTTGTATCCTCGCCAAAAATTATGTAATCATACACATTCACTGGTTGGTTCAAATAAACCTCCTTTCCGCTCGGGATATCAACCATCTTAAGCTGATTGTTAACCTCATCTAGCACAAACTTTTTCTGAATCGTTCCACTTTCGCCGATAAATCTCAACTCACTCACAGCAATCACCTCACAAACCGACATTAACAATACCGTCGTCGATTATGTCCAGTGTTCCGGTTATCTCTATGTCACCGACAACATCCACTGCGCCTTTTACAATCATGCGTCCATCAACCTTCAAATTATTAAACGCCACCTCGTCTCCGCTTGCAACAGCCAAAACCTCATCACTTGCAATTTCCTCATCATGAACCTCCAATTTCGGCCTAACGCTTGTTTTTACATAACTCTCCTTATCAAACTTAAACAAATTAAGAACATCCAAAACCCTCTTCAATGGAATATAACTCATTTACTATCACCCCTGATAAAAATACATAAAAAAGAGTTAAAAACGCACCCTCAATAAAATCATCATCCCCGGTTAACTTTACTACCCACCCGCATTACTTCAAATTAAATTATACAACCTTCAACTCATCATAAGTAATACGCAATTTAGTATAGATAGCCACTTATTCACACCTCTGCGTACCAGCTTAGTTTAATATTGTTTGTTCCGCTTGGTGGGGCAGTAGTATAGTTCACATAAATGTTAGTTTCATCTGCGGTAACATAAAACGGACCTACCGCATCGGCGCTCATTGGAGTGACTTGAACTTTACTTGGCATCGAGACTAAACCATGTGCTATTACAAACTGAGTAGTAGTACCATCACCAGAGAAAGTTGTAGTACCACTGTTTTCAGTCCTAAATATTTCACCATCAAATGATTCAACGATATTCCTACACAAAAACAAAAATTCTGGTATATTAATTATTCTATCAAAAATATTCACATATGATGATGTGCATTTGAATTTATTATCACAAATTTTTACAAACCTTATGGGGTTATCACCATAAATCTTTACACTTGGGTTGTAAATACTATCACTATAATTAAAAATGTTATTAACAATTTCTAATGTATCAAACGTACCATAATTCTCTACATGTATCATACCTGTTTCAACAACTCCACTAATAATATTATCAGAAAATTTAACCGTCCCAACGCTCATCCCATCTTCAACATTGATATACAGCGCTGGCAAATAATATGTATCAATTACATTCCCACTAATATTAATATTCGAAATTTCTCCATTAACACCGTTACGTTCAACCCTAACAGCATATGAATGTGTTTCATTGACGGCAACAAATATATTCGAACTGACAACAACATTCCCTAACTTCGGTTCTAAACGTAAATATGTTGGTTCACTATCCGAAACAAATACATTATTTGCAACAAAAACATTATCAATATCAATTTCAGATAATCCAACTTCTACTCGTCCATCAACAAAAACATTATCAATGATATAAACATTACTGATTTTTCTTGATGTTGACTTTATTTGTATAACATCATCCATTCCATACACATAACAATTATTTACTATAATATTCTCATAATTCCAAATTGACAATGCCGTCCCCAATGTATAGTATCCAGAACCATACACTCTAACACCATCAACTATAGCATACTTACCCTTACTCGTTGAAGCCGGACCAATCGATACTCCCCATTGTGGAACATTTGCAAACACTATATTTCTAATAATAAATTTATCTACATCTTCAACCCTCACAATCTTTAAATCATCCATACTCCCGCGCCACTCAATTCTCACATCACCTACACCCTCAATATGCACAGTATTCTTATTCGATATATTAATAGTGCTATCCGCTACATAAACGCCATCTCTCAATAATATGTTTATCTTTTCACTAACATTGAAAATTTTATCTAATATATACGATATTGTTTCACCCTCAAATTCAATCTTCCCCGTGCGTCCATTCTTCGCATAGACAACATCTACTATACCATCGCCATCAATGTCTTCGCCATAAATAATGTAATCATAAGCCCCCCTAACAATGTCATACTCATTACCGACCTCATCCCTCATTCCAATACCTTTAGTATCATCATAATACAGTTCGCGTAGTTTCGTCCTATTATCATTATACAATCTCAACTTGCCAACCATTAATTCTCACCCCGGGACTTAGGCTTTTTAGGAACGTGGCTACCAAACAAATACGCAACACCCAAACTAATCAACGCGCTGCCGTTATCATAATCCATCTTAATAGCAATATACGAACCAACGATTATTAATACCAGCGCCGCTATATCGTCACTGACCAGAGCCACCAGCTCAGCAATCTCTTTAACGTTCAATACCATCACCCCTCATGAGCAATTAATTTAACATCAACTCTAATACTAACAGAATCCAAATTCTCAACTTCAATCAATAAAGACTTCCCGGCTCTTATCTTAAAAAACACATTAAACTCCTGGTCTCCGCCAATACCGCGTCTGCCCCGTGTAGACTGAATCTGTCCACCATCAATAAGAACCCCACCACTATAATCCACATTTTCATAGAACTTCGTCGCAATCGTCAATTCATCTCCTATAACAAATGGTTCCGGTGTAACCTCGCTTCCATAACTATTAATATTAACGTCCTTATACACGTTTATACTTGCTTTACCATCAGCCTCAATAATAAGAATTGAAATTATAACATCGCTATCGCTTGTCGAATTATCGATGTAAAGATTATAACTTCCGTTTGGATTAACTTGCACACGTCTATACACTTTAAACAACTTACCCTCATCAATTTTTCTGCCCATATAACTCCCATACCGCTCCAATACACTCAAATATTCACGAAGAGTAGGATTTCCAATCCCCATAACATCACACCCCACCAATCATAAGCAATACCGCGCCGAAAACTGCGGACCAGAATACCAGTTTCTCGTGTGTCCACCCTTTACCCTTCAAATCCTTCGGGTCAAAGAAATATCCCTCTTTTATTTTCTCATCGATTACAGTAAACACTGATAATGCAATCAAACTCAACCCCGCACCGCTATAGAAATTATCAACGTTATTTACATTCCACATAAAGGCGAAAATCAAATATACCAACCACAATACAAACCTCTTAGCACCTCGTTTTTCCAGTGACTTAATACCTTCATTCATAATTCATCACCAATAAAAATTGGAAACAAATATTTAAATCACGCCTCACCGCCGCCCTCAACAGCATCGTACTTCGCCTTACCACACCAACTCTTCGCTTCTTCGTATGACATTTTCTTGCATTCCATTGCATATCTCACACACCCCCAAAACTCGCTCGCGGGTTTACTTGGGTTCTTTGGGTCAGTCATCTTTCTGTAAAAACCATTCTTATCAACAAAACGCTGTCGACAAGGGTCTTTAGGACGACCAGGACCTTGCTGTTTTCTCTCCCTTCGACGCTGTGCTTCAGTCTTACCCTTACGGTGCCCAGTCTTCCTTGCCTTTGCAACCCTCAGCTTCACAAGAAGCATATTAAGTTCAGTTTCAACACTCTTCTTAACATGGAACCTTATATATCCGCATATCTCCTTAGCTTCCTCCAAAGACTTACCATTGCAGTTCATCTGATACCTGACACAACCACAGAACCTACTTTTCTCATTTGGGTCATCTGGACAAGTCATCTCGCGGAAATGTCCTCTATCTTCATCATAATACCGCTTCCGACAGTTCTTCTTCGCCGCCTTTCTAACTTCTTCAAGTCTCGCTTTTATTTCATCAATCTTACCCTTCTTAACCTTCTTTCCGCCAGCATAACCTTTCCTGCGAGCAATCATACCACATATCTTTTCAGCCTCTTCTCTACTCTTCCCATTACAATGCATCTGGGCTTTTACACAATTATCGAACCTTTCACCCGTTCCCTCTCTACCCTTGAAATGGCCTTCTTCAAAATTATAATACCGCTCCATACACTTCTTGTGCTCACCTCTTTCCTTCTTGCTCACTTCAACAATACCCTGGTCGGGGGTGGGAACTGCAACTTCCTCATTTGTTTCAATTTCCTTAATTGGTTTATCGCCAATAGCAAGTTTCTCGAGCATCGCCGTAAACTCCCTAACATGCTCTAGCTCCTCACTAATAACACTCCTCACATTCGCCGCAATTTCGTCATACCCAAACATATCAAACATTGCCGCGACGTCAGCATAAAAGATTATAGCTTCCAATTCATCGACAATGCTCTGCATAATACTTCCGTACATCATCATCATCCTATTCCTGCCCTCATCCTGCTTACTAAACACCTCGTTTATCTCCTCGATTTTTGTCTTAAGCTTCTCTGCTTCTTCCTTAATCTTCATATCATCATCAGCTACACCACTATCCTTCCTAACCTGAATAATACTGCGTTCAACGTCGCCAATGAGCGCCCTTAAACCATTTACAACGTCTTCAGCCATTCCCCTGTATGCCCCGCTCTCAGTGTGGTCTCTAATAAAACCAGCAATCTTCTTTGCTTCATCAAGAATTCCTCTTAATATTCTCAACAGTTCATCCTTTGTAAGTTCACCCTTAGCAACCTCAATCTGCCCGCTATCAAGTTCCTCAATCAGATGTTCAAACGTCTTAACAATATCATCAGCCATACCTTTATATGCCAGACTTTCTGTATGTTTATACACAAATCCCCTCAATTTTTTAGCCTCATCGAGGAGACCTACCAAAATTCTCCTCAAATCATCATCACTTTCAATACTTTTAACCATCTCATCACCACCAACCAAATCGTGCAGCTTAAAAATCATATCATCAATCAAATAATACACCGACTCATTATCCTTAAACTCTTTCTTAATCCTGATAAGATTCATAATCACTTCGCCTATCACATTCGACTTCTCGTCCTTATTCTTTAACCACTTGCTTCCATAAGTAGGGTTCATCATTCCCTCTGAACTAACTGTAACCGGGCCCTCACTCTTCTCAAATTCTTCATCTTTCATATCAACATCAACTTTAACCTTCTCTACGCCCATATCCAACTCTTCTATATACATCTTCTCGTCTTCCTTAACATCAAAATGTGCTTTATCTCTTACAACTAAAAACTTTCCATCATAACTCGGAATCACAAATCCTCCCTTCTCAATGGCATACGCAAACGCATCCTTCTCATTATCAAATACTGCCATCACCTTGCTGTCATACTGCTTGGCAATACCGCAGATGAACTTTCTCAGTGCCTCTTCGACTATATCAGCGACAATTTCTTCGTTAACACCGTTCTCCTTGGCAACATTAACCGCATCATCAATAATACCCTTAGTAAAACTTGCACCCATTATACGGATAACCGAATCATCTCCGCTCTTAGCAAACTTATTAATCTCCTCAATAAGAGCTTCGGGGTTCGCTGGCTTCTCAACCACACTTATCTCTGTAATTGTGATATCTCTCAACACCTCAACACTCCTCCCATCAACAATATCATACTCCTTCCTATTTGCAATACCGGCAATGCTGAAACCTGTTAGAGTTCCGTCTTTAATCGCCTCCCAAACAACATCATATATCTTCTCACCGCTAAATATGTAGCCTATAATGTAAACACCCCACTTACCCGTCTTCGGGTGTTTCATTATATACCAATTAATAACACGCCCAACCTGGTGGTTTTTATGCCCATAATTAAGCGGTGCGCCTCTAATACTATACCTCAAAAGCGCCTTATTTAGTTCATCAATTGGAACAATCTGTCCCTGCCTATCTACAACCTCAACGCTCGCCCAACCCGCAATCAATCTATCGTTACTACTCCCCAGAATATCAATTTTTTTCAGTTCTTCCATTATATCACCACCAACATTATTTCAAAAAGAAAATATAAAAACCTCACTCTCTTCTCTCGTATAGATGCTCCATACCGGGCATCTCCTTTCTATTCATCTCAGGTTGCCCCTCAAACTTCTCACCCTCCTCTGAATTAAACATTTTAACACCGCTCTCTGCTGGCTGTCCTTCTACTTCGTCACTTTCATTTAATAATTCATTTAGCCAATCCTCAAACGTTAACGAACCCCCTTCATTGTTCTCTTCAATACCCTGCTCCTGGGATAATACTTCTTGTTGGTTATCTTGCAGCATCTGTACACCACCCTGCTCGTAATTACTCGCAGCGTCTGGATACTTTATCCTATACAAAATCTGCTCAAGCGGTGGAATATTCAACACCTGCTCAACATTTCTAATAATGTTCTCAACCCCGCCAACCAACTCAGCAAGCAACATTAACCTCTTAAACGACTCAAACGTTAAACCTACCTTCGGCAGAACATCAATTACTTCAATAAAATCATCAACATTAATCCTATACCCCTTCCTCTTTGCATACAATTCAATCGCTCTCTTCAACCTCTTACTTGGTTCAATCTTCCCATCGAACTTAAAGTCAATACCGTCAACACCCGTTGGGATTAACTCAACTTCATACCCGAGCTCTTCCAGCTCCTTTACTATATCAATACGGCGGCGTATTCTGTCGAGCTTGCGTGAAATATCCATTGGCTCATTGGGATTTAACTCTATAACCCAATCATTAACCTTCAACTGCTTAACCAGCCACTTCAACACATTATTTATCAAAGCCTGTTCACGCATAATCGCTCTATTTGTTATCGTAACTTGTAACCCCTCATTAGAAATACCAGTATTAACCTCACCCTGGAAAATTGGGCTAATTTGCCACATACTTGCAACAACGCGTCTTACCTCATTGCGATACGCGGTAAATGTCACTTCATCTGGTTTATAACTCAAATCAAGCCACTCAACTACACGTTTCCCAACAACCTTCTCCGGGCCTGAAATAACCAACGGCACAATATTCCATGGGTTCTTATAAGCCTCACTGCGCGCAGTCATAAATGCCTTAGCAACAGCATTCCTATCTGCTCTCAACACAAGGAGCCCGCGCGGCGGTCTCTGCATATGATAAGCCATTAAAATAAACGAATCCTGCTTAATCAATATAAGCAATTTCTTCAACAGTGTAATTATCGGCGGGTACCCGTATCCAATACCGGGCGTAAACTTCTTCAAATGAAGAATTTCACCATCAATAAAAAAATACTTGCTTCCTCCTACATCATAAACTGCTACAGCCTTATGCATCTTCCGCCCGCACTTCGGACACCTTGGAATATAATCAGGGTCTTCCAATAACTTCTCTACTGGAACCAATACTGGCTCATCTCTGTGCTCAGGACAGACAAAAACCATATTCTTACCATCGCGCGTAAGACCCGGACGACCATCACTACTCATAACCAAATAAATACGCTTCGGGTCACCGCTGTATATCTCAAGTGGTTTTTCTGCTATCAAATCACCATTGTCATTATACTCGTATTTCTTTCTAACAATCAAATACGCGTTATCAAATACATTCAAATTGTGGTCTAAATCCCTCAGCACATCAATCAAGGGTTGATTATTAATATTCGCCTTTTCTATGAACTTCTCTAAAATTTTCCGTTCATTCTCATTGGGGCCCACCAATCTATGTGACCCACAAGCCTCACACACATCGACATCCTCATCATACGTTGCACCGCATACCAAACACTTCTTCGTAAACTTCGGTTTAACACTCAACCCATTCCCGAACGTCTCATTCAACAATACCGTTATAACCGTTCTCAGTATATCGCTATTGTAATAAAGGCTTTCTACATACTCGTAACTAAACGGTAAAATTGGGACTAACGCTAACCCGCTTACGCCCGCCTGAACAGCACTCTTATTTATCCCCCTAAAATCGAGTGGACCCTTTATATCAAACAAATTATCTGTTCCTGCATACATTAATGCATTAAATGTTCCATCCTTCGCAAATTCTATTTCCACCTCCGGTTCATCACCGTTTTTCTTAATCTCACGCCTATTCAAAAAGAAATCAAACAACCCCATTAATCAACACCTCCAACATTTTTTCTTCTTCACTGCCCTTTTTAGCAACGACATAATACCCGCGCCCATCTGTAAACACTGGTATTAACGGATTCAAATATATCAACTCCGTTAAAATTAACTCATCAACTTCAAACACTCTAAACTCCTCTCTATCAACAATACTAATATCCAACGCGTTCGTAATTTTACTAAAAACCCAATCATCATCACCTATTGGGTATAAATACGTGTCGCTATACATTTCAGACCACCTTCTCTATTATATCTGCGACATCGTTCAAACCTATATCCTTATAAAATCTCACCAACTTATCTTTCCACTTTAAAACACTTAATGGTCTGTATTTACCTTTGCTCCCGCTTGGAATTATCGTTCTGTTACCACCAATCCCGATAATAGTTGCCTCAAATACCCTATTCCACAGATGTTCATTCTTTATTTTCTCAATAAATTCATTCCCATACAGCTTTTCACCCACCTTATGATAAACATATAGTCCCCCTAATATAGCGTCAATATACTCATCATAATCTGCATTTCCATATGATACCTGTGATATCCCTAATATTAGTGAGTTCATAAAATCTCTAACATAATCGCCCAATTCAGGTTTCTCCGCCTTTCCTGCCAGACTTAATACGCCCCTTTCCAATGGTCTCTTTGGTATAATCGTAACTGTCTCAAACTTAATTCCATCATGTGAAACTTCAACTGTCAATTCTGAATCATCCACATAACCTCCACCCGCAACAAAATACCCGCCAACAACGCTGTCACTCTTTATAGTTGCCTTCGCCAACACGCCGCTCGTCCATCCCCTCTGCAAAAACTTTTCAACATCATTTCTATTAACACTCGTCGACAACGTATAACCTTTGATAACATTACCGTCTTTCATCAATGCATTCAAATACTTCTCCCCTCTCTTTTCATCCTTAAACAATACTCTGTCGGCTACTTTGGCGATATTGTTTGCTAAAAATATACTTCCCTCAAACAAATTTAAATTCCTATATACTTCAACCTGTTCACCGTGCCTCTCTTTTACATAATTTCTCACAAAGTTCAAATAAATACCCAAATCCATCGGGGTTACAAAATTATCCAACGCCTTTATAAGTTTCCCAATCCCTGGAGAAAACTTATTTGGAACTCTCACTGGTCGTCCGTTCCCTGTCACAAACTTCTGCAAATACCAATCCAAATATGGTGCAATCCCGTTAAAATTGCCGTATGTTCGCTGTGCCATAACACTAACGCCTTTCGAAACTGCCCATGCTGATTTACTACTAACGCCTGCGCCTCTCAAAATTCCGTATATCACAAAACTTGGTTTAACTATAGTCTCTACAAACGTTTTATCACCATCAACAGCATTCTTCAAATCATCTCCAACACGAACCAATAGAAATCCTTTCTTTTTAAACTTGAAAAAATCTTCCCAAACATTCCCTATGTTATCAGTCTTCAAAATTGTTGTTGTTTTCCCTTTACTTTTTCTAACCATTACAAACTTCGATAAGAAAAACCCAAAATTGTACAAACTAAAGGAATCATCCTTTATTATATCCATAACACTTTTCAATCCACTCAAAACATCCCAGACATCATCACCCAAATTACTCCTAATATTACTCACATCATCACATCTACTAAACGCACTATAACCTGTAAACAAAAACTTCTTCAATGAAAAATCTATTAGTTGCCAATTTTTCACATTAAATATGCTGTACAAATACTCTTGTTCATCTCTAGTAAAGACTGAAGCAGATACACTGCCATTATCTTTTAATGTCTTTGCATATTTACACATTATATTAAACAGTTCGTCCGGCATCGACAAAATCATCAGCCCGTAAAAACTCTTTACTCCATTCTCAATCAGGTGTATATTTCTAATATCAACGTTACTGTAATCCTGACTTAAAAACATATCGCCTTCAGACATTCCGTACAACCTATTAATCATATCTCTCAGCATTGCTGCAGCTATTTCCTTCCCATTTCCAGAATATTTCTTCTGCATTACATTACTAAATATGTCAAAATTCTTTGCTACAATATAATTCTGACCCAAAATATCATAAACTTCTGCATCATATTTACCACTTTCGATAAATTCCACTTTAACTTTTTTCTTCTCTAACCTCTTCAGTGCAACATCTTCATCGATTTCCCCACTAGATTGTAACGCCCCACCCAATTTTTTATAATCACTAAGCCTAACAAAAATACCGCCTCTTGGACCCCTGCATAACCCGGTTGCGCCATATCTTCTAACCCATCTCTCCAAATCAACAGCACTTAAATAAACCCTCTCTTCGGCGGGGACATCATCACACTCGGTAACAGATATTTTATATTTCGCCAAAATTGCATTCGCATCAGCGGCGCTAGCACTTTCTTTATTTCGGCTCATCACTATCACCTATACATATTATCATCCTTCAAACCGTTATCCTGTGAAAGAGACACCGCACCGTTAATCATCTCTGTGTACAAGTCTTTTGCGTTATCCCTCAAAATATCACTCATCAAAACCACATCGCCAACATCCATCTCAAAAATAACGTCTCCATCTAAATAAAACCTAAAAAAACCGTCTATAACTTCACCGTCTGTATTCAATACTCGGGTGATTATCAGTGGTTTGCCGACGTTAAAATAGCCAACTATTATTTCATTCTCGTAATATTCCACAGAAACACCTCCATAAAAAATTGCAAAGAAAAGTTTAAAAATCAATCCACGTCCTGGTCCTTGTACGTTCCGTTGTAAAGCTCAGCCTCATCACTCTCAAACAAAATCAACTGCGCTACCCTCATCCCCAGCTCAATATAAACCGGATTTCCGACAATCATGAGTGCCTCAGCTCTTCCTCTAAACCCGCTATCATACCATGCACTCCGAATAAATACCCCATTCCTACTCAGCGTGCTCCTCTGAAGAATGAAACCGCTTGCACCCGGGGGAATTTCAACAACTTCACCGAACCAAATTTCATATACACCCGGCTCAAGATAAATCATTCCGCTTTCATCTGGCTTAACCTCTTCCTTTTCCGAATGAACTATCTTCGATTTATCCTCATACAAATACGCTGGGCTCTTGTGCCTCATTATTTTATAAACAGTCAAATCAACACCATTCTGCGCTCTTTTGGTATTTTCACTTCTCTTAACAATAACCCTCTCTTCCCATTCAGCCGGATTCATCACCGCTGTCACGACATACACCCCCCAATAACCTTTCCATTTCACTTTTTACATTTTTAACACTAAGTCTGGTGCTATCCAAACCCAATTTATCAAAAACCCTCTTAACACTCGTTCTATAACTCGAAATATTATGCCTATTATCAATATACAACCTGGTATATCTCCCTTCCGTATCACAATACAGTTTGCATAACAAAAACAGACTGTCGATATATAATCCTGGTGATAGGCCTTTTGATATGGCCATATCCCCCAACATACTATACATCTTCCTCACACAACATCTCACACAATAACTTTCATCCCCGTTTCTCAGCCTATTCTCCAAAATTTTAGAACTTGTTGCCATCACCATATCATAACCATTATTCAATAAAAACCTATACCATTTTCTAACCGATTTAACGCTCACTTCAAATTCTTCTGCAATCTTATACACTTCAATATAATACCCGTGCTTAAATGCACCTATCCACAGCAATGCGGCTACTAAACCGGAATACCAATTCCAATCATGAGACTTCAGTTCTCTTGCCACCCACTCATAAACAACATCTGGTAACCTAAGATTTCTAACAACGTTTTTTACTTTCTGTAAAACTAAAATCCGATACGTGCTCAAATCATTCTTGTTATTAATCCTGCTTAATCTTCGATATCGCCCGCTACCGTTAAATACACTTCCGGGGGGCTCAACTGCTCGCCGTGTTTTCTGACTCATTTCCGCTATAAACTCCATTTTTTCTGATGTTGATAAAACATATCCACAATTAACACAATAAACTTCATCCCGTGTCGCGTCATACTTGAATACCCTTCCCCCACATAACGGACACTTCATATTATCCACCACCCATAACCCAATAAGATATAATACCGCGTTGGGAGTGCTTGTTCTCGTTTCTTTTCGCCTTCTCTATTTCAAATAACTGAAATGCTCTCTTCCTGCCAATGCCTCTCCTCTTTACAAACGGTACCAACTCCCTCGGTACGCCATACTTAACCATCCAAACCATATCCGAGCAAATATCAACACCATCCAATTTGTAAAACTCCCTCACCTTATAAATGGCGTAACTTAACCACTCCGCTGTCTCCAACATAATCTTCAAATCGCCATATCCCACTTTATACTTTTTCTCAATATCCCTCAATTCCGCCCCATCTATCCAATCCATTATAATTGCTATTGCCTTTGCAACAGACAAAGTACTCTCGTCCAACTTATAAACATTGAAACCATAAATCCACCCAATATGCTCATACTTCGCATACTCATTTTTGCTAACTTTCGGCAAACTAAACTCTTTCGCATTTACTACATTCCATAACACATCAAATATATCGTTCACCTGAGCATTCTTAAACTTATCGAATGTTTCCTTGCTAATAAATAGTCTCGCTAACAATTTACCATCATCTGTCAACACATAATAATCTCCAACTAAACGAATAATGTTATCACGCTGGAGAGTATCAATAACTCTTGTTGCTACTAATAACACGTTATCATTAATACTCCCTGTATAAGTACAATCCACAAAATCTAAAATATCCTCCATTGTTGCTCTACCTTTATATGCTAAAAACGATACAACTGCATCAGACAGTATCTTAAACAAACTCGGCCTAGCATCTTCAACTTTCCCCTCAAAATATCTATCTATCAACTTTGAAACCATACTCTTTTTACCTGCGTATATCAAACCAATGCCCACCTTGCTTTTGCCTTTGCGCCCGGCGCGCCCAAGCATCTGCCAAACATCCATCACATCCAAATATTTAACATTCTTCCCATCAATTGTTACAACATCCTTAATCAATACCACGTCGGCTGGGAGATTTACGCCCATCGCAAGCGTCTTCGTCGCGACCAATACTCTCAAAATACCGCTTCTAAATAAATCTTCAACTTCACTTCGCTCTTTGTTATTTAACCCAGCGTGATGAAACATAACTCCTCTTCTAACCATATCAACAAAATCACTTATATTCTGGACAACTACATCCTCATTCATAACCGGTAATTCCATTGATATCATTTTAGCATACTTCTCAGCTTTTCTTCGCCCGTTAGTAAAAACTAAAACGCTCAACCCATTTAAAACAAAATCTTTAACAACATCAATCCAATTACTTCCTTTTCTCTCCACTCTTCCATCCATCCATATAATATTACCCTTCAAAACAATACCGCCGCTAAGTTTGATTGGTCTGTCTGCTGACCTGTAAATAACAGCATCTAACCAATCCGCCAACTGTTCGATATTGCCGACCGTAGCACTCAGTGCGACAACACGCCAATTATACATCTTTGCAAACGCACCGATGATTTCTATTTCTGGTGACATCGTGTGAAACTCATCAATAACAATCATCCCCACTTTATCTAAAAAACTCTCCCTGTGATTAATTAATGACACAAACTTCGGATACGTTGTTACAATGATATCCTTATTATTCAGCGACCCTTCCGATAACCAATAATCGCCCATCGCCATCCCAACACGAATTCCCAGTGGATACCACTTCTTAAAATCATTCCACTTCTCACGCACTAAACTCCTCAGCGGTGCGACATACACAACTTTCTTTCCCTTATTTTTCAACAAATAATCAATCATCAAAACTTCGGCAACAAGAGTTTTTCCGCCCCCAGTTGGAATATTCACGATAATATTATTCGCAAGTCCTCTCTTTATTGCCTCGAACTGAAAATTATACAAATACGTAAAACCGTTATCCTCCAAAATCTTAACAATCCTCTCATCAACAAAAAATGAAAGGTTAGAAACCGGAATCATCTCACCGCACCCCTCCAAATAATCCATGCCTTATAATCCTTATACAACACATTCTCCGCCCTGTTCTTATCACCAAACAAAGTAACTCTCACCCATGAATCATCGGTGCCGTGCAGCTTTGAAACTAGTTGGTCATATATTTCATTAACATCGTTTACAAAATACTCCGTCCAACTAAGTATGTTCAACCATTGTATAGCTGGTTTTAAATCGTCGATATCGTTAAAATCATTTATCGTATCCTCAACCATAAACTTCGAAATCTCGAAAATATTCCTGAAATCCTCCTCGACATATATTCTCTGCCCATATCTCAACTTTCCACCTTTAATAACATTCTTGCTCATTGTCCATCCAGTGAGAATCTTAAATGCAATCTCAACAATATCTCCTGTATCATAGTCACTCAAATCATAATCCTTCTTCCATCCAAAATAATACAGCATCCAATCTGGTAGATGCCGTCTAAATTCCCTGAATTCCGGCTTCAGTTGTTCGGCTATTCCACTGTACGGGCTTTCATATTTCAGTGCATAATACCCCCAAATCAGCGAATCAACATATTCACTCGGCGTTATCTTCTTCGACGCTATGTACTTTCCTCTTCTTTCTCTTAGCCCGTCTATTACTGCTTGCACTATCACCCCTCTTGAGATTGTCATAACAATTCACCTCCAGCGATTCCTCCAAATCCACCCTATTAAACCCATAAATGTCAACTTCAACAAAAACACCCATTCCATCGTCGCCTTTGTAAATACCGAGGGGTATAACATATGGGTTCCTGCTCACTGCCACTGCATGGTCGCAATTCCCCTCTAACACTACAAAATACCGTCCTTTCCCTACAAGGAATTTTCCATCAACTTTCCTAACACCCACTCTTATAGGCATCTTTAAAACATCTTTAATCTTCATCTTCACCACCATACTCATCTTTCAAATATGCCGCTAAAATTGCGGAGTATGCTATCAAATCCCTAAGTGTATCTTCTATACTCTCATCCTTCACCGCTATGTCATCAGCATTAATCAAATTCCCGATGCGCGCAATCTTATCAATCATCCTTGCAACAATACCCTGCTCGGGGCGAATTCCTGCTAACCTGTACAGTCTAAACGTGGCAAAATTATCATCACTATTCCTCGAATAGTCTTTATTCTTCATGCTCATTAGTTCAAGCGTTTCAACTATAAATTCCAAAATCTTTGGGTCACCGTAAAAAACAAAAGAATAATCACCCACCTTAACTTCAATCTCCTTCTTCATCAAACATCCCTCTTAAGTGTTATCGATACATCAGCATCTACATAATAATCACTTAGATTTTCTTCATCAACAGCAGCGCGTAGTTCATCCATAACAATTCTAAAAAGTTCATTACTATCAAAATTCCTCAGAAAAACCGCCTTATAACTCAGCTTAAAAACAACATTATCACCATCTATTCCTGCGCTCGCTTTCGACTTATCGATAATAATACCGTGTTCTGTCAACCTGTTTGCTATGTTATCAAGTAGTGCATTATAATGCCCCACAATCTCCCCTTTCGTAATACCATCGTCATAACCATCCATATAAACCTTAATACTAATACGCCCCTCCATCGTAACCACCCCAACGATATTACAACATCACTCTTTACAAATCTTTCGCATCAAATCTTCGTAAAACTTCCCGTAAAGAAGCCAAAACTCTCCATCATGTTTATCCCAATCTTTATCCCCGCGTTTGAAACGATACCAATGGACTTTCTCGTGTAACAAAATTTCGATAATTCCCCAGCGTTCAAAACTTACCTCTGTCCCTGATACCACAATCTTATTTGCATTTGGGTAATACGTACCATTGGGAAATTTCTCCCCTCTGCTATAATCATAAGTCACATCAACATCATCCGGTATCTCCAGAAGTTCCTTCCCCAGTTTGAGATTGTTCATGATTTTCAAACCTCGGCACCTCCATAAAATTAGCATAACTTATAACCGTCTTCGAACCCATAAACTTCCTAAGTCTATTCTGGAATAAGCTCCACCAATAATCTATAACCCTATCCACTTCACCTTCACTCTTAACCTTATATCTAAGCATCGGTGGACTCATACTAACAACAGTATATTCTTCATCTTTTTCATCAACAAAAAACGACACTCTTCCATCTATAACAAGGTCTTGCTTCTTCCTTTTCAGACCTATTATATACCGGAACTCTCTAATCCTCATCATAATCCCTCCAGCCTCTTCCATATAAGATAGGTAACAAATGCGTCGAAACCAGCATCGTGCCAATTGCTAATCGGCGTGTTTATATTCAAACGCCGTGCAGCATTCTTCAAATTATCAATCCTTTTATACCTCGAAATGTACAAACTTTTTACATCAACCATTGATTTCGCAAATACATCAAAAAAATCCAATCCATTCCGCTCAAACCATGTCTTAACAAACAACCAATCAAAACATACATTCCATCCTGAAAAAACAATACCGTGGTTGGGGCTTTCTTTGAATTGCTTAAAGAATTCGTACACTTCCTTTGCGCTTTTACCCTGCTCTAATGCCTCCCTGACGTTAACATTATTAACACTTAATGCATCCTTTGATACAATAAATTCATCTCCTGGATAAACCAAAAAATCGCCGTCCGCAAGTATATTGCCCCTTTCATCACTCACAACGTACCCTAACTGTACAATAGAATGTTTATTCCAATCCAATCCAGTTGTTTCAACATCTATGAAAGCAAATATCACCCCTTGAACCCCCTCTGCTGTAATTCAGATAACAGTCGTGGCAAGTAAAATGTATACCACACAATCCTATTATTCCTGCCAACCGTCTTCTTTGTAACAGCTGTTTTTATAAACCCGTTCCATTTTTCAAAATCTTCAACCTTATCTTGTCTTATCATTACAGTTACCTTCTTCTTCTCTGGATAAAAACAAATATTAACTGCACCAAATCTATTCATTGCGTCAATCCACCTACCGACCATCAATTGAACACCATAATCACTATTCGGAAGCCAACTCATCCATATTCACCTCCTCAACCAGCGTTTTACCAACATCGAATACAAACCTGACAACATCGGGGTCTAAATCCTTCGCCACTGCAACGTTCATCACATTTACTTTGTCAAACCTAAACTCATCACCCTCCACTGGAACATCTATCTCCAGAATAATAACATCACTATCATCAACACCAAACTTAACCCAAAACTTCATTACCACCACCCCCTAAAACGTCTAACGCCAATCTTCTTATACCCTCCTTTAACCTTGCGATACACGACGCTGTCTTGTCCTGTGTCTGGTGCAACAACATCGGGGCGATAAATTCCCATCTCCTTCAAATACTCGAGGACTGGCGTTGACACAATATACATAACACCCGGCTTCGGCGCCGGAAGATTTATCACTTCAGTATAAACATCCTTCACTACTGGAATACCGCCCACAGTTTTTCGACCTATTATCTTTGAAACCACTCTAACAGTTTTTCCGGCGGGGTACAACTCCATCAAAAGTTTTTTACCACTCTCATCATAAACTCTAACTATATGCCCTGTAAGATTAACCCACTCAACCATACAACACCACCTCCAAAAAATAAAAATCACTGGAGGAGGACTATAATACGCCCATCCTCCGTCGAATACCCGATAACCTTTTGACCTTTCTCATAATTCACATATTTCCTTATTTCCCTCTTTTTCATTCTTTTAAAATCTTTCGCCTTATAATTTGTTCCATGTATGGTATTATAAACCTTCACAATTTCACTTTTCTTTGGGAAATCCTCCCTAAAAAGCTCAATACCAAACATACCGTTGCTTCCAACGAATATCGCCTTCATAATATCACCTCCCACGCTAATACTACAACAAATAACTTTAAAAATTATTCGTCCTTAAACTTAGAACAATCATACTTATTCGAACAATACTGCGTGCATATATTGTATAAAAACTTCCAAATATCCTTCTCCTCCCCTGAAACGAAAACAACTTCTGGCCACACCATTGCATAAATATATGTATCACATGGTAAGCTCAAACCCCACGTCCTGTTACTTAAACGTTTAAAACCCAATTCCTCCAACTCAGCTATTACACTATTCAAATCATCAACATGGAAATTATTCATCTGATTTAACATCGACCTGTGAAAAACTCTGAATAATATAAACATCATTCCCACTTCCATGAACTCGGATATAAATTATCACCAACACCCATTAACCAACGTGCAGTATCATCTATCCACCTCTCCAAAAAATCAATACCGGTGCCGCTTACACTGGGATACCTATTATACTTCATAAAGTACACTGTGATGCTTCGCCTATTATCTATCCTCCACACATAACTATTGTTTCCTGCATATTTAAATCGTTCGTCATTAAAATCAAAATCATCTGGGATATAAACAATCGTCTTCCTCGGACACCACCGCTCAACGCAGGCGTAGCAATACACATACATACATTATCCGCCCCTTATCTTGTCAATTAATATTAGCAATGCTAATATCAAACCTAAAATCTCGCTCCAATGTTCAACAATAAAGTTTTTCCCCTCTTCAAAACTCTTTGTTGAAGCGATATAACTCTCTACCTTTACCTCCAGCTTGTCTATCCTATCTTCCAGTGCATTTAATTCACTCTTCGTCGCAAACATGTTTTCATACCCGTTATACTTCACAGTTTTTTCCACAAGTTCCTTTTCTATAGAAACAAATTTATCCATCATCTCGCGCACTTCACTTTTCAACTCATTTATACCTTTCTCCACACCATCCATTTTATCCCAAATACGCTCTTCTAAATTATCTACACGTTTTTCGAGCAACTGCATCTTATATCTAATTTCCAATATATCTGCATCATTGTTCGTCACTTACGTATCACCAATAATAATACAACACCAAAAAATAAAAATATCACAACACCTGTCCCACATATATAGTCAAATCTATTGACACTATCGCTGGTGCACCTTGTAATAAACTAAGCACACTAGAAGATATCACCCCGTCATATGAATACAGTGGTACATTAGTTGCTGTCGGCTCAACACTAAAAACATCAACAATAACCTTCTCTTCTATGCCTATTGAATTAATATACCCTTTTGCCTTGTTATAAAAATTAACAGCATCCATAAAATCGCTACCCTTATACCTACCAGATATCCTCAAACTCTTCCTACTCCCACCCAAACTCATCACATACGAGCCCTGCCCTAAATCAGTCGCATTCGACGCATCTTCATCCGGTATTGCAACCTGAAAAACATTTTTTGTTATGTTAAACGTTTCACCCGTTAAAATGAAATAAATACCCTGTGTACTCGGGTCATTCTCAGACTCTCTATGAATCCACACCCATGCCATGTTCATCACCACCATCTAATCTCAACATTATTATTCGCAATATCCTCAACAACATACGGGAAATTCTTCGCGTCGAACGCTGATACCATTTTAATCTTACTATTCAAATACGAAATATACTGTGATAACGACCTAAACCTTCTCCCCGCGTTAATCTTAACAATACCATTTTCAACGTCGATGCTCAATACACTGGTCGCATAAACCACACTACCCGTATTAATAGCAACATTAAATCCAATATTCCATCCGTGCATGTCCCTAACCCATTTACCTAACAATGTCTCAAATGATGCGCTCACATTATTCATCTTAAACTTTTGCAAAATCTTATTAGCAATATCAGTCGCCACTTCGTCAGAATTAATCCAACCTATCCGAATCTTAATTGATCTAACATCTTTCGGTGAACTAACATTACTAAAATCCCACGCTACACCTATATAAGGCCTACTATATGTATAATAAATCTTCAATACCCCGTAATTCGTATTCATTTTTTGTGAAACATTAATATCAATATCGTATGCATACCGCGCAGCTCTAACATAAAAAATCCTACCAGTTGCCTCACCAGTTGCGACATACGTAGAACCACAAAAACCATAAAATGCAGTACGCACAATCAAACTACCTGTATAGTCTCCGAAAATAATATCTTTTAGAATACTAACACTCGAGTTAGCCGTATCATTACTGCTTATCGTACTCCATGAATTGTCTCCCACATAATAAACCTCTACTTCGCTGTTCTGTGTAGACAAATTACCACCGAAACTACCATTCTCCAGCTCACCCGAAACAACATAATAATTGTAATTACCATAAAACTCAACCGCTGCCTTAGAAACGCCCGAATCCGACGTACAATCAACTTTAACATACATCTCTATGGGGTCACCCTCAGATATATTGACATTATATTGACCCTGTTCCCCCGCAATGTATTCACTCACATTTCCATAGCCAATATTAAATTGATAATCAAATATCCTCGGCATAACTGCATCCAAATTACTCAAACTCAAAGCATCACTATTCCCATAATACATCCTTACAACCGCAGAATCAGATAAATAATGCAATCTTACCCAAACAACCAACTTATTATTAGACATATCAGTTAAATTATCGTCAACATAATATGGCAACTCAATCTCCCCGTTCGATGTAAGTTGTGTAAATCTCAAATCAGTTGGCATACCTGACACTGTGTTCATTGCACTATAATCTATTTCATTCAAATTAATTAAATCCAACCTAACAACAACTCCATCTCCTGTTATACCAGTTTTATTCCTTATCTCTATATCATTATAATATCGCCACTTCGAATAAGTTAAATCCTTATAACCAACAATATTCACAATATACTTCCTGTCATTCACTTTCGATACCCTGTCAAGGGGTATATCTCTACCATTTAGCGTTACCCTCAAAATATTATCTGGTGCCGGGTCTGGTCTGAAAAAATAAACTTCTACCTCATCGGTCGTACTTAAATCAATATCATATTCAATCATGTGTTGAAATGCTCCCCTTGCTCCCTCAACAATCACTTCATTAACAACATTGTATTCGTCAATATTCAATACAAAATTTGATGTATTATCATAACCAGCAACAAAATCACTATTCACAAATGAATTCTCGCCATCGGGATACACCAAGTAAATCAAATCTTGCCAAAATATAACCCTTGCTCCGACATAATACGCAATATTTTTTATAACATTCAATACTGTATCATCCAAACTCATATCAACAACACTACTCGTTATAGCCAAATCATTCCCAATAATTATGAGATGACTATCACCCCATCCACCACCATACACATAATCCAACACTTTTTTTATTACCGTACCGGCCGTTACACTACTCCCCAATGTGTAAACAGTTTTTATATGCCTATCATTTAAATACCCGTAAAAACCCTGTGCTTCAACATAATAAACATACCTAACTCTTTTAACTTTTCTGACAATACCATAAAAAATTCTGTTTGTTGATACCCAATCTGTGCCGTTATAATACCGAACGTCCGCTCCGTCATATATTATGGATACTATATCACCCACATTAATAGCTGTCCTGGTTCCAAAACTTGCTTGTTCAATACCTCCAATCTTCGCGCTATACTTATAATCAAAAACATCTTTAAAATTCAATACAACATTAGCCATTACCTATCACCCATCGCTGTAATTTCATTCCTAACAACTTCCGCCAACCTTTCCATGTCGACACTATCAACATTAATATTTATCTCATACCGTGTCAAATAACTGGGCGTATTCTCAACACTAATACCAGGAACCGGGCAAGTACTGTGGGGTACAAACCTCTCACCCCTAAGCTCAGCAAAAATCTCTCTATCAGCTGCACTAAGTAAATACCCACCCGCTCTTTTTGCGCCCTCTGCCACATCTTTAACTGCGTTAAAAGCAGCATCCCACGCCTTCTTAACTGAATCCTTAACCGAATCCGGTATTAGCCCCTTCAGCCAATCTATAAAATCACCTATAACAATCTTCAACATCTTAAATTCGTCAATGAGTGGTTGAATCTGGTCAATCATAATTTGCCAAAACCTACTCCAATCAACAGACTTAATAATCCAATTTATTAGCATTGGTAAAAATGCACCAACTAATGCACCAACTGGACCGCCTAACATAAACCCAGCACCAATTGACGCTAACTCAATAGCACCGCCCCAGCCAGTTTTTCCAATACCCTGCATCCATTTCCTCATAACATCATTCCATATTGGCAAAAATTTCGCTAACAACTTTATAACGGGTATCAACATTGGCATTAATACTGCACCAAATAAATCGGCTATCGGCTTAAATAACAAATTCACAAACGTATCCAACAACCGTAACGTTGCCTGCATATAACCCGAAAACTCACTAAATTTAACAGCCAAACCGGCAATACCGCCCAACCCTATCAACTTCGCAATAGACGTAATCATTCCACCGGGGCCACTCTCAAAAAACTTCCGAATCGCTCTCAATATATTATCACCCGACTCACCACCAGATTTCTTTGTTTCAGTTTTCTTTCCCATCGCATCATAAATTGGCTTCACCGCCTCACTAATATTCTGTCTGACTTTCTCAACATCAATCTTCAATTCAACTTCCAACTCATATGCCATACAACTCACCCAACGAACTCATAAGTTCCCTCTCACTCATCTCCAACTCCTTCCTCTTCGCATCTGCTCTAAGCATAACAATCAACCCTTTGACAATACGGTGAGGGAGTTGGTCAACTTCGTTTGGCGTCCAGCCAAATTTCCGTGCAAAAATGTAATAAACATATAACCTCATCACCTCATCAGTTGGATTCGCATCAAATAACATCCAATCCTCAATATCCTGCTCTAACTTCTTATCAATACCGAAACAAGTCCTCGAAATTGTTTATTTTATCCGCAACCTCGAATATCTTCGCCGCATCCTTAGGTGAAAGATTACGAGTATCATTAATAGTCCACTTCACAGTTCTACCATTCTCATTTTCAACCTTCCTAATACTCTTATGTAGGAGCATCAGCTGTAATTTACCGGTCTTAACTTCAATATCATTCGGGCCCTTAACAATAAAACATTCATCCTTTATATCCTGAATATCTCCCCAAGTAAGCTCCCCCACATAAAACTTAAACATCTTACCATCCTTTTCAATCTCAACAACTTCCATCATAACTTACCACCTCCATCAATAAATTCAGCAATACTCTTTCTAAAAAACGGGTGCGGTTTAGTTCCTTTCTTTTTAATAGTCATTGCAACAGACCATCCAATTTTCTTCGCCTCTTCATCATCAACCTTAAATTTCCTCTTCGCCCACCTAATCAACGGCTCAACCGGGGGCATATGAGGTCTTGTTCCAAACTCAACGTACCTTGCATAAGGGACATCAACACCTACGATACGAACACTAAACGCTGGTTTATCAATAACAACTAAATTCCTTTCTCTAACATGTTCAAACCCACCAATAGACTCCATATTATTCTCCAATATAACCTTAAACCTCTCACTTAAACGGTTCAACGTGTATTCAACCAGTCCCTTTATTTGCTCATCTTTTACAATAATATCAATCATCATACCACCGTTAAATCCTTACCCACAAATGCCAGCGACATTTCTACAACTTCACCGGGTCTAATACTAGTACCCACCTCTTCTATCTTACTTGGTGTGAACGTCAAAGTATTACTACCCATCCTAATGCTAAATGTTACATCACTCCCGCTCTTAAACTTCGTATACATACCTATAGAATTCAAAACTATACTCATCCTACCCGAAAGCGTTATAACTCTCCCATAAACATCCTGAAAATACTCGGTACCGAGTGTGTACACTGGCTCAATAGCTGAATTTATATTTATGCTCACACTCCTAACATAACCGGCGTCTTCACCATCAACACTAACACTGCTATCCACAAACGTTATAGGTGAACCATGATCACAATTTATATCACCGTTTCCAGTCCCAACTAAAAAATCCATTGCCACACCCTCAATCGTGCCGCGCACAACTTCACCTATTCTGCTCGTCAACGTTAATCTCGACGCATACGTATCATTCGAAATGTATGATATACCATCAACTTCCATTTTGAGACTAAACTTCGTTGGATTTACTCCCAGTAACCCCAAATCATCTATAATTTCCTTAATTTTTCCGTCTGTTGGATTAAAATCAATACTCCATGATGCGCTATACCGACCACCCACCAGCGCCTGAGGTTTTCTACAGCCAACACCAGTCACTTGAATAATCTCTCTCCTCAAACTGACATTATTTATGCTTACACCCGTTCCAAAATTTTTCCATGTAGTGCCACCATCTATACTATATACAACACTACCTTTATTACCTGTAAAAACCGTCATTTACAACACACCCCTATAAACATTCTAACTCTAACATTAATAACAAACCTATACAACCCCTTCATCTTATCACTCAACTCGTTTATCGAATCAATCATCACCATCCAGAAAATACCACGGCGCTGAAAAATCACTAGTCTGCCGTTATAAATGCCCCACACCCAGCCTGTAATAAACGTACCATCATCAAATACCAATTTAACGTAATCGCCACGCGCTAACTCATCACTCCCAAGATACCGAACACTAACAACATATGCACCATCATGCTTAAACTCAACAAAATCGTCGAATTCTCTCAACTCAACAGGTTCATCATCCCCATTAAATTCGTACTTCGCGCTCCTGAACCAATCCAAAATATGTTTTTTCAGCATCGCGTAACGTTGCTTATCCGCCGTTCGAACGTCAATAGCAACACGCGAAACAATATCATATGTATTCGTATTAATCCCCAGCCAATTCACGTTAGAAAAAATTTCATATACAAACACCCAATCTGCGTCCCTCACATCTGCCCTCTTCTGATTATAAACATAATCAACACGAATAGTTTTTCCAAACGAAACACCGTCAAACATATCCAAAAGAGTCAAGTATACAATATCTGCTCCATCCATACTTACTCACCTTACTGTAAAAAATACTGCACAAACATTTAAAAATCGTCATCTTCACTCTTTGGAAAGATATCAACAATCTTATCCCTGCGATACAATCTAATCCACTTTACCCCATCGCCATCTATTTCGCAATACACCTTTACATTCAACTTACCAATACGGCCTTTGTAACAATACGGGGCTGTTGGGTTATCAGTCTTCTCGATTTTTTAATCACTTCGTGTTCCAACTCATCATAATCATCAACTTCAACTACACGTTTACCGGAATCAAAATAAGAAAAAAGACGAGATTCGAGCTTCTTCATATGTCATACACCTTCCTTGTCACCCATACACCCAAATAAACAAACGGTGTGTCGGTCAGGGCTATAAGAACTTTCACCACATACTGTCCCAGTATCATATCAAACAATACATCGGTTGGGACTACTCCATAAAACGCAAGACCTATAAACACAATCGTATCAATTGCCTGACTAACTATTGTACTCGCATTATTCCTTAGCCAAAGGTACTTGCCACCAGTTTTATCCTTCCAAAAATGGAACGCCCAAACATCGTGATTCTGCGAAATCAAATAACTCACAACACTCGCGCCAACTATGCGTGGAGCCATACTGAGAACACTGCTAAACGATTTGGTAAAATCCTCTGACACAAACGGGGCAGCTTGCCAGTGAACTGCTAGCCATATTGCAATAACTGCGACAATGTTTGTAATAAACCCCGTCATAACAACCCTATAACCTTCCTTCCTACCCCACACTTCATCAATAATATCAGTCACGAGAAAGGTTGCGCTATATACTAACACCGCAGCTGGAACAACAAAACTCCCTATCGTAATCAACTTCACTGCAATTATATTCGCCACAACAGTAAGCCCCGCGTAAAGCCCGTAAAACACACCCCGTCCAAACCACCGAGAAGCAACAATACCGCCTAAAACAATGCCCAGTGTGATAATTGCCCAGATAATGAAATCAATCCAATTCATCTTCGTTCCCCCTCCACTCATAAATCTTCCTGCATACATACTTCTTGCCTGGACCTATGCGGACTATCCACTCCTCCCCCTCGTCATGCCTGACACCAACCCTAAACTCACCACAATCATACACGTAAACCGGGGAATCTATCTCATGTTTCTCATACCAGACATCGTCATCGCCAATCATAGAAACAACTTCCTTTGCAACATCCTCCCTTGTAAATACGCCGAGAATAACATCCCCCTCAACAACAACATAAACCTCCATAATACCACCCCTCCATTTATTCAAACAATTCCTTAAACAAACACCGCTGGTTGTTGTATCCCGTCTACCACGTAGCAAAAATGAAATATAACCGTAAAACCAAACAAACTAAATTTCGTGCCCTGTTTCAACCCGCCTCCTCATGTTTTCGCTCTCTGTTCTTCATTAGCAAATCCAATATAAATCCAAAATCCACATGACTAACAGTCGAATAACTAAACTCATAATCAACTTTCTCAACTACAATATTTCCCTTAACCCACGTACCAAACTTTTTAACAAAACCGCGCTCCTTAAGATTCTTGTCTAAATATTCCTCATCAATAGCTCTAAAGAATACCATAACATGCTTACGAACAATATTTCCATCTTCACCTAAAAACTTAACCTCTACACCACGAACCATCATCCTATCACCTCCTCGACAAATTTATCCTCCTTCTCAATTATCACCTTCGCCTCATCCCTAACAATACCTGTGAATGTTGTGTTACCCACCTTGAATTCTATCATCCAATCCTTAAACCCGTTATCTCTCGCGTTCTTCGTCATCGAATAAACATAATGCACGTATGGCCAGTGCTCAGAATACCATTGTTCACCAAATTCTTTGATTAAACTTTCTCTCATTGTATATCACCAACTCGCTTTCAGATACATTAAACCCACCAAAGTTTATAAATTTTTCGTCTGAACATTCATCCTCCTTGACAACAGCCTCAATTCTATAAAATCCACTCTCATCTAAATCGCCTTTTTTTGTTCTATAATACCATAGTCCGTTTTCATCTCGTGTGCATTCCCAGTAAACTTCTACTCCGCTCGGCTTAATAACCCTGAACTTACATTCAATAGCATCGCCAACATCAGCATAAATATCAATACCGTAGCTGCCTGCGTATATCACTGGTCGCTTCATCTCCATCCCCTCCGCAGAAACATCCGCACTGCCATTCTAACCCTCTTTCTCACTTCTTTAAACAGACATAATAGTCTCGTATATATATTTGCATCTACAATATATAAACCCTTCGCCTCTAAAATCTTGCCAATTCTCGATACCTGTATATCTCTTAACCATGCTACACTATCATAATTAACCTTCAGTCTCCTGGGCATTTTCGTTCTTATTCCAATTAAATCTATCTTACCTGGTAATACACGATACCCGCCAAATAACCCTAACGTGAAACCGTCACCAAACACTGTTTGCCTATAACCCCTCATCCACAACTTAACATGTTTAATAAAATCAACGTCATTTATATCCATAGATGCCTTGAAATTCTTGTTAAAATCCCTCACTGAAAACTCATGTGCACCACTTACACTATCGAACTCAGTCATACTACTACTATATACCGCACCGAAATTAGTATCTGTAAAATCGTTATACGTAAACCACCAATGCTCCGCCGTTTTTTTCTCACCCAATAAAAATACTGAAAAGAAAATTAAAAACTTAAACTAACAACTTGCCTTCGCCGATATATGACTTCATTTAACTAACACCCCAAATTCATTTCTTATATGCTAACATAGCATCATTCATACCCCGTCAGCATTACAATGGGTCATTTTACGTTATATTGTTTGCTATAACATTGTTTGAGCCACCAACTGAAATCGCTCCTGATGTATTTCCTGTTACAATGTTATTTGTAATTATTAAGTAGTCTTCACCACCAGCACCGTGTATGCCATATGCTCCGTTGTCAATCACATTACACCCGAGAACCTTGCAATGTGTTACATTCCAGAGGCGAATCCCATCGTAACCATTGTTTCTACAAGTAGCTCCTAAAATTGTTATATCTGCTCTTATTGTCTCACTGGCATATCTAAAAATCCCATGAGTATTGTTGTTATAAAACTCCCCGCCTATGACTTTTGTCCCATAACCTACTGATACCCCGTGGTCATTTCCGTAACACTTACATCCTATTATCTCATCTGCATAATCACTCAAAATTCCGCTATTAGTATTGTTTCTCGCTATAACTCCAATCAACACATTACCCTTACCCAACTCATTTGCATTCGAGTGAACCCCGTTTGTTGCATTACCCTCAAGAACAATTCCTTTTGCAATACAATCATAACTCTCAGCAAAGTACAGTCCGTTATCTGCTTGGTTGTTAGCTGAGTATCCACCAATGACTTTGTACCCAATTGCTCTATATATGTGAATATTCGCTTCTCCCGTTTGACTTCCACAATTGTTTACATAAGGATTAATTATTGCCCCATTATCAACTGTCCGAGATGAGTGATATACTTGTATTCCATGCCGTAAACAATTTTCAACACGTGGATTAAATAGTACTACATCCGTAGCTTCTATTCTAATACCTCTTGTGTCGAAAGTTCTGTTGTTACCATCTATATACAGGTTAATTAAGATAGTTTTTGGAGCTGTAGATAAAACTTTCAAAATTGCACCCGTGTCTGCGTTTGCTATTAGCTTACCTGAAAAAACAATTATTGATGTAGTCTTAACCTGAATTATTGTAGATATTTTAAAATTTCCTTTTACGTATATTGTCTGGTTTTCAGTAACTATATCGAATACATTCTGTATCACTTTCGCATCATCCACTCCTGCTTCCCCTTTAAATTCAATCTTTCCTGTTCTACCATTCTTGGCATAAACATAATTATCATCCTTGAAAATGATGTAATCATAACCTTGCACTGGTTCATCAAAATATTTCCACTCATTATCATCAACAGTTACACCTAACTGCCCGACATTTGGGTTGTACGCAATCTTCTTCTTTACAATACCATCGTCCCAAAACTTAATCTCAGCCATGACAATACCCCCTTAGATAATCACCCATTTACCTCCCGAACCAAAAAACATCAAACTCACATCTTGTTCGTAAATCTCAATCTGATTTTCACCATCAATCAACTCGCCGTTAACACTCATAATCAATACTGCGTTGCTGTCTGCGCTGGTTTTCTTGACAAGAACAATGTTATCATCGCGAGGCTCGGGTAGGACAATAGTCACATCACCGGCGCTTGTATCAACCAACATCGCATCGTTATATTTTGCCTCATAATCAGAACTAACCTCAACCGTTCTTAAATTCGTTGCAAAATCCCCGACGCTGACGCGCGCATCGAAAATATCTCCATCATCAATATAACCCTTAGTACCATTCACTCTCACAACCGCGAGCGGAATCTGTGTATCTTCCAGGCGCGCAGTCTTACTCACAACCAACCCGTTAGGTAAACTCAACGTTCCCGTGCCTTCCAAAACTTTCAGGGCCTGGTCTACACCATCCCAAACAATGACATCATACCTAACAGTGCCCGTGGGGGCTGCTGTTAAGGTAAAACTCGTTCCGTTTACATCGTAAACAATCATATCGTACTTAACCTTGCCACTCGCAACATTAATAACCAAATCGTTATTGCCACTCGAGGTAACTTCCAATCCTGTAACAACATACTTCCCATTCAGTGCCTGAACAAACGCCTCTAAGTACGTTGGAAAAATCGGTTTAGCATCATCAACACCCCTAAGCCATGCCAGCACCATCACTCCTCACCCAGATACTTTAACTGAATCGTCCAAAATATCTCAAGAACATCACCTGCATCAAAATCAACGTTAATAACTGGAAATACTCTCCGCGCCAGCAATACGCCCCCACTCGCGTCATTAAATACGCCCGCCTCAGTTATACTCTGCAAACCACTCACAACGCTCGAATCAAATACCCCGTGCAAGCGAACTGCATCATTATTAGTATCAATAGTGACAAATTCAACACCTGCATTAACTCTAACAATTTCATTCTCTAACGCCGTATCTGAAGAACTCTCTGGAGTTGTTCCAGTACCAATCGCAATATACCTAAACCGCGCAGTTTCATCCGTAAAACCCAACTTAAGAAGCCATGTTTTTCCCGCATCTGTGATGACATTCCGAAAGGAATGTTCTTCAACAGAACCATCACTCCGCCTAACAATAATACGCACCTCACCCTTAAGACCAGCATCACTCTTTATCATAACAACCACCTCTCCTTAAAAACAATACCGCGGGGCTGGAGATGTAATTATACTCTGAACCGTTGTATATGTAACCCTGAAAAATATACGCGCCGTCTTTCGGAATATCCTCGTCTGCAATGTAGACAATAATCCTACCGTCTTTTAAATAACCCGTAACTTTCTTAATCTCACCGCTCGGATACTCTACATATGCGCCGGCTTCAATCCATTCATCTACCTTAATATTAGGTTCCAGAACAATCCTGTAATTCATATGCCCCAACCAATAAAAATACAAAAGAGAAGTTTAAAATCCCATCAAACCTCGGCATACCAGTAAAACTTCAGCTCAGCACCGCTGGCTGGGGCAGTGTCAAACGTAATCGTTATATTTGTTGTATCTGCACTAACCGAGCTGTATGCTTTAGCATCAGCACTTAGAGGTTGCACAAAGTATTTACTGGGTGCATCAACTAGACCATGCACTATTGTAAATGTCGTCGTGCTCCCATCACCAGTGAAAGTTGCAATACCCGAATTCCTTTTACCAAAACTCTTAGTTGAGACTACAACACTATTCCTGAAAGTTGTTAGAGAACCATAATCAATTCTTTCAGTCATTGGATAACCATCAATTACTATAATTCCTCCACCGTAACTACCAAGATATACTGTATTATTTGTTCCCTCGTAATCTGCAATATAACCTTGTATGTATGTTCCACCCAAATCATTTGAGTATACTGCATACGCATTACTATCATTTGCCCCATAACTAACAAAATTTATATTTACTAACCCTGACCGAACAAGTTTATTAGCATAAATCGCTGTGCTGCCAGTTTTGTAGAATGTTGCATTCTCTAATCTGACATAATATCCATCTATTATTTTAATTCCACTCCAAGCTGTCCATGATATTGATATGTTATTAATATACGCATAATATAAATATCCACCTAATGCACCATATTGCACAGAAAGCGTACTTAATGGTGTTTCTTCTATATGAGCATTAACAATATGTAAATGAGTTACACCGGCCTTACTAACATCTTCTCCATCTATAAATATTCCTCCGTAATTACGTTCAGCATACAAATTTGTTACTTGTAAATCAGTTGTCTTTTCATATGGTGATATTTTTGGTTCAAAATATATAATTGGTGTTCCTATAAGTTCACCACTTATCGTTGTAATATTAGTCGTGTTACCGCAATTATATATCTCTATATTATCGAACTTATTAATATTTGAATTCTGGCCATAGAAATGTATCGCTATGCCTCCATGATTTTGAAATACCAATCCCTCAAATGCTCCGTACCAAACACCACTCAACTTCAGCAAATCTGTATTATACTGTCTATCATTCCCGTCAAACACAATATTTTTAAGCGACGTGGTAACAACATCAGAAACATAAAACATATCAGAACCACTAGAATTATCGGATACTATATGCATTAAATCGACATCATTATATAACTTCAAAATAGATTTATACTTTACACCCTCAAGTGTAACCCCTGAACGCAACTTAAGTGTCGACGTTATCTTATAAACTCCTTCCTTAACAAAAATATTACCTCCGCCATTATTATACACCTCATCAATCACATTCTGTATAACATTACTTGCATCAGTATCACTAAATTCAATCTTCCCTGTACGTCCATTCTTAGCATAGGTAATATCAACTATACCATCGTTATTGGTATCCTTACCATAAACTATGTAGTCATAAGCATTCATCGGTGCCTCACCAATATGCCAACCGTTAATTTCAGTCTGTCCAGCATCATTGCTAAACTTGCCCTCAGCCAAGTCAGCTTTAATCTTACTCGCCCAACGACTATATGACCAACCCACACTCATTACAACCACCATAAAAAATACCGCACTGTGGTTTAAAAGACCCAGTTAATCCCCAAATATCGCCAACAGCAAAAACAATACCACAATTGTATTAAACACCGCCAAGCCTATGCTCAAAAACAATACCCAGCTCAGGGTGGGGAATCCTGTGACGTTAAATATCCACTTATCCGCAAAATACGCCAACACCGGGCCTAATATAGGAATCACACCCAGTATCGGAACAACGCCAACCACCAGTGCGCCAATGAATCCGCCAACCCAGAAATTAACACCTAACACATAACTCTGAACTGCACCCAGAATAAAACCCAAAATCATCGCATGTAACACGCTAATATCAACTTCAATGTCACCCTCATCCATCCGTCAATCACCTCTAACAAAACTCAACCAATCATCAGCGCCCCAGAAAGACGAACAAACATCACTCTCCCCAACCCAAATACCATGCAATACGCAGTAAATGCCGCGTTTGCATCTCACACGGAAAATACAGTTCGCGCACCGTTTTACTGAATCCATGATTTAACCTCCTCTACATAACGTTTAAACCACTCCTTAATCTCGTCATCTGCCTTACCCTCGATAAGTAGAGCCCACGCCTCGCTCGCAGCCTCATTGCCGTTTGTTTTTGCATACTCAGTTAACTTCCCACTCATAGCCATATGATACGCCCAGAACTCAACCGGTCCACTCTCAACCAAATCAAATAACGCATGCTGAAACTCGTGCCAAACAATACCGCGATAACCATACTCCTTCTTCCCTGGGATATCAACCGGGAGATGAACCTCACTCTTGCAGTAATACGCCGCAGTATCAATATTCGCGGCCCTCTTAATATCCCCGCTCGATTCAAAAACAATACGTAGCCCGTGCTTCACCTGAAAATAAACGCTCAGAAAATTTGCAACGCCGCGCCAGAAATCACCCTTCCTCAGCTCATCAACCGAAACATTCTCGCTCCTGAACTCGAAAACATTCTGCGTCAACCACGGGCCGAAAAACATTTCAACTGCGTCAGCAATACTCTCATCCTCGTTGATATCACGGATAAACTCATACCCGCGCGAAATGCTCACCAAAGCCAGCGCCTGCTCTAAACTTTCAACCTTAGCAATACCACCGACGTCGAACAAACCACCTTCAATCCGGGGAAGTTCAATTTCACCCTTCTCCAATACCCTGACAGCTTCACTTAACAATGCCCAGGAAACGACCAGTTCGTCGAGTCTATCACCCTTAACTATCCACTTCCCTGCTTTAATCGTATTACCCTTGACGATAATACTATCGCCGTCCTTCAACTTAAAAACAATACCGTCGCCGCGGTGGACTGATTCGCACCTATCTAAAATATCATTAAATGCTTGAACAACGTACTCCTTGTACTTCTCGCTAATGTTTTCCGTCGCGCTTTCACCTAGCTCACGTTTTAAATCATCCGGGAGTTCCTCACTCAAAACATACAAGCCACCTTTCGGGCCTTCGTAAACGCGAACACCCCTGCTCTCATACTTTGGTCTCTCCTCCGGGCGAATGTAAATCTTGGTCATCAACCATCACACCCCTCCGGCTTACACCCGTTTAACATCATCTTGATAAACAATGCTTTATACTCAGCCATGATAATCTTCGCATCATTCGGGATCTTCCCATCAACAATCTTTATACGCGAATGTAATTCTCTTGCAACCCGCCGCCACTTCGCGTAAAGTTCACAACAATTGTCCATAAAAATCACCCCTTGACATCGATACCCAGCCGCACACCAGTGAAGACGCCATATAACATCAGAAACCGCCGCGCAGTGTCGCCTTCAAAAACAAACTCATCCGTACCGTTCAACCACTCATCAATCAATTCATCTGAAAATACTCCAGTATCCAGTAGAATATCCAAGAAAAACAATACCGCGAACTCGTCGTCGCTCAGCCCGAACCGTCGCTTTCCTAAAATAAAAGAAACCATCAAAACACCTCCACAATTCTATCGCCCATCTGATGGACTTTAACACCCTTCCTGAGCATATCCTCAACAACCTTCCTGAGTTCACCCTTAACATCCTTAAAATCGTACTCTTCCCTGTAAACCTCGTAACCGTCCCAATCGAGATACGCAACAACCACCTTCATAATACCACCTCCAAAAACAATACTGCACAATGCTTTAAAAAGCTTTGGGTTCTGCAATCAAACCCTCCACGTCCTTGAGAATTCTCTCGACCACTGCTCTAAATACCCACTCATCAGCATTCACAATCCAAGTACAACCATCACAACCTGCAAGTCCGGAAACTGCACCATCAATCATCACACCATCACTAACCTTCTTCCAGACATCAAAATCAATACCGTTCAGCCATTCAATGCAAAACCCAAACTCTTTCTCTAAAATATCTGCCGCTGTATTACTATCAATGCCTACAAACACAAAATGATACTCGTTAAACCTATCATCCTCAACAAACACGCTCAACTCCAGTTCAACTACCATCTTCGTCCCCCCCAAACAGTGAAACTCTCGACAATACCGCACCAGCAAATTTCCTCAATATCATCCTCGCTAAACTCCGGCATTTCATCAACCTCTTCAACGCTCCAAACAATACCGGGGCAGGGGTTCTTCACAGCCTCATAGTCATAATACCGTGCTGCTTCAAACGGGTCATCGTTGTCAACCGGTAACATTCCTCTCTTTACGAAAACAATAAACATCGGAGTCTCCCAGGTTGGGTCTTTACAGTCCTGTTGAATCCAACCAACCACACCAAGAACCTCGTCTCTGCTAAGAACCCCATTCAGCCACTTTTTTATCTCCTCTGCTCTTTCCCTTCCGCGCTCGGTAACTTTGCGTTCACATACAATCTCTGTCTCGGCATAATCCCAAAACTTATTCATTGTTTAATCACCCCCTATCTTACACCACCCTAATCATTTACCTACACAAAAAATTCAATAAAATCTAAAATGCGCGCCTTCACTATTCTACTCTCATTAAAATGCTTCCAAAATACAACATTCTTCTATCTACAAAAAATAATAACTAAATCAAGAAAATCAATTTTAACACCAACCATCACTTTTTAAACTCATCCTGTGAACCAATACTATCCATCTCCGTATGCCAATCAACATATAACACAGGAAGTGGATGTGACCATGTATCCTCTGGGTCATCTCCAAGTCTTTCTAATTTATGAAATACAATCTGACTCAACGAATGTACTTTATCAATCCTACCAAAATTAAGAAGTACATGACGACCCTTCATGTCCTCCGTGATGGTAAAAGTCTTAGTAACAACGCTAAGTTTCTTATTAAAATTCAACAAATCATTAGCACCTGAATCATTTATGATAACCTCAACTGGCAACTTCTCCCAAGACAACCTAAGCTTTACCGTACCAGAATCGGCATCTGGTGGTATATATGTATGAATATGAAACGCACAATCACTATAGTACTTTGGGCTATGATTAAACTGAGTAAAGAACTTTATACTCGAAGTAACACCCGGTGGAAATGCATAAGTCTCAAGAACCGGGCTTGTATTTGTGACCGTAACCTTATAGTAATCAGCCGGGATATCTATCGGAATTTGAACTTCCTCCAACGCATCAGCACCAGTATTTGTAATATCAACCTCATAACCATCCGTTATTTCTGTAACTGTAACTGTAACTTGATTTTCATCATACAACTTCCTAACGCAAATATAATCAACCCTCAACGGATTTGACGAAGTATCTGAATCACACACAAACCGTAATGTTCCCGGACTATAAGTGTAATTTGCAACAACAGTTTTTGAATTGGTTATATTCACAAATGTTTGTCTATTCGACTCAAGAATAACCCGATATTCATTCCATGCATTAGCTGTCTGCGAACCACCTGGATACGTAAACCCGGTACTAATAGCATGATATCCGGTGCCCCTATCCGAAATAAAATACAAATTACCAACCTTGATACCACTATCGAAATCGTAATTACCACTATACATATTCCACTCAATAATTACACCTGACGGAATAGTATTCTTCGTCTGTGCTCCCTGAACCAAATTACCTCCATTCACCGATAAAATACTGCCAGAAACAGATGAATTTGAATAATCCCATAAACTGTAATCATAACCATTAAAATCGTCATACAGAAGAAAAACATTTTTAGGATTAGCAGCACCCGTTGAATCCCTAATAAATTTAAACTTAACAGTCTGTCCAGGCTTTATATTAGCCTTAACCCATACTTTGCCTTTATACACTGCATAATCAGTATAACTTTCGTAATCTGTTTCCGCTAACGTATACGTAACAATATTATCATCTGGCGATATTCTATTCGTAATTTGGTCATTCCAAACTGTTGCATCACCAGTTAATCTAAGTGAACCATCGGGCGCAAACTCAAAACCAACAGGAAAACTGGCACCAGTTGAAGATAATTTTGAAATAAACTTCAAACTAAGCACCCCCCTTTGTAAGTACTCCTACACTAAACACATACATATTCTTACAACCATTATTCTCTATCCTAATAGTCAAAAGCTCATCACCAATATCATTAATCACGACAACATAACCCAAATCATTTATTTCTTTCAAAGTTGGAAGAAAGCCTGCTTTAATACTCGAATTAACTATTTTTTCTGGTGAAACAGCAATCAAAGCCTTCGTCGGAACATATCCAGTTTCATCTTTCAAATTAATTCTAAATTCAATAAATCCACCCGGACCAATAACTACAGCACCCGATTTACCATCAAATATATAGACACCGTCATATATGTAGTCAAACAACTCGTCACCACTAATAATAAGCATATCATTAAAATTCTCAACCTGGGAACTCAATGCCACCAAAAATACATACATTAATTGATTCCATATTCTAAATTTACTATTCAACTCTAAGTACTTCTCAACATATTCTAAATATTGCTTTCTTGAATCACCAATAGCCATTTCAATCACCTATAAAATGAAAACATCAAAGAATTGGTATTAGATACATAGTTTCATCTGAAGTTCCTGAATTACTAAATCTAACATTCTCCCCATCACTAATTATCAAACCGCCGACGCCTTCGGGATAAATGATTCTCCAAGTAGTACCCCCATCTGGTGAATATTCAACCCTAACAGTAGAACTCTGTGCAACAATATAAACACCCTTCGGAACAACAGCAGAATCGCCAGCAGCAACAACAACAGTAGCTTCAGTTCCTAACACTTTAGCTAACTGGCTAAACCTAAGCCCTTCGACTGGAATCGCGTCAGCTCCACCATAAGCGTGCCTATCACCGTGGCTCTCTACTTCCAAAATTTTAGCCCCAGTACTATCTCGTATTTCAATATTCTTCGAACAATCATTTATAACAATCTTTCTCTGTAAAACACCATCCATATCATACATCCAAACTTCCCCGGACAACTCACTCACCCCATACACCTATATGAACCTCACCCAAAACCTGAACAATACCGCGAACATCAATCTTCTGGCATTCCAAAATGCCCAAAACTCTCAACTTCCCTAAAACCTGGAAGTTCCGCGTGACATTCTCTTCGCCGCTCAATACGCAACCGTACGAATCTAATTTAGTGTTATAGACTTCAAACCCCTTATTCAAAATCTTATTCAGCGCTTCCCTTGTGCTCATACTACCACTCAAATTATCACCACCCAAACTTCGAGGCTTTTGCAATAAAAACAATACCTGTAATAGCAGTCTCGTTGGATTCAACACCGCGACACAATTCATCAATCTTAACTAATTCTAACCGAGTGAATGCCGCTTATATACCGTCAAAATATATTGAAAAGAAAAATATTTAAATCCGCTATTTCCCTTCACATAAAGTGCCCAATCCTCGCAACCTCTAATGACAAAATAGTCGAACACCACCCACCGCCACAGACTAACAGCGGTTCTTTCACTTTTTAAATGCTCCAAACTTTATTCCACCATTCTCTTTGTCTCTTCCAGCACCCGGGGGGTATAAGCTCGCGCTCGGGGCAATACCCTAACCAAATACATTTAGGTCCAATCTTCGCCCATTTAAGTATCGGCTTCAGCTCATCAACCTTGTAGACCTCTTCCCACATCCTCTTTGCTAACTCACGAATCTCCCACTGCGCGCGCTCGCACATTCTCAAACCAATGAAATGCTTGAACTCTCTCATATTCATTGACACCACAATCTTAGACCTAACAGCCTGGGGAACGATGAACCGTGCATCCTCGGCGGGGATACCTCTCCTAATGCTCTCCTCATACAACGCCATAACCCGTTCCAGTATTTCTCTCCACTTAGAATGCAATACCGCGTCGTTTTTTATGCTCTCTGGAATAACAAACAATTCCTCGATATCGCCGTCTCGCTCCAACTTAAGATACCGCTGACTCGCCTGAACGAAACTCGCGTGTCTATGTCTAACCAACTGGTGGGTACACACCCTGCTACAACCTTCAACCGCGAACGTTAATTTAATATGCTCCAAGATACTCTCATGTCCATACCCCAACACCCGTGGAATATGCAACTCCGCATCTTTCTCAGTAATTTTATCCAACTTATCAATACTCCATTCATCCCAATACGATACCAACGTGGCTTGGGTTAAAACTTTAAGTGGGTTTTTAGTGTAATCGATCAACTTTACTTTCATTTTTCCACCTCCAAATACCATACTTCTTCCCACTTAATTTCTCCTCAAGATACCTCGGTAAATACTTCTTTAAAAATTGATTAATTGACCTTATCATTCCTCATCACCTTCTACTTTACACAATCATCATACATTGTTACCTCAACATCAACCCACTCACTTTCTTTAGCATACATATTATAAATAATTTTTTCTTGTCAAGCTCAACTATCCATTTTGAATACTGTTTCTTAAGATATTCGAACAACTCGTTTCAATCCTTAAACTCCCTTACCTCTTCATAAATTAAATCACTCGCTTTCGTTATCAAAACCTTCATCACCTATCACCTCCCATACCATTTACCAATACTGTGGTTCTGCTTGAAATGCTTTGACTCGATTGACATCAATACCCAGCTCATCTGCGACTCTCTTCTCGACTACCTTATACCATTCACTACCATGCTCCTTCTTCAACCTCTCTGCGTCGTCGTATTCAACATCAATAACAATACCTGGCCAGCCCCATTCAGCTTCACCGCTCTCATCTGCTGGGCTAATATATGCTCTATCCACACTAATACCATCTCTTTTGAGAACTTCCTGAACTTTAAATTCAACATCCCAGTCGTTCTTTACTCCTAACTTCCTTTTAAACTGCCACTCCTCAAAGTCATACTTATACTTGTCGAACCTCTTAACGAAATCAACCGCCAACAAAACGGGGAACGCCAGAATCACAACTACAGCATCAACTGCGTTAATACCCTCGCTCATGGCAATACCGGCGACTACACCAGTCATAAAAACAAGATACCAAAGCCAAACACCTGCCCTTACCAATGCATACCACATCAGAAATGCTCCGATGCCAACTAACACCAATTCAGCCTTTCTTCTCATCACCTATCACCTTCTCAATGTCAACCCAAACCCGGGCGATAAGGCCCCATTCCTCGTCGCAACCGTAAATATCAACCCAGTCAGTCTTGACATCAACAATCCTGATGCCATCCTCCTCCATCCTACTTAGCATCTCGCCAATCTCGCTCCATTTCAAATGGTTCACATCAAAAAACAATACAACCTCGAGCCATTTGTGTTTGCATATTACTTCGTCAATCCAAAATTCCTTCAGGCCATACCGCGCGCTAAAGAAATTCTCAATCTCATTCTCATCCATTAGAATGTGCACAAAACTGCATGGTGATATGTTGAAACTCCTACCTGGTACCTTATGACATTCAAGCACATGATTTTTGACTTCCTTAAAACTTTCAAACTTCTCACCACATAATCTACACCTAAACTCAATCATTACCGTTCCCTCCTAATAATTGTTCCATAAAACTCACCTTTCCTAGCATCATAACCTCAAACCCAAACAACAAGTCTAACGCCACCTATCTCAATATCAATATACTCACCTTTCAACATTGACCTAACAAATTCTTTCGCTTTCTTGTCATCATCCACCCGCAAAACGATATTATTGCCCGCCAATAAATCAATAGAAACCAACTCAACATCCGACACATTAACCACCCCAAAACAGTATAATGGTGCGGGGGCCGGGATTTGAACCCCGGAACCCCTACG